>ENA-OUPA01000010-OUPA01000010.1-human-gut-metagenome-genome-assembly--contig:-NODE-10-length-168038-cov-32.1064_pt1 | contig 168038 bp, 130 predicted proteins | sample MGYA00237939_ERZ548770 | MGnify/ENA primary metagenome ERZ548770 (study PRJEB26490, sample SAMN05356877) | human gut metagenome | biome: terrestrial biome; feature: human-associated habitat; material...
GTTGTAGATGGCGGAATAACGGTCAATCAGGCGGCTATTACAGGCGAAAGCGTGGCAGTAAACAAAACTGTCGATTCTCATGTATATGCAGGCACGGTTGTTGAAAGTGGCGAGTGTATTATAAAAGTTACGCAGATTAACGGTCAGGGAAGATATGACCGAATTGTAAAAATGATTGAAGATTCCGAAAAACTGAAATCAACCCTTGAAAGCAAAGCATCAAATTTGGCAGATAAGCTTGTACCGTTTAGTCTGTTCGGCACGATATTTACATATGCAATTACACAAAATGTAACAAAGGCGTTGTCTATTCTTATGGTGGATTATTCCTGTGCATTAAAGCTTACGATGCCCGTTGCGGTTTTGTCTGCTATTAACGAATGCAGTAATTATAACGCAACCGTTAAAGGCGGAAAATACCTTGAAGCGCTCTCAAAAGCAAATGTTATTGTCTTTGACAAAACAGGAACGCTGACAAACGCACAGCCGAAAGTTGCAGACATCATCACATTCGGCAACAACGACAAGACTGAAATGCTCAGACTTGCCGCTTGCCTTGAGGAACATTTCCCACACTCGGTTGCAAATGCCGTTGTTAATGAAGCTAAGGCGAGAGGTCTTGACCACGCCGAACAGCACTCAAAGGTTGAATATATCGTAGCTCACGGAATTTCAAGTATTGTAGATAACGAAAAAGTTGTTATAGGCAGTTATCATTTTGTTTTTGAGGACGAAAACTGCACCGTGCCGCAAGATGAACAAGACAAATTCAATACAATACCAAACGAATATTCACACCTTTATATGGCAATTAACCGCAAACTTGTTGCCGTGATTTGCATTGAGGACCCTATAAAAGACACTGTTAAGCAGACGCTTGATAATTTGAGAAAATGCGGCATAGACAAAATTGTTATGATGACCGGTGACAGCGAACGCACGGCAAGGGCGGTTGCAGAAAAACTGGGAATTGATGAATACTATGCGGAAGTTATGCCCGAGGACAAAGCTATGTTCATCGAAAAAATGCAAACTGACGGCAATTCCGTTATTATGGTTGGTGACGGCATAAACGATTCACCGGCATTGAGTAAAGCAGATGTGGGAATAGCAATAAGTTCAGGTGCTGCAATAGCAAGGGAAATTGCGGATATAACCGTTTCAAGCGATGATTTGAATTCTCTTGTAACGCTTAAAAAAATAAGCAATCTTTTGATGGCAAGAATCAGATCGAATTACCGTTCTATTATGTCGTTTAACACTGCATTAATTGTGCTTGGCGTTGTTGGAATAATTCCTCCGACAACCTCGGCTTTTTTGCACAATGCTTCTACTCTTGCTTTTACATTAAAAAGCATGACAAAACTGATGTAAATCCTGTTCCATTCGGAGATTCTGTCAAGTCTTTAAGGCGGAGATTTGCAAAGCAAATACTACCGTGACTTGACAGGTTGATATAATCTGCCACAAGGCTGGAAGTTTTACTTTCAGCCTATTTTTATGCCCCGAATACTGCTTTTTACGGCGGTATTCGGGCAGATGAAATAGTCCCCCTTGGCTTGCAACTAAACCTAAAAATCGCATAATTTTTAAGGCTTCTGCCCTGTTTTGGGCAGAAGCCTTTTTGCATATTTGATAAGATTTTCTTCTTCGTATAATATTAAATGTACCGGCTGCAAAATTGACAAAGAATTAACAGAATTTTCGTTGACACACATTATTCCTTACAATATAATATAAGCGAATATATCGCTTATAAAGGAAGTGACTTAATGACGAAAAAAATAACAGCAATATTGTTGGCATTGTGCATGGCAATCTCAATTTTGCCGATGAGCGTTCAGGCGGCATCAAAGCCGGATATTAAAGTCGGTGACTATGTTAAAATGGGCACGTATAACAATGCATCGATTCTTTGGCGATGTGTAAGCATTGACGATAACGGACCGCTTATGCTTGCAGACAGAATTATTGACACCCTTGCATATGATGCCAAAACAAATGACAACAGCAGTTCAAAATCGCACAGCAGAAGCTATAAGCGTGATGATTACGGTTCTAACTATTGGAAAGACAGCAATATGCGCTCTTGGCTCAATTCAACCGCAGCTGCAGGCAAAGTCGATTGGCTTTGCGGCAACCCTCCGAAAGACGGATATGTAAGCGGTGTGGGAGCGTACAACGAAAAAGCGGGTTTTCTCAACGCTTTTTCAAAATCTGAAATTGCGGCAATGAAAACCGTTACCCAGCGTTCTCTCGTTTCTCATCCCGAATACAACAAGGGCATCGTTGATGGAGACGCAAATTCGGATTTGTTATACTACACCGATATTTCGGAAGCGGTGGCAAACTACGACAGTTCATATTTTGAAACTACAACCGAAAAGGTTTTTCTTCTTGATGTAAAGCAGGCTAATGCCGTGTGGAAAAATCTCAAAGGTTATTATGTTGCGTATAATAATGACGGTATGGCTTGGCCTTATTGGCTTCGCACTCCTGTTACCGATTGCAATCACGATATGCGTTATATCAGTTCATCGGGTCAGGTCGGTCGTTATGCTCCGTGGTATTCCGATTTGGGCGTAAGACCTGCATTTTATCTCGATTCCGAATATTTTGTTACAACTTCCGGCAGCGGCTCACAAAGCAGTCCTTATATCGGCTCTGCTCCAAATAAGCAAGAGGATGATTATACAATTTCGGAACCTGCCGAAGATGCAAATGCCGATTGGAATGTCAGCACCGAGCAAAGCATTCAGCTCACCCTCGGCCCGTGGTATTCAAATGACAGAAAATATTCTAATCCTACCATTCCCGTATATACTATCCAAAAAACACGCAGCGACACGGAAAATATGGTTGTTGTCGTTTGCGGCGAGGGATATACAAAAAGTCAGCAGGGCAAATTCATCAATGATGTCAAACGACTTTGGCAGGATGCTATGAAATATGAGCCTTATCGCAGTTATGCCGACAGATTTAATGTTTACGCTCTTTGTACGGCTTCCGAATCGACTTTTGACAATGGTGGAAGCACCTTCTTTGATGTTATAATCGACAAATATAATTCACCTGTTATTTCTAATAATCTCCACGGAAGTCAGTGGAAAAATCATATTTTTGAGAGATGTATCGGTCCTGAATTTATCGAGAAAATTCACGATGCTCATATCAAAAAAAAGTGTGATCCAAACACAATTCCGTCCGGTTCGGAATATGAGCCTTATTATTATGTTCACGATTATATTGCTCAGTTCGCTATGGTTGTAAACACAAAATCAGATTTCGGCGGTGCTTATAATAACCGTGAATACGGCTTCCATTATTTCATTTCGCCATCAGACAGTTATCGTGCGTCAAAAACTTTTGCACACGAGTTTGGACACGGTTTGCTCGGTCTCGGTGATGAATACAGCGGCGGATATTTGCTTGACGATAAGGAACTCAAATCACTCAATCTTTCCTCGGTTGAAGACCCGGAAAAGATAAAATGGCGACAGCTTTTAGGTTTTAGAAACACATATACCTGCCGCAATGCTTACGGCTCAAAAATGCTTGTTTCAAGTTATGAGTGCATAATGAGAGACACAAACTATCAATTCTGTGAGGTTTGCCGTTTGCAGGGCTTCAAGCGAATGTCTCAGCTTGTTAAGGATGTAGACCTTTATGTTGCAACTCCCGAGGTTAAGGAATATACGGGTGCTTATTCAAAGCCGTCTGATTTTACCGACCTTGAAACAAGTTCATATTATAATTACACATATAATCGCAATGACCGACTTTTGAGCGGCAACAGCAAAAGCAGATTTAATACTAATATGAACGGTAAAAAAATCGAGCTTAGAACTGTTATTCAAAACATTTCAGATAAAAATGCACGACAATTAAAATTCAAAATGTGGATTAAGCACTCCGACGGAAGCGTTGCGACCGATTCATCGGGGAATCCGCTTCAAACAGTACAAACTTTTGACATTCCTGTTTGGAATGATAAGGCAAATTTCTGGCCGCTCGGTGCTTTGGATCACATCAAAAGCGACTTTAATTCAGGCTTAAAGAGTTGCTCGCTTATTTATCAAATTCCGTCTGATGCACAGCTTAAGAGCGGCGATACCGTGGCATTTCAGGTGCTCGATGAAAACGGAAATGTGCTTGCAGACGACAATACGGAAACACAGCGCTACACAACCGTTTCAATTCAGTATAAATTTGAGGACGGCTCTGAAATTCCAAACACTGCCGGCGGAACATTTACCGTGCCATACGGCACAAAGCTTGATTTAACACCGGCAAAAACACTTTATGATTATGAATTTATAAAGGTTGACGGCTTGAATAAACCTATTGTTTCGGACGGAACGGTTGTTACATATTATTACAAAAATAAAAACGAAGAACACACTCACAATCTGACTTTGGTTGCTGCGAAAGCTGCCACCTGCACTACTGCGGGCAATTCCGCATACTACACCTGCGATGGCTGTGACAAGTGGTTCGCAGATGCAACAGGATCGGTAGAAATTACCGATAAAACCAGTGTGAAGATTCCGGCTCCCGGACATACCGCAGGCACAGAATGGAAGTCTGATGATACTAACCACTGGCATGAATGTTCTCGTTGCCACGACAAAAAGGACGAAGCGGCTCACGATTACGGTTCTGACAATGTTTGCGACACCTGCGGATATAACAAAACTGTACCGCACACTCACAATCTGACTTTGGTTGCTGCGAAAGCTGCCACCTGCACAGAGGGCGGTAAGAAAGCATACTACAAGTGCGAAGGTTGTGGCAAGTTCTATGAAGATGTACTCGGTACAAAGGAAATAACCGACCTTGCATCTTGGGGCAATATTGCCAAGATTGCCCACACCACAAAGCAAACCGTAACAAAGGCAACCCCAACAGCAAACGGCAAGATAGTAAATTACTGTTCGGTATGTAAGAAAACTCTTTCAACAACAGTAATTCCAAAGGCATCAAGCATAAAGCTTAAAGCAACATCATTAACATATAACGGAAAGGTTAGAACACCTAAGGTTATTGTTAAGGACAGAACAGGAAAGACACTTGTTAAGAATACTGACTATACTGTGTCTTATGCAAAAGGCAGAAAGTATGTTGGCAAGTACGCAGTAAAGATTACCTTTAAGGGTAAATACAGCGGAACAAAGACGCTTTATTTCACAATCAAGCCAAAGGCAACAAGTATTTCCTCACTTAAAGCAGGTTCAAAGAAGTTTACAGTAAAGTGGAAGAAGCAGGCTACACAGACAACAGGCTATCAGGTACAGTACAGTGCCTCAAGTAAATTCAGCAAGGCTAAGACCGTAACAGTAGGCAAGAATAAAACAGTATCAAAGAAAATTTCAAAGCTTTCGGGCAAGAAAAAGTATTATGTAAGAGTTCGCACCTATAAGGCAGTTAAGATTAACGGCAAATCCATAAGGATTTATTCAGGCTGGTCAAAAACTAAGACTGTTACAACAAAGAAATAACAGATAGCTAACCATTTAAGGATGGCGGTAGCGGAGCTTCCGCTGCCGCCTTTTCCTTACGAAAAGGATTTCTTCGGAAGTCCCTTTCCGAAAGGCGGCAAAAAAGCGCTTTGCCGATTTTCGGAAAGAAATCGAACAAGGAGAATTCAAATGGACGAACAAGAAAAAGAAATTGAAGAAATACTCAGAACATTTAACAAAGCACCTTCGCCTTCGTCAGAGAATAGTGTTCAAAATCATTTTAGTGCGATTGGGGGCATTTATGACTGAGACTTTTGAGAGACGTCGCTCAAATCAAAATCGTAACACGAATTGAAATGAGCAAAACTCCGAGCGAATACAGAAAATCATATTTATAACCGTTGACTTCATAAAAGCTCGGGTGTATAATCAAAAAAATAAAGCTGTCTCGGCTGATGAAGACTATAAATTTTGCTGTTTCTGAACACAACAGCAGAGTTTACAGTCTTATTTTTTTGTAGGTGATCATATGAAATTTAAAAAATATGCAACAAAAACGCTGCTGATCGTTATCGGATCAATAATATCCGCATACGGAATTACGCTCGCAATAGGCGCAGGTTTCGGCGGCGCAACACTTGCGATATTGTGGCAAGGGCTGACGAATGTGACAGGTATGTCAATCGGCACATCGTCGCTTGTTGTGGCTGTGGCAATGATAATTTTTGCCTTTTTCTATGACAGAAAGCAAATCAATATCGGCACAATTCTTTACCAAATCATTTACAGTTTTTTCGTAGATGTATTCACAAAAATTCAGCATTATACAGATATTAAAGCGGTTAATTTTGTTATAATGCTGCTTGGCATTGCTATATTTTCGTTCGGAACGGGGCTTTACTCCGCCGCTGATTTCGGCAGGGGCTCATATGAAGCAGTCACATTTTCGCTTGCCGAAAAAAACGGTTGGAAAATCAAAATCGTACGAATGGTTCTTGATATTATAATGGTAATTATCGGCGTTTTGCTCGGCGGTAAATTCGGAATTTGCACAATTGCCACCGTTTTGCTCTCCGGTCCGATCATTCAGGCAACCGTAAGCACTGTTAAAAAATCAAAGATTTTAAAAAACATTTCTTAAAATTCTCATACTAGCCTAAAAGTGATAAGACATACAAAAAGGATGGAATTCGATTTGTGAATTTCACCCTTTTGTATTTTTCGGTTTCAATAACATCACGCTGCAACATTATTCAAAGCACCCACGCCAAACCGTAATATTTAACAACCGCAACCAAATCATTAACCGTTGGAGCGAGTTCAAAAATCGGGTTCAATAATATCACCGTGATTGATATAAAAGCTGCATACAGCGACTACAAATGCGTCAAATTTGCAGAAACATCATCAACTCGTTTTGTTATTTGATTCACTTAAAAAGCAGTCAACAATTGGCACACAAGGTGATATTAAACAACAAAATGCTATTATTTATTATTTTGCATGAAAGCGCATAATCCTATCACAAAGTCGGCAACTGTGTTCAATAATATTGACATTTAAAAAATTTTGCAACTTTTTTTAGTCAATATGTGTTTTATTTATAGGAGGTGATGAATTATATGTCCATAATTGAATTCGACAATCAGCGTTTTGATGATTTATATCAAAAGTATGCCGGTATCGTTTTTAGAACAGCCTACAATTTTCTTTTGAATAAAGATGATACTGAGGATATTGTTCAGGAGGTATTTATTAAATATTTTATTTCTAATAAAGCATTCAACGATGAGGATCATGAAAAAGCTTGGATTCTTACAGTAACAGCAAATTTGAGTAAAAATGTTCTTCGTTCAAAATCACGTCAAAATTTGGAATTAGATGATACAATTAAAATTGTGGATAATAAATTTGAAAAAGAAACAGCTAATCATTTAGATTTAGAAGAAGCTATGATAAGATTAACCGCAAACCAAAGACTTGTAATTTATCTGTTCTATTATGAACAAATTCCAATAAAAAATATAGCCAAAATAATGAAAAGCAATGAGAATACCGTAAAGTCTCATTTGTTACGAGCGAAAAGCAAAATGAAAACCTATCTTGAAAAGGAGTAGTATATTATGAATTATACCGAATATAATAATCAATTAAAATTACCGGATGATTTGTATAAAAAAACATTAGCGGGTGTTAAATCAGAAATTTCAAAACATAATCAAATTCAAAGAAAAAAGAAAGTTGCTTCTTTATCATTTGCTGCTTGTTTTATGATACTTGTCACCTCAATATCAACAGTTAAATATTTAAATCATAATTCTTCTGATGCTTTTGACACTACACATCATTCATCAACAAATAATAAGGGCTTTTCTACTGATAATCGGACGATAAAAATTAAAATTGAAGACACTAAATATCCGCAAAAAATTATTATTGATAATAAGATTTATTCGCAGTATTATTTTGGAGATGCGAAAGCGGATAAGAATAATACTATTGCATTAAAGCAATCAGAAATAGGCGATTTAGTATGTACGCTTGATTATTTTAATCTTACGAATGACTTGTCAAATTATGTACCAATGACTGTTGAAGAAGCTGAAAACAATAAATTTTATAAAGCGTTGGTTTATCAATATGCCAAAAGTGAAAATTTAATTATAGTTCAGACCAATAATGAATATTATATATTCTACTTGAATGGTTTAACTACCGACTATACGATCGAAGATTTATTAAATTTATACACAGCAAAAGGCGATAATGAAATTATTGGTATTGAGATTTGGCAAGATGAATTCTATGATTATACGATTGAATTGCCGGAAGAAGAAAATATTACGGATCGGGACATTCGCCCTTTATTGAAAGGCACTATAACAGACAAGGAAGTAATTGCTTCGATCGTAAACACCATTAAAGAATGTAATGAAAATAAAATTGATGATATTAACAGTTATTTAAGTGATTATGATAAGGGATTAGAAAGTGAAAAATCACTTATGTCTGATGATGGAGAATATAAATTGAGACTCATTTTTGCAGATGGTCAGGCATTAAATCTCGATAAAAACGCTTTGGATCTTACACTAAAAAAAGATTATTTTTATTTTGATATCTGTCATAAAGGAAATCCTGTTTATTATAAAATAGAAAATTCTAAATATAATAGAATCGTTGCATTCATTGAGTCAGCATTGTCTTAAAAAATAAAACGCTGATTGCGAAATAAAAAAAGGAAAGCAGGCGGTAACAACCGCCTGCTTGTTTCATTATTTCTTAGTGGTCACGCTCTTGGCCTTGCTCCAACCGGAATACAGTTTCACACTCTTGCCGCCGAATTTGACGGTTTTGTAAGTGCGTACACGAACATAATACTTTTTCTTTGCCTTCAGCTTGCCCACACTCTTAGAGGTGGTGCTGTTCTTGCTGATGGTAACGGTCTTGTTGTTTTTCTTAAAGTTCTTGTCTGTGCTGTACTGCACTTGATAACCTGTGGTCTGGGTTTTCTGCTTTTTCCAAGTGACCTTAAAGCCTTTCTTGGCGGCAGTAACCTTAGATACGCCGGTACCCTTGGGATTAATGCTATAAGTCAGGGACTTGCTGCCTTTGTAGTTCTCCTTAAAGGTAACCTTAACCGTGTATTTGCCCACATTTTTCATGCCCTTGGGATAAGACACATTGTAGTCCACACCGCCCTTTAAGGCTTTGCCTGTGCGGTCCTTTACCACTACGCCGGGGCGCTGCACCTTACCGTTATACGTGTAGGCGGTTTTGCTCAGCTTAACCGTGCTGACTTTTGGAATAACGGCGGTCTTTTCGTATTCATCGTCGCAGTTTTTACACACCTGGGGCGATACCAAACGACCGTCCTTAGACAGCGTTGCCTCCGGGTTGGGGTACGATTCCTCAGACGGGATATACTGATGACCGGTAGCGGGCGTGGCTTTTTGCGCCGTCAAAACCTTCTTACAATATCGGCAATGGGAGCCCTCGGTCAAACCGGATTTTGTGCAGGTCGCAGCCACGGCTTTGTCTGCCTCCGGCTTACAGGTGTTTTTGTGTACATACACGCAGTCGCCGGGATAATCGTTTTGTACCGTAATTCTAAAGAAAGTGTGGTCGTAAACATAAGCCGTTTCAACATCATATTCATACGGTTCGTCAGCCACAGAATAACCCCACGCTAAGTGATTGTTTGCGTCCGCCGGACCCAATTTGGATCTAAAGGTTGCAGACTGACCGGGAATAAACCACTGATTGCCTTTCCCTATCTCCGTACAATTGATAACCTCAATATACACATCATACGGAACATAAACGTTAAGGATGTTGTCATCCTCGGCGGTCGTATAGTCAACAGACACACCGTTTACGGTTACCCCGTCAATCTCATCAAATCGAACACTACCAATGTTGCTATACATCAGCGTTGCGGTATATTCGTACTTATGACCCTTTTCCGTCAGCAGCTCGCCGGAATTAAACCATCTGGAGTTTGTCGTCTTGTCACGCCAACAGCCAAAATAACTGGCGTCGCCTGTAAAGCGCAACGGATAACCGTTCACTTCAACGCCACCGCTGATTTTTTCGCCCACGCGCAAGGTGGGGCTCATTTTCAGCTCCAGGGTGCCGTGGAACTGGCCGTTATAAATGTTCCCTTTGTCTGCGGCCGTTGCAGATGCAGGCAGCGCAGAGACCACGCTCATCAGCATCAGCACCGACAAAAACAGTGAAAATACCTTTTTTTTCATAAACAGATCAATCTCCTTTCTGATATAACCTTATATTTCTGCACGGTGCAAGGTCCGTACATCCGGTCACCCTTATCTTATCAGAAAGCGCCTGGATCTGCCCTACCCAAATGGACAGTTTTAATAAAAAAATCCGAATTACGCAGCCACGCTGCAAAGCCGCTTAATAATTGGGAATAATCAACCGCTTATCCACCACATCAATCACCAGCTTTACATAGGAATCGTAGCCGGTTTTTTGCAGCATATTGCGAATATGGTATTTAACGGCAGAGCGGGTAATGCCGTATTTGTCTGCAATCTCATTTTGGGAATTGCCCTCAATCAGCTCCCGCAGAACGCAAAGCTCCTTGTCCGTAAACTCTACGCTGTTGGCATTGCCGATATACACCGTAGGTCTGTCTAACGGATACATGTGCTCCCCGGCAATGGTGGCGGCAAGCACCTGCTCCAATTCACGGCGCGGCGCCATCTTGTACCAAAAGCTCTCGCAACCGGCAGCCTTTGCCTTTTCTATAAAGCTGACCTCCGGCATAGAGGTAACCACAATGATTTTAACCCGCGGGCAGGCTTGCTTGATTGCTGCCGCCGCCTTCAATCCGCTGGCGTCCTCTGCGGTACACACATCCATCAGAACCAAATCCACGCCGCCTGCGGTGCAGCGTGCTACGGCTGCGTCTGCACAATCCAGCGTACCCACCACGGAACAATCCGGGTTTTCCTCTACCACCGTGCGCAAATAGGTTTGCACCAACGATTGGTCATCTACAATCAACACCCGTACCATGGCAATCCCCTCCTGTTGTGCTTTTATTATACTGCATCTCGCACCGCTACACCCTACCCAAAAGGACAGATTTTATAAATCAATTTGCAGCCGAAATACCGGCGCACTTTCTACTGTCATTGTACCGCCCTGCTGCTCCACCTTTTGGCGCAAGTCCGAAAGACCGCCGCCCTCGGTAATGGGGCGTTCCGGCGGTTTGCCGTTATTGGTAATCACAATTCTGTGGGGTGTTGCCTGCACATACATTGCCCCTGCGCCTGCGTGGCGCACCGCATTGGTCATACACTCCCGCACCGCTTCCAAAAACACCGCCTGCTCCGGCACGCCGTCCATTTGCAACTGCAGGTGCATAGCCGCCGCCATTTGCTCCAGCGCCTGCACATCCGCCGGTGTACGCTCTCGCCAAAAGCGCGTGGTAAACACCGTCAGCGTGCGGTGCCAACGGTTTGCAATGGAGGTATAATCCCTGTTGCCTTCCTCCAAAAAAATTTTAGTCTCTAACAGCATTCGACCCATTTTGTCGTGAATATCCATTTTGGCCTTCAGCACTTCCCGGTCTCTGGTCAGTGCCTCCACCTGCCGACTGTACGCCAGCAGGCGCTGATTGATTTCCTTACGGGCTGCATTCTCTGCGTCCAGTTCCAGCGCCAACCGATGCAAATCCGTAATATCCATTGCCCACAGCCGCCGCACGGTCTCGCCATTGCAATCCATATCCGCACTGCAAAAGCGGTAGTACCGCCCGTCCACCTCTACGGTCTTGCCGTCCACACGGCGGCAAAACACCTCTGCATTGGTAATCGCACTGCCGGTTACGCGCTCTGCCAAATGCTGCATACGCGCATTGATTAAAATGGGAACGCCGTCCGGATAATAAAAGCAAAGCCCCAAGGGCACCTTGTCCGTACTCTCCTGAATCGAGTTGCCGGACAACATCCGCCGATACCGCCGCCGGTACAGCACCAGCGCCAAAGCGGTACAAATCAAGAATGCGGCTGCACCTGCCGCCGACCAACCGGCAGCCCACGGCAACGCACAATCTCCGTTGCGCACGCCAACCAGCCCAACCAGCGCCAAAAACTCTGCCACCGACAAGGCGGCGCAGGGCAGCACGCCGCTCCAGCGCCGCGCCTTACGATATACAAAAAACACCAAAATCATGCTCAGCAAGTATGCAACGATGAGCAACAAAACGGCAACCAAGTTCATTCTGCCCCACCTCCCTTGCTGCCGCAAAGGCGCAGGGTCAGCGCCTCGCCGGCTTCCGGCTGCATAACCAAATGCACCATGACTTCTGCCGGGGTTTGCGACACCTTAATATACAATGCCTCCAAGCCCGGCATTTGGGCTTCTATTTGCGCCTCAAAGGCGGCATATAAATCAATCAGCGTCTCAATGGGCGCTTCTCCCTCATCAGAGGGATTTAAGTTGCATTGCACACCAAACAGAGCCAAGGCGTTACAGCTCTCTTGCAAGCAAAGCGACAATTCCCGCACCGACACGCTTGCATTGTGCTCTCCAAGCAGCAGCAAATTGCTTTTGCGCTTTATATAGGCACACAGCAGACACAGCGTTTTCAGCGATTGCTCCGCATTGTCGCTGCCCATCGCTTGCAGCACTTGCTCCATCGCCGCGGCCTGCGCCCCTACGGAGGCGTCAATTTTTGTATATAAGTCCAGCTGCTTTTCTACGGCCGCCTGCTCCTTTTTAACTTCAATCTCGGCTTGCAACAGGCTTTCTTTGTCCTGCAGCAGCTCTTTATCTTCTTGCAGCTGTTCCAGCAGTGCATGGACGGCAGACACATCCTCAATCCAAAACGCATAGCCTCCATATATGGACATACATTTCAGCTGACGGTGGTCAGGCAACGGCACGGTATGCCGAAGGGCCGTCTCCATACGCTCCCTGGGCGGCAAAACCACGCCCTTAGAGGTGTATGCCACCTGCAAATATTCATCCGTAATCCAAGTATCCATATCCGTTTGGCTGTAAAGCGCCTCGTAACGGCTATTGGTTTGAATCAAGCCCACGGCGGCGCAGGTATTAAACACGCCGTAAATCACGCCGCAAAACAATGTGGTTAAATCCATACACTTAAACAGATATGTATCGCTGAAAAAAGGATACGCCACCGCATAAGCAGCTGCCAGTGCCACAAAAAGGAAGGGCAGCAAAATCCGCCGCCGACTGTCCGGAATTTTGCATCGCTGATACAGCACCGCCAACGCTGCCAAAATCAGCACACAAGACCACGCGGCGATTGCATAGTACCCACCCCGTCTGATATAGCTGGATGTACTGTTTACAAAATCCTTTTGAAAGGCAAAGACCCACTGGTGCAAATCATTCGTCAGCACCAACAAAATCAGAACACCCACCGGCACAAACAGCCACAGCCATCGCCGATGCACACGGTAGGACGGCGGTCGGCCAACGCAAAAGGCCGTCAGCAGCGACAAGGGCGGTAACAGTACAATCGGCACATAATAAAGGTACCACAGATACCGCCGCATCCACTCGTCTCCTGCCACCGACCATTTTAAGGTGCGTGCCATATACCAAAAGATACACAGCCCTGCCACCGCCAGCAGACAATAGCAAATAGAGCGCTGCCGCACGCGCAGAAAAATGCGAATCATCCACTCAGACAGCAACAGCAGCACAATGCTGTACCCTGCCCATTCCATAAGGGTTTTTACATAAGGCACCGGCACGGGAATGTGTCCTAACACGCCGGACAGCACAAACAAGACGGCAATAGCCACACTGCGCAGCACATGGCGTTCCGTTACAGACAAGCCCTTACGGTTGGCAGACACAGGCACCCTCCCCTTTTTGCAAAAATACATAGAATTCTAATACAAGTGTATCACACCCGACCGCCTTTTGCAACACAGCATTGGCACACAGGATGCAAAAGCGGCGCACCGTTTGGTGCGCCGCTGCGTAGAGTCCTATTCACCTGTCAAATCGGCGACGATCATAGCGCCAAACGCCGGCGCACCCTTCATAACGAACCGCTTCCCCCGGGCGTTTATATTTACACATTGCCGCATAAATGGCAAATAAATTTCGCTTACCTATCTAAATACTTTGCGATAAAATCCTCAACTGTACGCCAATACAGCGTGGGCGCAACAGAAGACGAGAGCGCATGGCCTGCGCCTTCTACGGTAAGCTCCTCTTTTTCGCAGGCTGCAGCCGCATACAATTCGCCCAACATACTGTACGGCACAAGCTCATCCGACGAGCCGTGAATAAACAGCGTTGGTATGCGGCTCTTTTTCACCTGTGCAAGGGCGCTGGCCTGCTTAAAATCATACCCGTCACGCACCTTGGACAACACCGATGTGGCGTTGAGCACAGGGAACCACGGAATATGCAGGGTATCCGCCTCCCGTTGGAACTCATCCCATTCCGACGTGTAGCCGCAATCTGCAATAACAGCCTTCACATTTTCGGGCAAATCTTCACCTGACGCCATCAAAACCGTTGCCGCCCCCATGGATACACCGTGCAGAACGATCCGGGCGTTCGGCTCCCATGAAAGGATCCGGTTTATCCACTTTATAATATCCATACGCTCCGGCCAGCCCATACCGATTTTTGTTCCCTCGCTGTCGCCGTGGGCTCTTGCATCTACTGCCAAAACATTATAACCAAGGGTGTAAAATTTATGAACAAATCCGGCCATATGCTTGGCCTTGCTTGTGTAGCCGTGGCATACGAGAACATATTTTGTGCCGGTATTTTTGAACCGTTTTCCGTGCAGGCGCAGCGAATCAGACAGAATATACACATCCTCGCCGTGTGTAGCATACCATTCTTTGATTTCCGGCGTGCCTGTCATACCGCTGTATTTTGCACTTGCTTCCTCTTCATTGCCGGCAGTATTCGTGGCTTTTTGAACCAAGTTGTTGAGTTTGCTCATATGGATAGGTGATTTCGTGTTGATTGAAATATCATAGAATATTTCTGCTGCCGTTGCAGTTAAAGCCGCCAGCCCACAAAGCGCGCCGAAAGCTATACCTACATTTTTTCTATTCATAAAAATCTCCTCCTGCCGTCAAAAGCATAACATGGTCGCAAAATGTCATTTTGCAATCTGAAGCTGTTTTTTGCGCGCCCCGACTGTCTTTACAATACAAAAGCGCTCTGTGTATATCAAATCACATTTTTGGACGGATGTCAATAAAACCGCTGCCGCATTTTGCAAGAAAAAAACAGACATCCGTGTGGATGTCTGTTTTTTTGCTTTTTTATTCATTTTTTCGTTTTCGCCGGGAGCGGCATTGTTGTGCTGCTGCAGGCTACACATAATACTTTGCCTGCGCGTTCCAAAGCGCTGCATATTGGCCGTCGGCAGCCAAAAGCGCTGTGTGCGTGCCGCTTTCCACCAGCCTTGCGTGATCAAACACGGCGATGGTATCGCAAAAGACGCAACTGGACAGCCGATGCGAAATGTAAATGGCCGTTTTGCTTTGCACAAAGGAATTGAAGCGGCTGTAAATCTCGTTCTCCGCAATCGGGTCCAGCGCCGCCGTAGGTTCGTCCAGCACCACCACCGGCGCGTCCTTATAGAGCGCTCTGGCAAGGGCCAGCTTTTGCGCCTCGCCGCCGGAGATCTCTACGCCGCCCTTGTTCAAATTCTTATAAAGATACGTGTTTTCCTGATGGGGCAGGCATTCCACTCTCTCCTTAATATTGGCATTTTCCAGGCAGGTATACAGCTTGTCTCGGTCAAAAGCGGAACCGGCACAAACCGTATCTCTCAGGGGCACAGAGAAGATTTTAAAATCCTGGAACACTACGGAATACAGTGCGGTAATACTCTCCTTGGTGTATGCCTGAATGTTTTCGCCGTTGATGAGAATTTCGCCGTCGGTCACATCATACAGGCGGCACATCAGCTTGATAAAGGTGGTTTTGCCGCTGCCGTTCCTGCCCACCACGGCCAGATGGCTGCCGTTCTCAATTTTAATGCTCACATTCTCCAGGGCATATTGATTTGCGCCCGGATATTTGAACGACACATTTTTGAACTCGATCTCAAATCGGTCACCGTCCAGGGTCCGGGTACCGTATTGCTTGCTGTCTGTGCACTCCATAATCTCAAAATAAACCCGAGCCAGCGGCAAGATCTCCGCCAGCTTGCCCAGCGTGTTAGCGATGAGCATAACACCGTTTACGATCTGCATAAAAGCGCCGCAGTACATCACCAGCGCGCCAATGTCAAACAGCCCCAAATTGCCCTTGACCCCGATAAAAACATACACGCCAAACGCAACAAAGGCACCCATCACCGCAACGATGGAGCTGGTTTTTGCGGTGCGCATGGAAATTTGCTTCAGCGTTTTTTCGCCGTCAGTAAGAATCTTTTCCGTTGCGATCTTGCCGATCAAGTGCTGCTCTTTGTATAGGCGTATCTCCTTACCGGTTTTATAATCGGCAAACAGGTCAATCAGCGAATAGAACAGACGATCCAGCGTGGCATACGCCTCGTTTGCAGCCAGGTACGACTTGTTCATCCGCACGGCAATCAACGCCATAACCGCCGCCATAACAATCAGAGTGACAATCAGCAGGATCAGAAAGACAGGTCTTTCAAAAAATGAATTGCCGGTTTTGGTAAAACCGATTTTCAAAAGCGGCAGGATCATCACCACAGACACCGCCACCGTAAACACGCCCTTAACAAACACCTGGCTGGTCCACATAAAATACGAAAACCGCGCCCACCGGCTGGCGCCCGCCTCCTCGTGCTTATGGATCGTCTTTCTGAATGTGTTGTCCTCCAGCTTTTCATAATCCATACGAAACAGCTTTTCCGCCATTTTGAAATTTTCTCTGCTAAACAGCAGGTCGGATTTAACATCGTATAGGTCAGATAAAAACCCGCCTGTGTAATCCAGCACAAAATTAAGCGCCACAGCCACAAGAATGTAGGCCAAAAGCCCCTTAAAGTCCGCACCGGCGGTCATCATACCGATGATCTTGGCAGTGAACCAAATGTTCACAAAGGGCTTGGCGCCGGTCAAAATCGCACAGAAGAAATCCACAGGCAGAATACCTTTGTCCAGGCCGGCAATCTCCCGATACATCTTACCTATCATCTTAAAGTTACGCATGCACAGCCACCCCCTGTTCTCTGTAATAGTAGCTTTGCACCTGAAACATTTTGTAATATGCGCCCTTTTTGGCCATCAGCTCCTCGTGGGTGCCCATCTCGGTGATTTGGCCGCCGGACATAAACAAAATCCGGTCGCAAAAACGGGTGGAAGACAGCCGGTGGGAAATAAAGAAAGAGAGTTTGCCATCGGTCAGCTCACTGTATTTTAAGTACAACTGATTTTCGGCAATCGGATCCAGCGCCGCCGTGGGCTCGTCCAAAATCAAAATCGGCGCGTCCTTGTACATAGCCTTGGCAAGCAGCAGCTTTTGCTTTTCACCACCGGAAAAATCCACCGCATCCTTATACACATTCCTGTCCATTAGCGTATCTGCGCCCTTTGGCAAGGCATACACCTTGTCATACATTTCGGCTTTCTGCAACGCCAGGTCAAATTTTTCCCGATCATAGTCAAGGCTTGCCGTTATGTTTTGCTGAATGGTCATGGGCAAGAAATAATAGTCCTGAAAAATGGCCGAAAACAAATCGAAATAGCTGTTCTTTGCAATGGTGGCAGTATCTTTGCCGTTTAACAGAATGCGACCGCCGGTGGGCGCATACAGGCCGCACAGCAGCTTGATAAAGGTGGTTTTGCCTGCGCCGTTCTCCCCCACAATGGCAATCTTTTCGCCATTTTTGAATGTAAGGTCAATATGCTTCAGCGTAGGTGCGTCGGCAGAGGGGTACTGAAAGGACACATGCTCAAACACCACCCGATCAACGGATTTGGAGGTCAGCCGCTCCCCCTCCTCTGCATGATCCGCAAACGCAATATACTCTCTGTACGCCTGGCACTCCTTGCAGCACATCTCAATCTGATTGACCGCAAAGCCCAAATGGAGCACCCAGTTGGAAAAGCCGGTAATGATGCCGAAATAGAAGATAAAATCGGACACACTGAGCGCACCCTTGCCGGTCAAATACGCAAGGTAAATATAGGCAATGGCCTGGCGCACGGCGCTGAGCAAAGCGGTAATGCCATTAAACGATACGCAGGTGTGGGTGTACCGGGCATAGATTTTTTCAATCCTGCAAAGGGAGGCGGCAAGTGCCCGAATAAAATAATCGCCCATATTGTAAAGCTGAATATCCTTTGCCGCCGTGCCATCCTTGCACAGCTTATAAAAATAATCGAACTTCGCCGCAGGCTCCGTGCGTTGATCCAAGTTTTGCCGCTGTTTCTTCGTCAGCGCTCTTTGCAAACAAAACTGGGCGCCGCAGGTGGCAATAATCAGCAAAATCATCCAAATATTGATCTTGTAGATGAGTACGCCGGACGCAACAACACCCACCACCGCAACGAAAAACAAATTCAGCGTGCTTATAAAGTTTGAACCGCCTGCATACCGTCCGTTATAAAAAACCTCTGCGCGCTTTTGTTTCTCGCGCATTTCCAGATTTTCTATATTGGCATAGTCGGTACTGAGATTTTTTTCAAACGCAGCCACCGCATAGCGCATGCGTACGATCCGGGCACCGCCCAGGATCAGCTCCTTCATAAACGGATCCAGCCAAATGGTAATGGTCAGCAGCAGACTCAGCAGCGCCACCACCAAAATCAGTTGCCGGGTGGTAACGCCCTTTTCGATACAATCGATCATCGCCTTGGGTATATAGGCGGTAACGATGGGCTGGAACACCAGTGCCGGCACCCGGATCAGAAAGTACACCGGGCTTTTCTTATCCCAGGCAATCCAGTTTTTCAGCATATAGCTTATGTTCTCTCGCATAACTCCTCCTTGCCTAAAAACCAAAATCGCCCCTGCATAGACTTATACAAGGGCTGGATGACTGTGTTCGGAATGGGAACAGATTTTTCTTTTTGATCGGCAACAACCGTCTGTGCTTTTATTTTACCCGAACCCACCGAGGATGTCAATGCAGGATCCCCTGTTTTTGTTGACAACCGGGGGTGTGCATTGTATGATAGTAACATAATGAACCGTGTTCATTCATATAAAAAGGGACATATATACGATTCATTCACTTAGCAAACCACACGCTGATTCGCACTTTCCGTTTGGGCACCTTGCCGGCAGGGGAAAACACGCTATATTTTTGTGCGCTGGCCACGGATTTGAAATTGGGTTTCATTCAATATCTTTTCACAAATGAAGGGGGATTTTTATGAGCGAAAAGAGTTTAACACACGGCATAAAGTTTAAGGACAAGATCGGCTACGCCATGGGCGATATGGGCGGCCTATTGACCTTCTCACTGATCGGTGCATTTCAAAACAAGTTTTACACCGATGTGCTGCACATTCAGCCTGCCAAGATCGTGGTTCTGATTTTGGTGGCACGGCTTTGGGACGCCATCAATGACCCCATTTGGGGTGCGTTCATTGACTCCAGAAAACCCACCAAGCAAGGCAAATTCCGCCCGTATGTATTTTGGTTTTCCATTCCGCTGGCGGTGTCTGCGGTACTGATGTTTACGGTCATTCCCAATTTGAGCGAGGCCAAATACCTGCTGTTTGCCTACATCACCTACATTCTGTACGGTATGATGTACACCTGCGTCAACATTCCTTACGGCTCGCTGGCCTCCGTGGTCACCGATGACGAGAAAGAACGCTCCTCCCTGTCCATGTGGCGTTCCATCGGCGCCGGCATCGGCGGCTTGCCGAGCACCATTCTCTTTCCCATGCTGGTATACAACACCACCATCGCCGCCGACGGCACCAAAATTCAAACGCTGGACGGTAACAAACTGACCATCGGCGTTTTGATCCTGGCCATTCTTTCCATTGTGATTTTCTTCGGTCACTACAAGCTGACCAAGGAGAGGATCACACCGATTCAAAAGAAAAAAGGCGACTACAACGCCTTTAAGGCGATTGGCGACCTGGCAAAGAACAGACCGTTTGTGATGCTTTGCCTGGTGTCCATGCTGCTGATCGCGTTTCAGTTCTATTATCAAGCCACCTATCAGTACCTGTTTGCGGACTACTACCACAGCGCGCAGCTGTACGCACTGGTGACCATCTGCACCTACTTGCCCATGGCCATCTTGATTCCTATTATGAACAAGCTGATCGACAAGTTCGGCAAAAAAGAGCTTTGCGCCTTTGGTATGGGCTTTGCGGCACTGGTCAGCTTTATTCTGTTCTTTATCAAAACTGACAATCCCTATGTATTTTTGGTGTTCACCTTCTTCTCCGGCCTGGGCCAGACCTTCCTGGTACTGGAGGTGTGGGCGCTGGTGATGGATGTGATTGACTACCACGAGATTCGCACCCATCGTCGGGAGGAAGGTACCGCCTATGCGGTTGTCTCCTTTGCCAGAAAGCTGGGGCAAACCCTGGCCGGTGTTGGACTCAATGCCCTTTTGGCGGTGATCCACTACGATAGCACCGCTTCTGCCAACAACACGGCGCTGCCGGAGGATGTGCTCAATAAGCTCTATGACATTTCCACCCTTGTACCGGCCATTACCCTGTCTCTATTGGCGATTTTGCTGGGATTCGGCTACAACCTGTCCAAGAAAAAGCTGGCTGTTTTGCAACCCCAATTGAAAGAAATCCGCGAAAACGAAGAATAACCCACCCAAATAAGTATAAAAGAACAGATACACCGGCGTGTATCTGTTTTTTTATTTGCCTATTTATAAAGTATTGCCGCTCCGGCACACCGGTGCCGACGACTGAGCGAACAGACGCACGGTCGTCGGCTGATTTTTAATACCCCTCGATCCGGTCGATGAGGAATTGGCGGCCGGACAAAATGAGATGATCGTGGCTACCGCAATGGGGGCAAGCGCGGGCACAGGCCAAATGAGCATACAAGCGGGCACAATGCGCACACATGGCAATAGCCGGCAGGTGCTCCAGCTCCAACCGGGTAGAACGAAGCGGCGTATCTCGCACCACAGCATTCCAGCACTCCCGCAGGTACGGACCCTCCACACCGGACAGCTCCCCCACTTGCAGGCGCACCGCTTCCACCCGGTGCAGCCCGGCCTCTGCGGCCAGCTGGGTCACCGTGCGGTACAGCTCATACACAATACTCAACTCGTGCATTCTCTATCGCGCCTCAATTTCTCGAATACTGCATGCATTGCCTTGCAACAAGTGGGTGTCCTCGCTGCCACAATAGGGGCAGGTGCGCCCCTGGGGCACAGTATCATAGGTCTTGCCGCAGGCGTCGCACAGGGTGACGGCATGCACCGTCTCAATCTGCAACCGGGCGCCTCGCAGCATCTCCGATCGATCCGCCGCCCAGCGCCAGCAGTCCATCAAATAGGGGTCCTCAATTCCGGACACCTGGCCCACATCCAGCGTAACGCAGCGCACCTGCGTTACCCTGTTCTCGCGCCCCACCTGCTCCACAGTATCAATAATATGGAATACGATGCCCAACTCGTGCATACTTACTCCTTGTTCAAGCGAATTTTGATCTCGCGCTTCAGCATATAAGGCAAAATGCTCTTCATCTTATCCTCCGAGCGCACCATCTTGCTGGCTGCCGGCAGCTCCCGGTGCAGGTGAATGGCGTCAAAGGCGCACTTGGTGGTACACACGCCGCAGCCGATGCACTTATTGGGATCTACCACAGAGGCGCCGCAGCCTAAGCAACGGGCGGTCTCTGCCTTCACCTGGGCCTCCGTAAAAGTCAGGTGTGCGTCTCTAAAGGAATGCTTTTGGTCAATGCTCTTGTCCACGCCGGGTACCTGGCGGTCGCCGGTATCGTACTGGGCCACGGAGATATTCTCCTTATCCAGCGCAATAAAGTCCCGACGGTTACGGCCGATGGTCAGGCTGGTGTTGGGCTGCACGAACCGGTGAATGGACACGGCGCCCTCCTTGCCCGCTGCAATGGCGTCAATGGCAAACTTGGGGCCGGTGTATACATCGCCGCCCACAAAAATATCTTCCTGTGCCGTCTGATAGGTCAGGCTGTCTGCCACAGCACCGTTGCCGCGACCCAGCTCCACCTTGGAGCCGTCCAGCAAGTGGCCCCATTCAATCGCCTGGCCAATGCTCAGGTACACATGGCTGCACGCCACGGTCTTGGTCTGGTTCTCGTCATAAACCGGGGCAAAGCGGCCGTTCTCGTCCAGCACGGACAGGCACTTCTTAAACACAATACCGGTGACCTTGCCGTTCTCCGTCAAGATCTCCTTGGGACCCCAGCCGCAGTTCACAGCTACGCCCTCAACCCGGGCTTCTTCCACCTCTTCAACCGAGGCAGGCATAGCGTCCCGGCTCTCCAGGCAGAACATAGACACACGGTTTGCACCGCAGCGCACGGAGGAACGGGCCACATCAATCGCCACATTGCCGCCGCCGACCACAACCACTTCACCCTCTACCGGGTAATCCGGGTTGCCGCCAACGGTGCGCAGGAAGTCCACAGCTGTCATGACGCCCTGGGCGTCCTCACCGGGAATACCCGCCTTGCGGCCGCCCTGGCAACCAATAGCGATATAAAAGGCCTTGTAGCCCTGGGCGCGTAATTCGTCCAAGGTAATATCCTTGCCCACTTCAACGCCGCAGCGAATGTCTACACCCATTTCACGGATCACATCAATCTCCGCAGCCACTACATCTTTTTCTAACTTGTAAGACGGAATACCGTACACCAACATACCGCCGGGCTTCTCGTTCTTCTCAAACACAGTGGGGGTATAGCCCTTCTCTGCCAAATAATAGGCGCAGGACAGGCCGGCCGGACCGCCGCCGATAATGGCGATCTTCTCATCAAAGCCGCCCTTGTTAGAGGGGATCACCTTGGGCGCCACGTAGCGGTGCTCTGCAATCAGATCCTGATGGGCGATAAACTTCTTCACTTCATCAATCGCCACCGCACGGTCAATGGTGCCGCGGGTGCAGGCGTCCTCACACCGGCGGTTGCACACATGGCCGCAAACGGCAGGGAACGGATTTTCTTTTTTGATCAGCGCCAGAGCGTCCTTGTAACGCCCCTGGGCTGCCAGCTTTAAGTACCCCTGCACGGCAATATGGGCCGGGCAAGCGGTCTTACAGGGCGCCGTGCCGGCGTCGTAGCAGTTGATCCGGTTCTTGTCCCGGTAATCCGGGCTCCACTTTTCCGGACCCCACTTGATTTTATCCGGCAACTCCTGTCGGGGATAGGTCACCGTGCCGCCGTCCTTGGTGCACAGCTTTTGACCCAGCTTCACCGCACCGGCGGGGCAATACTCCACACAACGACCGCAGGCCACACACTGCGCCTTGTCCACCTTGGCAATGTACGCGGAGCGGGACATATTGGGCGTATTAAACAACTGAGAAGTCCGCAAGGCATTGCAAATATTCACATTGCAGTTGCAGATGGCAAAGATCTTGTTCTCACCGTCAATGTTGGTGATCTGGTGCACAAAGCCGTTGTCCTCGGCACGCTGCAAGATCTCCAGCACCTGATCGTAGGTCACATAATGGCCTTTGTTGGTCTCTACCAAATAGTCCGCCATATCGCCTACGCCGATGCACCAGTCCTCGGCATCATCGCCGCAGCCCTCGCCCAGCTTGGCGCGGCTCATACGGCAGGAGCAGGGACCGGCGGCATACTTGCCCTCATATTTCTTCAACCAATGGGAAATATGCTCCACATCGACAGATTGATTTTCCGTCTCAATGGCCTTTTCCACCGGGATCACATGCATACCGATACCGGCACCGCCGGGGGGCACCATGGCGGTGATCTTCTCCAGCGGTAAGAAGGTCATACGCTCAAAGAACTTGGCCAACTCCGGGTGGGCGTCGATCTGATCCTTTTTCATATTAAAGAACTCGGCGCTGCCGGGTACGAACATGGGCAGCACATACTGCTTAGTGCGGCTGGGGTTCTCCCAGTTATACTCCAACAGGCCAATGCTGCTCATCTCTTGCAGCAGCGGTTCCAAATATTTTTTGCTCTTGCCGGTGGCTTTTGCCACCTGGTCCAGGGTCATGGGCTTGCGTACCTTCATCTTCAGCGCGATCTCTGCCATCTCGTCCGTGACCACGCAGGCCAAGCCGTAATACTCCGGATCCTCTACCGTCACCTTGTGACCGATCCGGTCCGTGATTTTTTGACCAAGTTTGAGGATCAATTCTCTCTCTTCAGCCATCGTCTTCGCCCTCCGTACTTATGCGTTCCAGTCCCGGACTTGCTGCCGCAGCCAATCGCACACTGCATCCATACCCTCGCCGGTCTTGGCAGAGATAAAAAAGATCTTGGCCTGCGGGTTCAACTTTAAGATCCGCTCCTGTACCGCCTGATCGTCAAAGTCAAACACGCTCTTTGTGTCCATCTTGTTGATGAGCACCACATCGGACACGGTAAACATCAGCGGGTACTTTAGAGGCTTGTCGTCCCCCTCCGGCACAGACAGGATCATCATATTTTTGGCAGCGCCGGTATCAAACTCGGCAGGGCACACCAAATTGCCCACATTCTCCAAGAACACCAGATCCAGATCCGCCGTACCCAGGTTCTCCACCCCCTGACGGGTCATGCCCGCGTCCAGATGGCACATACCGCCGGTATGCAGCTGAATGGCACGCACCCCGGTCTCTGCAATGGTTTTGGCGTCCACATCCGAGTCAATGTCTGCCTCCATTACACCGATGCGCATCTCCTGCTGCAAGCGGCCGATAATGCCCCGCAGGGTGGTGGTCTTGCCGCTGCCCGGGGAGGACATCAGATTCACCAAAAAGGTCTTTTCTGCTTTCAGCTCGGCCCGAAGTTTCTCCGCCTCCCGGTCGTTACTCTCAAACACGCTTTTTTTGATCTCAATGACTTTATACGCTTCCATAAACACCTCTCCATATTTCGCATATATTATGTATAATATAATATGAACGCCAAAGATTGTCAATCCATTCACAATGCCCCGGTGTTTTTTTGCCGTTTTGCCCACATTGGGCGGTTATTTTTTAGATAAAATGTTTTTGTTTTTTGATAATTGGTTCGTGGTATGACCAGTTGCCAAAATAAAAAATACGACAGACTACAAAAAGTGTCTGCCGTAATGTTTTCTATTTGCTCCCCGCCTTTTGCTCGCGGCGCCGCAGCAGCCGTTGCAGCCGCGGCCGGTTATAACGCTGGAGGATGACCGGTATCAAATCCGCCACAGCCGCCAATACAGAGGTGATGAGAAACACCGGCAGGTTTGCCACCGGATCGTCGCAAAACAGACAAAACAACAGGGGCACAAAGCTCAGTGTCGCCATCACTTCGTGTGCCAGCTCGTTGCGGCACATCTGCACCACCACCGCTTGCAGATCGCCGTGCATATCGTAGGGCTTATAGGAGGGCACCCGGTGCTTCCACCGCTTGACCCCCAGGTGGGCATACAGCCTCGGCTCCCAGGGATGTGGGCGAAACCAGCGCCCTTGCGGGTTCACCGGCACCCGGTGGCGGCCGACGACCCAGCCCATGGCAAAGCGCATGGCCGTGTGATAAGCAAAAGTGCCGCATGTAATCGCCAGCGAAAAACAGACCGCATTATGACTTTTTACATAAATCAGGGAAAAGCAAGCGGTGCATACTGCCAGCAAAGCGATGCACACACCGCACCAAAAATCTACTTTTCTATTCATATCCACACCCCCCTCTACCGCCATTGTACCAAAGGCGGGCAAAAAGTGCAAGAGCGGTCCTGCCGCAGCAGAACCGCTCTTTATGCTTTCAGCGCACTTAGGCCACGCCCTCGCCCTCGGTAGCCACAATGGCCTTTACGCGCTCCTGGCCTTTCCACGCCTGGATCACCTGGGGGTGTGCAAAGATGCTGTCCATCTTCTTCAGGAAGGGAATCACATCGCCGAAGTCCAGCGCACGGTGGTCAAATACCACGGTGATGGGCAAGATCTGGCGAGCCTCTATGGTCTTGTTGCCGAACTTATCGGTGACCACCACCGGCTTATCCTGCACAGCGCCCAGGGCGAATGCGCACACCTGGGGCGGCACAATCTCGATCAAGGTGCCGTAGCCGCTCTGGCCTCTGTACAGAGAGCCCAGGTTGGAAATGGTCACGGTGCCCTGCTCAATATCTTTCTTAGTCAGGCGGTCTTTCTCCGGAATGCTGTAATAAGCTTTCTTGGCAGCGCCGTGGAGCGTGTGCACCTTGTGCTTGCCGGTCTTAGAGCCGATCAGCCGACTAACGGTCTGTTTTACTTTCCCCTGTTTCAGTCCGGTAATGGTGTTGTCCAAGGACACATCAAACATCACTTCGTTCAGGTTGGTGTTCTCTGCTCTGCGGGTCACATCGGCAATGTAATCGGTCATAGCCAGCAGGGACTTGTTCTGGAAGTCCCGCAGGTTGACGGTCATCATTCTGCCGTCCGGCAGCAGCATGGGCATAGAAATGTTAATGTCCTCAAAGGTCTTCAGTTCGCCGCGCACCAGCTTGCGGTTGTAGTTCAGGTGGCTGTTCATCACCGGTGCCGCTTTCAGCCCCTCAATGATGGCTTTCATCAAAACTGTATTCAGGGTGATCTTGGTTTTGCTGGTAGAGCGCAGCTTCTTAAACTCGGTCATCAGGTCGGTTACATCCGCCTCATATACATAAGCCACATGGGGGATCTGCTCCCAGCTCTCGGTGGTCATATTGGCAACAATCTTTCTTTGAATGTCAAAGTGTTCGGTTCTTGTGATTTTCATACTTGTGCATCTCCTTTAGTCACGGTATTTTCAAAATGTATTGCGGAGATCCGCTGAGGGATCTTGCTGACTGTGTTGGTGTCCCGGGCTTTCCCCTGAGGACACTCTCATCATACCCATTTTGGTCGGTTGCGGCAACATACTCTGCTTTACATTTGAAAAAATCTTCGCAACTGGCGGTTGCATTTCCCTTGGTTGCGCCATATTTTCGCCTTTTTGCCAATATCTATTGACCGGAGCGGGCATTTTTGCGATAATACCCATAGAGGGGGCTTCGTATGATCGACACCATGGACAAACACAGCTGTGAGCTGTTCTTAGAGGATGCACTGGAGATTGGGCGCCGCCTGGTAGAAACCGGTGCCGAGGTCAAGCGGGTGGAGGACACCGTGCGGCGCATTTGCATTGCCTACGGCTTTACCGACTGCGAGATCTACGCCGTCACCAGCCTGATCGTGGCCACCATTCGGGACAAGGACGGCAATCACTACACCCAATCTGTGCGGGTGCAAAGTTACGGCACGGACCTGGGTCGGTTAGAGGAGCTGAATGCCTTCTCCCGCCGCATTTGCGCCCAGGTGCCGGATGTAGAGGATCTGACCCGGCAGATTCGCCAATACAAAAAAGGCAAGCCCAAACCGGTGATCAAATGCCTGGGCTATATGCTGGCTGCCGGCGGTTTCTCCGTCTTTTACGGCGGCGATCTGCGGGACGGGCTGGCCGCAGCCGCCATTGCCATTGTGATCTACCTGATGGATTATCATTTGAAGCTGCGGCAGATCCACAATGTGATCTACACCTTTGTGGCCGGGTTCGTCTCCGGGCTGCTGGCGCTGGGGCTCACCCGCCTGGGCTTAGGTCACCAGGCAGACAAAATTATGATCGGCGACATTATGTTGCTGATCCCCGGTCTGCTTTTAGTAAACGCCATTAAGGAGATGTTCAACCGGGATATTGTCACCGGGCTGTACAGACTGATTGAGGCGGTGCTGGTGGCGCTGGCCATTGCCGGAGGCTACGCTCTGGCGTTCCTGGTGATGGGAGGTGCAACGGTATGAAAGCAGCACTCATTCAAATTCTCATGGGCGCCATCGGCACCCTGGGCTTTTCCATTTACTTCCGGGTCAGCGAACGCAATGTGGCGGCTGCCACCTTTGGCGGCGCCCTGGGCTGGGGTGTGTATCTGCTGTGCTTCCACCTGTGGGGCAATGTGTTTGCCGCCAATGTGGTAGCCACGGCAGTGGTGTACTTTTGGTCCGTAGCCATGGCACGGGTGCTTAAGGCGCCGTCCAATACTTACCTGATCCCGGGCATCATTCCCTTGCTGCCCGGCGGCCCGCTGTACTACACCATGGCCGGGCTGGTGGGCGGCGATCGCGCCCTGTTCACCAAGAACGGTACCACCACCATTTTGGTCACATTCGGTATGGTCACGGGTATGGTAGCAGCCGCTGTGGTGTTCTATTATATTCTCAAGCTGCAGCAGAAATGCAGCCGCAGATCCCCTGCGCCGCCGCAGGATTAAAAACAAACCGCAATATAAAAAATTGCCCCTTACGGCGTTGGCCGCAAGGGGCTTTTGTGTTGCTCGGATCAGTCCGCAGCAGGAGCCGCAGGCTGTTCTTGTTTGTCTTGATCGGCCGGCGAATCAAAGGTAAACGCACCGTCCTTATAGTCCACCGTCACCGTGCCGTGGATCTTATCCTCCAGCAGCAGCTCGGACAGCGGGTCCTCAATTTGGGTCTGAATGGCCCGGCGCAAAGGCCGCGCGCCATACACCTTATCAAAGCCCTTATCTGCCAACGCATCCACTGCCGCGTCCGTAAAGGTGGCTTGCACATCCAGGTCTGCCAGGCGCTTATTCAGAGCCTTCAACATCCGGCGGGCGATCTCCTGAATGTCCTGCTTCTCCAGCTGGTTGAACACCACAATCTCATCCACACGGTTCAGAAACTCCGGCTTAAAGGTCTTTTTCAGTTCCTCCATCACCAGATCCTCAATGGTCTTGGCTGCGTCCTTGTCATCGCCAAAGCCCAAGGCCTGACGACTGTCGGTAATCTTAGACGCACCCACATTGGAGGTCATAATGATCACTGCGTGCTTAAAGCTGATCTTGCGGCCCTGGGAGTCGGTAAGCACACCGTCCTCCAGGATTTGCAGCAGCATATTAAACACATCCGGGTGGGCCTTTTCGATCTCATCAAACAGCACCACGCAGTAGGGCTTTCTGCGGACTTTCTCCGTCAGCTGGCCGCCTTCGTCAAAGCCCACATACCCGGGAGGCGCACCGATCAGCTTAGAGACCGTGTGCTTCTCCATATACTCGCTCATATCCAGCTTGATGATGGCATTCTCGTCCCCAAACATCGCCTCGGCCAAAGTCTTACAAAGCTCCGTCTTACCCACGCCGGTGGGGCCAAGGAAGATAAAGGAGCCCATCGGACGCTTGGGGTTTTTCAGCCCCGCACGACCACGACGAATGGCGCGGGCCACCGCCGATACGGCCTTATCCTGACCCACGATCCGCTGGTGTAGGATCTTTTCCAGTTGCAGCAGCCGCTGGGACTCCTCCTTGGTGATCTGCTGCACCGGGATACCCGTCCAGCCGGACACCACGGCGGCAATATCCGCAGGGGTCACTTCTTTTACATCGTGGGAAGAAGTGTTCTTCCACTTCTCCTTTTCCTGATCCAGCAGGTCTTGCAGGCTCTTTTCCTTATCCCGCAGCTCTGCCGCCTGCTCAAAGTTCTGGCTGCGCACGGCAGCGGTCTTTTCTGCCGCCAGACGCTTGATCTCCGTTTCCATCTCTTTCAGGTTCGGCGGGGCTGTATAAGCCGCCAGGCGTACTTTAGAGCAGGCCTCGTCAATCAGGTCAATGGCCTTATCCGGCTGGAACCGGTCGGCAATGTATCGGCTGCTCATCTTCACCGCGTTTTCAATAGCGGCGTCGGTAATTTTCACTTTATGGTGGGCCTCGTACTTATCCCGCAGACCTTTCAGAATTTCCACGGTCTGCTCCTCGGTAGGCTCACCCACGGTCACCGGCTGGAACCGGCGCTCCAAGGCGGCGTCCTTTTCAATATTCTTGCGGTACTCGTCAATGGTGGTGGCACCGATCACCTGGATCTCACCACGAGCCAAAGCGGGCTTTAAGATATTGGCAGCGTCCGTTGCGCCCTCGGCAGACCCGGCGCCCATCAAGGTGTGCACCTCGTCGATAAACAAAATAATGTTACCGGCTTGCTTTACCTCGTCCATGGCTTTTTGAATTCGCTCCTCAAAGTCGCCACGGTACTTTGTACCGGCCACCATAGAGGTCAGATCCAGCGCCACGATCTTTTTGCCTTCCAGCAGTTCCGGCACCTCGTGCTTGACAATTTTCAGCGCCAGCCCCTCTGCAATGGCGGTTTTACCAACGCCCGGCTCACCGATGAGGCAGGGATTGTTCTTGCTGCGGCGGGACAAAATTTGAATGACCCGCTCAATTTCCTTTTCACGACCGATCACCGGATCGATCTTGCCGCCCTCGGCCAGCGCGGTTAGGTCACGACCAAACTCGTCCAGCGTAGGCGTCTTGGTCTTGCCCTTTTTACCGTCGGTCTTGCCGTCCGACTGCGTCTCCTGACCGGAGAACAGCTGCTCCACCAGCACTTCCGGGCGCACGCCCAATGCCAGCAGGAACTTGTAGCCGTAAGAATCCGTCTCCTTAAGCAGTGCCAGCAACAGGTGCTCTGTGCCTACAAAGGAATGCATCATACCGCGGGCAATCTGGAACGCCAACTCCAGCATCCGTTTAAACCGTGGGGTAAAGTCATCCGGGGTCAACCGGGTAGGCTCCCCTACGCCGATATTCTCCTTGATGAGCTTTTCCACATCTTCGGTCTGCACACCGCTTTCACGCAGCGCCTGGGCGCCTAGGCCGGCGTCTTCTTTTAAGATACCCAGCAGCAAGTGCTCGCTGCCGATATAGTTATGGCCCAACTCCTCTGCGGAGGTAATGGCCAGGTTGATCACATGGTTTGCTTTTTCGGTAAAGTAGTTAAATCTATACATGGTAAATCCTCCTTATTGCCTTGGTGCAAGAGGAAATTCCGCTCTCCTTTTTACGCCAAAGCCTGCCGCACCAGTCCGGCGCGGATCTTATCCACTGCGTCGGCAGTTACTTCTGCCCCGGCAGCGGCTGCAATGGTGGCGTTCTGCACCTTCTGGATCAGTTCGCCTACATCGCTGTATGTTTTGCTGCTCTCGCCAAGAGAAATACCCAGGCGCAGCAGCGACACCAGGTCAAAAAATTCGTCCTGGTTCAAAGTACGAGCCATTTGCAGCGTGCCCATGGCTCGGTAAATACGATCCAAAAAGGCGTCTTGCTGTTGCAGCTGCTGACGCAGATTGCGCTCCTGGCGCACGATTTGGTCGCAAATGGCATTTACATTGTCAATGGCCGCTTTCTCGGTAATCCCCAGTGTTACCTGGTTCGTCAGCCGATAAAAGCTGCCGTGGCCGTCATAAAGAGGTTGCAGCGACAGTCCAAGCTTGCCGATCATCACCGTCAGCTGGTCAATGAGCCCTTGACCTGCCAGTGCCGGCAGGTGCAAATCCAGCATGGCCTGCATACCGGTGCCCAAATTGGTGGGCACAGCTGTTAAAAAGCCCAGCCGCTCATCAAAAGCAATGGGTAACCGCTCCAGCAGAGCGTCATCCAGCTTATCCGCCTTGGCGTAAGCGCCCTCCAGGTCCTGCCCGGCGGCACGCACCTGTAAGCGAATATGATCCTCCTCGCAAAGCATCACGCTGGCGCTGCCGTCCTTGCTGAGCAAAAAGGCACTTTGCTCCTTTTGCCGAGCAAAGCGACGGCTAATCAGCTGTTGCTCCGCATAGGCATACGCCTGCGCCGAAGACACGGCGCTCAGATCCACCAGATCGAATTCCCCGGCATAGGGAGAATTCTTCACGGCGGCAAAGATTTTCTTCACCGTGTTTCTGCGGATCTCGTTGTTCATACGAATGGGAAAGGGGGCGTCTGCCAAATTGCGGGCCAGGCGCACGGTAGCACCCACCACTACATCTGAATTTTTGCCCTCGCCGCTGTACCACTTATTCATCTTTATTCCTCCGGCTTTAGCTCTTTGATTTGGTCACGCAGCACCGCCGCGTCCTCGTAGCGCTGCTCCTGCACCGCCTTGTCCAGTTCCGCCTGCAAGCGCTCCCGCTCACTTTGGGGCTTCTCTGCTGCCGGTTCTTTCGCCTTAGCGTTGTTCACCGGTTCCTTTTCCTCCGTGTAAGAAATATTCTTGCCAATATGGCGGGTGGCACCGTGGATTTTGCGAATGCTGGGTTCCAGTTTGTCTGCAAACCGGTCGTAGCAGTGGGCGCAACCCACATTGCCGGTGTTGATAATATCGTTAAAGGTGGAGCCGCAGTAGTCGCAGCGATCCACGCCTGTCAAGGCGTTCATGGCCGCCAGCCCGGCCCCCAGAAAGTTGCCGAAGAAGCTGCCCTCAAACATAGAGCCAAGGCCCATATTGCTGTGCATGGGCTCCAGGACGCCTAACTTCTCGGCACAATCCCGACACAGGTGCATCTCGGTCACCTTGCCGTTGATATTCTGTTTAATATAAGTGGTTGCCTCGTTTTGATTGCAATGTTCACAACGCATAACAAATAACCTCCTAATTGATGTATGCAAGCAGCATTTGTTTAAATTGACGGGCGCGTATCTGGTCCAGCACCTGCTCGTCTACGCCGTGCTGGTTCCACCCGGTGAGCGCCGACTCCATGATCTTGGCGCTGCGGGCGTCCATCAAGCCCTGGTAGTGCAGGTTGTACAGGTGGGCCTTGGCCGTCTTTTCATCTATGGCAGGACCAATGGAATTGATCAGCGCCATCAGCGCCTGGTCCTTGCTGTCGGCACGGGTAATGAGAATACACCCGCCGCCGCCACGCCTGGACTCAATGCGGTAGCCCTGCTCCGGTGTAAACCGGGAGGTGATCACATAATTGATCTGGCTGGGCACACAGCCCACCCGCGCCGCCAGGTCGTTGCGCTGGATCTGAACGGTGGATTTGTTGTCATCAAACATATCAAGAATCATATCTGCGATCACATCACTGATCTTCATTTTCCAATCACTTCCTATCTAATGAAGGTGGAAAGCCCGGCGAGAGGGATACAGGAGCCGTTGTTGATCTTGCGCTCGTTCACACTCTGACTTTGACTTTCTTTGACCTTCTGTCATCATAGTAGCACAAAGGTCAGAGAAAGTCAAGAACTTTTTTGACTTTTTTTGACCTTCACGGAGAGTATACCCGATTTTTGGCTTGGTTATGCGGAATTTTAGCATAAATATTTTTTGACTTTCATTGTCTTTGGCAAAAATATGTGCAAAAAAGCGCCGATCTTTGACCATCGGCGCTATGGGTACTCCCCTATTTTTTTGATCTTATTATGTACGGCAAGGCATGCCATGCACACCTTGCGCCGACCGGATAATCAGCAGCCGCAGCCACAGTCATTACCGCAGCCGCAGTTACCGAAACCGCCGCAGAGCAACAGGATGATAATCAAAATCACGATCCAGGAAGATCCGCAGCCGCAACCGTTATTGCAACCACAACCCATAACCGTAGTACCTCCTTTCGCCTTTCTAAACCATACTATGAAAGGCGGCAAAAGGTGTGACAGAGGGCGCAGAAAAGCCGCGCACATTCCCTACGCGGCGCCTCTGCGCCCTACGCTCATTTTATTATATTATACAATACCGCCGTTGACCCCCAACACCTGGCCGGTCACATACGGACTCTCTGCCAGATACAGCACGGCCTCTGCCACCTCCCGGGGTGTGCCCAGTCGACCCATAGGCACCTCGGCCTCCAGCTCTGCTCGGTCAAAGCAGGCATTCATACGGGTGTCAATGATTCCCGGCGCCACACAGTTAACGGCAATGCCCTCCGGCGCCAGCTCCTGGGCCAGCGCCCGGGTGAAGCCGATAACTCCTGCCTTGCTCATGGAATACACCGTCTCGCAAGAGGCGCCCACCTGCCCCCACATGGAGGACACATTTACAATAGCGCCGCTGTGGCGGCGCAGCATATCCACCGCTGCCGCCCGGCTACACAGGAACACGCCCTTGCAGTTGACCCCCATCAGGGCGTCATAATCCTCCGGCGTGGTATCCTGAATTTGGCGGATCAGACTGATCCCGGCGTTATTCACCAGCACATCCACCGTGCCCACCGCGGCAAACAACCGTTCCACCGCCGCCGGGTCCGTAATATCGCAAGGGATCGCTGTCACTCCCGGCAGCTCCGCCGCCGTTTGGTGCACCGTCACAAACACGCGGTAGCCCCGTTCCAAAAACACCTGCGCCGTAGCCGCACCAATGCCGGTAGCGCCGCCGGTTATTAAAACTTGTTTCATACAATCACCGTCCCCAGTTTAGCACAAACGGTTGTATTTTTCAACGCAATCCGATATAATAAGGGGGAGAACCAACGGAAAAGGTGATTTTTGTATATGGAAAAAGCATTTTATACCATCTCCCTTTATGTGGACGAGGACGAGAACCTGATCGGCATTCCCTGCGGCGAAAGCGACAAGTACGGCATAGCGGATATTGATAAGGTGCATCTGCTGAAAGCGCCGTACAGCGAGGAACGGCTGGAGCAGTTTATTGAGGAAGTGATCGACTCCTGCTACTCCAAGAAGCACAATGACCAGAGCGACCTGTCCACTATTGAGAAATATACCAAGAAAAAGGGCTTTGTTAACGCCACAGCGGACTACACCCTGATCTCTATTGTAAAGACCGCAGAGAATTATAGTCTAATGCCCACCTTTAACGACTTTGAGCGGGGGCCGGTGGTGATCGACGATGACGAGCACATTTTGCCCAACCCCTACTCTGCCGGCGAACTGGCTGAGGTGATCAACGGCTATATCCAGGTGTATGTTAAGGCCAACATGTTCTATAAAGAACAGCAGGAACTGGAAAACGAAAAGAAAAATTAAGAATACCAAGAGCCGCCCCTGTTGCTACCATGCAGCATAGGGGCGGTTTTGTTTTATCCGCCTTTTCATACCTTATAAAGCGCAATCAAAACAAAAAAAGCGGCACCCCGTAAAGAGGTGCCGCAAGGCGTTTAGAAAATTAAGAGGCCAGGTCGCCCACGATCATCATGTATTCGCCGATCATGGCGCCGAACTCCGGCGCGCCCTCCATGATGAGCTGCTTATCCTTGGTCATCTGGAGCATATCGCCGGTGCCAAGCAGGATCATCAGCGCGTGCTGGGCGGTGTCGAACTTCATGCAGAAGAACGGCTTGGAGCGCTTATACTCCCCACGGCCGGCACGGGACTTGCCTGCCTTAATGCGCAGGTAAGCGGTGCACTCCGGGTGACCCTCCACAGCCCACTGGTACACGCGGTCCGGGCTCTTGGAAGTCCATTCCCGAATAGCCGGGTGACCCATTTTGTTCAACTGGCTGATGCCGGAGGACAGCAAATAAAAATACAGCTTGGTCAGCAGCAGACATAGCTGCTCATCTTCCGGCGGTTCTTTAATACCCAGCAGAGAACTCATCTTCAGCAGTACCATCATAAATTTGATAAACTTGCCAAAGCTCTTGATCTTCATCTTGGGCAGGGCGCTCATATTGCCCTTAAAAAACGCATTCATCTTCTCCATAGAAGCGAACTGCAATTCGGCGTCAATCTTCTGCTGCCCCAAGTACTCACCCAGTTTGACCGTCCACTCTCCATCCTCGATGATAAAGTGGATCGCCTCTTTGTCCTGTGCGTTAGCCATAGCAGAAACCTGGTACACGGCGTTGACGCCCTCAAATTTCTTCTTTAGCTCCGGCACATCGTTGGCGATGGTCTTCAGCAGCGGCAAGGCGCCGGTCATAAACACCTTATTGGTGTAGCGTGTGGTATCACTTGCCATACTGGCACATCCTTTCTTGATTTTGAAGTTTTAACATCTGTGCGCGAATTAGAATTCGTCGTCCCAAGCGTCGTCCGCTTCAAAATCGGCGTGCATCACTTCGGCAATGGTGTCGGCAATGCCGTTGGCGTCGATCTTTGCAAGAGACATCAGGTCCTCGTGCAGACCGATGGTGGAGAATTCATCCTGATGGCCCAGCATCCGCATAACGCAGGCCTTGCCGCTCTTGGCAACCACCTCAGCAACAGCGGTGCCCAAACCGCCCATCACGGTGTGATCCTCTACGGTGATAATCCGGCGCGTGTCCATAATGGCGGACATTACAGCTTCCTCATCCAGAGGCTTAATGGTATGCATATTCAGCACACGCACCTTCAGTCCGGCGTCAGCCGCTGCCATCTGGGCAGCCTGCATGGCCTGATACACGCAGGAACCGCAGGCAATCACGGTAATATCTGTGCCCTCGTTCATGACCTTGGCCTTGCCCACCTCAAAGGTGCACTCCTCCAGCTTGGGATAAACGATCTGGTCAAAGCCGCGGTTGATACGAATATAAACCGGGCCGGGATAGCTGTACGCTGCCTTAACCGCATGATAAGTCTCTGCGCCGTCGCAGGGGCAGATCACGGTCATGTGGGGCAGAGAGCGCATGCACGCCATATCGATCAAAGCATGGTGGGTAGAGCCCGCCTGACCGAATGAAGTACCCGCATGGGTAGCAATAATCTTAACCGGTACATTCTGATAGCAAATATCCGTATGTACCTGATCCAAGGAGCGGGCAGAAGCAAAAATAGCAAAGGTAGAGGCAAAGGGGATCAGCCCGTTCTGCGCCAGCCCGGCTGCCACGCCAAACATATTCTGCTCTGCAATACCCACATTGAAGAAACGATCCGGGAACTTCTCGCCAAACATACCGATCTTGGTGGATTTGCCCAGGTCAGCGGTCAGCGCCACCACTTCCGGGTGCTCCGCACCCAGCTCGCACAGCGCCTTGCCGTAATATTCCGCCGTAGAGAGGGCGGTGGTCTCCGTCATTGTATAAGTCATTCCGCTTGCCATGGCTTAGCCCTCCTTTTCCGCACGCTCGCAGCGTTTCTTGTAATACTTATCCAGGCTCTCATAGCAAGCCTTCTCTTTTGCCTCGTCCAGTGCGCCGTAATGCCAGTGGTAATCGTCCTCCATAAAGTCGATACCGGCGCCCTTAAAGGTATCCATCACGATACAATAGGGCTGGTCGCCGCCGTTTTTGTGATTGGCGATGGCGTCCTCAATGGCATCGTTCAGCTCCTTCATATTCTGGCCGTCTACGCGCTTTACCTTAAAGCCAAAGGCCTCGAACTTCTTATCCAGCGGCTCCACTTTCATCTCATCATCCACGCGGCCATCAATCATGCACTTGTTGTTATCCACAAGCACCACCACATTGGACAGCTTAAACTGGGCAGCGGTCATGGCAGCCTCCCAGTTGGAACCCTCATTCAGCTCGCCGTCGCCGGTAAGGCAATAGACCATATAGTCCTGACCTTTTACGCGGCCGGCCAGGGCAAAGCCGTCTGCCAGGGAAAGGCCGTGACCCAAAGAGCCGGAAGAACAATCGATGCCCTTGATCTTGTTCTTATCCAGGTGCATACCAAACTTGGAACCGGTCAGGTTAAAGTTGTGCAGCCCCTCCACCGGCATAAAGCCGTAGTCGCAGATCACCGGGCCGTAGCCCACAGCCGCATGCCCCTTGGAGAGCACAAAGCGATCTCTGTCCTCCATGTCCGGATTGTTTACATCCAGCTTCATAAAGCGGTGATAGAGAATGGTCATGGCGTCCATGGCACTCATGGCGCCGCCGATGTGGCCGGAGCCGCCCCAAACGGTGGTCTGCACGGTCAGTCGTCTTAACTCGTCCGCCTTTTTCTCCAGGCGGAGCCACTCGGCTTTGTCAAATGGCTTAAAATCAGCAGGCATTCAAAGTCCTCCCTTTCTGTTGTCGCCGGGGCCGTGCCCCCTTGCACAGACCCGGCAAAAATGATTGGTTTATTTCACTAATCCCGGGATCTCCGGATGATTGGCAGCTACAACGCCGAAGGCGTCCTCGGCAATGTCGATGGCCAGCTTAATATCATCCTGGGTAACCGCGGCATTCATAAAGTGATTGTGGTGAGACGCCAGGAACAGCCCGCGGCTGACGCACTCGGCGATCCACTCCTGGTGGAGCATCAGGCTTTCATCGTTGGCAACACGCAGATAGAACAGCGCCGGCTCGCCGGACACCACCAGGTCGAAGCCATGCTGCTTACCGGCAGCCACAAGGCCGTCCGTCAGCTGGATGCCCATTTCCCGGAACATCTTAGGCGTGTTGAGCTTCTTCATCTTAGGAATACAAGCCAGGCAGGCGGCGAACGGTTCGGCGCTCATCCAGTAAGAGCCGGTGTACACCACGGAAGAAGCGGTATTCTTCATATGCTCCTGACCGCAAACAGCAGACATATTGTAGCCGTTGGCCAGGGCTTTACAGAAGCAGATCAAGTCTGCCTTAATGCCGTAGTAATGGTCGGAACCGGCCAGATCCAAACGGAAGCCGGTACGCACATCGTCAAAAATCAGCACCATACCGTGGTCGTCGCAGAACTTACGAACCGCTTTCCACTGCTCCGGCGTGGCGCACACATTGTCCTTAAAGTTGCCGTGGTCATAGGGCTGGGCAATCAAGCCGGCAAAGTCGCCGCCTGCCTCGTCATAGGCCTTCTGCATAGCGTCCAGGTCAAACCAGGGCACCACCACATTGTTCTCTACTTCCTCCGGCAAAATGCCCGGGTAGTCCACCTTTTGGGCCCACTGGAAATCGCCGTGGTAATAGCCCTTAAAGAACATCATCTTCTTTTTGCCGGTGTGCGCACGGGCGCACATCACGGAGAAAGTGGTGGCATCGGAGCCGTTCTTCATAAAGAACGCCCAATCAGCGGTGTTCACGGTGTCGATCAGCAACTCGGCGCACTCTACCATTTTGTAAGAGGGAGAAGTGGTGCAGTTGCCGGTCTTTAACTGCTCCATGGCAGCGGCGTCCACATCGTCATCGCAATAGCCCAGCACATTGGGGCCGTAAGCGCACATAAAGTCCAAATACTTGTTGCCGTCTACATCCCAAAAATAGGTGCCCTTGGCCTTTTGGGACATCAGCGGCCACTTGGTAATGGGCAGGAACAGACCCTCGCTGGGGCCCAAGTGCCCGTACACGCCGGAGGGAATGGCGTTCAGTGCCCGATTAAACCACTCCTGGCTTTTTTCATGCTTATATTCAGGAAATTTACTCATTCTAAAAGACCTCCTTAACCCAGATATACCGCAACTCTGTCCAAAACGCGGTTGATATTATCCACCATAGAAATCATACCCGCCATATAAATATGACCGGCGCACAGCTCTGCCATGGTGGAGGCGGTGCCGTTAAACAGACCGTTTGCCAGATCAATGGTGGCAAACTCCATCACCGCCCGGGGAGACTGGGCCTTTTCTTTAATGGTGCGGAACGTGTGGTTATTGACCCGAATGGTGGCGTAGCACACATCCTTAATGCCCATAGACACATCACCGTCTACCGTATAAAGCGCGGACTGCTTGGACACGCTGTCCGTATTGGCAAGGGCAGAGATGGCTCCCGCAATGGTGTAGAAAGTCAAAACGGTGGACTCCTCAAAAAACGCTCTGTCCTTTAAGTCCGCCTCACTGGGCATCAGCAGCTGCGTCAGCCGATTGGTGAGCTTGGTAAACGGACCCAGCAGGAAAGAGAGCACCTGTACGGCGCCCTTTACCGGCACGCCGGGCTTAGAGTCGTCAATCAGTGCATTAAACTTCTCCGGGCTGGCAAAATTCATTTTGCAAGTGCAGCCGTAAGTGCCCTCGCTCATTTTGCAGCCATCCTGGGTGAAGTTGAATGTGCAGCAGGGGCCGTCCGTCACATCAAAGCAGATGGACACCGGCTTTTTCAGCTCACGGAGCACGGCCTTGGCCTGGTCGTCGATCTGGCACAAGTTCTCCAGCGTAGCGAGCACGCCGTACATGTTCACATAAGCCATTGCTTTTGCTTCTTTCAAAATAATTCCTCCTCGTGTTTTGCCTGCGATAGGCAGAGTTCTTGCAGGGGTTGCACAGGGCACCCGCCGGGTGACAGAGATCATTTGTACAAAAAATGACACGCCGCCCGCCCTCTCAGGGCGTATCGGCAATCCGGTATATACGCACTTATTACATACATATATACAATGCAAGTTTATTATAACACACATTTTATAGGCAGGTCAACGGCAAACCGCCCAAAAATATGTTTACAAATTGGTGAAATTGCCCATATTTCCGCATGGACAAAATAAAAGGGCGCACGCCGGTGCTGCCGGTGTGCGCCCTTGCACATTTTTATTTCAGCAAAAAGCCGATCTTCTTCATGGCCTTATCCAGTGTACGCTGGCTGACCCGCTGGGCCAGGTCCGCGCCCTTGGTCCAACATGCCTGCAAATAGGACTTATCCTGCATAAACTGATTAAAGCGCTGCTGCACCGGCTCCAACTCAGCGATCACCGCCTCGCCTACAGCGGTCTTAAAGTCGCCGTAGCCCTTACCGGCAAACTCCTGTTCGATGGCCTCCATCGTCTTGCCGGTCACGGCGGCGTAAATGGTCATCAGGTTGTTGATGCCGTCCTTACCCTCGCCGTAGTGCACACTCATCTCGCTGTCTGTCACCGCAGAACGGAACTTTTTCATAATAACGCCGGGCTCGTCCGTCAGGTACACTGTACCCTTAGGGTTGGGGTCGGACTTGCTCATCTTGCGGGTGGGGTCTTGCAGACTCATCACCCGGGCGCCGCTCTTGGGAATGTAGGCTTCCGGCACGGTAAACACATTGCCGTAAATGCCGTTAAAGCGCTCGGCAATATCCCTTGCAATTTCCAAATGCTGCTTTTGGTCCGCACCCACCGGCACAATATCCGACTGGTACAGCAAAATATCCGCCGCCATCAGGCAAGGATAGGTAAACAGCCCGGCGTTCACATTGTCTGCGTGCTGCTTGGACTTGTCCTTAAACTGGGTCATACGGGACAGCTCGCCAAACTGGGTGTAGCAGTTCAGCAGCCAGCCCAACTGGGAATGGGTGGGCACATGGGACTGGATAAACACAATACCCTTGTCCGGATCCAAACCCAAAGCCAACAGCATAGCGTACAGCTCCGTGGTCTGCCGCCGCAGCTTTTGCGGGTCCTGGCGCACGGTAATGGAATGTAGGTCTGCCACGCCGTAAATGGTGTCATATTCTTCTTGAAAGGCGCTCCAGCCCTTCATCGCCCCCAGGTAATTGCCCAAGGTGGGAATGGAGGTAGGCTGAATCAGCGACAGGCTGCGCTTCTTCCGTTCTACTTTTACTTCTTCAGACATAATTCTTTGCTCCTTTATTTGCTGCGCAGATCGGCAGCCACTTCACCCAATCGGTGCACACCGGCCACAATGGCCTCGTCAGACGGGGTGGAGAAATTCAGCCGAATATGGTGGCTGACTGCTTTGTCATCCATCATAAAGGCGTTGCCGGGCACCACAGCCACCTGTTTGGCAATGGCGCGCTTACAAAAGTCCAACATATCCACATCGCCGGGCAGCTTGCACCAAATGAATAATCCGCCCTGGGGTCGCACATACTCTACAAAATCGCCCAGATCACTGTCAATGCAGTTGCACATCAGCTCCAGCTTTTTGCGGTAAATGCCGCGAATCTTCTCAATATGGGCGTCCACATCATACTGCCGGAACCACTGGTACACGATCATCTGATTCAGCATAGCGGTATGCACATCCTCCGCCTGCTTGCCCACGGTCATCTTGGCCAGCACCGGCTTGGGGCCTACGCAGTAGGCGACCCGCAGACCCGGGGACAAGATCTTGGAGAAGGAACCGGCATAGATCACAATGCCGTCCGTATCCATACTCTTAATGGTGGGCAGCGGCTCACCGGCCACCCGTAGGTCGCCATAAGGGTTATCCTCCAGGATCAGCACACCATACTGCTTGGCAAGGGCGTACACCTGCTGCCGTTTCTCCAGGCTCATGGTAGCGCCGGAGGGGTTTTGGAAATTGGGAATGGTGTAGATAAATCGGGCGCCCGGGTTCTCCTGCAACACCCGCTCCAAAGCGGCGGTGTCCATACCGTCTGCCTCCATAGGCACACCGGCCAACTTACAACCGTAGGAGCGGAAGCAGTTCAGCGAGCCGATAAAAGACGGTTCCTCGCAGATCACCGTGTCGCCCTCGTTGCACAGCACCTTGGTAACCAGGTCCATAATTTGGGTCGCGCCGCTGACGATCAGCAGATCGTCCCCGTCGGTACCGATCTTTTCCCGACGGGCAAGCCAGTCCCGCACCGTGTCCCGCAGGGGCTGATACCCCTCGGACACGCCGTACTGCAAGGCGTCAATGGGCGTTTTTTGCAGAATATCGGCGGTAATGGCCCGTACCTCGTCCACCGGAAACGCATCCGGCGCCGGGTTGCCCGCTGCCAGCGGAATAATGGCCGGGTCGGCGGTAGCCTTTAAGATCTCTCGAATGGCGCTGGGTTGCAGTGCGGAGATCTTGTTTGAAAATGTGTATTCCATTAAGAATCGCTGTCCTTCTTTTGCAGCAAAGTCAGCACAAAGTTGGCTAAGATGGCTGCGTTATTATTCTTGGTATTCTCCACATATTTGGACTGAAACGCATAAAGCGCGTCATAGTCATAAGCCGCCGCGCGCAGGCTGTCTGCCAGCGCGTCCGCGTCCGTAAAGGTGGCAGCAGGCATCTCCTGCCGCAAGTCCACATTCAGCCCCCGATCCCGCATATACAGATCATAATCCGGCACAAAGAAATACAGGGGTTTCATTAAGAGGGATGCCTCAAAGGCGCAGGCGGAATAGTCCGTCACGATGGCGTCTGCCAGCTGCATCAAATCATAGGTGGAGTAGTTGCCGTGGACACTGAATTCCGGATCCGGCTTTACCCTGCTTAACGGGTGGGTACGCACCACCAACCGGTAGGTCTCCTGCTCCGCAAAGGCCAATTTCAGCTCCTGGGCCACATAGGCCTCTCGATCTCGGAAAGTGGGCAGATACAGCACCAGCCGCCGGTCACTGAGACCCGGGTTCTCTGCATAAAAGCGCTGCGCCAGCCCCTCTTTGGGAGTCACAATATCGTCCACCCGAGGCAGGGAGCAAATTTTGATCTTCTCTGCCGGGCAGCCAAAAGCTTCCATATAAAACCGAGCGGTGGCTGCCGAGGGGCACAACACATAGTCGTAACCTCGGTGCATGTGCATGGCGTGGCTCAAGCGGGCGTCCCGCCCCTCCTTGGTGCCCAGGGATTGCAAGCCGAATTTCTTAACGGCCCCCAGTGCGTGCCACATCTGCACCACCTGCACGCCGTCTTTATGCCGCAGGCAGGACACAGCGATGGAGTAAGTGTCTACGATCACCACTTTGGAGGAAGCCAGGGCTTTCATATCCCCTACCAAATGGCCGAAATAGCGAAGCTTGCCGGCAAAGCCGTCCTCCATCATTTGCAGCCGAAACACCTGGCGGGTGCCGGGGGCTTTCTCCTCTATGGCCTGTTCCAGCAGCTGCATATCCAGACTCTTCTCGTTGCTTTGGCGAGAGAGATAGACCACCTGATCCTGCACCTTGCAAAAGGCTTTCAGCGGCAGATAAATCAGCTGCAGCAGCGCCTGAAACAGATAAACAAACAGAATTTTCATAAAAATTTACGCATAGAGCGGGTATTTTTTGCAGATTTCTGCCACGCCCGCTGCAATGTTTTCTTTTTGATTGTCAAAGTCCGTGATGGCCAGGTAAATATACTCGGCGATCTTGTCCATATCCTCTGTATTCAGTCCACGCGTGGTGGCTGCCGGGGTACCGATCCGCACACCGGAGGTAATAAAGGGAGACAGGGGCTCGTTGGGCACGGTGTTCTTGTTCAGGGTGATATGCACCTCGTCCAGCCGGTGTTCCAGCTCCTTGCCGGTCACATCGGTGCCAATCAGGCTCAGCAGACACAGGTGGTTGTCTGTGCCGCCGGACACCAGGTTCAGCCCACGGTCGGTAAGTCCCTTAGCCAGTGCTTTGGCGTTGTCGATCACCCGCTGCTGGTAGGCTTTGAATTCCGGCTTCAGCGCCTCGCCAAAGCACACGGCCTTGGCGGCAATAATGTGCATCAGCGGGCCGCCCTGGGTACCGGGGAACACGGCGGAATTCAGCTTTTTGATCAAATAGGGATTGTTGCACAGGATCAGGCCGCCCCGAGGACCGCGCAGGGTCTTATGGGTAGTGGTGGTCACCACATCGGCGCAAGGCACCGGGCTTTGGTGCAGACCCGCTGCCACCAAGCCGGCAATGTGGGCCATGTCCACCATGAACATAGCGCCGTTGGCATGGGCAATATCCGCCATAGTCTGGAAGTCAATCTCCCGAGGATAGGCGGAGGCACCGGCCACAATCAACTTGGGCTTCACTTTATTCACCTGCTTGGCAAATGCCGCATAGTCAATAAAGCCCTCGTCATTGACGCCGTAGGGCACAAAGTTAAAGTACTTGCCGCTGATGTTCACGGGAGAGCCGTGTGTCAGGTGGCCGCCGTTGTCCAGCGCCATGCCCATCACCGTGTCACCCGGCTTCAGCAAAGCAAAATAGACAGCCGTGTTGGCCTGGGCACCGGAGTGGGGTTGCACATTGGCATACTTGGCACCAAACAGTTTGCAGGCGCGCTCAATGGCGATCTTCTCCACCACATCCACATACTGGCAGCCGCCGTAGTAGCGCTTACCGGGCAGACCTTCGGCATATTTGTTGGTGAGCACAGAGCCCATAGCCGCCATCACAGCAGGAGACACCAGGTTCTCCGATGCGATCAGCTCAATATTATCCCGCTGGCGTTGCAGCTCCTGATTCATTGCCGCAGCAACTTCCGGGTCCGCACCTGCCACCTGGGCAATGGAATCATAGTAATCCGAATACATAAAATCGTCCTCCGTTCTTTGTTTTTGCTTAGAACTTATACGCATTATCATACCATATTTTAGCAGCATATACAACAGAAAGTTGCGATTTTGACCGGGAAGTGACCCGCTCGGCGGCTGAATGCGGATTTTGCACTTGATATTGGCGGGGCTTTGTGGTAAAATTGACGGGTATTTTAGACTAAGACTGAAGGAGTGATTGGATGAGCGGACATTCCAAATGGAGCACCATTAAGCGCAAAAAGGGCGCCAACGACGCCGCCAGAGCCAAGGTCTTTACCAAGATCGGGCGCGAACTGGCCGTTGCCGTAAAGCAGGGCGGCCCGGACCCCAGTGTAAACACCAAGTTAAAGGACATTATCGCCAAGGCCAAGCAGAATAATGTGCCCGGCGACAATATTGATCGTATGCTCAAGAAGGCGGCCGGCGAGACGGACACCGCCAACTATGAGGAGATCATTTATGAGGGCTATGGTCCCAGCGGCGTGGCCGTGGTGGTAGAGGCCCTGACCGACAACCGCAACCGCACCGCCGGTGAGGTTCGCCATTACTTTGATAAGGCCGGCGGCAATATGGGCACCCAGGGTTCCGTGACCTTTATGTTCAACCGCCAGGGAGTCATCGTCATTGAGCGCGAGGATGTGGACGAGGATCAGCTGATGGAGGACGCACTGGAGGCAGGCGCTGCCGACTTCTTGACCGATGATACGGATATTTTTGAAATTCGCACCGAGCCCAACGATGTGGGTGCCGTGCGGGACGAGCTGGAGGGCAAGGGCTACAAGATCCTTTCCTCTGAGCCGGCGTATATCCCCACCACCTACACCCGCCTGGAAAGCCAGGACGATATGATGAAGATGGCCCGGATGATCGAGATGTTCGAGGACAACGACGATGTGCAAAACATTTGGCACAACTGGGAGAACGAGGACGAATACGAGGGCTAAAGCCGAACAAAACGAAAAGAGTTCCCTTTGATTGGGGAACTCTTTTTTTGTTTGCGGACACCCGTATGGTAGCCCAAATCGGCGGGCGGATAATATCCGCCCCTACGATATTTTGGAGTCAATGCGGACGAGGTAGGGGCGGCAATCTGCCGCCCGCAATCGGATCATATTCACTCCCTACAAAGAGCTACGCCGGGCTTAAAGGGTCTTGCGCATATAGTCCGGCCGGTATTCTACATAACCATGCTTGGGATAAAAATAGCGGGACTCGAAATAGCTGTTTTTCTCGCCCAAATGCAGTTTCATCACCGTTCTGCCGTGGGCTTTGGCAAAGTCCTCTGCCACCTGCAAAAGCTGGGAGCCAAGGCCCCGACGCTTCAAATCGGCTTTCACATACAAGCGGTGGATCACCGCCTCGCCGTCAGGCAGCAAATTGCACCCCACGGAGCCGACCACCCGGTCCCGCTCGTCCAGCATGATCCAAAAGCAGTCACCCTTGCTAAAATAAGCCCCGTCCAGATCCAAAAGGTCCCCATTGAGCGTAGGCACCCGGCCTAAAGCGTCCTTGGCTGCCAACACCATAAAGATCAGATCATCACGGTATTTGGGCGTATAAACGATGATTTTCATGCTTACCCTTTCTAAAAAGCCCGGCACAAGTGAGGAACTGCGCCGGGTATGTTGCGTATGGCTACGCCGTATTTTTCTTTATCTATGCACCGGGGGCGGCAGGTCCGGCGGGCCGTCCTGATCCCGATTGCCGGAGGTCTGCATTTCCTCGTACTGGCGCATTTTCTCTGCCCGGCGCTTGCTCTTACGGCGAGCGTTGCGGATAAACAGATACAGGTACACCAGCGCAAACAGCACAGCGGCGCCCAGCACGATCCGCACCACAGTCAGGGAAAAAAACGCTTTGACTGCGTTCAAAATCTTTAAGAAAGTGGACAGCTCCACCCGATTGGCAGCCACCAGCTGCACCGTTGCCACCACCTGGTCTGCGTAGATGATCTCCGCCTTGCAGATCTTTTGCCCTTTTTCCACCGGGGCTTGCACGCTCTCCGGCTTATCCACCGCCCGAATAATCACGGCAGATTTATCCAGTCCGGCGGGCACGATGGTATTGACATCCTTTTCTGCCACCAACTGCACCGCGTCTGCGTCCTTGCCGTTCTCTACCGGCACCTCGTCGATCACATCGCTCTCGCTGACCAGGGTGGTATATTTCAGCGAGTCAAAGGCCCAGTCAAACAGAGACGCAGCGTCAATAAACGAGCATTTCTCCACATAGCCGTCGCTGTTATAATCGATCACCGGCGCGCCCAGCACCACCGCCAAATAGTTGTAGCCGTCCTTGGATGCCTTAGTGATCACGCAGTAGCCCGCCTCCTCGGTGGAGCCGGTCTTAATGCCGCTGGCGTACTCGTAATAGTAAGACACATAGCCGCTTTGCAGCATTAAGTTGGTGTGGGTAAAGGTGGTATTCTTGTACTTGTACTGCACGGTGGTGCTGATTCTCTCAAAGGTGTCATTTTGCAGCGCCTTTAAGGTGATCTTCGCCAGATCGGCAGCGGTGGAATAGTGGTTGGGGTCGTGGAGGCCGTCCGGGTTCACAAAATGGGTGTTCTTGCACCCCAGGGACTGAACCCAGCTATTCATCTCCGCCACAAAGGCGTCCGTAGAACCGGAAACGAACTCCGCCAGCACCTGGCAGGCGTCACAGGCAGAATGGACCATAGTAAGATATAGCAGCTGTTCAATGGTCAGGCTCTCCCCCACTTTCAGCCCGGCCGTCTGTGCTCCGGTGCCCAGCACAGCGTCGTAGGCACTTTGGCTCACCTTGGTCTTTTGACTCAGGTCCTTCACTTTATTCAGCACCACCATGGTGGTGACGATCTTGGTCAGAGAAGCCGGGTACATCCGCTTGTCCTGATTTTTCTCCGCCACCACAGGGAAGGACGGATCATCCAGGCTAAGGAGCATATAGGCCTGGGAATACAACTTGCGGTCCGGCTTATACACTGCGGCAGAGGCAGAAAAGCCCGGCACGCAGAACACGGCGGACAGCAGCAAAACGAAAGATAAAAAGAAAGAGACAGTTTTTTTCATGGAACTTGACACCTGAACCAATTAAAGATATTATAATACTTAGTCTATCATCTTTGGGCCCAATTGAAAAGCCCAAATGCGTAAAAACTTTTTGAATTTTTCGGAGCGAATTATGATTTACATTACCGGCGACACCCACGGGGATCTGTCCCACTTCAAAGACCCTAAGCTCAAGCGCCTGGGGGAGAAAGATATTGTCATCGTCTGCGGCGACTTTGGCTTTCTTTGGAACCCCAACGACCCCAAGGAAAAGCGCAACCTGGAATGGCTGAAAAAGCGCAAGTACACCATCTGCTTTTTAGACGGCGCGCATGAGAATTTTGATATGCTGGACAGCTATACCCCCTACCGCTGGAAAGGCGGCAACACCCACAAGATCGCCGACAACATTTACCACCTAATGCGGGGCGAGATGTTTATGTTTGAGAACAAGACCTTCTTTGTGATGGGCGGCGGCGAAAGCGAGGACAAGGATATGCGAGAGGACGGGGTCAGCTGGTGGAAAGCGGAGCTGCCCACCGCCGAGGACCTGAAAAACGGCCAAGACAACCTGCGAGAGTATAAGTACGCCGTCAACTATGTGCTCACCTACGAGGCTCCGGCCATTGCCAAGGACTTCTTAAAGCTGCACACCAACAAAGGCGTGCACATTACCCCGCTGAACACCTACTTGCAAGAGCTGATGAAGCAGGTGGAGTATATGCACTGGTACTTTGGCAGCCTGCACACCGACCTGGAGGTCAGCAAAAAAATGACCGCCGTGTTTAACGAATTCATCGAGATTTAACCTTTGAGGAAAAGAAATGGAAGAAAGTCAATTCCCGATCCCCTCGTTCTATGCCTTTCGGTACGCCAACAAAGCCGCTGCCGGGTATCAGCATTTTCTCTATGTAACAGGCAACTTTGTTACGCCGTATCTGATCGGTTATGCACTGCTGATTTTAATATTTAGAGTAGGACTTGGCAAATATGTTTCGCTGGAGCCAATGCTGTGGGCCGGGTTCGTGTGTTTTATTATCGGCCTTATTATGGCGATCAAATACATTGTGGGTTTTAAGGGTGTTACGCTGTATAAAGATCATTTAGAGATCACCATGCACGCACTGCTGACCAAGAAATTCCGCCCCACCGTGTCCATTATGTACAAGGACATTGCCAGTGTGTACAACAGCCGCCTGAACCTGCGCAGCCAGGGTATGCGGCAAAAGTGGAGTATGCTGGTGGACTTTGGCGATTATCAGTATTATACGGAAATCCGCCTGCTAAACGGCAAGCAAATCTGTGTTTCCGTAGAAAATCAGGAGGCCTTTGCCCACGAGCTTTTCGCCCGCATTGAGGATTACGCCCACCGCTATGGCCAGACCAAATAATACATAAAAAGCAGCCCCCGCATTCGTAACGAATGCGGGGGCTTATTTATTTTATGAAAATGCGATTGAACCGGTAGGGGCGGATCGTATCTGCCCGCACTGCGGGGAGATGTCGCGCAGCGACAGAGGGGACGGGCACCGGTTAGGTGGTGGCAACGCCGCAAGGCGTTGACGGAGGGATTGTTCGGCGGGAGCAAGCCCCCGCCCTACGGTTCTCTCTATTCTTTGTAGGGTGCGGTACCCTCACCGCACTGCGGGCGGCAGATTGCCGCCCCTACGGTCGATCAAACATCTAAATACATTTTATTTCTTGGTGGTCACGCTCTTGGCCACACTCCACCCGGAATAGAGCTTTACGCTCTTGCCACCGATTTTTACGGTCTTATAGGTGCGCACGCGCACATAATACTTCTTCTTGGCGGACAGCTTGCTGACAGACTTGGAAGTGGTCTTATTTTTGCTTACTGTCACGGTCTTATTGCCCTTTTTGAAGTTAGAGGCTGTGCTGTACTGTACTTCATACCCGGTGGTTTGCGTCGCCTGCTTTTTCCAAGTGACCTTAAAGCCTTTCTTGGCAGCGGTGACTTTAGATACGCCGGTGCCCTTGGGATTGATATTGTAGGTCAGACTCTTTGTGCCGCTGTAATTGCCCTTTAGGGTCACTTTTACGGTGTATTTGCCCACATTCTTCATGCCCTTGGGATAGCTGACGGTGTAATCCGTGCCGTTTTTCAGGGTCTTGCCCTTGCTGTCTTTCACGGTCACAGACGGTTTTTGCACCTTGCCGTTATAGGTATAGGCGGTCTTATTCAGCTTGATCGTATTGACCTTATAGTATGTCTGCAAGGTCTTGGTGTATGTGGCCTTGCATCCGGTACGGGTACAAGCATAAGTTGCCGTCCGCTTGCCGTCCTTAGAAGTCGTCGCCTGGGTCAAGGCGCGGCTTTTTTCTTTATAACTATGCCCCAGCGCCGGCACAATATCCCGGTGCTCCTCATCTGCGCAAATGGTACAGAAGTAGGGCGTGTAGCCCGCAGTGGTGCAGGTGGGCAGTACCAAATCCCCCGCCTCGTAATTATGCTCGTGACTGCGGATTTCAAATTTTGCCTCGGCTCGATAGCCTTGGTAGTACACCGCCATGGTATTCATACCCTCGGCGCCGCAGCCGGACATATCCACGACCACATCGACGCCGTTAATGCTCAGCACACCGCCGGCATTTTTATAGCACCATTCCAAAGGCTGGGTGGCGTTCTTAAATCCCACCAGCAGTTTCAATTCATTGAGCACCGCCTGGGGGTTGTAGCCGTTAAACACTGTCTTGCCGTGCAAATAGGCACGCAGACCGATTTCCTCGGACAATGCGCCGCTTGCGCCACTGATAAATGTAATATCTACATCGGAACCCTCACTGGTAGGCATCCAGCCCCAAACATGGTAGGTATATGTTTTACCCTTTTCCAAGGTGGCGGTTATATAAGGTCTGCTATAATCCTTGGCGTTGGGACGGTATGGATACTCCCCTTCCTGCACCTTTCCGCCCGGGCAAGTCAAACTTGCGTGCGCATTGCGTCCGCTTTCGCCCTTCGGATTGTGTACAAAAAAGCTCAGAGTATACTCCGCCGTGTACTGAGGGGTAAAGGTCAGCGTGGCCTTTTCGCCTTTTGCATAGGAAACTACATGTTTTTGGGTCTCAGCAGAACGAAACAAGGCACGGCTTAAATCATATGATGTTGACGCTGCACACGCCGTCACCGGCAGGGTGCACACCAGCAGTAGAAACGCCAGCAGAAAACTGCCCAGGCGTATAGTTTTTTTCATAATCGCACTCCTTTGCTGCCCTTATTGTAGCACAGGCCGGGCGGATTGTAAATAGGAAAGGTCTGTCAATAGGTATAGCGCAGCACGGCGGAATACACCGTGTGCAGGGCGCCGTCTGCGTCTGCATAAGTCAGGTACGCCCGCGCGGCGGCCGTGCCCACATGGGCGGAAATGCCATAGTACAGTACAAACTGGCCTTCCGGCTCCGTAGAGCGGTTTTGCGCGCAGCGCACCGTGCCGGCGTCCGTACCGGCGCCCGGCTTACCGGCCATCTCCAGCACCAAATCATCGTCTGCCAAATTCTTGCCGTACAGGAAGCCGGAGGTCACCAGTCGGTTCCCCTCCCCGGCCATGGACCGAGTGGCAGCAAACATCACCCGCCCGGTATCCGACTGCAACTGGGCGGAGAGCAGTGACACAGAGGGCAAAGGAGTCAGATCATCGGTGCGCTTCTCCAGCGCCAAATCGGCAACAGCGTAGAAGCTGTACCGGCTGCCATAACCCAGCACACGCCCATCGGCTGAAAAGCCCTTGGCATCTGCCGCAGACACAGTAACCCGCGCCCCATAGGCAACAGTCAGACTGTTCCGGGCAGTTTGGCTGCCGCACTGCAAGGTGCAGCCGGGGGCGTTGATGGTCAGCTGCTTGGCTCCACCGGCGCGGTACAGCGCCTGCACGGTCAGGGAGCCGGTGGCGCTGTGGATCTGCGTCGGCGTGTAGGACCAGCCGACAAAAGTATAGCCGGTGTAGGTAGGCGGCGTGGGGATCTTTACCTCCGCGGCACTGTCCACCTGTTGATAAGACAACACATTGGAAAACGGGTCAATAAACAAAAAGGTCAGCCGGTCGCTGTTGTCCAAAAACAGCGGCGTGTAGGTGGCGCTGGCCACCGGGGTAAAGGTATAGCTGGCATCGCCGGACAGAATCTTATTCCCCTGCTGCCAACCGGCAAAACGGCAGCCGCTATTGGGCAGAGCCAGCAGGGTGCAGTCCTTGCCCCGATCTACATAAATCCGGCCGCCGGCGGTCACGTCCGTATCGTTAAACAGCAGCGCGCCCATATCTGCGCCGGGGGTAGCAATGCAAAAGCCGTCATAGTCTACAAAATTCGCCCGGGTAGTCGCGCTGCACCGACTGCACCCCAGTAGGTCATAACCGCGGGCAGTGGGCGTAGCCGCCACCCGTTCCAGCAGCACAGAATAGTCGTGGGCCAAATTAAAATCCGCCGTGGCGATGTAGCCCATATAGTGCACCTGCACCGTGTTCTTGCCGCAGGCACCGCAAGCGGACAGATCCACGATCACATCGGCGCCGCCCACTAACAGGCTGCCCATCGCATCCTTATACTTCCATTCCAAGTGGGCGCCGGTGCGATCCACAATCAGCAGCTTCATTGCATTCAGCACCGCCTGATGGCTGTAAGCGGTAAATTCCGTTTGGTCCAGATACAGCCGCAGCCCCACCTCTTGGGACAGGGTGCCGCTTTCGCCGCTGGTAAAGTCCACATCTACCGTTGCGCCGGTGCTGGTTGCCGTCCAGCCCCAAACCGAGTAGGTATAGGTTTTGCCCTGCTCCAGGGTAGCGGTCAGGTACGGATGGCTGTAATCCTTAACGGTAGAGCCGGTACGGTTAGGGTATTCAAAGTCCGTGACCGTGCCGTCCGGGTTCGTCAGGCTGGCACGGATATTCCGCCCGCCTGTCACATGGCCGTACAGCTTTAAGGTGTATTTCGCCGTGTACTGGGGCGTAAAGGTCAGCTTTGCCGTCTCACCGGTGCCAAAGGAAAAGGCATTGGTTCGGGCACGGAACAGGTAATTTTGGTTCAGATCTACCGAGGTGGTGGCACCGTAAGTGACCCCCGGCAGGGCACAGCAGGCCAGTACCAACGCCAGCACCAGGCACCCCAGGCGCTTTGTCATCTTTTTCATACCGCCGCCTCCAATTCGTTTCGTCTGCTTTCATTGTACCATAAGCGCCACTCCATTGCCATAAAAAAACAAAAAAAGCCGACGGTCTCCCCGTCGGTTCGTACAATACAGACCCGGCGCAACCAACCGGCCGCACCGGTAAAGCAAAAAAATCGAGCCGAGGGATTGCTCCCTCGGCTCTTTTCGCTCGAGCAATTATTTTACTAATTGCAATTAGTCGTCTTCGCCACCAACAATTTCAGGACCGCTTGCGGTCATCACATTGATCTGCTGAAATTCCTTGACGTCGACAACAGGCTTAGAATAAGCTTCTTTCATGAAGACATTCCTCCTATTCCTAAATTGCCTTATATCGCTGCCGGCAGTTGCCCGCCGGCAGGAGCGATAAATAGGGGTCTACGCGATTAAGCGTAAGTGTGGTTCATCACGTCAGAGTACACGGTCTGCACTTTGCCATTCTGATCCTTGTAGGTCAAGAATGCCTTAGCGGAGGCAGTGCCGGTCTGAGCGGAGATACCATAGCTCAGGATGAACTGGGTGCTGCCCTCGGTGCTGTTGGCGTAAGCAGCCTTCACAACGCCGGAGTTATCAGCGGAACCCTTCTTGCCAACGTTGGCCAGAGTCAGGTCAGCATCGGTCAGGTTCTTACCATACACGAAACCGGACTTCAGGTAAGTGCAGCCATCCACCATAGCGCGGGTAGCAACGAACTCAACCTTGTAAGAACCGGCAACCTGGTTGGCAGAAACAGCAGCCACAACGGGAGCCTGGGTGGTAGCGGAAGCAGCCTTCACAGTTACATCAGAAGCAACATAGAAGGTGTAGCTGTCGCCGTAAGCAACGATCTTGCCGTCGATAGCCCAAGCGGTAGCGTCAGCCTTAGACACGGTTACCTGAGTGCCGTAAGGAATGTCAGCCAGAGTACCCTGTGCGGAGTTGCTGCCGTAAGCAACGGTAGCATCAGCGTCAGTGGTTACAGTGTAGGTAGCGGCAGCGTCCTTCTCATACTGTGCATAAACAGTCATGGAGGAGGTAGCGGCCTTAATGGCAGCCTCATCTACGGACCAACCGGTGAAGGTGTAGCCGGTGTAGGTGGGCGCCTGCGGGATCTTCACATCTGCGCCGGAAGCAACAGGCTGAGAAGAGATCACGTTGTTGAACATATCAACAAAGGTGAACTGAACGGGCTTAGCGGACTCAGCGAACACGGGCGTGTAGGTGATGTCAGCGATAGCCACGGTGGTGTAGGTAGCATCGGTGGAAACGATCTTGTTACCGGTCTGCCAGCCTACGAAGGTGCAGTTCTCATTGGGAGTCGCAACCAGGGTGTAAGTGCCGTTCTCAGCGAACTTCTTAGAACCACCGGCGGTCACATCCTGACCGGCCAGGGTTACAGAGCCGTTCTCCACAGCATTTACGGTTACGGTCACGCCAGCCAGAGCCGGAGCGGTCTCCTTGGTGTAGGAGTAGCCACAGTCCTTACAGGTGTAAGTGGTGATCTCGGCCTGATCCAGAGTTGCCTCCTGGGTCACCTTGGCGGTGAAGTCGCAGGCCTTGGTCTCCTTGTGAGAAGCGTCGTTTGCACATACACGACTGTGCTGTGCATCAGCACCCTCGGTGCCCTCAACATGCTTCCACTGGCCCCAAGCGTGGTCGGTAGCCGGGATAGCTACAGTGTAGGTGCCGCCGCACTCGGTGCAGGTGAAGGTCTTCACGCCGGGCTCGGTGCAGGTAGCAGCCTTGGTCTCCACACCATTATCGAAGGTGCACTTGTCAGTCTTAGTAGGCTGGCTGCAGGTACCCTCGCCGGTGCAGGTTGCAGTGTGGGTGTAATCCTTACCCTCAACGAAGGCCTGACCGCTGGTGTAATCAGCAACGGGGGTACCGTACTTGTGGGTATGACCCAGAGCGGGCTTGGTCTCCTTAGCGTAGGAGTAGCCGCAGTCCTTACAGGTGTAAGTGGTGATCTCAGGCTGATCAGCAGTCTGGTTCTGCGTTACCTGAGAAGTAAAGTCACAGGCCTTGGTCTGCGTGTGAGAAGCGTCATTGGCGCAAACGCGGGTATGGGTGGCACTAGCCTCTGCAGTTGCAGCGTCATGCTTCCACTGGCCCCAAGCGTGGCCGGTAGCGGGGATAACCACGTTATTCTCGCTGATCACATAGCCGCAAACAGAGCAGCTGGTGGTCACGGTCTTAGAACCGTCCTTCTCGCAGGTGGCATCCACAATGTTGCTTTCCAGAGTCTGCGGATTATGCGGCGTGGTGGTCAGCTTAGCAGTGAAGGTGGTGTCTGCGGAAATGGTCGCCGTGGTGGGATCGTTATCCCAAGCATAGCTGTAGTGGCCGGCAGCATCGGGAGCCTTGGTGGGCAGAGTCGGTACAGAAGCGGGGCTCTTGCCCTCTTCCACTTTCTCGGTGCCCAGAGAAGCGCCGTCCTCGGTCACATAGTTAACGGTGTAAGACTTGGTCTCCGGAGCAGATGCCTTCATGGGTACTTCAAAAAGTCCAACCTCAGCATCGCCTTCTTCGGAGATACCTGTCATGGTGTAGCTGCAAGCGATCTCGTTTTCGTTACCAAATGCAATAGAACTGTACTTGGTCATCAGCGGATCGGTGTTGAAAGTCAACAAGCTATCTTCAATTTTTGTGCCAGCAGCTACCTTAAAGCCAACAGTTGCAATGTAAATACCATCAATAACAACATTAGTATCCTCGTCACTGTTGTACAAAGTAGAAGTATCGCCCTGCCATGTAGCATCCGGAACTTCATCGTTAACCAAACGAGTACCATAGCAGATGTACTGCTCGGTTCCGTTTACATCACTTGCATTATCAGTCATATAAGCTTCGCCGTTAGCATCGACCATAGCATCATCGGCCATTGCAAGTAACTTTGCAGTCTTGCTCCAGCCGGTAGTAGGATTGCTACGCACACCTGGTGTCAAAGCTGAATTAACTTCATATTTAAACTGTACATTGCCAAATTGGCCAGCTGTATCATGCAGAATGAACGATGCAGCAACGAAATACTCGCCCTTAGAGTTTGCTTTCAGGGTGCAACCATCGCTACCAACGGTCTGACCTTCCACAGAAACTTTACTCAAATCAGTAACGGTCGCGCCATCGGTAATCCAGTTCTCATCGCCATTCTTATAAAAAGCCTGATCTTTACCGGTGTAGGCAGTCCATACTACATCCAATTTCGGGCTCAGGCTCTTAGCAGCAGGCAAGTCAGCCTTTTCGATAACCTGGCCAGGCGTATAATTCGCTGCCAACGCAGAAACGGGCGCAGCAGTCAGGATCATCATACCTGCCATAATACCGGAAAGCACTTTCTTTACGCTTTTGCGCATGTGTGTTTCCTCCTAAAATAATCAATTGTAAATCTCAGCACTCAACATTTTACCAGAGAATGCCTTGTAAATGTTGTAATCAGTACCATTCACGGCACCGTCGTGATTAAAATCACAGGCGCCATTGTATGTACTGTCACTCTTACTCTTACCTGTACATCTCTTATAAACATTGAAGTCTGTGCCATTTATAGCCGAATCTTTCTTGAAGTTGCATACAACCATACCGTAGGTGCCGAGATCCACATCAGTGTCAGCAACCGTGATCTTAATGTCACGGTCATAGCCGTAGGCGTATCTCAGCGTAGCGGTATAAGTACCGGCTGCCAAAGACGGAATAGTAAATACGCCATCCGCGCCGGTAGTTGCCACAACTTCCCCATTGATCAGCACATCACAACCGATGACGGTAAATGCACTGCCTGCCACCTTGCCGCTGGTATTGGCCAGCGCCAGCACCCTGCCGGTAACGGCATGGCCGGTGGCCGGGGACAGATCCGCTGTCATAGGATACAACGTTGCGGTATAGCCGTCAAAGGCGGTGACCAGTGCATAACAGTCCTGGTCAGCCGTGCCATAATCGGCATAATCCGCATAATCTGCCTCAATAAAGGTTTGGTTCGGGTCCGTATCCAAGGTCACAATCTTTGCAAAGTCCACAGGCGCTTCCGTAGTAACGGTGACCTGCAACTTCAAAAGGAGCTGACCCGCCGCATCAATGGCGGTGGTGGTGGCGGTCTGGTCCACTCTGGTGATAAAACCAAAGTTGATGGTCCCATTCTGCACCAGCACACCGGCGGCGCCAAGGCCCCGCAGTTGATCCGGCAAACTGTCCGACAGCAGATCACTGTGCCCGTTGACCGTCAGCACAGCCGCATCATAAGACATGGTGTACTGCATCACGGCAAAGGACTGCATACCGGAAAGCGTAAAGGATACGGTGTAATCCCCGGCAGACAGTGCATTGCCGTCTACCGCCCGGCCCTCGCTGTCCGTAAAGGTACAGGAGAGGTGGGGCTGCTCGGTGCCCAAGGTACCCTGGGCAGCCAGCGGGGAAATAGAGGTTAAGGTCAAAATCAATACAAACGATAAGAAAGCAGCAAGTGTTCTCTTGAGTTTGTTCAATTTCATAATCAAAATCAGTGTGACCCAAGCGGTGCCGAAGCACCGCCCGGGTACTTTAAGTTAGGATTTAGCCGTAGATTGCGTTGCTCAGTGTCTTATCTGTAAATGCCTTATAGATATTGTAGTCTGTACCATTTACAGCGCCATCATGGTTAAAGTCGCATGCTTCGTTATAGGAAGCACTACCCTTAGATTTACCTGTTGACTTCTTGTATGTGTTGTAGTCAGTACCGTTGATTGCTGCATCTTTCTTGAAGTTGCATACAACCATACCGTAGCTGCCCAGATTCACATTGCCGTCTTTCACCTCAATGGTGATGTTACGGTCAAAGCCATACTGATAGCTCAGCGTTGCCGTGTACTTACCGGCAGCCAAAGACGGAATGGTAAAGGTACCATCCTGACCGGTGGTAGCCACAGTCTCGCCGTTGATGATCACATTACAACCAATGACTGTAAACTTGTCACCAGCAACCTTACCGCTGGTGTTCGCCAGAGCAAGCACCTTACCGGTTACAGCGTAGCCCTCAGAAGGAGCAGTTGTGCCCTCTTCAAGAGAGTTCTCTGCATCTACCAGGTTCTTGTAAGCGGTGAAGCAAGCAGACAGGTTGGCGGTGTAGTTGTCCTTATCAGCCGGAACATAGGTGGCAGCGTCCTTATGGGCGTAGTCGCCGTTACCGGTGGTCGCAACATCTACAGCAGCAGCCAGTGCGTTCACATAGTTGGTCCAGGACTCGTCGGTGTAAACCTTCTCGCCCTTGTTAACCAGCTTGCCGCCCTCAACAGCACCGTACTTCGCGGAAGTCGCGGTGGTGGCGATTGCAGCATTCTTGATGGCATTGCCGTCTGCATCGACCTTACCGGAATCTGTCCAGGTGGTGGTCATTGCGCTGTAAGCGCTGCCGCTGGCGTGAGAAACCTCAGCCTCCACCTTGTCGCCGATATAGCCGCGCTCGGTCACAGTGCCCATGTACAGGTTAAACATACGAACAGCCTCTTCAATCAGCAAAGAAGAAGTGCTGGTGGAGAATGCATAGGTATAATCCGCAGCGTCATTACCGTTGGTGTTTGCCAGGTCAGCAATGGTCTGGTCGATCTGGTTCCAAGCGCAGGTGGCAAGCACCGTCTTGGACTCGTCACTCTTCAGGTAAATATCTGCAGCGTACATCTTTTCAGCATCCTTCGCCACGGATACCATCTTCTGGTACTCGGGCAGATCGAAGTTGGCGTCCGTCATACCGTCACGAATGGAAGAAACATCCGTGAAGATCTGACCGGCAACGGTAACGCTCAGCATCTGCGCACACTGATCCACAGCATAGCGCATCTTGTCTCTTGCCTGCATGGCAAGTGCACGGGTTTCCTCACCATTGTTGACAATGGACTTCTCGGTCACCATGTGCTTCACAGTGAAGTCCTTGCTCACGGCAACGCCATTGGCATTGTAGTAAACGAACTTCGCCTGATTGAAGGTGCCTTCCTTTTCAGCACCGTTGATCGCATAGGGAGCATCCTTATAAGTGGTGGTATCCCATGCGGTGGCATAAGCCGGGGTGTTCAGGAAGTACCAGGAAGAACCGCTCTTCACAACAACCTGGCCGGTCTTATCCATACCCACGGTGTAAGCCTGACCACCAACATTGGTGGAAGTCTGAACCGTTACATCAGCATCGGTCAGAGCCTCCGTGGTGTAATAAGGCTGGCTCATAGCGCTGTCAGCATAGTAATAATTGCCGTCAGTGGTTGCATAAGCAGCCAGAGCTGCAGGCAGCTGATCCAAGGAAGTTACGGGCTTGGTTGCAGGCTCGCCGATCACGGTCTTCACCTCAGAGGTAACAGGCGTCTTCGTGAACGCACTGGACAGCGTGCCGGCAGTGGACAGATTCAGCGGAGACTGGCGGGCCTCAAAGCCGGCAGCCAAAGCAGCGGTTGCCGCATCATAGGTTGCGGAAGAACCGCTGGCCTTATCGTAATCCTTAAAGTCAGAAGGTCTGTAGTTCTTAATGTAGCTGTTCAAAGAATCGTATGCACTATTGAACTGGCTACGGTTACCATCGTCAGCAACAGTTACTTTCAAGCTACCGGTTGCCGAGTTCTTGTCGCAGAAGAAGCTCAACTTCACTTCTTTCTTGGATACCTGAGAAATATCCGTAGAACCATCATACTTGAACAGATCCAGGGAAGAGGAGCTGTCCTTAGACAGAGTCACGGAACCGGTCTGGATGTACAGACCGTCAATGCCGGTTGCGCCGGAAACCTTGCCCAGCAAGTTGCTGTAAGCGAAGTCGCCGGAGCCGCTCTTCAGATAAACAGCGGTGTAATAACCGTTGCTATCCTTAACAGCTGCAGCCAACGCTTTGCCGCCGTTCAGCTCGCTCAGCGTGTAAGCGTGGTTCACACGAGATACGCCGTTGGAGGGAACCTGGCTTGCGGCAACGCCCTTGACCCAAGTCTGACCGCCATCGGTGGTGTAGTCTACCTTTTCGTAGTTCAGCACATCACCGGTGAACTTATCAAACGCAGCCATCATGTTGGAATTGTTTACAGTTACGGTCTTGTTGCTAAAGGAATCCTTAACAGAACCGGTGCTGTAAGCAAAAACGCCATCCAAAGTCTTGTCGGGAGAACCGGCAAGGGTACGGTCATAGCCAAGACGAATCTTGTAGTCCTTCACTGCATCCAGGTTAGAGCTTGCCAGAACAATATCGGTAGGATAGCTTACACGGAACGGCTTCGCGTTCAGGTAAGGGTTACCAAAGTAACCGGTGTTGTTCACGGTAGCCTGGCCATCGGAGGTCTTACCGGAAGAACCATTGGAGAATCTGCCGTCCTGAGAACCGCCCGGATACACAGAATCGGACCAGTTCTTCAGCGGAGTCACAAACTGATAAGTCTTGCAGGTCAGGCCGGTGTAGAGGGCCTGATTGGTGTTGGTGTCGATAATGTTGTAAGTAACGGTGTAAGTTACTACAGTATCTTCATCAAAACCGCCGTTGGTAACAGTGAAGGAAGCGGACTTCTCAGGAACAACTGTCTTGCTGGAGAAGTCTACGGTGCAAGCACTGTTATCGGAAACCACATTCGTGATCTCAATGTTGTAACGGCCACGAGCAACGAAGTTACCCTCGGCGTTCTTTACCGCACGGTTCAGACCGTAGCAGTTATTGGTAACCGTCAGCGTTGTGGTGGTGGTGTTACCGCCATAGCTGAGGGTCAAGTTGCTGTCTGCCACACGAGCGGAAGCCAGCTTCATGTTATGATCCGCCAAAGTGGTGATCAGGCCGCCAATCAGATTGTTCACAGCCTGTACGGTGTACATAGCACCGGGCAGGATCGTATCGGTCTTGCCGCTGTCGCCGCCTACACCGCCGCTGGCTTCATACACATTGTATACCAGGGTACCCAGTACGCCGTAACTGCTGTTGCTGGAAGTACCGGCAAAGGTATCCTTCTGCAGCAGATCGTCGAAGGGATGATCGTTGGTCGCAGCAGCGGGAACCACATTACGGGCTGTGCCGTAGCGGCCGCCGAATACCACGTTCACCAGATCAGCCAATACATTGTAAACGGTGCGAATGATGCCTTCGCTCTTGATGGGCGGTGCGGAAACCATGGTCAGCAGACGGGTTACAAACCCGGTTGCGCCATACTGGCCGTTCGCATCTGCCACACCAATATTCAGCATACCCTGGATCACATCGGTGTAGATCAGCTCTTCGGAATTCAAAGCGCCTTTCTTTGCAGAATCGCCATACTGCAGCACGCCTGCAACAGGCAGCAGCTTGTTGGCAATCACATTGATGTTCTCCCACAGGGAGTTGGACAGCTTCACCAGGCAATTGCCGTTGGTGTCGCAAACGCCCAGAAGATTGGCAAGGCCCTTGCCATGCTCGCCGTCCTTAAAGGTGTCGGTGCCGGCATAGTAAACAACAACGGAATTCAGCAGATCAAACAGAGAAACGCCGTCATTCAGAGTAGCAGTCTCCGGATTCCACAGGTTGCCGTCCTTGTCGTGCATGATAATATAGGGGCTCATTACATAGCCCACAGCATCACGAGCCATCAGCATCAGATTGTCAATGGTTACATCGTACTTACCGTCTGCGCCCTTCTGCACCAGAGAAGAGTAGTCGTGATCCGGCAGCACATAGCCCAGATACAGCTGCAACGCCAGAGCAGCTACGCCCTCTGCATCGTCGCAAGCGTCCAGGTCCTCATTGTGGATGCCCTTCTTGAAGTCGGGGATATTCCGCAGTGCAGAAATTGCAAACGGAATCATCGCGCTCTCCAGATTGGCCTCGGTCAGAGCAGTGCCCTCGCCGTTCTCATGATAGAAGGCGCCGAGAATGTTCGCATCCGTTTGATCACAGATGAACTGCAGCACCTTCAGCATATTGCCAACCAGGGTCTGCGCTACATTGCCGGGATCCTCGGAATTTACCTTCGTCAGACCGCTGGCATCATAGCTCGGCAGGAAGTCCTTTACTGCGGCAACCAGGAAATCATTCAGCGCTGCCAGCATGGAGCTGTAGCTGCTGTAATCATTTGCCATGAACGCCTCAATGTTCTTCATACCGGTCTCAGCAAAGCTGCAGTTCAGGGGGCCGGTGGCCTGCTTAAAGTAGTAAACAGACATGGGGCTGAAACGCAGTTTGTTGAACAGGGTGGTGGAGTCAATATCTCTCCAGGTGTAGGTAGGAGACTTCACCAGGTCACGGCTGTTGTACTTCTCCAGATCCGCCTTGATGTAAGCCAGATAGGAAGTCGCATCCTTGTACTCTTCGCCAAGGGTCTGGCCGGGCTTCAGGTTCTTTGCAGCCTTTTGGCACTCATAAGCGGCCCAAGCCTGCACATCGGCAGCGGCGTAGTTGTTGGCTACATTGCTGTAGTCCCAAGCCGTGTTGTGGGTCGTGGCACCGGTGTACCACATATAGTAATTGTAGTCGTAACCGCCCACACCGGAATTCAACTGGCCCAGCGTATCCTTCAAGGCGGTGTTCCACACCATCTCAAAGGCTTGGAAGCCAAAGTCAAACAGCGTGTCTGTGGGCTTCAGCACCAGCTTCTGATCCTTGTAGCGGAACAGATATACATTACCGATGGCCTCGCCGTTCTTGTCATGATCCTCCTGCGTTACATAATGCAGGTTGGTCGTGTCAATATACGGTGCGGAACCCTTCTCCAGATACTCTGCGTATCTGTCTCGAGAATTGGTACCGTCGGCGTATGTAATCTGTGCGGTAATGTTGCTGAGCAACTGGGTGGAGAGCTTATCAAGCAGGATGGAATCCAGCTTGCTGGTCTCCAGACTGGGATTGTTCCGGATCTGAGCCTTCTCCTCTGCAGTAAACCAACCGGTATTCTCCAGAACCAGCTGCTGAACAATATTATATACCATATTGCTCTGGTAGCCGCTGGGCATACCAATCAGGTCACCAATGGTCTTGTAAACATTCAAGAAGCTGTTTACGATACCAAGGCCAAGATCGCCGCGCAGCAATTTCTTTACGATATTGCCATTGGCGCCTTCAGGACCCCCGTCGGAAGAAATGTTCCGAACCAGCTTCACAATACCGCGTACAATATCGGTAGAGGAAGTTTTGCTGCGGGACATTCCGTCAACTGCGCTCAAATCTACATAGCGGGCATCGCCGGCCAGCAGAAGCAGTGCGGACTTGCTGTTCAGGAAAGAATCCAGATCTTGAACAGTTTTAAGCACCTCATCCACGCTGCCCAGTTTGATGGTGATGCTACCAAGAACGCTCAGGTCGATATTCATCGGTGCGATGTTTGCCTGAGCAAGAGTCAGATCCACAAAGTCCAAAAGGGCTGTGCAGGCCTGCTCATCATTGAGGATGGGCCAACCCAGTGAGTTAAAGTCCAAGTCCTGGTCATGGTACTTCGTGTTTGCCGAAGCATTAGCCGCGGAAGCGACCATAGCACCGGAGAAACAGCTCATCGCCATCAAGACCGCCAAAAAGAGCGCAAGCAACTTGCGGGAAAACTTTTTAGCTTTCACTAATTTTTACCTCCATAGTAATTTGTAATTCTTACGAATAAATGGTTGCGTGTACGCGCCGTCCCATCCTCTGACCATCGGGCAATCCAATATTCAGGATGAAGGCATTGCAGCCGGACGCCATACATTATGAAAATGCGCATAGAAACACATTTATCGCATTCTTATTAAAACACGATGGTCACCAAAAATCAATAAAGAGCCGTGATTTTTCTGATTTTCGGAATGTTGCACAATTTGAGCGGCTGTTTTTTGTGCGAACGGACAAATTTAATTTACACGAAATTAACAATTTGTTCATATTTTATCGCTTAGTTAAAAGACAATGTCCATTATTTTGCAAGTTTCGACTTGTAAAGGTCATGTGCTTTACGCGCGATTTTCACACGCAAAGGCGCGCCCCTTTACACCATCGATTTTTTGGCGTAACGGCGGGAAACTTTCACAAGTTCCACAGAATTTTCCACAATTTTTCCTCCAAAACCGGTGGAATTTCTGTCACCTGTTGTCGAATGCAGCAATAACGATAAACGCGCCCTGATCCTCCACGCAAATCCAAGATAAGAATGCAGCGCAGATCCATCGGCCGGGCCAAACATGGCTTTATCTATAAGTACGCAAAAAAATGTTGCGCCGGAATTTCGCTATAAATCGGGAAATTTTGCCCACCCGTTCACATTTTGTTAAAAAGTTTTCGGAAACCTATTGACTTGCCGTTCTATATTTGGTATAAATATACTGTATTTGTTGTACGCGTGGGTATCCTGCGCCCTTTTAGCAGAGGAATTGTGAACAAATTGTTAACGCAACTTGCAAGCACATCCTCCGCTAAAAGGGTGCGCTGCCCAGGCGAATCCAAAACGACAAGTTCGTCAACATATCAGAAGGAGAGATGAATTATGAAGACGGGCAAAAAGTTACTCAGCCTATTTTTGGCTGTAGTAATGATGGTCACCACCTGCTCTGTCGGGTTCACTGCATTTGCAGCGGACAAAGACAAGGGCATCTGGAAGAACTCCACAAGTGCCGATTCCACCTTTGACGCACTGACGGAACTGGTAGACACCTATGTTCCGGCACTGCTCAATCAGCCGAATATCAAAAAGGCACTTGAGGAGAAGTTGGGGATGACCGTCACCGACACCACCTCGATCAGTGATCTGATCATGGGTGTGTCTCCCACGCTGCTTAATCTTTTGAGCAGCCCCATGAATAAGGCAGACATCATTGACGGTTACCAGAAAGGGTATTCCGATGTGGCGTATGCCTACCTGGACGAGAAAGATGCGAAGATGAGCTTTTATCAGCTGTTTTCTTTTTGCGTCAACAACATTTCGTCCAGCGACGCAGAACTGGCCAAATGGTGCGAGGACACGCTGAGCGATCTGTCCGCCCTGCTGGAGCAGTTCCCCGAGAAACAGGCTAAGCAGCAGGAAGACCTGAGCGCTGCCTACGACGCACTGAACAAAGTGCGTGAGGTGCTGGGTACTGCTAATGGCAGCCTGAACACCCTGGAAGACATCCAGAAAGCTACCGTTACCTACAAGGACAAATCGTACAAAGTAGACGACTTGATTGCTCTGGACGATTTCAAGGATGTAGCTAAGTGCTTTGACACCTTCACCGCCTACTTCAAAGAAGCCGGCAGCAAGAAGAAAGTCAGCACCATGAGCGAAGCGATTTGGTATGTGTTGCTCCAGTATCAGACCGACAAGGCAAACAGCGAACTGGCAAAGGCCGCCAAGGCTTATCTGTGCAAGCTGGCCAAGAAGGACTACAACACCATCAAGGATGACGATGCTGCACTGGCAACCGCTTGCAAGATTGGTGCTGCCGTACTGGCCAACAACGGCGATGACGCCTTTGTTAGCGAGTACTATGCTGCTCAGCTGGATGACGCTACCGTAGCAGCCCTGCGTGCGGACATGAACAAGAATGTGCCCGGCGGCAGCGCAAAAATCGGTTCCAGCCGTGACACCTTCCAGGCTTACCTGAACGGCGACTATGCAAAGGACGGCATAGATCCTGTAACCAAGCCGGCAATGGCCACCTACTGGAGCAGCGAGGATCTGGATACGCGTACCGAGGGTATTTACCGCAGAGCGTTGATGGAGAACAAAACTGTCGGCGGCACGTCCCCCGAAGAAGTGATCGCCACCATCAACCAAGATCTGCTAAAGACCTTCTATAGTGGTGAACTGAAAGAGAGCGTTGACGAGGCCGTTGATTTCTACTTTGAGATCACCGACGCCAAGATCGTCTCTAATTCTTGCAGAAAGTATTCTTTCGCGAAATACGGCTTTAAGGATTCCTTCGCTGTTGCTGCTGTAAACAACGCCATCAATCAGTACATGGTGCTGCTGGACCCTGAGGATGAGGAAGGCGTAACCATTGCAGGCTTGAAGATCACCGGTAATGTGGTTATGAACGAAGTGGTCAACAAACTGGTAGAGACCAAGGTTGACCTGAAAGGCGCGCTCACCGATGTATGGATGAACCTGTACGAGCACCCGGTTGAAACCATTATGCAGTTGCTGCCTGTTTTGACCGTTGTGATCGATGAAGTGCTGATCCCCATGGTATTCAACCAGGAGGGTGACCCCTTTAACGGTACAAAAGGTCTGGAAGGTCTGCTGTCCGGTCTGATGGATCAATACGGCCAGAGTGCCGGCAGCCCCATTGGCTTAGGTGGCCTGAGCTGGGATCTGAACAAGGTTCTGCCCACCCTGATGCACTGGCTGATCGGCGACAAGAACTACGACTTTACATACTACAACATCAGTGGTGTTGAGTATGGCAAGGATGCCGACGGTAAAGATGTGATCGTCAGCCAGGTGTATGGTGACCCCACCACCGGCAAGTACGATGACACCAAGACCCCGGTAATCCTGAACATCTATGCAGCCGATAAGGCGCTGCAGGGTGCCAAGGCATCCGGCATTGCCGATGCACTGAAGCTCACCGGCGACGGTGCCACTGCCGTGAATGAGGCTGTGTCCGAGCTGGCCACCTTCTTCACCGCCGCTGTAGATCAGTATGTGGCTGCCTATGGTGAAAAAGACGCCAAGAGCGGCGCCATGACCAAGGAAGAGGGCACCGTTTACAACCACGGCGTCAACAACCTCTTCGTTGCCCTGCCCAGAATTCTGGACATTATGGGCAAGAACTTCATTGCCAAGTATGATGTAAAGAGCGCTAACAACACCAAGAAGGCTTCCGACTGGTCTTATAGCGATTATAAGATTAAGAGCGATACCGTTAGCGACAAAGCGTTCTCCTACAACCAGTCTTTGGTTAACTTTAAGAACCTGGCAGACGGCGGCAAGCCGGCCAAGATTCTGGACTGCTTTGTAAACATCTTTGTGAACGACTGGTTCAACGCCATCATTGACCTGCTCAATGATGTGACCGCCACCGACAACAAGATCACCACCAACCTGCCCATCATCACCGGTCTGATCCGCGCTATGGGCGGTCTGGGCGAAAAGAGCACCATCAGCGATGTACTCAACGGTGTATTCCAGCTGAAGTACAACGACAAGGCCTCTTTCGTAATGGGCGTATACAATAAGGAATCCAAGTTTGTTGGTCTGAGCACCGAAAGTGCTTACTTCCTGTTGTCTAACATCGGTCAGCTGGTGAATGTGATCCAGGCCATGGACACCAAAACCAAGAACACCATCGACGTGAGCTTCCCGAAAGTGAACGGCAAGATGGCAAAGATCCAGACCCAGCCCAAGTGGGCAAAGGTACCCAAGACCTCCAGTAAGAGCGGCGCTTCTCTGCTGTCCAATCTGGACTCCGCACTGTCCAAGGTGCTGGAGAACTCCACACTGAACAACTTCAACCTGAACACCACCCCCGGCATCCTGTGCGGTCTGGTAAGCCTTGGTTCTTACATCCTGGGCAGCGACAACACCAACCCGATGCTGAAGATGCTCAATAAGACCTTAAACTTCCTGAACGACGGGGACAAGAAGTCCACCGATACCTCAGACAAGAAGGTTTACACTGAGGATCATCTGACCAATCTGGTGGTTCAGATGTATGTTGCACTGGAGAATGTAATTGATTACTATCTGGTGAACGAGGACGCTCTGGGCCTGAATGTTTTCTACGACGGCAACCAGAAGCTGTACAAGAAGAAGAATAAGGCCGGCAAGCCGGTGTACTACACCAGCAAGACCGGTGCTTACCACTACAACATTTTGGCTGCTGCGCTGAAGGGTCTGATTTCTCCCCACGCAGTGAGCAATCACCTGACCAACAAGTCCGCCGCCAAGAAGCTGGCAAGCCTGCCTACCTGGCACAACGCCATTCGCTTGGACAAGAGCACCAGCGGCTGGACCGGCGCCACCAACATTAAGATCAACTGGGGCTTCCGCGCAGGCAACAACACCAAGTTCTTCAAGAATTTCGGCGAGAGCCTGGGCATCATCACAGATCTGATCGGCGTGCTGACCAAGGATGCCGGTTACTATGACGGTGTACTGTACCCCATCTTTAAGGATTTGGAAAAAGCACAGGGCTTTAGCCTGGGCGTGTATGCAAAGGGCAGCGTAAAGGATGGCGCAACCGGCCTGCTGGCCATTCTCACCCCCATCAGCAAGCTGCTGGACGGCTTCTACAGCAAGCCTGTCTCCGTGCTGACCAACCTGATCAAGGGCCTGTCCATTGTGATGAACAAGGACCTGAACAATGTGGCGACTGCCGCCATTTACCCGCTGTACAAAGAGATCCACGGCGTATCCAACATTCTGAGCGCAAAGGTGTCCAACCTGATGCCCTCTATGGCAAAGAACGACGCATGGTTCTCCGCGGTACTGGGCCTGATCTTTAAGACCAATACGGACGACAAGGATCAAAACGCGCAGAATAAGCAGACGATTGCCCTTGTAACCGGCCTGCTGAAGAAGAGCGCAACCAAGGCTGGCTTGGGCATCAACGATGTGACCGTGATCAACGTTGTAAACAGCCAGCTGGCTAACTTTGGCTTTGAACTGCCCACCACCCTGTTTAAGGACATTGCAAACTGCAAGAATGCAGAGGCTGTTCTGAAGTACCTGATCCACCTGGTGGTCGATGTACTGCAAATTCGCCAGATCATTGATTTGCTGAAAGTCGTGATCGACAATCCTTCCATAAGCCAAGTGCTGGATATGATCAGCCGCTTGACCAAGAAGGATCTGCTGAACATCATCAACGCTGTGATCGCCAAGACCACGGATCCCACCACTGCTTACTGGACCTTCCTCCAGTATGTACAGGAAAAGACCACCGGCTTCTATTATCCCGCCGGTGTGACCGCACAGGACGCTAGCGACGCTGTTGGCGATCTGGATACCATGGTCACCTCCGTGATCGGCCTGCTGGCCGGCCTGGATGTAGTGAAGCAGGATAACCTGAAAGACCTGGTTAGCTCCCTGATCTTCACCAACGCCAACCTGACCAAGCTGGCTTCCGCACTGTACGGCGCCATTGCTCCTTACAAGGATTACCTGGGCTATGCCGGCATTGATGTAAGCAAGAAGGGCGTAGCTAAGCTCCTGACGGACGGCAGCTACGGCAAGACCTACTCCTCCGCAGCTAAGGCGATCAAAAATGCCAAGAGCTGGAAGAAGCTGGGCAACATCAACTGGGGCTTCACCGATGGCTCCGCAAAGGCACAGCAGGGCTTTGTAAACGGCCTGGCTGCGATCCTGCGTCCGCTGGACGGCGTACTGTCTCTGCTGCTGGCAGGCGACGACTTGGCCGTTGGCCAGATCCTTACCGATTTGGTGAAGAACCTGAACTTCGGTTCATCTAAGGACACCGTACAGCTGAAGAATGGCAAACTGCGCATTCGCATCAAGGGCTCTGACAAGTATTCCAAGACCTCTGTACTGGAGATCAACCTGTACAAAGTGATCGAGGATGTGAAGTCCCTGAGCATCTATGGCGGCAATGGTTACGAAAGTGCCATCGTTCCGCTGCTGGAGGCACTGGAGTGCCCCAACGTGAAGACCTACAAGCAGTACAAGGCAGACATTAAGAAGTCTACCGACAGCATACTGACGGATGTATTGAATCCCATCGTAGGCTTCCTGAACAAGGTACTGGACGCTCCGTTCGATACCCTCACCGCAGTACTGCCCAATGTGGCATACTACATTGATAATAATGGCCTGGCACAGCTCGTCAACAATCTTCTGTCGCCGGTAACATCTCTCCTTCCGGTACTGAAGAAGAACGGCGTAGATGTTGAGGTCATTGTCAAGGCTCTGGCCGGCAAGTCACTGAACGACCTGGTTAAGGACGCACTGGGTGTGAACATTCACCTGAATCTGAACAACCTGAACAAGTGCGAAATCCAAAACGCCATCGTTCCGCTGGTGAACAAGCTGCTCAAGTCTAAGAAAATCAACATTCAGTTGCCCAAGATCGACTGGGGTACCCTGGCAAGCCACGGCACAGTCAGCACGGTCAAGAGCGCTGCAAAGAACAGCGAAGGCTATTATAATAGAAAGCACGTTACTGCAAACCAGGGCGAAACGCTGATCGCCGTGCTCCGCTATGTAGCCAACCTGCTGACCAAGAACATCAGCGGTTTGAAGTCCATTTTGGGCGGTATCGACGCGATCAAGGATTACAAGTCCATCATCAACGCGGTACTTGACCAGATCGGCACCTCCTCCGCAGACCAGATCATCCGTGCGCTGTTCTATCTGCTCCAGGAGAATCCCACCAACGCGTTCTGGAATTACAGCGAATACCAGACCAAGGACTACAAGTTCTCTTATCCCTCCACTGTGGATCAAGAATTCTTGAAGAACATTCCGCCTATGCTGGATGGCCTGATCGGTGGCTTGGCTGATCTGAACAAGCTGATCGCTGGCGCTGCCTTTAAGGACAGCACCATCAATGGCATGATCACCGGCATCGGCAAGGCACTGGACGGTGTGAAGATCAACGACTCCACCAACCTGACCGCCCTGCTGTCCCAGACCGGCATTGACTATTCTACCAAGACCGTTGCCAAGCTGCTCACCGATGAGTCCTATGGCAAGACCTACGCGAATGCGGCTTCCGTAATCGGCTCCGCCTCCTCCTGGTCCAAGGTCAACACCTCCGCTCTTAAGTGGGGCGTAAAGGATAAGGATAGCTTCTTTAATGCACTGGCTGCTGTAATGCGTCCGTTCTACGGCGTATTGGATGTACTGCTGAATGATGCTTCTCTGGGCATCTTCAACATCGTTCATATCCCCGGCTCCAACGGCTACTCTTCCGTGGTCGTTCCGCTGCTGGAGGCATTCGGCTGCTACAACATTAAGACCCAGTATCAGTACAGAGAGGACATCAGCAAGGCCTATGACAACATCCTGTTGGATATTGTCAACTCCTTGTGGGATAAGGTAGAGGACATTCTGAATGCACCGCTGCAGACCCTGATGTCCATGCTGCCCAACCTGGCACTGTTCATTGCCAACGACGGCCTGCTGCAGCTGATCGAGAACCTGTTTACACCGGTTTCCGCTCTGCTGGATGCTTTGAAGCCCATCGTGAATGTGAACACCGTACTGACTCAGGTATTCAAGGCCTTCAAAGTGGATCTGAATGGCTTACTGGCTAAGGTTGGCCTGAAGTTGGATCTGAACATTGACCTGTACGATCTGACCGCTATGCTGAAGCCCATCATCGGCGTGGACAACATTGTTCCCCTGCTGAATCAGGTGCTTGGCATGATCAAGATCAAGGGTAAACCCCTGGGTCTGGAACTGATGGATATTGACTGGTTCCAGCTGGCAAGTCACGGCAAGGTGATGACCGATGCTTCTCAGGCTGCCACTTACGGCACGCGCGTGTTTGTAAAGGGCGACGCCTCTGAGACCTTGATTGCCGTGCTGCGGTACCTGGTTGAAGTTGTTAACTACAAGGATAACTACAACACGGTAGCCAGCTTGGTAGGCTCCCTGATCGGTGGATCTGACAACAGCTCCATTACCGATGTGGTAGGCACCGTGCTGAAAATGCTGAAAGGCAACACCGACGATGTAATCGGCGAACTGTGTAACCTGCTTCAGCAGCTGGGTGGTTAATCCCCCATTCCTAAATGAAAATGGCGTACCTTCGGGTACGCCATTTTTGTTACCCGCCGCCGGACAGGCTCCTGTATATCCTATATATAATGTATATAATATAGAGCGCCCTTTGGGTGCAGGCCCTTCCCTGCCCCGGAGGGCTGCTTTTTTTCGCTAAGTTTTACGGCTTTTTGAATTTTCTTTGCGAAAGCCTTGTATTGCTTTTGCAATTTATATATAATAAGTGCATAGTAACTTTTATCTCGGTGGTGAATACAAATTGCTCGGTAAATACGCCAGAGTCAAGGTCGTTATGCCTATTGGCTCTACGGACGGTACGGGCTATCGGTATCCGCTGAACTACGGCACAGTATACGGTGAAAAGGACCAGACTGCCTACATTATGGGCATCCACCACCCTGTGCGTAACTTTGACGGGCGTGTGATAGCCGTCCTCCGAAACAAAAAAGAAAAGAAATCCATTTGGATTGTGGCGCCCAAGAGCACACGATTCATTGTCAACGACATTTTGGAATATCTGGACCCGGAGCGGGACTTTCCCGGCTACCGGCTGGAATGCCTTTACGAGAGCAGCTGCGGCGCGGTCATCTTCCATGATATTAAGGGGGAGGTGCGCTACCTGCTGATCAAGAACAAGCGCTCCGCCCACTGGGGCTTCCCCAAAGGGCATATTGAAAGGGGCGAGACCAAGGAGCAAACCGCCCTACGAGAGGTGCAGGAGGAGACGGGCCTGCGGGTTAAGCTGATTGAGGGGTTCTCCTGCCTGTCCAAGTATCGGATTCGGGATCGGGTTGAAAAGACGGTAACCATCTTTGCCGCCACCACCCCGAGCACGGTGATCCACATGCAAAAGGAAGAAATTGAGGACTACATTTGGCTCACCTATGACCGGGCGCTGTCGCTGCTGCGGTTTGACAATGACAAGAGTATTCTCATTGCCGCCCACGATTTTCTGGACCAAAACAACATTATTTAACGATGGAATCCATGTGTGCTGAAACTGCCTATTTAATTGAACTGACCGCCGCCTTTTTGCGGGACGAGCCGGTAACCTTGCGCCCGGATATTGATTATCGCAAGCTGTGCGGCATTGCCAAGGCGCATAATCTGATCGCTGTGGTGTACGCAGTGTGCAACAAAGCACCCAATACCGAGGTGATCCCGGAGGACTGCCGACTGGCACTCAGCGAGCACTTCTTTAGCAGCGTGTTCCTGTACGAGCACCAAAAGCAAGGTGTGGAGCGGGTGTACCGCGTTCTCAGCGACGCCGGCATCCCCCATGTATTTTTTAAGGGCGCGATCTTAAAAGAGCTGTACCCGGTGCCGGAGTGCCGCCTAATGGGCGACATTGACCTGCTCATTAACCCGGCGAACCGCCAGGCAGCCAAAAAAGCGCTCATGAGCAGCGGCTTTGCCTGTACCGCCCAGAACGGCCCGGTATACGACTATCGCAAGGGCGATGTGTTGCTGGAGGTGCACACAGCACTGATCAGCGATGATCCCCGGTGTGAGACTGCCTTTGCAAACGCCATGGATCAAGCCCAATTTGAGGGCTGCTGCGGCAAATTGGAGGACAATTACCACTTTGCCTATCTAATCGCCCACTTGGCCCACCACTTTCGCTTTTACGGCGCCGGAATCAAGCTGATCCTGGATCTTGCCGTGATGCTGCAAAGGTGCCGGATCGACGAAAAAGCGGTACTGACCTTGTGCGAAAAAGCCGGTTTGGCACAATTCGCCAAGATTGTGCTCACCGTGTGTTATCGCTGGTACGGCGTGGGTACGCCTTATGTGGATGACACAGCGGACTGTGAATCGTTTTTGGTCAGCTACGGTGCCTTTGGTAACGCGGACCGAAACAAAAGCGCCGTCATTGCCCGCCGCCAAATGGAGCAGGGCGAGAAAGCAAGCCCCCTGCGCAGCAAGCTGCGCCTGGCGTTTCCGGCATACAGCCAAATGCGCCGCATACCCTATATTCGATTTTTAGACGGCCACCCCTGGCTGACGCCGTACGCCTGGTGCTACCGTCTGATTTACAACACCCGGCACCGCAAGGGCTTTATGGTGCGCACCGCCCGGGGACTGGACAGCGACGATGCCTACGCCGCTGCCAAGGAAGAACTGGAATTCTTTAAGGAGATGGGATTGTTATGATTTTTGGTATCATTTTGCTGGCTATCGCAGCCATTTTACTGGTGTGGTTTGTAGCCTGGTTTATTATCACCCGCGTCAACGGCAACTGCCCGCTGTGCGCCATGGAAAAGATTGCACGCCCCTCTAAGCTGACCATAGACACCACGGACGCACCGAATTACGGCGGCGCTACCGTGCCCCCTATGGGCTGGTCCAGCTGGAACACCTTTCGCCAAAACATCAACCAGGATCTGATTCTGGAGGTGGCAGAGGCCATGGAGGCCAGCGGCCTGGCGGAAGCGGGCTACAACTATATCAACCTGGACGACTGCTGGCACAGCTCTGTGCGAGACGAAATGGGTCGCCTGCAAGGGGATCTGGGTACCTTCTCTATGGGGATCCCGGCGCTGATCAAGCAACTGAACAGCCGGGGCTTTAAGGTGGGTCTGTACTCCTCTAACGGGACCCTCACCTGCGAGGATCTACCGGCCAGTTTGGGTCACGAACGGCTGGATGCCAAAACCTTGGCCAGCTGGGGCTGCGAATTCTTCAAGTATGACTTTTGTCATCACCATGTATTAAAGGGTGATGTGCCCATTATTGAAAACCTGCAACTGAACCTGCCGGGTACGACGGAACCGGCGCTGATCCTGCTGCCAGGCGAAGCAGAATTTACCGGCAAAGGCCGGGTAGTCAAGTGCAGCGATCTGCCCTCCGGTCAAGGCATCGGTATGATCGGTTACGGCTCCGGCACCGCCGGATTTCGCTTTAGTGTAGAAGCAGGCGGCACCTATGCCCTGACCCTGGCCTATAACAAATCTCTGTGCTTCCACCAGCGCTACCTGCGCATTCGGGTCAACAACGGCAAGGAACATGAGCTGCTGTTCCCCACCACCAAGGGCGCCAGCCCCACCGGCCGTATCCAGCTGACAGTTGAACTGCAATCGGGCGAGAACCACCTGTTGCTCTACAACCCGGTAGTTACCCGGGCTGACTCCTCTTACCTGCAATACGCCCGCATGGGTCGAGAACTGCAAGAGGCCACCAAGGAATGGGCTGTCATTACCGGCGAGGAGGAGCGCCCCATCATCTATTCCATCTGCGAATGGGGCTTTGCTTATCCCTACAAATGGGGAGCCAAGGCAGGCAATATGTGGCGCACCACGCCGGATATCATGCCCAAGTGGCTAAGCATTAAGACGATTTATGAGCACAATGTACGCCTGTATGACCACGCCGGTCCCGGGGCCTGGAATGACCCGGATATGCTGGAAGTAGGCAACGGCAAGCTAACAGAGAACGAGAACAGGGCTCACTTCTCTCTGTGGTGCATGATGGCTGCGCCGCTGATTCTTGGCAACGATGTGCGCAAGTTTGTGGACGGCAACAACGAGCAGGTGCGGGAGAACCCCACCTTAAAAATTGTCACCAATAAAAACCTGATCAACATTGACCAGGACCCGCTGTGCAAGCCCTGCAAGCGCATTCGTCGCCAGGCCGGGCTGGATATTCTGGCCCGCCCGCTGCAAAACGGCGATGTGGCCCTGTGCCTGTTTAACAAGGGCACCTCCCGCCGCACGGTCACCTACGACATTAACGCTCTGGCGGACGATGCGTACCTGAACTTCCGCAAAACGCCGGGCAAGTACGAGGTGCATGAGCTGTGGAGCGACGAGTGGTTCAACGACAACACCATTAACGCCACCGTACCCCACCACGGCGTAAAAGTCTATCGTATTCATAATTCCTAATAACATACAAAACAGGCTAAGCAATGTAGATTGCTTAGCCTGTTTTTTGCGTCTGTATTGGTGTATGCTTATTCGTAAATCTGGTGCTCGCCGGTCATCATATCCGTTAAGTGCGTCTCCACCAGCGCCACCGCCCGGGCGGTATCGCCATTGAGCAGCTGCACCAGCAGTTGCTGCAGGTAATGGTACAGGGACGCCTTGCCATAACGCTGCACATATCGAGCGCCCAACTGCACATTGGCGGTCTTAAAAGAATTATAGATCAGCGGCGCAAAGGTGTTGCCGCTAAGGAAGCTCAGTTCCTGATTATACGCATAAGCCAGCTCTGACACCCGCTGCGGGTCATCCGTCTCGGCCATTTGGTCCACAAAATCCTCCAGCTTTTGCACCTCTGCCTCCGTAATGGCGCGGGCAGTGAGCTTGCGCACGGAAAAACAGTCAATCAGGATCTTAAACTCCAGCAGGGAGCGAATTTCCTGCTCCGGAAGAATACCACCGTTATAGTGCATAATGGACAGAAAAATATCCGACTTGCCCACCCGGCGATAATCTGCCACAAAGGTGCCCACCCGGGGTCGCACCTCTAAAAAACCTTTGTGCGCCATCTCCGCAATGCCGCTATTCACTACACCCCGGCTTACATCCATCATCTCCGCCAACTCCCGCTCCGTGGGCAGCTGCGCGCCGATGGGCAGCTCGCCGGACAAAATCTTGTCCTCCACAGACGAAATAAACAATTCCTTCAAACTGGCGGTCTGCAGCTTTTCAAATTCCATAGGTTCTCCTCCTGTGGTTCTTGGTAATACCAGTGACATTGTATCATCTTTGCTACTCAATTTCAACAAAAAACCGCCCCGGTTTTTGCCAATATGTAGAAATGTGCAGCCGGGCTTGTTAAAAGATTGACAATCTACAAAAACAGGTCTAAACTGAACATTGAAGCGGGCGAAAAACCGCCCACGGAAGGGTTGCGCTGCGGCGCAAGATGATTTATTTTTAGGAGGAGATAACTATGTTATTCCAAATCTACGGCGATACTGCGCTGTGGCAGCTGCTGGGCTGGGCATTGGTCTTCACCGGGTTGGTGCTGGCTAACGAAATCGCCCGCCGCTCCAAGGCAGGCGGCATTTTCTTTTTCCTGGTGCTTCCGGCTGCACTGAGCGTGTACTTTATCGTCATCAATGTGGCGGCCGCAAAGGGTGTTGACTGGGCGGTTAATAACGATACGGTGGTCCACATGAACAGTTGGTTCCATTATGCCAAGCTGTATGCTGCCACCGCAGGGTGCATTGGCTTTATGATGCTTAAGTACAAGTGGAGCATCGGCAAGACCCAATGGTTCAAGGTGTTCCCCTTTGTAATTGTGGCCATTAACATTCTGATCGCTGTGGCCAGCGACTTTGAGTCTGCCATTAAGGGCATCAGCGCCGGCGGTGCTGCCGGTGGTTGGTGGCTCTCCAGCGAAAATGTGTGGCTGTTCGGCGGCTGGTGGAATATCCTCAACGGCCTGGCCGGTATCATCAACATTCTGTGTATGACCGGCTGGTGGGGTATTTACTCCTCTAAGAACCACCAAGATATGCTGTGGCCGGATATGACTTGGTGCTACATTCTGGCCTACGATATTTGGAACTTTGAGTACACCTACAACAACCTGCCCACCCACTCCTGGTACTGCGGCCTGGCTCTGCTGCTGGCGCCCACCTTTGCCAACGCACTGTGGAACAAGGGCGGCTGGATCCAGAACCGTGCCTACACGCTGGCCATTTGGTGTATGTTTGCCCAGGTGTTCCCGCTGTTCCAGGATCAAGGCAAGTTCGCCGTGATCACCAGTGTGTATGCTGACGGGTTTATGAACCCGGCGGTGCACCCCACCGCTGCCAACCCCACAGCCCAGGGCGTAATCTCCGTATTGGCGCTGGCAGTCAATGTGGTGGTATTCGGTTTCATTATGAAGAAAGCCAAGGAGACCAAGACCAACCCCTATCGTCACGAGATCTTCACCCATCAGAAAGACTTCCAGCTGGCTATGAGCCGCGCGGAAGGCAAATAATCGTACATAGACAAAGAAAGGACCGTATCCACAAGGGATACGGCCCTTTTTGTATGTACATTTGTTTTAATAACCCAGTTCCTCGTCCACGATCAGCACCTTAATGCGGCCGATGTGGCGGTCAAAGGCGGTGGTCACATAGTTGCAGCACACCCGCTGGGGGCTAAAGCAGCCGTCGCACAGAGCGGGATTCTCCTGATCCAAGCTGATGCAGTGGCCGGTAGCGGCGCAAGGGGTCTTGCAATGGAGCCGCTGGGTGTTGCGGGGAGCAGCAATGCGCTTTATCCGCTCTACCGCCTGGTCAAAGGTATCTACGATCTTGTTGCGCCCCACGATCATAATCACCTGGCGAGGACCAAACACAATGCAGGCCACCCGGTTGGAGTTGCCGTCCACATTATAAAGCACCCCGTCGGTGGTAATGGCGTTGGAAGAAGTGAAATAGGCGTCACAGCCAAAGGCATCCTGGTAGCATTGGCGCAGCGCCTCGCCCTCCAGTCCGGCCCGGTTGATATATTGATAATTCCCACCGGAGAGCAGGTCGATCACGCCCACTTCCTTTAAGGTCTCCGACCCGCCGTGGGACACGCTGCTGCCCGCAGGCACCAGCTTTTGCACCAGGGGCAGCACCTGTGCCCGGTTCTCCAAATAATACGGCTCAAAGCCCCGCTTTTTTAAGTTTTTGATGGTTTCTTCTATTCTTGCGTCCATCCCAGTCGCTCCTTTCTTATCGGTTCCAGTATTTCCGGTCCAGCGCCCGGTATTGCAGCGCCTCCGAGATGTGGGCGCCGTTAATTTCCTCTGTCTGCTCCAGGTCCGCAATGGTGCGGGCAATGCGCAGGATTTTGTCATACGCCCGGGCAGACAACCCTAATTTATCAAAGCTGATTTGCAGCAAAGCGGAGGCATCCTCCGTCAGGCGGCAACAGTCCTTGGTCATTTGGGGCGGCATTTTGGCATTGCAGGTAATGCCGGTGCCCGCAAAGCGCCGCGCCTGCATTTGGCGTGCCCGGTTCACCCGCTGCCGAATGGCGCTGCTTGGTTCGCCCCGGGAGGTATCTGCCAACTGGGCATAGTCCACGCTCTGCACCTCCACATGCAGGTCAATCCGATCCAAAATGGGACCGCTGACCTTGTCCCGGTAGCGGTTCACCGCCGCCTGGCTGCAAGTGCAGTCCTTGGTGGGATGACCCAAAAATCCGCAGGGACACGGGTTCATCGCCGCCACCACCATAATATTAGAGGGATAGGTTAGGCTGCCCCCGGCGCGGGAAATGGTGATCACACCGTCCTCCAACGGCTGGCGCAGGGACTCCTTCGTGCGCCGGTCAAACTCCGGGAACTCGTCCATAAACAGCACTCCGTTATGGGCCAGGCTAATCTCGCCGGGCTTGGGCACCGCACCGCCGCCGGTAAGCCCCTGGGGCGATACCGTGTGGTGTGGACTGCGAAAAGGGCGGTGGCTGATCAGCCGCGTGCCGCTGGGCAGTGCCCCGGCAATGGAATAAATCTTGGTGGTCTCGATCTGCTCCTCAAAGGTCATTTCCGGCAAAATAGACGGCAGCCGCTTGGCCAGCATAGACTTGCCGGTGCCCGGCGGGCCGATCATCAGGCAATTGTGTCCCCCGGCAGCTGCGATCTCCAGCGCCCGCTTGGCGTTTTGCTGCCCCTTTACATCTGCAAAGTCCAGGTACTCCAGCGTGTCCTCCTCTGGGGAAAATGCCCGGTAGCAAGGCTCTACCGGTGCCTTGCCCTGCAAGTGATCCAGCACCTGGCGCACATGGGCCACCGGCAACACATCTATGCCCTCCACTATGCTGCCCTCGTCCCGGTTGGCAGCGGGAACAAACACCGCGTGCAGCCCTTTTTCCCGGGCGCACAGAACCATGGGCAGCACCCCGGTGCAGGGCCGGATTTCGCCATCCAGAGACAGCTCGCCTAAAAAGGCACAGCCGTCGGTGCTGCCGTGAATTTGGCCGCTGGCTTTCATCAGTGCCACAAACACCGGCAGGTCGTAAACGGCGCCCTCTTTCTTTACATCTGCCGGGGCAATATTTACCGTCATACGGGACACCGGGAACTGGTAGCCCCCGTTCTTAATGGTCGCTCGCACCCGCTCCCGACTCTCTCGCACCGCCATATCCGGCAGACCCACAATGTCAAACCGGGGCAGACCGGTGCTGATATCCGCCTCTACCGTAACGGAAAAAGCGTCCAGCCCGTTCAGACCCAAGCTCTCCACCTTCGCATACATAATAACGACCTCTTCTCCTAATTTTCTGCTTTTATTATACACGACCGACAGCCGTTTGACAATGCTTATTGACACCGGTGCAAATTGGGATTAAAATAATAGCGTGATGAGGAGTGGAAAGAGACAGACCCATCGTCAAAGAAAGGCAAAGGTGACAGTATGAATACCACAGAACTCTATACCCAGTGGCTGGAAAAGGCCACCGCTGATCCGGACCTGCAGGCAGAGCTGCAAGCCATCGCCGGACAGGATGAGGAAATTCGCGATCGGTTCTACCGCTCACTGGAGTTCGGCACCGCCGGGCTGCGAGGCGTGATCGGCGCCGGTACAAACCGTATGAATGTGTACACCGTAGGCCGTGCCACCCAAGGGCTGGCTGATTATCTGAACGCCAAATACGACCACCCGTCCGTGGCCATCGGCTATGACTCCCGGATCAAGAGCGACCTGTTCTCCAAAGAGGCGGCAGCTGTGCTGGCGGGCAACGGCATTAAGGTATATCTTTATGAAGAGTTGGAGCCCACCCCCTGCCTGTCCTTTGCAGTGCGGCAGCTGGGCGCCCAGAGCGGCATTATCCTCACCGCCTCCCACAATCCGGCCAAGTATAACGGCTACAAGTGCTACAACAAAAACGGCTACCAAATGACCGACGACGAGGCGGCGGAGACTTACCATTATATTGAAAAGGTGGACTACTTCACCGGCATTAAGAAAGCGGACTTTGACGACGCTGTGGCAGACGGCACCGTGGAATACATTGGCGAAAAGATGATGACCGCCTTTTTGGACGCGGTAGAGACCCAGTGTATGAACCGGGGCGTGTGCCAAAAGGCAGACCTGAAAGTGATCTACACCCCCCTAAACGGCACCGGCAATAAGCCGGTACGGGCGATCCTCCGTCGGATCGGCGTGCCCCATGTGTATGTGGTGCCGGAGCAGGAGCTGCCGGACGGCAACTTCCCCACCTGCCCCTACCCGAACCCGGAGATCAAGCAGGCCTTTGAACTGGCGCTGAAAATGAACGAAAATATCCACGCCGATCTGCTGCTGGCAACCGACCCGGACTGCGACCGGGTAGGCATTGCGGTGATGCAAGGGGGCAAAGTACGGCTGATGAGCGGCAACGAAGTGGGCGCTATGCTGCTGAATTACCTGCTGGAAATGCGAAAGCAAAAAGGCACCCTGAGCCAAAACAGCGTGGCGGTGAAGTCCTTTGTATCCACCGATCTGGCCCAGGCCATTGCTGCCCGCTACGACTGCACCTTTAAGAATCTGCTCACCGGATTTAAGTACATCGGCGAGGTGGTGACGCAGCTGGAGTCCCAGGGCCGTGCAGACGACTTTGTGATGGGCTTTGAGGAAAGCTACGGCTATCTGGCCGGCACCCATGCCCGGGATAAGGACGCCGTAGTGGCCAGTATGCTCATTTGCGAAATGGCCGCCTACTACAAGCTGCAAGGGCTAAGTTTGGGCGATGTGATGGACAAAATTTACGCCGACTACGGCTACTATGACAACGCAGTGGTCAGCTACACCTTTGAGGGCGAGGCCGGTATGGAAAAGATGGCCGGGATCATGAACCACCTGCGCCAAAATCCGCCAAAATCTCTGGGCGACAGCCCGGTAGTGGAACACAGCGACTACCAAAGTTCCCTATCCACCGACTTGGTTAGCGGCAAGTCCACCCCCATTGACCTGCCCAAATCCAATGTGCTGGAATACAAGGCGGAGAACGGCTGCAAGCTGATCGTGCGCCCCTCCGGCACGGAGCCGAAGATCAAAACCTATGTGACCGCCGTAGCCGCAGACAAAGCCGTTGCCCAGAAAATGGGGCAGCAGCTCATAGACGAAAGCGCCGCATGGATGGCATAACAGAAAGGAAGTAGAGAGAATATGCAGCAAAAATGGGTCAAGGTGACCGCCATTATTCTGGCTCTGCTGATGGCTTGCAGCGGGCTGGGTGTTGGCATTTACGCCTTTGTATCTTAACAAAAAGCACGCCCCGGCGCTGCGGTACTTTACCGGGCGGCGGGGCTTTTTTTGATGGAAAGAAGTGGGACCTTTATGTGGATCTTATTTGCCGTAGGCAGCGCCTTTTTTGCCGGTGCTACCTCTGTACTGGCCAAGGCGGGGATCAAATCCGTGTCCTCGGACTTTGCCACTGCCTTTCGCACCGGCGTGGTGCTGATCTTCTCCTGGCTGATGGTCTTTGTGGTAGGGTGCCAAAACGCCGTCTCCACCATTACCCCACGGGCACTGGTGTTCCTGGCCCTGTCCGGCACCGCCACCGGACTGTCCTGGCTGTGCTACTTTAAGGCCCTGTCCATCGGCAACCTGAGCAAGGTGGTAGCGGTGGACAAATCCTCCACTTTTCTGACCATTCTTCTGGCGCTGATCTTCTTCCGCGAGCCGTTTCACTGGCTCACCGGGCTGGGAATCGCCGTGATGATCGCCGGCACAGCCCTAATGCTGGAAAAGGGCGACGCCAAAAAGGGAGAAAAAGGCTGGCTGTTTTACGCCGCGGGCAGCGCCGTCTTTGCCGCGCTGCAGTCCATACTGGGCAAGGTGGGCGTGCAGGATATGGACTCCACCCTGGCCACCGCCCTGCGCACCGTGGTGGTGCTGATCTTTGCCTGGGCCATTGTGCTGGGCAAGAAAGAGGACGGCGACTGGAAAAAGATGACCCGCCGGGACGCCGTACTTCTGGTGCTGTCCGGGATCACCACCGGCGCCAGCTGGTTGTGCTACTACCGGGCGCTGCAAACCGGCAGCGCCAGCGTGGTGGTGCCCATCGACAAGTGCTCCATGCTCTTTGCCGTGGCACTGTCCGCCATCTTCTTAAAAGAGAAGCAGACCCGCCGCAGCCTATTGGCGCTGGCACTGGTGGTGGCAGGCACTTTCATGATCGCCTTGGCCTGACCTGATATACATAGAATGCAAAAAGGACCGTATCTGAGAGATACGGTCCTTTCCTCTTTGCTTTATAAGCACGGATTATCCCAGCGCATAGGCCAGATCGCTTGCAGCGTCCGTTGTACGCTTTCCCCGCTCATACCCATAGGCAGTAGGCACAAAATACATCTTGGTGGCCTTGCCGTCCTTGGTGATCAAGCTAACGGCATAGCCCTGCTTTGCTTTCTTCAGCCGTTCCATTTGGTCAGCGCCCGGCTGTACACCGGCAAGCGTGCGGGCAATGGCTTTTCGGTCCGTTACCGTACGGAACGGATCGGTATAAAGGGACGCAAAGTTCTTGCGCACCACCTGGCCGCCCAACAGACTCTCCGGGCGGGTCAGGTAATAGCCGTCCTCACTGTCCGGCTCGCCCAGCAGGCAGCCGTCCCCTTCGGTATAATCCGCTGTCACCGTACAAATCGGCGATACCAGCATCGTCTCCACCTGATTGGCAGACGGCAGCGTGGTCTGCGCCCCATAGATAAAGCCGTCTTTTTGCAGCAGCTTTAAGGTGCGATTCGCTCCGCCGGACTGATTGGGCAGATACACCACCGAGCGCTCCACCGGGCAGGGCGGATCGCTGTCTGTATGGGTGCTGTAAAAGCGGTTATAATAGGTACGCAAGGCCTGCGGGTCCATCTTTTGCAGTTGGCGGCGGGTCTTGCTGTCCGTGTCCGGGCGCACCTGGTAAATGGCAAAGGACACGGTGCTCCAGGACGCGTCTTGCATATTCATATAGGTCCAGTCCGTCCGGGTCAGCTCCATAAAATCCGCCCGAATGGCAGGGTAGTAGGCGGTCTGATCCACCTGCACCTCGCCCCGATTGTCCTCCATGGTCTGATCCCAGTACAAATCGTCCCGCTCCGTGCTGATTAAGGACACCAGCAGCAGGTTCTCCTTGGCGCTGTTCTTCACAAAGGGCTGTTGCTGCTTATATTCCTTGGTGGAGCGGATCACATTGGCGCCTTTATCCCCGTAAGCGGTATAGATCCGGGTCAGAACCTTGCCGTTCTTTAATTTATATCGGAAACTGGACTTAAAGCCGCTGCCGCCCAGCACCTCTGTCTCTGCTGCGGTAATGCAATCCCGATGCAGCTGCACAATGGCGGCCACGGACGCCGGATCCGTAAACGTATAGCTGGACTCCAGCTCTTGCGACTCTGTCGTATCGGTAGAAACCGAATGCGTACCCGGCTCCAACATATAATCCGGCAGATCCACCAGCGGGTCCTGCACCATAGGCTGCACCGTCACCTGCGCCACATCCTCTGCTGCCGGCACCTTGTTGCGGTAGTCGCTGCCCTGCACGCCTAAAAGGCACACGGTGCCAACGGTCACCACCACTAAGGTACTGCACAACACTGCGGCAGTGGGATTAACGACCTTGCGGGTGTACACCAAGGTACACACCAGGGTCATCACGCCCACACCGGCACCACACAGCAGCGCATACACGCCATACTGATTCGCCTGCAAGGTTAGCAGCATAGGCAAACACACCAGGCTCAGCGCCGCCCCGGTGGTGGCCAGCACATAGACCACCGGTGTGGACAGGGTCTGCTCCGCGCACTCGCCGGAGCGCCGCCGATAAAAGAACAGTCCGGCAAAGAAGCTGACTGCCCCCACCAGCAAAGCCGCCAGCAGCAAATAGCGAAAATCAAACACTCCCTGCACCCCAAAGGGCACATACGCGATAGGGCTGACCAGTGCCACGATCCGTACCGGCTGCTGGTTCAGCCCGGACAGGAAAGCGGGAAACAACTCTGCATAAGAAATCAGTCCCAGGGGCAAACAGCCGCCGATACCGATAAGCAGGGTCCAGTATTGCCACACCTTGCCTGCCGTAACGGCGCATAGCAAACAAATACAGTAGAAGGCCGCCGCCGCTGCAAAGGCAACTGTCAGCAGCCGCAGGCCGTAACCGGCATCCAGTTGAACATGCCACTTGCGAGGAATCAGCTGCGGCACCAACCAGCATCCGATCCCGGCGCCGCAAAAGGCCAGCAAAAGCACCAATTCCCCTATCACCCACTTGACAAAGTAAAAAGTGCGCCGAGTCACCGGCAGGGATAAATAGAAATCGCTTTGCCGCCGACTGTAAAGAAAGCGAAAAGCAGATATGGCAAAGAACGCCCCCGCCATGATTGTGGCGGCGGACAAAAACAGCGCTATACTGCCAAAAATGCGCACCGTCTGATCCTGCGCGGCGACAGTGTCGGTATCCTGATTCATAAGTGCCTGCAAAAGGCCGTGGCACAGCGCATACAAGAAGCCTAAAAACGGAAACAATGCCAGCCAAACAGACATACGGCGCCCCTCCCGCTGCAAAGCGGAAAACAGCACCCACTTAGATGACCTTGTTGATGTCATAACCGGCCACCTCCATTTCGCTGATAAATAATTCTTCCAGAGTAATCGGCAGGGTCTCGCAAAACAGCGGATGCAGCCGCTGCACCAGCGCCAAAGTCTCTGTCTCCGTGCCCCGCACCGTCATCTCAAACAGCTTGCCCTGCTGGCTGCATTTGAGCAAATTCAGCCCGGCGCGCACCGTTTCAAAATCCGCCGGATCCGCCAATGCAAACTGCACGCGGGTGATTCCCAGCTTCAGCCGATCCAGGTCGTCCTCACACAAGGCACCGCCCCGATGAAGCAGTCCCACATGGTCGCACACATCCTCCAGCTCTCGCAAATTGTGACTGGCGATCATCACAGACGCGCCGTTCTCCGCCACAAAGTCCACCAGCAGTTTCTTCACCAATTCCCGCACCACCGGGTCCAGGCCGTCAAAAATTTCGTCAAACAAGATACAACGAGGCTGGGTGGACAACCCCAGCAGAATCGCCGCCTGGCGCTGCATACCCTTACTCATCTTGCCCAGCCGAGCGTCAAAGGAAATGGGAAACAGCTTTTCCATCCGGGCAAAGTAGTCCTCGCTCCACCCGGGATACACGCTGCGGTACAGCCGTGCCAGCCGCCGCACGGTGGCGGTGGGAGCTAAATACGGATAGTCCGAGATAAACACAGTGCTGCGCTTGACCTGCTCGTTCTCAAAAGGCGCCTGGCCGTTAATGAGCACCCGCCCGCTGTCCGGCCGATACACACCGGCCAAAATGCGCAGCAGCGTGGACTTACCGGCGCCGTTAGAACCTACCAGCCCAAAAACGGAGCCGTCCTGCACCTTCAGCGTCAAGTGGCGCAAGGCGGTAACGCAGTCAAACTGCTTGCTCACATCTTGAATTTCAATCATCTCGGTCCCTCCTCTCCATCTGTTCTTCTACAATCTGCTCCAGCTCCTGCCGGGTCAGGCCGGCGTCTGTCGCTGCCTGTACCGCTGCGGCAAAGCGATCTGCCGCCAGCTTCTTAAACTGGGACAGCTGATCCTCCTCCGGCGAAATAAAGGCACCCCGCCCGGCTACTGTATAAAGCACGCCGTTCATCTCCAGAGCGGCATAAGCCTTTTGTACCGTGTTGGGGTTAATGCCCAGTTGCTGTGCCATGGCACGCACCGACGGCAGCTGCTGGTCCGGCAGCAACAGCCCCAGGGACACATACCGCACGATCTGCGCTTGCAGCTGCTGGTGAATGGGCACCCGACTGCGATTATCTATATGAAACAACCGTGCACGCTCCTTTTTCTCGTTCTCTGTACTATACATAGTAGTACACTATGACTATACCATACTCATCGCCAATCGTCAACCACCGTTTACAGCCAAATTCGCGCACTTTCCGACAAAATATCCGGTCTTTTGTCGCAGAACATTTAACCCAAATTTAACATTGGCCGAATTCAAACTTAACAGACTTCCTATATGCTAAGTGGGAACAAAATAATAAACAAGACAAAACAGAAAACAGCGGGGTATATCCGATGACAATTTTCAACTTCTTAAGCCTGATCGGCGGTCTGGCACTCTTTCTCTTTGGCATGAATGTGATGGGCAGCGGCCTGGAAAAAATGGGCGGCGGCAAATTCGAGTCCGTGCTGGAAAAAATGACCAACAACCGCATTAAGGGCGTGCTGCTGGGCGCCGGCGTGACCGCCGTGATCCAGTCCTCCAGCGCCGTGACCGTGATGGCCGTGGGCTTTGTAAATTCCGGCATTATGGCACTGAACCAAGTGGTGGGCATTATTATGGGCGCCAATATCGGCACCTGTATCACCTCCTGGCTGCTGTCGCTCACCGGCATTGAGAGCAGCAATGTATTCTTGACCATGCTGAAACCCAGCACCTTCTCCCCGATACTGGCACTGATCGGCATTGTACTCTATATGTTCTGCAAAAGCGAGAAGAAGAAGGAACTGGGTTCCATTCTCCTGGGCTTCTCTACCCTGATGTTCGGCATGGAAGCTATGAGCGGCGCTGTGGCACCGCTGGAGAGCGATCCGGCCTTTACCGGCGTGTTCACCATGTTCTCTAATCCCATTCTGGGCGTGCTGGTGGGTATGATCCTCACCGCCATCATTCAAAGTTCTTCCGCTTCCGTAGGTATTCTGCAAGCACTGTCCGCCACCGGTGCCATCTCCGTGGGCGCCGCATTTCCCATTATTTTGGGGCAGAATATCGGCACCTGCATCACGGCGCTGATCTCCAGTATCGGCACCAACAAAAACGCCAAGCGCACCGCTGTCATTCACCTAACCTTTAACATCATCGGCGTGGTGTGCGGAATGGCACTGTTCTACGGTGCCAATGCCATCTTCCACTTTGCCTTTTTGGACAAAGCGGTGAACGGCGCAGACATTGCTGCCATTCACACCGCATTCAATGTATTTTGCACTGTGCTGCTGTTCCCCTTTGGCAAGCAGCTGGAAAAGCTGTCCTGCCTGATCGTGCGGGACAAGGCAGACAAGACGCAGCCCGCTGCCGCAGACAGCGACGCACTGGTAGAGGAACGCTTTTTGATGTCCCCGTCCTTTGCCATTGAGAAGTGCCGGGAGCGCACCAACGATATGGCCCGCCTGGCCCAGAAAAACACTCTGCTGTCCCTGGGCTTCATCCGGGTCTACAATAAGAAGGACAGCGAGGCGATTCACCAAAATGAAAAGGCGCTGGATGCCTTTGAGGACGAACTGGAGACCTACCTGGTCAAGATCAGCAGTATGCAGCTGAGTCTGGAGAACAGTATGCAGGTGAGCAAGCTGTCCCACGCCATCGGCAACTTTGAACGGATCGGCGACTACGCAGTGAATATTCTAAAAACCAAGCGCACCATGCACGAGGACAAGATCCACTTCTCCAAGGAAGCCTCCAAGGAGCTGGAAGTGATGAGCAGCGCCGTGCAGGAAATCATCACCAAGGCCACCAACGCCTTTATTGAGAACGATGTGGCTGCCGCCCAAACCATTGAGCCGCTGGAGCAGGTGATTGACAACTTAAAGGCAGAGCTGCGCGCCCGCCACACCAAGCGCTTGCAGGCCGGGGAATGCACCATTGAGACCGGCATGCTGTTCTTTGACATCATTAACAGCTTTGAGCGCATTGCGGACCACTGCTCCAATCTGGCTGTGTGCATTATTGAGCTGAGCCAGGGCAGCTACCAGACCCATCGCTACTTAAAGAGCGTAAAGAGCCAAGAGAACGCCCGGTTTATGGAAAGCTTTGAGGATTATTTGCGCAAATACGCATTGCACTAACGGTGAATTTTTGCTATGCTAAAAGGAGTAGGAGGTGACGGTGTGAGCCAAAAGATCTATATTGTAGAGGACGATGCCAGTATTCGAGAGCTGGAAAGCTATGCGCTAAAGAGCGCCGGATTTGAAACGCTGGGATTTGAGAACAGCCGGGATTTCTTCGCCCAAATGGAGAGCCACCTGCCGGATCTGATCCTGCTGGACATTATGCTGCCGGGCACAGACGGACTGAAAGTGCTGGAGACCATTCGCTCCACCCCCGCTTACAGCAAACTGCCGGTGATCCTGGTGACTGCCAAAACCAGCGAGATCGACGCAGTTAAAGGGCTGGACTCCGGCGCCGACGACTATATTACCAAGCCCTTTGGGGTGATGGAGCTGATCTCTCGGGTAAAGGCGCTGCTGCGCCGCATTGACCGGGTGAAGAAAGAGGATCTGAACTACGGCACCATTCGCATAGACGTGAGCCGACACACCGTGCAGGTGGACGGCAACGAAGTGGAGCTAACCTATAAAGAATACGAAATTCTCAAGTACCTGATGAAGAACCGGGGCATTGTGCTCACCAGAGACTCCCTGATGGAAAAAATCTGGGGCTACGATTTCGAACACGGCAACCGCACGGTGGATGTACATATCCAGTCCCTGCGCAAAAAGCTGGGCACCGCCGGGGACGCCATTAAAACCATTCGCAATGTGGGCTACAAGATCGGTGACTGATCATGCGTAAGAAAGTCTTTTTCCGTGTATTTTGCTTTACCGCTCTGGCAGTGATCGCCACCGTGGTGCTCATCACCCTGGCGCTGACAGTGGCACACGGCGACACCGGTGCCTTGACCGGCGCCATCATCCGCAAGGAACTGCCCTATGTACTGGGCATTTTAGCGGCAGTGCTGGGGGCTTCCGTGCCGGTCAGCTACGCCATCACCGGCGCAATTATTCAACCGCTGGAACAGTTGGGCGAACACATCGACCACATGGACCGAGTACAAACCGAAAAAGAGCTGCGCCCCTTTGTGGAGAAGATCCGGGCCAATAATGAAAAAAAGCGCCAGCTGGAAAAACAAAAAAAGCAATTTACCGCCAATGTGTCCCACGAACTGAAAACCCCACTGACCTCCATTGCCGGTTATGCTGAACTGATCGAAAACGGAATGGCTCGGCCGGAGGACATAAAGCCCTTTGCCCACACCATTCGCAAGCAGGCGCTGCGGCTGGTGTCTTTGGCAGAGGATATTATTCAACTGTCCCAGCTGGAGGAGAACGACGGCGAGATCCTCTTTGAAGAAGTGAATTTAACGGAATTGGCGTCGGACTGCGTGCAGTCCCTGCAAATCAACGCCCAAAGCCGAACGGTAGACCTGCACCTGGCGGCCCCGGAAGCGCCCATTTACATTAAGGGCAACAAAAGCCTGCTGGAGGAACTGCTCTACAACCTGTGCGACAACGCCATTCGTTACAACCAGCCCCAAGGCAGTGTCACGGTAACCCTGCGGCCGGAGCAGGGCGGCACCGCCTTACAGGTGGCCGACACCGGCATCGGCATACCGAAGAAGTACCGGGAGCGTATCTTTGAACGCTTCTTTCGAGTGGACAAAAGCCGCAGCAAAGAGACCGGCGGCACCGGGCTGGGGCTGGCCATCGTCAAGCATATTGCCCAGGTGCACGACGCACCGGTGGAGCTGGACAGCGTGGAGGGGCAAGGCACAACCATTACCGTGCACTTCCCGGAATAATATGGTATATATATTTATATAAGAAACGGACAGCCATGGCAGCTGTCCGTTTTTTGCGCTTTTTATAGTTTTTATACATTTTACGGCACTTGTCAAATTTTCAGACATTTCGTTATAAATAACTAATTACAAACCGTTATCGTGGTCATATACTATGTGTAGAATTTTTAGTAAAGGAGTTTTAGTTGTGGCTACGAAGCAAAAAAAGCCGATGGCAAAGACCATCATCAAGGCCGCCGTAATTATCGGCGTGCTGATCATTCCGCTGATGTACAGTTACTTCTATCTGAGCGCGTTCTGGGATCCGTATTCCCGCTTGCAAGATGTATCTGTGGCGGTGGTCAACCTGGACCAAGGCGCTAAAATCAACGGCAAAGACCGCAATGTAGGTAAAGAGATTTGTGACAATTTAGAGGAAGACGGCTCGCTGAACTTCCACTTTGTCAGTGAGGCAGATGCAAAAGACGGTTTGATGAACGACAAGTATTATGCCGAGGTTCTGATTCCGGCAGACTTGACCGATTCCATCTCCACGGCCTCCAAGAATACCAAGAAGCAACACGCCCAAATCCAATATGTTGCCAACCAAAAGCGCAACTACTTAGCCTCCCAGATTTTGGAAAGCGGCATGATGCCCACCATTAAAGAAACCGTCAACGGTGCGGTAAACAAGGAAATCACCGCCACCCTGACAGATAAGCTCTACTCCGTGCCGGACGCGCTGGAGATCCTGAAAGACGGCTTACAGCAGCTGTCTGACGGCGCCGGTTCCGTAAAAGGCGGCACCCAGCAGCTGTCCACCGCCACCATCAGCCTGAATGTAGGCACGGAAAAGCTGGCAAAGGGCAGCAAAGACCTGGTCAGCGGCCTGTCTGTATTTAAGGCCGGTACCGCCAAGCTGGCAGACGGCGCCACCCAGGTAGACACCGGCGCCGCCAAGCTGCAAAAGGGCGCTGCCACCTTGAAAGCCGGCACCCAGCAGTTAAACAACAATGTACCCGCCCTGAAAAGCGGCGTAAAGAAGCTAAACGACGGTGCCAACGCGTTGGCAGGCGGTTCCGCTGCCCTAAGCACCAACCTGAAAGCATATACCGACGGCGTGGCTAACGCCTCTGCCGGCAGCGACGATGTGATGGACGGTATCGCCAAACTCCAGTCCGGCATTACCGGTCTGGAAAGCGGCTTGGTCGACCTGAAGACCCAGTCCGCAGACGGCGCCACCGACCTGGCTGCCGCAGAGAAGAAGCTGGAGACTGGCGTGGACCAGATGACCACCCAGCTGAGCGCCTACACCACCGGTGTAGACAGCCTGATCACCAACTTTGAGACCAGCGTAAAACTGCTCACCGGGGCTTATCCCTACATTAGCAACGCCGCTGTGCAGCAGCAGGTGGGTCAGTATCTGCAACAGTGCAACACCGCAGAGAATCGAGAGAAGCTTGCCAAACTGAAGCAGGGCAAGAGCCAGATCAATACCGGTTTGGCCACCATGAAGCAGGGCGTGCAGCTGCTGGAGACCGACTCTGCCAAGAGTATGGCCAAACTGCAAGCGGGTATCGGCCAGGTACAGGCCGGTGTCAAAATGTTAGACGACGGTGCTGTGGCTCTAAACACCGGCACTGCAAAACTGCAAAAGGGTCTGCAAACTCTGGAAAAGAACAATGATGCGCTGAACGCAGGCGCAGCCGCCGTAGCCACCGGCGCAAGCCAGTTGGCAGACGGCACCGACACCCTGCTGTCCTCCTCCGGCACCCTGGCCAAGGGCGTAACCGCACTGGACAGCGGCGCAGGCGATCTGCTGGCAGGCGTAAAGGCACTGAAAGCCGCCACTGCCCAGCTGGCAGACGGTTCTGACCAAATCAACACCAAGACGACGACCATTCAAAACGGTGCCTCCCAGCTGCAAAGCGGGATCAACCAGCTGAACGGCGGTGCCTCTCAACTGGAAAACGGTGCTGCCAAGCTGAACACCGGTGCCGCTGCATTAAAGGCCGGCACAGACACCGCCAAGGACGGTGTGGAGGAAAACCTGACCACCACCAATGACCAGCTGAAGGCTCTGGACGGCTTGGCCGATTACAGTGAGGAGCCGGTATCCACCGACACCCAGCATGTGCAGCCGGTAGACAACTACGGCTCCGCATTCGCCCCCTACTTTATGAGTCTGTCTATGTGGGTCGGCGGTTTGATGATCTTCTTCGGTATCTACCTGGATTATCAAAAGAAAATTCGTATTCTGTCTAAAGACAGCGACCACGTGGTACTGCGTGCATTCGTGTTCATGCTGCTGGGTCTGCTCCAGGCGGTGCTGCTGGCATTCGTAATCCACCACGCCCTTGGCATAAAAGTCGCCAACTTAGGTATGCTGTACCTGTCTTGCTGTTTGGTATCGCTGACCTTTATCTCGATCATTCAGTTCTGCCTGGTACACTTGGGCGATGCAGGCAAGTTCGTTGCGCTGCTGCTGCTGATCTTGCAGCTGACCTCCTGCGCAGGCACCTTCCCCATCGAAACCTGCCCCACCTTCTTCCAGAAGCTGTATCCGTTCATGCCCATGACCTACTCCGTGCGCCTGTTTAAGGAAGCACTGGCCGGCACATGGAACGGCAGCGTTACCAAGGATGTACTGATCCTGGTGGCCATTATGGTGGTATTCACCTTGGCAACCACCCTGCTGAGTGCCTACCGTGATCGTCATAAAATCAAAGAGATGATGGCAAACGGACCGGAATCTGTGCTGAATAAATAAATCCTCAAACCCCTTTCAAGGAGCCTGTAAGCAATTGCAGGCTCCTTTTTTACGGCATAAACAAAGCCCCGACGGTGCTGCACCGCCGGGGTCCTTTCTGTTTTATGCGATTGTTACAGCGTACCGCTGGCCCGCTCTACCGCCACCTTTTGGCAATCGGCAGCCAAGTGACGCAACTGCGCCGCCAACTGGTCCGGGGTCTTGCGCATTCCGCTGCGCACCCAATCCAGCACCGTGCCTGTAATGCCGTAGGCAAAAAAGTCCGCAATAAAGTGTTGCTCCTCCTCACTGACCTGCAAACCGGAGCGCAAGTTCAACTTAGCAACTGCGTCCCGAAACAGCGTCGCTGCACTCTGAAACAAGAATCGACGAAACTCATCGTCTGCGTGGAGCACCGCATTCTTATAAAGCGCCGCGTCCGCCGCCATCGTCTCAAACATTTGCAACAAATGGGTATTCCAGTTTTCAAAGGTCAGACCGTCGGTAAAGGGATCAAAAATCTCCTGTTTATAAATCTGACCCAGCAGGGCGTACTTGTCTGCAAAATGATAATAAAAGGTTTGACGATTGAGCTGGCACCGGTTCGTAATATCGGACACGGTAATCTTCTCAAAGGGCGTTTGGCGCATAATGTCCTTCAGCGCCGTCTCCAACGCGGTAACGGTTATTTTTTTTACAGACACAACATTTCCTCCCGGAATATTATTTTATATCGTAGCGGGCAACCGTCGGCGGATAAAATCATCCACGGTCCGATGATATTCTTCCTCATTGAGCAGGCAGCTTTGGGCGTGCTTGGCGTTGTCAAAAATTTTCAGTTCCTTTTTATCCGCCGGACATAGGTTATAGAGTTCGTACACCATCTCCGGGGGTACAAAGTCGTCCAGCGCACCGTGGATAAAGAGAATGGGCACCTTGGCCTCTCGCACGCTTTGGCGCACATCTGTCTTTTCCAAATCGAACCCGGCCAGGCGCTTGTTCATCTCATTTAACAGCCACAGCACCGGCTGGGGGTGGCGCAGCCCGGCATTCCGAGCCACATAGGAAAACTCGTCCTTGGCGCTGGTATAGGCGCAGTCGGAGATAATCAGCTTGACACAATCCGGGCAGCGGCTGCCTGCCAGCTGCAACACGGTAGCAGCGCCCATAGACACCCCGTGGAGTATCACGGTAATATCCTGCCCAAAGCGGGCAGTCAGGTACTCGATCCAGCGGAGCATATCTTGACTCTCATAGTAATCAAAGCCCACATACTCGCCACCGGAGGCACCGGCGCCCACATGGTCGCAGCAAAAGAAACCGTAGCCCAGGTCGTGGTAGTGCTTAATAAAAGTATGCGGGTCCACCGTGTGGTCCGCATGGAACCCGTGGGAGCCGAACACAATCACCTTGGAGTCACCCTTCGGCGGCAGATAATACCCCCGCAGCAGGTCACCCCGGTCAGAGGTAATGGTGCAGTTCTCCACCGGCTGGGTGTTGACCCAATCGGTGTACTTTTGGCGCCAGGCGTCCGCCATAGCGTAATCATCCTTGTCCTTCATCTCCATCAGGCGGGTCATGGGGCGCTTGGGGCGATCCCCGCGGCCCATCACCTGCTTATACAGATTGACCGCTTCTGCCGCAACCAGGCCCGCTGCGGCGGCGCCTAATGCCACTGTTTTCAACTTCATAAAAAATCCCCCTTATCCGCCGGCAGCCACAAGCGGCACACCTGCTTCTGTCCCTATTTTACCAAAAAACGACAGGGTTTTCAACTTTGGAAATTTATACGGCACCCGGCAGCGCCTGTCTATTAAAACAGCCCGCTTACCGGAGCAAACGGGCCAAGGAAATACGCTTATTCTTCTACCGTTTTGGTGGCCACAAAGTGCACCCCGGTGCGGAAGATATTGTCTACCACCACATCGCCTACATGCACCGGCGCCGTGACCTCCACTTTATCCAGAAGCCGCATGGCCTCCTTCATCATATACTTGGGGATCTGGCCGTCCGTCTTTACCGGCAGGCGGCAAGCGCTTTTGCTGCGCAGCCGCACGGTGGAGGTGATTACCCGGGTGGGGTTCTTCAGCTCATTGTGACCGTACTCCGCACCCCGAGGACAGCGGTTGCCGGTCACCGTATAACCGTGCTCCTCATCTACCTTTAAGTGGCAGCCCTTGGGGCACATAATGCAAATCAAATCCTTCATGCCTGTACCTCCTCTGCTGCAATATGCAAGGTGTCGCCGTCAATCCGTGCCAGCAGCGCCTTAGGAATCTTAATGGTCTCCATCTCGCCGGGAGCCATGTGTTCCCGCTTAAAGGACGCAATGACCTGATCGCCGCAGGTCACCTGAATGCGGCTCTCCTTAAACACGCGCCGCACCCGGAAGTAGAACTCCACTCCGTCACTGTCTGCACGGAAACGCTGGGGCACCGTATAGCCGATATGGGCATTGGTGGTCACCTGCACTGTGCGCTCCCGATCCAGCTCGCCGGCCTGCACATAATCCGCAGCCGCCGCGCCGGCAGCCATACTCTCTGCGGTCACAAAGTCTACCAAATCATGCACATGCAGCGCATTGCCGCAGGCAAAAATGCCGGGCACTGAGGTCTCCCGGTTCTCATACACCAACGCGCCGTTGGTGCGTGGATCCATAACGATTCCGGCGTCCCGGGTCAATTCATTCTCCGGGATCAGCCCCACGGACAACAGCACCGTGTCGCAGTCAAAGGTCATCTCCGTACCGGGAATGGGACGGCGCTGGTCGTCCACCTGGGACACGACCACCTGCTCCACCCGGGCTTTGCCACGAATGTCCGTAATGGTGTGGGACAGATACAGCGGAATATCAAAATCCTCCAGGCACTGCACAATGTTGCGCTGCAACCCGCCGGAATAAGGCATTACCTCTACGCAGGCCAGCACCTTGGCGCCCTCCAGGGTCATACGCCGAGCCATAATCAGCCCAATGTCACCGGAGCCGAGAATGACCACACGCTTGCCCACCATGTAGCCCTCCATATTCACATACCGCTGGGCAGCACCGGCAGTGAGCACACCGGCCGGGCGCGTGCCGGGAATGGAGATGGCGCCGCGGGTGCGCTCTCTGCACCCCATGGCCAGCACAATGCTCTTGGCCTCCAGCACCCGGTAGCCCTCTTTCTTGCTTACCGCGTGCACCTGCTTCTCCGGGGTCACCTGGAGCACCATGGTGTCCAAGAATACCTCCACGCCGGTGTCCGCCACCATGGCGGCAAAGCGAGAGGCGTACTCCGGACCGGTAAGCTGCTCTTTGAAGTAATGCAGGCCAAAGCCGTTATGGATACACTGGTTGAGAATACCGCCCAGCTCTTTGTCCCGCTCTAAGATGGCAATGTGTTTCAGCCCTTTGTTCCAGGCTGCATAGGCAGCTGCCAAACCGGCAGGTCCGCCGCCAATTACGATCAGATCATACATTACGCACGCACCTCCCCTTTTGTATAGGCAGTCAGAATTTCGCTGCCGTCCCGATCCTGCAAAATCGTCAACGGCGATACGCCCAGCTCCCGCGCCAGCAGGTCTACCACCCGCGGCCCGCAAAAGCCGCCCTGGCAGCGCCCCATGCCGGCGCCGGTGCGGCGCTTAATGCCGTCTACGGATACCGGCGGAATAGGCGAATGAATGGCATCTAAAATCTCGCCCTCCGTCACCGTCTCACATCGGCAGATCACCCGCCCGTAAGCAGGGTTTTTCTCAATCAGCGCCTTGCGTTCCGCAGCGCTCAACCGGTTGAAATGCACTTTCTCCCGGCTGTCTATGTAGCTGTCTTTCTCCGTCAGATCCAGTCCGTCTGCGGCCAGCAGCTCCGCCGCATAATCGGCAATGGCCGGCGCAGAAGTCAGCCCGGGAGAGCGAATGCCCGCCACATTTAGGAAATGCGCCGCCGCAAAATCAATAATAAAATCATCCACGGTGGAATTGGCCCGCATACCGGCAAAGTTGCGGATATTCTGGCGAAAATCCACGCTGGGCACCGTGCGCACCGCTTTTTGGCGCACCTCAGCCAGGCCCGCTGCGGTGTCAGATGTATCGTCCGGATCCCGGCGCACCACCGCATTTGGTCCTACGATCAAATTGCCGTGCACCGTAGGCGCCACCAGCACGCCCTTGCCCTCTTTGCCCGGGCACTGGAAGATCACTGTAGACACCCGGTTGCCCTCGCACTTATCCAGCAGGTAATACTCGCCTACCGTAGGCTCTACGGTAAAGGACGGCGCCGCCACCAGGTTGTTCACCCGATCGGCGTACACGCCGGCAGCGTTGATCACATACCGTGCCTCCACCGTGTCTTTGCCGTCGGACAAGGCATAGCCCTCCGCTGTCTTTTCAATCTTCTCCACCGGGAACCGACGGCGCAGTTCACAACCGTTTTGCACCGCCACCTCGGCCATAGCCAAACCAAACTCCCAAGGATTAACAATGGCTGCCGTAGGTGCCCACAAAGCACCCTTGGCTGTCTCCGTTACATTGGGCTCCTTGGCTCGCACCTGCGCGGCGTCCCAAAGCTCCAGCCCCGGCACACCGTTCTCGCGCCCCCGCTCCAGCAGGTCCTGCAAGGTATCCATGTCTTCATCGTTCAAGGCCACCACCAGGGAGCCGGTGTCTTTCCAAGACACATGGAGCTTTTTGCAAATTTCCCGGCTCATGGCATTGCCTTTTACATTCAGCTTGGCCATCAGCGTGCCCGGGTGCGGATCGTACCCGGCGTGCATAATGGCACTGTTGGCGCGGGTGGCACCCATACAGATGTCGTTCTCCTTCTCCAACAGAATGACCCGCACCCGGCAGCGCGCCAGCCGATAAGCACAGGCACACCCGGCAATACCGCCGCCGATGATCGCTACATCATACATTTGTATATCCCCCTTATTCTTGCAAAACAGGCAAAAAAATAAGCAACGAAAAAAGACGGAGCGCTCTGCTCCGTGCTTTTACCGTTACTCAAATCTCTCGGCTGTTATGCACTTAAAGTAATTTTAGTATAACACAAAGAATTGCCGCTGGCAATACGCAAAAAAGATAATGAACATCTGTACATTATCTTACATCTGCCAAACCCCCGGATTGGTGGAGGACACCGCCAGTGCGCCCGCCTCCAGGGCGTTGACCACATCGGCCTTTTCCGTCACCAATCCCCCGGCGATAATGGGCTTGCCACAGGTGGCTGCCACCCGATGAATCACCTTTGGCATGAGCCCGGGCAGCACTTCGATCAAATCCACACAGCGCTCATTCTTCATTTTGGCTATATTTTCCATTGCAATAGAATCAATCAGAAAAAAGCGCAAAATGGTGCGCAGACCCTTGGCCTTGGCAAAGCGCAACAGCGGCAGCCGGGTAGAAATAATCCCATCCGGCCGGGCTGCGTGAATCAGATAATCCACTGCCGCCTCCCGAGCAGACAGACCTTCGATCAGGTCTGCGTGCACAAATACCGTTTTGCCCGCCGTCTTCAGCTCGGCCACAATCCGCGGCACGGAATTCAAATCTCCAAACAGCACAAATACCACCCGGCACGGACTGTTCAGACACCGCTCCAACCCCGGCTCGTCCTTTACAGCTGCCACAATGGGGCTGTCCCCCAGCGTATTTTCCAAAAATCCCATACTGTTCCCCCCTGTACGGTTTTGGCTTTTTCTCTCTCTCATTGTACCTGTTTTTCTCTGGCAAGTCAACCGGGGACAATCGGGTATTGCTTTAGACGCTGAATATGGTACAATAGGCTTGAAAGACAGGGGGATTTTTTATGTTAAAAGAAGCACTGCGTGCCCGCACGGCGGGTACGGCCAAAGAGAAGCAGATTTTTATTTTCGGTCACTGCCGGCTGACGGTACTGACTCCGCGACTGATCCGGGTGGAGCACTGCTCCGACGGCGCATTTGAAGACCGTGCCAGCACTGCTGTGTGGTTCCGAACCTTTGATGTGCCACCGTGCAAGGCGACACTGCACCGCGGAACGATCACCCTAACCACACCGGAGATCACCCTCACCGTCCACGCCCGCACCGGCACGCCGCAGACGGTAACTTTTTCAAACGGCAAAACGGCGGACTGCCTGAACTTCGGCAACCTGCACGGCACCTGCCGCACCCTGGACGCTACCTTTGGGCCGGTACCTTTGCAGGACGGCCTGGTGTCCCGGGACGGGGTGAGCCTCTTAGACGACAGCCGCAGCTTTTTGCTGGATGCGGACGGCCGTTTCTGCCCCCGCAAGAGAAAGGGCAAAGATGTGTATGTGTTTGCCTACGGCCACGACTACCGGGCGGCGGTACAGGATTTTTATAAAATCAGCGGATCGGTGCCCCTGATCCCCCGATTTGCCCTTGGCGTATGGTGGAGCCGCTACCACGCCTACACTCAGGAGGAATACTTAGGGCTGATGAAGCGTTTTGCGACGGAAAATGTGCCGCTGACGGTAGCCACCGTGGATATGGACTGGCACTGGACGGACCCCAACAAGCGCTTTGGCACTCACTATAAGGGCAAAGACGGCTGGACAGGCTATTCCTGGAATACGGAACTGTTCCCGGACTACAAGGCCTTTTTGCAGGATCTGCACCAAATGGGGCTGCACACCACCGTCAACCTGCACCCGGCGGACGGAGTGCGCGCCTTTGAGGATCCGTACCCGGCCATGGCTAAGGCGATGGGGCTGGACCCAAAAACCAAGCAGGATATTCCGTTCCGGTGCGGCAACGATACCTTTTGGAACGCCTACTTTGATGTGCTCCACAAGCCCTATGAAAAAGAGGGCGTGGACTTTTGGTGGTTGGACTGGCAACAGGGCAAAAAAAGCGATGTGCCCGGGCTGGACCCGCTGGTGGCGCTGAACCACTACCATTATTTGGACAACGCAGAGAACGGCAGACTGCCGCTGATCCTGTCCCGCTACAGCGGCCCGGGTGCCCACCGCTATCCCCTGGGTTTTTCCGGTGACACCGCCCAAAGCTGGCGGGTGCTGCACTTTCAGCCCTACTTTACAGCTACGGCAGCCAATGTGGGCTACACCTGGTGGAGCCACGACATCGGCGGCCACTACCTGGGCGAGCGCAACGAAGAGCTGTATCTGCGCTGGCTGCAACTGGGGGTATTCAGCCCCATTCTGCGGCTGCACTCCACCTCCAATGACCTGATGGGCAAAGAGCCTTGGCGCTATCGGCCGGATGTGTGCGCCGCTGCCAAGGACTGGCTGCGCCTGCGCCATCGGCTAATTCCCTACCTTTACACAATGGACGCTCGCACCCACCGGGAGGGACTGGCCCTGTGTGAGCCACTGTACTATGCCTACCCGGAGGCGGAGGATGCCTACGACAAAGCCTACGACAACGGCTACCTGTTTGGCAGCCAGCTGTTGGTGTACCCCATCACCTCTCCGCAAAAAAAGCAGTTGGGTATGGGCGCTGTGGACGCCTGGATCCCGCCGGGACGGTGGACAGATCTGTTCACCGGGGCGGTCTACACCGGTCCCCTGTGCCTGACTCTTCACCGAGAATTGACGGAAATGCCGGTGCTGGCCAAGACCGGAGCCATCCTACCGCTAAGCGACGACCCGGGCAACGCCTGTGGCAACCCGGCGGCGCTGACCCTGTGGCTCTATGCCGGGGACGGCGACTTTACCTTATATGAGGACAACGGCCAAACGGATTTTGACACCCACAAGGCCGAGACCCAAATCACCCAGCAGCTGCAAGGCAGTACACTGACGGTGACTGTGGCGCCCACCGCCGGCGACTGCACCGTGCTGCCGAAAAAGCGACAGCTAACCTTGGTATTCAAGGATCTGGAGCCGTCCGTCCTCACCTGCGCAGAAGCGGAAGTGACCCAAAATGCCGCAGGCGAAGCTACCGTAATTCTTATCGACTATGACCCTACTGTGGGGACACAACTGCACCTGCAAGGGGCTACCTACCGCAAGGCAGTACCGGTCAAAGCGCGGGTGCTGAACATCTTTTGCCGCTGGCAGGGCAGCAATGCGCACAAAACCGAGTGCTACCGTTTGTTCAAAATCGCCAAGACCAAGGAGGAACTGCGCCGGGCGCTAAAGCGCACCCGCCTGCCGGGCACCGTGCGCCGGGCAGTAGAAGAAACCCTCTTGCAAACGGACGCATAATCGTGTAAAATGGTACGGCAAATCAACGAGAGGGCGGCAGACATCTGCCGAAAATGAAAATTATGGAACAACGCGAACAACTTGGCAGCCGTCTGGGCTTTATTCTGCTGAGCGCCGGGTGCGCCATCGGCATTGGCAATGTGTGGAAATTCCCATACATGGTGGGGCAATACGGCGGTGGTGCCTTTGTACTGATCTATCTGTTTTTCTTAGTGATCCTGGGCATACCGGTGATGACCATGGAATTTGCCATGGGTCGCGCCGGCCAGCGCAGCCCCGCCCGGCTGTACCAGCAGTTGGAGCCGAAGGGCAGCAAGTGGCACCTGCACGGCTATGTTGCCATGGCCGGCAACTATATTCTGATGATGTTTTACACCAGCGTGGCCGGGTGGATGCTGGACTACTTTGTCCGCACCGCCGGCGGCCAGTTCGTAGGCGCCGACACCGACGGTGTGGCGGCACAATTCAGCCAAATGCTGGGCGACCCGCTACGCATGACCCTGTTTATGGGCATTATCGTCGTGTTGGGCTTCTTGGTGTGCTCCTTTAGTCTGCAAAAGGGGCTGGAGCGCATTACCAAGTGGATGATGGTGGCACTGCTGGTCATTATGGTGGTGCTGGCCATCAACAGTGTGTGCACCGCCGGGGGCAGCCAGGGGCTGCGCTTTTACCTGGTGCCGGATTTAGCGCGGATGAAGAAAGTGGGCATCGGCAACGTGGTGGCCGGAGCCATGAACCAGGCGTTCTTTACCCTGAGTCTGGGCATCGGCGCTATGGCCATCTTTGGCAGTTATATCGGCAAGGAGCGCGCACTGATGGGCGAGTCTGCCCGGGTGGCGGCGCTGGACACGCTGGTGGCTCTGTGCTCCGGACTGATCATTTTCCCCGCCTGCTTTGCCTACGGTGTGCAACCGGACAGCGGTCCCAGCCTGATCTTCATTACCCTGCCTAATATCTTTAATCACATGCCCTTGGGGCGCGTGTGGGGCAGCCTGTTCTTTGTGTTTATGAGCTTTGCCGCCTTTTCCACCGTGCTGGGCGTGTTTGAAAACATTGTGTCCTGCACCATGGATCTGTCCGGCTGGAGCCGCAAAAAAGCCTGCCTGTTCAACGGCATTCTCATGCTCCTGCTGAGTATGCCCTGCGTATTAGGGTTCAATGTGCTCTCCAAGTTCCAGCCTTTGGGTCCGGGCACCGGCGTGCTGGATCTGGAGGACTTTGTGGTGAGCAATCTGCTGCTGCCGCTGGGCTCTCTCATCTTTATTTTCTTCTGCACCTCCCGCTACGGCTGGGGCTGGAAGAACTTTACCAAAGAGGCCAACTCCGGCAAAGGACTGAAAGTGCAGCGCTGGATGCGCGGCTATATGTGCTATGTGCTGCCGGTACTGGTGGCCGTAATCCTGGTGCTGGGGCTGATCCGCCACTGATTAAACGGCAGTCACGCCAAATTGTCGCATAAATACAGACCAAAAGCCTTTTCTGCAATGAAAGTTGCAAAAAAGGCTTTCTTTTTTACCCGGAATAGGCTACTCTATATCTTAGGGTCGTGTTGCCAAAAATCGAAAACGCAACCGGAACATATAGGGGAAAGCAATATGGAAGAAAAGAAGTATATCGGCCGCCGGGAACAAACCGGCTTTTTGGTGGGTCTCAGCGGCCAAAATATGGTCTATTCCCTAATCGGAGCGTCATTCTTTACTTATTTTATGACGGATATTGCCCTGTTCCCGGCACTGGTGGTCAGCGTGCTGCTGATCGTAATGAAAGTGTGGGACGGGGTCAACGATCCCATTGTCGGCTCCTTTATTGATAAACACACCTTCAAAAACGGCGAAAAACTGCGGCCGTTTTTGCGCTACACTCCGCTGCCGGTAGGGATCTTTACCGTGCTGCTGTTTGTGGTGTTCTCTACCAAAGAAGAGCTGTTGTGGCTGCGGGTCAGCTACTTTGTGATTATGTATATTTGTTGGGATCTGGCCTACACGGTGCAGGATGTGTCCATCTGGGGCATCACCGCCGCCGTATCGCCCAATTCCAATGAGCGGGACCGGTTCGTCCAATGGGCGCGCACCATCGGCTCCTGCGTATATAGCGCATTCAGCACCGTCATTCCCATGGCGCTGGAGATGATCGCCAACGCCACCGGGGCAAGTATGGCGCTGATGGCGCTGGTGTTTGCCCTGATTTTCGGGCTAGGCGGCTCCATGCTCAGCTACCGCTGCTATGCGGCACAGGAGCGGATCCATGTGGTGCAGGAGGTGCAGCAGCAAAGCCTGTGGGAGAGCTTTTCCTTGCTGTTTAAGAACAAAATGCTGCTGCTTGTGACCCTTGCCAACCTACTGGGTGCTCTGGGCTTTGGCGTCAATTTGGTGACCTACTTCTTCAAGTACGAGATTGCCGCGGACTTTTTGGGCAAGAACAGCCTGATCGGCGCGCTGGGACTGTCCACCATCTACTACATTATGACCGGTCTGCCGGGCTTTTTAGGTATGCTGGCGGCAGATAAGATCAAAAAATGGTGCCACGGCTATGTGAATGCGCTGATCGTGATGCAGGCCTGCAATATTTTAGCCCGCATTGCCGCGTACTTTATTGGATTTGAGGGCAAAAATTTGTGGTTTGCCATGGCGGTGATCGGCCTGGGCGGTATTCCCCTGGGTGCCGCCTCCATTGCCCAAACCGCCATCTTCTGCGACAGCATCGACTATATGGAGTGGAAGACCGGCAAGCGCACCGAGGGCATCACCTTCTCCATGCAGACCTCGTTTACAAAAATCTCCAGCGGTATTACCGCCGGCCTGGCGACCCTGGCGCTGCACCTGCTGCACTACAAGCCCATTGAGGGGGCGTCCACCTACCTGGGCACCCAAAGTGCCACCTTTGACCGCTGGATCTGGCCGCTGGTGATTCTGACCCCGGCCATTGCCAGTCTGCTGTATATTGTCCCGCTGCTGTTTATCCGCTACACCCCCGCCCAACGGGCGCAGGTGGAGCAGGAGCTGAAAGCCCGCCGGGCAGCAACGGACAGCCAAAACACTTGATACACACAAAAGAGCACGCAGTTCGCACTGCGTGCTCTTTTTGTTTTTGTCTATTTATAGAGTCGTGTTGGCAGTAACAACCGCCCGGTGTCAATCCCCCAGAGTAAACTGCACCTCCACCGGCTCACCGGCCTTGCAGTGCAGGGTGCGTACCGTTTGGCCGCAGCGCACGGTCAGCGTGCGGTCCACATCGGCGGTGAGCACCGCCTGCACCGTACCGGCCGCCAGATCCCATTGCAGCCGGGTAACGGTGGCCCGGTTGCGGGTCTTTAATCCGGTGAGGGTGCCCCTGTCAAATCCGCTCTCCGGCAGCGCCGGCAGCAGTTCGATCTCATCGTCATTGGAGTACACCAGCGCCTCGTGCACAATGCCCAAATAGCCGATGGCAAAGTCCGTACAGTAGCAGCTGCCCCGGTCATAGTCATGGTTGGTCATCAGGGAGTTGTACCGGATCTTATGGTTCATCAAATTCACCAGTGCGTCCGTCAAGGCAGCGCGGTCTTGCAGCCGGGCAGCGATCAGGCTGCGGTGCACCAGGGCGTGGGATGCCTCATTCTCGCTTTTCCGGTTCTCTACCGCCTGCTTGCAGGCAGCGGTCAGCCGGGCATTGCCCCGGGTCTCCATCAGCGGCCAGGCACAGTACAGATGGCTCAAGTGCCGGTGCTCGTTATTCTCATCAAAAGCAGTCGTAGCCCATTCCTTCAGCGCTCCGGTATCGTCATACAGATAAGGCGGCAGGTTCGTTTCCAACTGCTTCCACCGACTTTGGTCCGCGCCGGGAGCCACATCGTTCATCACGGAAAGCAGCATTTCCATATTATCCCGGCAAGCAGCAATATCAATGGCGCAGTTGGCGTCTGACGGGCTGGCGTAATTATCCGGATTATTTTCCGGCGAATAGCTGGGCACAATGCAGTAACTTTCGCCCTTGCCCAGCGCCGTCTTTCCCTTTTCATAATGAATGGAGCCGTCCGCCGAAGTGTAATATTCCGGGGTCAGCAGCTGCGCCCAGTAGTTGGCGGCCTTGGTCAGCAGCGGGTATAGAATATCCTCCTCCAGCCGCAGATAGCCCCGCTTCTCTATGGCTGCCAACTGGGCATCTGTCAGATCCTTTTCCGTGACAGACAGAACGGAGCGCAGCGCCTGCAAGTTGAATTCATCGCTGAGAGGGATCTGAATATTGCCGTAGCTTTGCAGGGTCTCATACAGCGGGCGCAGCATCCAGGACGCCCCGGCGTTCCAGTACCGGAAGGGGTAAGGATAGCAGGTCTCCGTCAGCACCGCCTTGTCCCCATCCGTATTCACCGGTGCTTGAATAGCGTCTGTAAAGCCGTGGGTGGCCCGGGCATTTTCCTCCCAATCCGGCATCTGGCGCAGCAGAAAGTACACATAGCCTTGGGGGCCACGGCTCATATTGGAGCTATTCAGCGCCGCCGTTTGCAGGTTCACATTGGCGTCCATGGTGTACTTGCTGCCCCAACCGGTGTTCCACTCCCCGGTCCACATACCGTAAAGCCGCCCGGTAGAATACCCGGCGCAGCACAGGGCTGCGTACCGCCCGGCATAGTAAGTACGCTGGGCCAGCGCCGCGTTGATCTCTTTCTTGCCCTTTTGCGCTTTCAGCAGCGCCTCGTTAGGCTGGAGATTCTCATCACTCAGGGTCAAAGTCACCGCGTCAAATTGGGGCCGGTACACCTTCAAATGCGCCGCCAGCGCGGCGTCATAATCAAAGGCACCGTCGGTGCTGTACCGGGCGGCCACCTTCTCCAGCTGCGCGCACAGATCTGCCAGCAGCGGATACTCCGTCTGCCCGGCAAAGTCCGATAGTTTGCCCATCTCCAGAGTGTAGTCGCTAACGGTCAACAGCACCAGTCCGGCAGCGCCGGTAATGCGCACCCCGGTATTGTCGCCAACAAACTGGCTCTCTTTGGTCTGCTTGTCCAGCGTCACTCGCTCCCGGGTGCCGCCCACCGGCAGCACATAGGTCAAAGTGGCATAGCCGCCGTCCTTGCGCTCGCTGTTCTCGTAATCCGGGTAATGGGCGATCAGCCCCAGGGTGCTGCCGTCCTGGGCCGTGACCTTTTTATATTGCAGGTCCACCTCTTCGCTTTTTCCAAAATTGGCCAGGGTGGACAGATCGTCGTAGCTGAGCGTCAGGTCCAGCGCCGTACCCGTCGTGGACGGGTCCAGCCGGGTGATCACCACGCCGTCCGCCATGGAGGTGATGGAGCGGCGCAGCCAGGTGCCGTTCTTGTCCGTATAGCGCACGCCCACTTGTCCGGTGGCGTAATCGGTATAGCGCACATAATCCTTGGCATGCGCCTTGGTCTGCGCCATCCGTAATTGGCCGCCCGGGTGATACCGGTACACATCGTCATAACTGGCGTTGTCTGTAATATCCTGCCCTTTAATGATCTGCTGGCGCACCGTCTCCAGCTCATTTGCCGTGTCCGGGCAGGTGCGGGCGTTTTTGTTAGGCAGCAGGAAGTGCATATTTTGGAAAATAAAAGTATCGCTGTACGGGTCGCCGCTGGTGACGAACCCTTGCAGTCCGTTTCCGGAGACCATACCCTGCCGCCAGCTGTTTGTTCTGTTGGTTTTGTTGGCCTTCAACGGCGTATAGGTATTGCTGTAGCTGATCTTTTGCAAATCGGTAAACAGATCTTTAACCGCCGCCGTGTCGGCTTTGCCGGTACAGGCAGCCAAAGAGACAAGCAAACCCAAAACGAGCAGCAGGCACAGCCCCTTTTTCAAACGCGCCCACACACATTGCTTCATCTTATTTTTTCCTCCAGATTGTGCCAATCGGCACATACTTGCCAACCTATTTCTTTTGGGCCGACATAATCAATTGTATTGTAGCATAACCCATGGAAAAGCGCAACAAAAAAGCGGCACACTGGGAACAGCATACCGCTCTTTACGCCATTTAATCTAAATCAAAGCTGCCGGTAAAGTCACTGTCCGGCTGCACGGCAGGCAGGTAATTTTCGTTTTGGTACACCTTTACATAATCTACACACAAGTCATCTGCCGCGGTGCTGTCGTCAAATTGGCCGATCTTTTGGCCGTGGGGTCCCCAACCGTCGCCGGCGTCGATCTCCACCGTCAGGCGCAGAAATTCCTTGACCCGGGACACATCGCCGTCCTTGGTGGCCCAAGTGGCCTTGCCGTCAATGTAAAACACATAGTAGTCCGGCGTCCACTTGAGGGCAAAGGTGTGGTAACCGTCATACAAATTCTGCTCCAGATCGGTCACATACGGCGAGCTCTTGGCACTTTTGCCGTAGCCGTCCCACAACAGCGCATGCCCCATTTTAAAAGTTTTGCTCTGCCGGAACGCGCTTTCATACACATCAATCTCTGTGCCGTCCTTGCCGGCATTGCCTACCTGGCGCATATTGGAGGACTGCAGCCAAAAGGCGGACCAAAGCCCCGGGGAATCCGGGAGTTTTACCCGGCACTCAAAGTAGCCGAACGCCTGGGAAAAGAGCAGTTCGTCCGCTGTGCCTTTGTTGTTATAGTTGTCGCCGTTAATTCGGCGGGTCTCAATGCCGCCGGTAAACCGCCCGGCAGCCGGGCAGTCCCCGTCGCAGGAGTGGTTGGTCTCGTGGCGGGAATGGACAATCAAATTGGAGTCCTTCACCTCCACCATAGTGGGGCACCAGTAGCAGGCTTTGTCCGGGTGCTTTTTGTCTTGGCTCTGCCAGCGAACGGCGTGAGGCGAAGTGGTCCAAATTTCCTTGCTGCCGGTATAATTGTCACCAAACTGAATGTTTTGGTTCAGTCCGTCGCCTTCAAAATCATCTTTGAACACCAAGTACCAGCCGTCCTGCCCCAGAGTGGGCACGGACAGATCATAGTCAGTATTCTCTTTCCAGCTTTCATCCTGCTTTCCCTTGCTGCACCCGGCGACCAACAGGGCGGTACCGGTGAGCAGGCTCACGGCCAGGGCCAGGGAGAGTATGCGTTTTACATTCATTTTACCACCTCCAGCGGCGCTACTACGGCCGCGCTCTCTGCGCTCCAGGAGTCTATCGCTTTTATGGACACATACCGGGCGCTGTCCGGCACAGTGGCGGGCATACGCAGCTCCACGGTGCTACTCCTATGGGCCGAGCCAAGAACAAAATCGCTAAAGTAACTGACAGCGTCGATAGATTTAGTGCTGCCGTTTTTGTAATCCTTACTGTCTGGAGACAGGGCAGTGCCGTCCTTGTCGTACCGCTTTACCGTACCGTCATAGGCACATTCGTCAAAGGCAATGGGCTGCTCGTTCTCGTCCAAAAACTGCAAGGTGTAAGAATGGACGAAATCATCGTCCGTCCCGGCTGCAAAGGACAGCATCTTCTGCCCCTTACCGTTCACATTGGTGATGTTCTGTACCGTCAGGTGCAAATCACCGGGCAGAGTGGGCGCTGCATTTTGCGCCTTGCGATCGTCCGTATAAGTAAAGTTCTTGCCAAAGGGGGCAGAGATCACCCAAGGGGCTTTCAACGGCGTGCCGGTGTTGGCCTCCAACCGCTGCACCTCTACCCGGTCGGCAGATACAAGCATATACAGACAGGCGGGGGTGCTCTCCGCAATGCGGTTGCCGTAGGCGTCAACCGGGATGGAACCGTTAAATTTGCCCGCCTCCAGCTCAATATAATCCAGACTTTGCGTGCTCATGGCCGTGTAGCTGCCCTGCCAAATGGAGCGCTCGTCCGCCACGGTATAATGGGAGTGACCGGACAGGCTGATCACCTGGGGATAATCCTGCAGCACATCGTGAATATCCGCGTTGCCCCAAGCGTCCGAGCCGTACACCGTGTCTATCGGATTCAGATGGGTGATCACAAAGATCGGCTTGGTGGGATCATCCAGCACCGCCTTATCCAGCTCCGCACGGATCCGGGTCTTGTTCCGATACGATTGGTCGTAGGTGCCGTCCGAGGAGCTCCAGCCGATAAAATGATAGCCGTTAATAATCTTATGGCTGTAAGGCAACTCGCCGGTGTACTTGGTAAAGCGGCGCTGCTGCTTCGCAGGCGTGGGAATTTCGCCGCAGTCTGCAAACGCAGGCAACCAGTAATCGTGATTGCCCATGATAAACACCTTAACAGGCTGCTTGTCGTCGCCCATCACACGGTCGTAAATCTCCTTAAATGTGGTCCAAGCTTTTTTTGTGCCCACATCGGTAAAATCGCCGCCGATCACCAACACATCCATACCCTTCTCTTTCAGCATGGTCAAGGTCTTTTCAAAAGATTGGTACTGATGGGTGGTCTTGTCCGTATTGTCCGGCAGCTGCAAATCGCTGATGACTCCCACCCGCAGGGCGTCGTTCTCTGTTCTTATCCGGTAGGTTTTTTCCGGCGGCGTCTTTCGACTGTAACCAAAATGCATGCCTATGGCTGCCCCCATCACCGCTGCTACCGCCGTTACGGTAGAAATCACAAGCTTCGCTGTTTTGCTCATATTCTTTTTTCCTCTTGTTGTTCATTTTTCTATAATTTAACGCGTGCTTTTACACATTTCACGCGCATTATCCGATCTCCAGTTCAAAACACAGGGGCAGCAGGGTGTCCGGGGTCTTTGGCAACTGCAATTCCAGGTACTTGGCGCTGCGGGTAAAGGGCACCTCACCCACGCCCAACCAGGTTACCCGGCGAATGTCCAGATCCTGCGCCGTGGTGCAAAAGGTGCGCAGCCGCACCGTTTTGTTCTTGCCCGGCAGCATTTGAAAGGCGTAGATCCGCCCGTCCTTGTAAGTAAAGCGAAAGTCCCGAGGCGTGTACTTCTTGGCCTTGTTGTCCTGGAAGAAGCCCGCCTTGGCCCGCACCTTGCCCTCGCCGTAGCAGCGCCAAGGCATGGTGCCGTAAATGCCTTTGCCGTTCACCGCCAACCAGTCGCCCAACGATTGCAGCACCCGGGTCTCCTCCTTCGTAATGGTACCGTCCGGCTTTGGTCCCACATTCAGCAGCATTCGTCCGTTTTTGCTGACAATATCAATGAGATCCGTGATCACATGGTAGGGGCTTTTGAATCGATTGTCCTTTGTATATCCCCAAGAGCGCTTGCCAATGGCGGTACAGGTCAAACTTCTCTCCCTTGAACATGGGGATAAAATCCTTGTAGCCGAATTGATCCGGCTTGCCGTAATGAGCCACATGGTAGCGGTAGCTGGGAGTCTTTGGGTCATACATCTCTCTGGAATACCACTCGTTGTGGTAGCCGGGTACACTGTAAATCCCCCAGTGAATAAAAATGCCCAGCTTGGCGTCCTGATACCAGCCGGGCGTGGCGTGACGGCTCAGGCTGCCCCAGTCCGCCTTGTACGGACCGGCGGCGATCACCCGGTCAATCTGCGCCAAATATGCTTGCTTATCCATATAGTTCTCCCCCTCACGCCCCACCGGCGCTCTATTCTATCTACAGATTATATACCCAAATCCCGGCGGGGAAAACCCACGATTCAGCACAAAACATACATTTTTCGGAACACTGGCAAATTTATATAGTCAAAACAGATCCTCTACTCCGTTTGACTCACGAAATGCGGTCAACAAATCCGCATATCCGGCCATACGCTCCACCCGGGTCACGCTACTGTCTACCATATTCACAGAATTCACAGACTGCACCGCGCCCTGGGGCAGAACCATCACCTTGGCAACGCACAGAAAAACGGCAACGAGCAGCACCGCCCCAAAGCGCATGGCAAATATGCAAAGGCCCCGAAAGCCGGCAGTCCAATTGCCCCGCCGCAGAGAAAAGCGGGCGCAAAGCACACCGTAAAGCAGTACACCGGTAACCATATCCTGCACCAGCCAAACCGCCTGTTTTCCATACGCCGCGGTCACGCCCCTGCCGTAAAGCAGCAGCGCCAGCCACACGCCGACGGTGAGGATACCCATAAGAGCCACCCACACCCGGCCGCCCCGATCCACGGCAGCGGTCAGCCCGGCGCACCGGGCCGCCCACCAAAAGGCAAACAGTAAAAAGGCCAACTGCCCAATCTGCCGCACCAACTCAGCGGGCAACAGAAAAGACCCGCCATAAATCACCAAATCGAGAACCAATCTGGCCGCCAGCACGCCGCCTACGGCGCGCAGCCAGGGCTTGGCCCCAAAGGGCGCCACCGTTTTCGGCCCCAAGCTGCTGCGGCAAATGCCCGCCAGCAGCAGAGAGAACAGCACATAGTAAAGCAAGCGGGTCAGCAGCTGCCACACCCCGCCCGCTGCCGGCAGCTGTAACAGGCAGGTATTGTAGGGCTGCCAAATGGCATAAAATACCGGCGCCAGCGCCAAAACCAATGCGCATAAGATCACCCGGTACACACCCGGTGCTTTTGACTGCTTATCCATCCGACTTCCTCTTTTCATTACTGAATCACAGGTTCAGTATAAACAAAAGCCGTCTGCCTTGTCAACCCCCGCCTGCTTTACCAGTCTCCGGACTGCCACCTATCGAAAAACGCCGGTGAACTTATATTGACACGCCGCAAGCTAAATGCTATACTCATAAAGACAATTTAGCGTGCGTTTGGTGCCTTTGCGCGCCCCGCCAAAGGCTGAAAAGGGAATCCGGTGCGAATCCGGAGCAGCCCGAACCTCTACTGTATTTGCCGACAAGAAAGCACCGCCGTTTGGGTAACGGCAGCCATTGCTCCCCCGGGAGTGAGAAGGCCGCTTTTGCGAATGAAGCATAAGTCAGGAGACCTGCCGCGCACGAAGTGTTGTTTGCGGTGCTTTAGGTTGGAAGTGCAGTTTTGCTTTAGAACGGGATCATTCTAAGGCTCTTTTTGCGTACCCATACTATCCGTGCCGCCAGATCGGCACGGCTTTTTTTGTGCCACAAAAGGAGGAGAAAAATGAAAAAACAAATCACCCGCAGCCTTTGCTGCCTGCTGGCCCTGCTGCTTTGCCTGGGCAGCGCCATCTACACCCCGGCAGCCCAGGACGACCCGGCCCAGGTGTCCTTTACCGTGACCCTGGCCACCGGCAAGACCACCGACTATGCCACCCTGAAGGTACTGGACAAGGACGGCAAGACCATGCCCTGCCAGGAGGATGAGTACGGCTACGACACCTACGACTACCTGCTGCCCGCCGGTGACTACACCTACACCGCCACCTACCAAAGCGGCAGCCAGACCGCCAGCGGCAGCTTTACCGTTGCTGCCGGCGAGAGCCGTCGGATCCCGGTACAGCTGACCTATACCCAATACAAGGTGCGGTTCAACACCACCCCGCAAAACGCCACGGTGGCGCTGTACAAAAACGGCGCTTCCGGCGCCTATGGCGACCCGATCCTGCCGGACGAGCAGGGGTACTACACCATCATCTTCGGTCAGTACCGCTACACCGTCAGCGCCGAGGGCTACACCCCCGTCAACAAGACCTTTAACGCCACAGACACCACGCTGAAAAACAACAATTATGTGATCACCGTTAAGCTGGAAAGCCCGGCAGACAAGCTGCTGACCCAGGCGGACAACGCCCTGTTCAGCGTCTCCGGCGACGGACTGGCGATGACCGAGTACAGCGGCGTGCACAGCGACCCGGACTTTGGTCATTATGCAGACATTGACTCCGACGATCAGGATGTAAATGTACAAAGCGCCATTGAAGCATACCTGGCCAAAAAAGTGAAGTCCGACTACCCGATCACCGTAACGGTGGACAAGGTAGAGAACGACGAGTGGGACGAGGACTACACCGTGATCGACAAGAACGGCAAGATCCACTACGACGCCGTTACCGACGATATGCTGAACTTTGACGAGACCGGCGCAGAGCTGACCGTCTCCGTGACCCTCACCTGCCTGCAAAGCACCAAGGAAAGCGAAGTGACCGTGCTGGTGCCCATGCATACATACAGCCGCCAGGAGCGCCTGGACGCGGCTGCCAAAAAGGCTGCCGATCTGCAAACCCTGCTGGGCGACAACACCGCAGCCGACCGGGTGACCGAACCAGTAAACCTGCCCACCGGCGACGATGACTTCAGCTACTACGGCATTGTTACCGGCTGGACCAGCGACCACCCGGAGGTGATCGACCCCACCACCGGCGCCGTGACGCCCGCCAAGGCAGACACCATCGTTACCCTGACGGTCAAGGCCTTTTACACCGCCGCCCAGCTGGAAGAAGCCGGTTTTCTCTTTGATCCCGGCCCCTTGGGCGACAACCAGAGCCTGCAAACGGTGACCCTCACCGTGCCCGGGACCGGCGAGCCGGAGCCGCCCACCGACCCGGAAGGCCCTACCGATCCCCAGCCGCCAAGGGACCCGGAAGGTCCCACCGACCCGGTACAGCCTACGGACCCCGCAGCACCCACCGACCCGGTGGTCCCCACAGAGCCCACCACGGCAAAAGAGACGACCACCAAACAGACAGAGACCACTACAAAATCCGCCAAGGCCGCCAAAAAGAGCACAGCCAAATCCCCCTCCACCGGCCACACCGGCGCTGCTGCCGGCGCACTGCTGTGCGGTGCTGCGCTGCTGGTGTTGACCGCCGCCAAGCGTAAGCACACGGAGGAATAAAAAAAGCGCTTGCCTGTTGGGGCAAAGACGGATATAATAAGAAAGGGCAACGGTGCACAAGGCTCCGTTGCCTGTTTTTTATCCACTCCGCAAGGGAGGAAAAGTGTATGAATATTTTTGAGATTTTAGGCCCGGTGATGGTGGGGCCGTCCAGCTCTCACACCGCCGGTGCGGTGCGGATCGGCTACATCTCCCGCCAACTGCTGGGGGAGCCGGTTAAGGACGCCACCCTGGGGCTGTACGGCTCCTTTTGGCTCACCGGCAGCGGCCACGGCACGCCCCTGGCACTGATCGCCGGGCTGTGCGGTATGCACCCGGACGACGCCCGGATCCCCCGGGCTTTTGCCGTTGCCAAGGCCCGTGGCATGAACTTTCGGCTGGAGCAGGCCAAGCTGAAGAACGCCCACCCCAACTCCGTGCAGCTGCACTTGGTGGGCGAAAGCGGCAAGGTACTGGATCTGATCGGCCAGTCCCTGGGCGGCTCCATCATCAATATTGCAGAAATCGACGGGCTGGAGGCCAACGTAAGCGGCGACTACCCCACCCTGATTGTCAGCAACACCGATGTGCCCGGTATGGTAGCCAAGATCAGCGCCTTACTGGCACAGGCAAAGGTGAATATTGCGGAAATGCGGCTGTACCGCTCCGGGCGGGGCAAGCGGGCCGCCTTTATTGCCGAATGCGACCAAGAGATACCCGCCGCCACCATTGCCGCCATTCGCGCCCTGGAGGGCATTAAAAAAGTCAGTTATCTGAGTTTGGAGGAAACGCCATGCCGTACCATTCAATAGACGAGATCCTGCGCCGCTGCCGGGACGGGGCGTGCCCCTTTTGGCAGGTAGTGCTCACCACCCAGGCCAAGGAAACCCAATTACCGGAGAGTGCCGTGCTGGACCAAATGGACCAAATGGCAAAGGCCATGGAGGACTCCATCACCCAGTACGATCCGACAGCGGTGACCACCGGCAAAATGGGCGGTCAAAACGGCGCCCGGCTGGCGGAATATAACCAAAAAGGCGATACCCTGTTGGGGGACTACCTGTCCGCTGTGATCGCCGCAGCGGTGCAGGTGGCAGAGAGCAACGCCTGTATGAAGCGCATTGTAGCCGCCCCCACTGCCGGCAGCTGCGGGGTGATCCCTGCGGTGCTCATCACCTATCAGAAACAACAGGGTCTGCCCCGCCGAGAACTGCTGCGTGCCCTGCTGGTCAGCGCCGGGATTGGTAGTGTAATCGCCGAGAACGCCTCCATCAGCGGTGCCCAAGGGGGCTGCCAGGCAGAGATCGGCTCTGCAGCCGCCATGGCCGCCGGTGGTCTGGTATATTTGGCAGGGGGCGACAACGACGCCATTGCCCAGGGCGCCGCTATGGCGCTGAAAAATATGCTGGGACTGGTGTGTGACCCGGTAGCCGGGCTGGTAGAGACCCCCTGCATTAAGCGCAACGCTGCCGGCGCCGCCAATGCGGTGGTGGCCGCCCAAATGGCGCTGGCGGGGATCCAAAGCGTGATCCCCCCGGACGAGATAATTGACGCCATGTACGAGATTGGCTGCCAGCTGCCCGCCTGCCTGCGCGAGACCTCACAGGCCGGACTGGCCACCACTCCCACCGGGCAAAAAATTGCCGAAAAGCTGGGGCAAAACCAGTTCTAAACCGTAAAGAAAAGCGAAACCGCCCGCTGCACAAAGCAGCGGACGGCCTTTTTTTATCCCCAGGGCCACTCAGCCCAGCGCCACATCCATGGCCATCATCAAGGCAAAGCCGGCAGCAGCGCCCATGGTGCCGGTGTGGCCGTGGGGGCCGGTTTGGGCCTGGGGGTTCAACTCCTCCAGCACCACATACACCATCGCCCCGGCGGCAAAAGCTAACAAAAACGGCAGCACCGGACGCAGCAGGGCGGTGAGCAATATGGTCAGCACCGCGCCCACCGGCTCTACGGCACCGGACAGTACCCCATACACAAAGGAACGGCTGCGAGAGCAACCGTCGCTGCGCAGCGGCGCCGCCACAATGGTGCCCTCCGGAATATTTTGCAATGCAATTCCGACAGCAAGGGCAAAGGCGTCCGCCGGCGTAATGGCCCCGTCACCTGCCAGCATACCGGCAAACGCCACGCCCACCGCCATACCCTCCGGCACATTATGCAAAGTCACCGCCAACACTAACAAAAAAGAATTGGCGCCTGCCGTGCCCGGCTTTGGCTCTAAATGCAGCCGAGCCGTAAGCTGATCCAGTCCCAAAAGAAACCCGATCCCCACGAGAAAGCCAACCACAACCGGCAGCCAGCTGCCGGACAGCTCCAAAGCAGGCAGCAGCAACGACCAAACGGAAGCTGCCAGCATCACGCCGGAAGCAAAGCCCAACAAAATCTTTTGCACCCGGGGCGGAATATTAGATTTGAAAAAAAACACTGCGGCTGCACCCAGTGCCGTGCCCACAAACGGAATGGCCAGCCCTACGGCAGTCTGTAAAACAGGGGTCATCAAAGTCTCTCCTTTTGCATTCAACTTTATGTGCTTGCTGTTCAAGCACACGGATAGACCATTCTATGCCCCTTTGCCGCCAATGTGCAAGAGCACACAGATAAAAAGAGAGACTGCGAATTTTTCCGCAGTCTCTTTTTTACTTATCGGTATGCGTGTGCAAACCGCTGGGCGCACACACCGTCCCCACTTTCACAAAAATCAAAGCAATACACGTATGAATCCGTCAGCACACAATCCCCCGGATACATTGCCTCCGAGTGCGGATTTTGCACCGTTTTCAGCAGCACAATTTTGTTTTGCCGAATTTCAAACACCGTAGCACCATAGTACCGTCGCTGCGCATCCGCCGTATAAGACGGCAGAGCAAACACCTTTTGCCCCTGCTCTATGGCGGCTCGGTGCGACACAGTCACATCTTCCAGCTGCAACCGATCCAGCAGTTGAAAATCCCGATCATACAGAGCAAGGCTTTGGGCAGCGGTTTCCAAGTTTTCCTCTATACTTAGCCAACCATCTCCCATCTCATACAGGGTACGCTCGGTAGAATCCGCCGCAAATTCATGTGGCAATTGAAAAAGTGTTTTGGCTTCTCGCCGCGTGATTTTTGCACATTTTTGGCTTTTCAAATTCCATTTTACGCCGTACACCGTACGGTCTGCGTCCGCAGAAGCGCCCACATAAGCCGCTTTTTTTGTCAGCTGCACCTTTGTGCCGCCGCCCAACACAGCCGCCACATCTTCCGCCGCTTTACCCGTTTGTACATCCACCGTGCCTAAAACCGTGTACTGTGCCTGATTTGCACCGGCAAGGCGCACGATATGCTCCGGCAGCGCCCGGTGTATCTCGCCGTTAACCGTCAAGGCAGGCACCGACTGCTCCGCTTTTGGGTCAAAAACAAAATGAGAAAGCACATACACGTTTTCGCCCACCAATCCGGCCTGCACACAAGCGCCGCTTTGCTCTATGGCAGACAGCAGCACCGGCTTTGTTGGCTCTGCAATCGAATAAATACGCAAATAGGTGCAATTCTCGCCCCGGGCCAAAACCGCTAAGCGCTCCCCGTGGGCTATCACGCCTTGCAGCGTTGCCTGCGCCGGGGCAACATTTTCAATCACCGTCAGCGGTTGCTGTCGGTTAGACGCCGCTTCAAACACATAAACGCAATTGCGCCCTTTTTCTGCCATGCTTGCGCTGTATGCGTAATACATATATCCGTTTTCCGTTTGAACCCTTGCCATTTGCTGTACCCCCGGTTGCTGTTTAGTCAGAACCGTTGTGGCCTCTGCGCAACCGGCCTCTCCTGTATCCACAGGGGTCATCGCAGCGGTCACAGCCGTTAACTGGGCCGCGCTTTGAAATCCGTCCACCGGCACGCCGTACCAGCTTGCACCTGCGCCCACAGCAGCCGCACACACCATGACCAAACAAGCCGCCGTTACTGCCCATGCTTTGTACCGTGAAGTTCGCTTGGGCATTGCAATCACCTTATGGGACTCTTTTTTCAAAATGCGCTGCTTTAGGCATTCTGCACGCAAACCGTCCGGCAGCGGCGGCTGCGCTTGCTCAAATTTATGCTGAATAAAATCAAAATCCTTTTGTTTCATAGCACGCACTCCCTTTATGACAAATAGCGCTTCATTTTTGCCAGGCTTCTGCTTCGTCTTTGTCGAACATTTACAGCAGTTAATCCGGTAATCCTTGCCACTTCCTTGCTTTTCAGCCCAACAACCACAGACAGCAAAATAATATTTTGGTCTGTGTCGCTAAGCAGAGCCAACGCCTGTTGCAGCTCGACCCTCGCAAACGCTGTGGTTTGGTCACAGGCAAGGCTGTTGGCATACTGCGCAATATCCGATTGGTTGCGGCGTGTGATCTGCTCTTTAATCGCACCGGCGCAACCGTGATATAAAATGGAAAATAGCCACGACCCGAACGCCTCCGGCTTTTTCAGCATACCCAGCTGTTCAAAGGCCGTAAGCATACAATCCTGCACCACATCCTCAGCGTCCTGCACATTGCCCAGCTTGTAATAGGCATAATGAAACAGCTTTTGCTGATACGCGGTATATAAGGCGCAAAAGGCGTCTACATCTCCGGCCTGTGCCTGCCGCACCCGTTCTGCTTGTGTCATAGACTGATCCCCCTTTTCTCTTTTCTTATTCTCTTATCGGCGCCGCTTTCTTTGCCAAAGTGCAAGGGCAACCGCAGCCAAAGCACAAGCGCCCAGCGCAGCCAAAGGCAATACCGGCCGGCTTCCCTTGGCGGTGCTTTCTTTCTCGCCGTCCACCGCTTCCGTGGCTGCTTTTGTGCTGCCTGCTTCCATTTGCGGTGCTTTTTCCGTCTGTTTCTCCGTGCGCATCTGTGCCTGCGCTTCCGTTTCTCTTTTCGTTGCAGGCGGTACGGCAGCCACGCCGGAAGTCGTTACCGCAGCCGTAGAGGCCACAGCAGACGGCTGCTGCACCTTGGCATTGATATAGGGCAGACAGCCATCTTCGTCTAACGCCGCAATGGTAATGCTGCGGCCGCTTTGCGACAGAATTTTATAATCCTTGCCCTCCTCCAGCAACGGCACTTCCCATCCGGTCAGTTTCCCCTTGCCCCGGTAGGTGAATTTGCAGCCGCCCAGGTCCCGATCTGCTTGGGCAATAATCTCATCGCTTTGCGCACCGTTTACACAGCCGATGGTGTCCTGGGGATGTTCTCTGGGCGTCCATTGCCCGGCCGTCTGCGCAAACGCCGTGCCGCTGCCCAGCAGCAATGCTGCTGCCAGACAAAATACCGCTAAAATTGTTCCGATGGTCTTTTTCATACGCACGCACTCCTTATCAGGTTTTTGTGTTTTTTCTTGCTTTACAACCGCCCCGCTTTCGGGCGTTCACCTGTTTAGAGTCGTTTTTTGCCTGTATTGTGACACCAAAATTTGCCAAAAGTTAAAAATGCCGTAACGATGACTTCCGCTTTCGTTAAAATCGTCGTTACAGCACTTTAGCTAAACCGAATGGTTATTCCTTTTTATCTTCCGGCGGCAAAGCTGCGCACACGGAATTTGGCGCCGGTGCTTTCGCACACTTGGCGAGACTTCTCAATATCCTCCGGCGAAATCACATCCACCACCGTCATACGCACATCCGGGCAGTGCGCCACACATTCCCGAGTGAACTGCAGCATGGCGTCAAACGCCTTGCCGCCGTAGCAGTTGCGGGTAATCTTATCATACTTCTCTGCCGTAGGCTCGTTGAGAGATACGGAAATGCTGTCAAAATGACGGCACAGCAGCTCTGCGGTGGGCTTGCCGTTGATTAAATCCGACAGGCCGTTGGTATTCAGCCGCAGGTGAATCTTTGGGTTCACCGTGCGCAGATAATCCGCCGCTTGCAGCAGGTGGTCCAGCGCATTGGTGGGCTCGCCGTAGCCACAAAACACCGCCTCGTCCGTGTGGGCAAAATCGTAAGCGTCAATCGCCGCCTTGATTTCCTCCCAGGTAGGCTCCGTGTCAAACCACATTTCCTTCGCATCGCCCACAGCGTCGCCCTTAGAGCGAATGCAAAACGCGCAGTTGCAGGGGCACTGATTTGTAATATTCAGATACACACCGTCGTAATAGCGATAAACAATATCAGCCATTGAGATAACCCTTCAATCTTTTGTAAATTCCGGCCTTGTCCAGCGCCAGCGCCAGTACAATAAACACCACTGCGCTGCCTATCGCCTGAATGGCATTGGCCGGTATATCTGCGATGGCGCCCTCCCGGTACAGCACCAGATCCGCCACATAGTAGCCGCCAACAGTAATGGCGCCGGACAGAATGGTGCACAGCGCCGTCCACACCGTCAGCAATTTATTGCTCTTATTATATAATGCAACAAAGGGAATTGCAATAAGGAATTTGATGATGGCAGAGGGAATGGCATAGGTGGCGAACCCACTGGCAAGATCAGAAAACGCAGCGCCGATGGAAGCAGCCAGGAACGCCCAAGGCCCCAGCAGCAGCCCACTGAGATAAATCATGGCGTCGCCCACATGAATATAGCCGCCGGCACCGATGGGAATGTGCAGCATAGTCAGGCCGAACACCATAGCGGCGAACAGCGCCGTGAATGAAATCTTTTTTACCGTCTTGTTCATAACAGATCCTCCATAATCTTTTCAAAATCCACGCCGTCCCGGGGGTCTGTACCGTGGGTAACGGCGATGGCGTGGCTGAGAAAATCCACCGCCTGTTTGGCTGCCTGTGCCGGCGCCCGGCCACGAAGCAAGCCGCCGGTGAATACAGATACAAACAGATCGCCGGTGCCGCTAAAGGAACCGGGGCGCAAGGGCGCTGCCAAGTCTGTGCAGTCCCCGCCTGCAAACACCAGGGTGTGGATCTCCGTTCCCTGCCGATAGCCGGTGACCGCCACCACCCGGTGATCCTCCGCCAAGCGGGCGCCCATTTGCCGCACCGCCGCCGGATCCTCGGTATACTCCGCCCCGCACAGCAGCGCCAGTTCGTTTACATTGGGCGTGAGCACATCTGCCTGTGCTGCCAAGCGGCGCACCGCATTACACCGTGCTTCATCAAACCCATCGTACAGGCTGCCGTCGTCCGCCATGACCGGGTCCACTACCAGGAGCGTATCCGCCGTGCGGTGGACAGCCAGAAAGTCCGCAATGCAGTCCCCCTGGGCCGGATTGCTGAGAAAGCCGGTGATGATGCCGTCCGGCTGTACCTCTTGCCAGTCCGCAGTAAATTGGGGCATAAAGCCGGTTAAATCCTCCATAAAGTAACGGTCATAGCCGGTTTGGCGGGTAAGCACCGCCGTAGGCACCGGGTGCACCCGCACGCCCATAACAGTCAGTACCGGAATAGCCGCCATCAGCGAGCAGTTGCCGTAGCCGGAAAGGTCGTTAAAGACCACGCAGTTTTTCAAGTTCTCGCCCCCTTGCTTTTCTGTTATATATAGTATATACTAATTTTGACAGGAATAAAAGACACAAAAGCCCTGATTTTTTAAGGTACAGTTATGCTAAAATACACCCAAGCCTATACCATGTTTAAGGAAATGATCGCCGACGGGCGACTGCGCCGGGGGGAACGGATGCCCTCTATTCGCCGGGCGGCGGAGCTTTACCGGATCAGCCGCACCACCGTGCAGAATGCTTACTTTCAATTGGCGGCGGAAGGCTATATTTACGCCAAGCCCCAAAGCGGCTACTTTGTGGCGGGAGGTCCTAAGGCACCGGCGACTCCCATGCCCCGCCCCCGGGTGCAGACACCACCTCGGCTGGATCTCACCGGCAACAGCGCCGATCTGTCCAGCTTTGACTTCTCTCTATGGCAGCGCTACATTAAGAGTGCCTTGCGCCAGCGGCAGCGGCTGCTCACTTACAGCGAGCCGCAGGGAGAGTACGACTTGCGGTGCGCCTTGGCAGACTATGTGCGGGAGCGGCGCAATGTGGTCACTGCGCCGGAACATATTGTGGTAGGCGCCGGGGTGCAAATGCTGCTGGAGATCCTCTGCGTACTGCTGAAAGGGCGACGCACCGTGTCCTTCCCGGACGGCAGCTTTGTACAGGGCAGCACCGTGTTTGCCGCCCACGGCTACACCGTGCGCACCCGGTACAAGGACGCAGACATTATCTATGTATCTCCCTCCCACATGAACCGGCAGGGAGATGTGATGCCCATTCAGCGGCGGTTGGAGCTGTGCGCCCACTCGGCAGATACCGGGGCGGTGGTGATCGAGGACGACTTTGAAAACGACTTTCTGTACAGCAGCACCCCCACCCCCTCGCTGTACGCCCTGGGCAGCGGCAATGTGGTGTATATGGGCGCCTTCTCCGCCCTGCTGCTGCCGGGCATTCGCATCAGCTTTATGGTGCTCAGCCCGGCGCTGGCCGCCGCCTACCATCAAATGAAAGACACCTTTGCCCAAACCGCGTCCAAGACGGAGCAGATTGCCCTGTGCGCCTACCTGCGGGACGGGAATATGAAGTCCCGCACCAAAAAAATCCGCCGCCTATACACCGGCAAAGCCAAGACCCTGTGTGCCCTGCTGGCAAAGGCACTGCCGGACCATCCGGTGCGCGTGGGCGAAAACGGCCTGCAGGTGCAGATTGAAACGCCGATGCTGCCGGACAGCGCCCCTTTTGAGCAGGCGGGGCTTGCCTTGTATATTGTAAAAGAGAAAAGCGGCAAAAATATAGTGGTGGTCTCCCCCTCTGCCGTGCCTGCCGATCGGCTGGAAGAAGCCGCCCACGCCGTGGCTGCCGCCCTGTACAAAGCGGAAGAAGCGGCGAAAGGAAAGTGAAGTAAAGATATTTACTAACAGGGACAAGTTTTGTACTATGGCTGCCGGTCCCATTGTGCCTGCCCTTGGGAATTGCTACAATGAAGTTGCAATTTGAAGGAGGTACAACGCCATGAAAAAATACACTGTAAAACACCTGATCACATCCGCCCTGCTGAGTCTGACCGCCCTGGTCGTGGGCTACGCCCTGCTGAGCCTGCCCTTCCGACTGATGGACTGGCTGGACCCCACCCAAATGAAGCTGGTGTTCGCCGCCGAATTTGTGCTGTATATCACCGTGCTGGGGCTGGTGATCACCCGCAGGGAAAAGAAATTGGCTGCCAAAAAAGCCGCCTATGCCCGCAGACAGCGCCGCCGCGCTCGGCTGGCACGGCAAGACGCCACCGCCCGCCGCCTGGTTTCCACCACTGCGGACGCCGGCCACATTGCCGCTTAAAACAAAATATGCTATAATAGGCCTGTACAAAAACAGGTCTATTTTTTTACCCAAGGAGCAGGCTTATGGAACCTATCAGCCCCAAACACATCACCGTAACCGACCCCTTTTGGGCGCCCCGGATCCGCACAGTAGCTGACATCATACTGCCCTACCAATGGCAGGTGCTGCACGATCAGGTGCCCGGTGCGCCAAAGAGCAGCTGCATCGCCAACTTTCAAAAGGCCGCGCATGCCATTGCCGCAGCAAAAGCCGGTGGCCCCCGACCCACCTATCCCACGGACAAATGGTATTATGATGACAAGAACAGCCAAGAGAACGCCTTTATGGGATGGGTGTTTCAGGACAGCGACCTGTACAAATGGCTGGAGGCCGCCGCCTATGCCATACCCTACGGCAACCGAGCGTACCTGACTGAAAAGAGCCGGGAAGCGGTGGAGATCATTGCCGCCGCCCAGGAGACGGACGGCTATTTGGACACCCTGTATTCCATCAACGGCCTGCAAAACCGATTTACCAACTTAAAGGACTACCATGAGCTGTACTGCTTCGGCCATCTGGCCCAAGCTGCCTGTGCCCGGTGGACCATGCAGGGTGAGCGGGATCTATTGGATATTGCTTGCCGAGCAGCGGACTGCATTTGCCGCACCTTTGGCGGAGGAAAGCGCCCCGGCTATCCCGGCCACCCGCTGGCAGAGCTGGCACTGGTACAACTGTATGAGGTCACCGGCAAGGCGGACTATTTGCAAACAGCCGACTTTTTTATCCGCACGCGGGGCACCCGACCGCTGTTTTTTGACAGGGAACGAGGCGTTGACACCGACGGCAGCGACTATATTTATAACCAGGCCCACTGCCCGCTGACCGCACAGACAACTGCCGTGGGCCATGCGGTGCGAGGCGTGTACCTATATGCCGGGGCAGCCGCCGTGGCAGAGCATACCGGGAACCGGGCGCTGCAAGCCGCCTGCGAAACGCTGTGGCAAGATCTGTGTGGCACCAAACTGTATGTGACCGGTGGGCTGGGCCAGACGGCTGAGGGCGAGGCTTTTGGCCCGGCCTATTATCTGCCGAACGACCTGGCGTATGGGGAAAGCTGTGCCTCTGCCGGGCTGGTATTCTTTGCACAGCGGCTGTACCGTTGCCACCCGCACGCTGCGTACGGCGCCGTAGCGGAACTTGCCCTGTGGAACACAGTTGCCGGAGCCATGAGCGCCGACGGCTGCCACTTCTACTACGCCAATCCACTGGAAGCGGAGGGTGTACTGAACGATACCGTACCGGAGCGCAAACGCCAGGCGTTGCGCCGCCAAAACTGGTTTGACTGCGCCTGCTGTCCACCCAATGTGGCGCGGGTCACTGCCGGGATCGGACAATACGGGTTTTATGCAGACGACAGCACCCTGGCTATTGAACTGCCCCTGGGTGCGCAGGTGGACACGCCTTTTGGGCATCTGCAAATCCTCTCTGCCCTACCGGAAAGCGGTGACTTCACCGTAAAGATCACCCGGCTAAAGCGACCCTTTACCCTGCGCCTGCGTCTGCCGGACTGGTGCAAATGTCCTACCCTGGACGGCCAACCTGTTACGGCAAAGGACGGCTACTATGTGCATCAGATCACAGCCCCCACCACCCTGCGCTTTTGCTTTGCCCCCACGGTACAGCTGCTGTACAGCAACGCCCGGGTAGGCGCCAATGCCGGGCGAGTGGCACTCAGTCGGGGCGGTCTGATCTATGCGCTGGAGACCCAAGGCGCTTCCTCTATCCACGCCCTTACTTTAGACTCCAAATCACCGATCGTCTATCGGGACGGCTGCCTACTGGCCGCGGGCACCTGTCTGCAAGGCGGCGATGATCTGTACACCACATCACCGCCAAAGGCCGTGCCCCGCACCCTGCGGTTCATCCCCTTCTGCCGCAGACTAAACGGTAAGGAGGACCAAATGGCCGTGTGGGTACGCACAGCAGACTGAACAAAAAAGAACGGCACTGCCTGCAACTGCAAGCGGTGCCGTTTTTTGTTTTTTATATGGATTATAACATCATATCCACAATGCTGTCTGCCAGCGCTGTGGGGTTCTGCACATCCAGCCCGCTGATGAGCCGCGCCTGATCGTACAGGATCTTGGTGTATTTCTTCAGCGTTTCCGGATCGTCCTTTAAGAGGGCGAACAACTTCTCTGCCAGCGGGTGCTTATCGTTGATCTCCAGCACCAGCTGGGCCTTAGCGCCTTGGCCGCCGCCGGGCATACTGCTGAGCACTTTTTCCATCTCCATGGACAGGTAACCCTCTGCCGACAGGCACACTGCGTGGCTGCCTAAGTTGCCGGAGAATTTCACGGCGCTGACTTCCTCGCCCAACGCCTCTTTCATCGTGTCCAGCAAACCCTTGGCGTCGGCATTCTTTTGCTCCATGGCTTTCTTTTCATCTTCGCTTTCCAAATTCAGGTCGTCCTTCGTAATGTTAGCGAATTTCTTGCCATCGTACTCCATGAGCATTTGCAGGGCAAACTCATCTACATCGTCCGTCAGGTACAGCACTTGGTAACCCTTGCTCAGTACCGCGTCCGTCTGGGGCAGCAAAGCGATCTTCTCCGCCGTGTCGCCACAGGCATAATAAATGGTATCCTGCCCCTCGGCCATACCGTCCACATACTCTTTCAGGGTCATCATACCCTCCCCGGCAGAGGATCTGAACAGCAGCAGGTCTTTCAGGTCGTCCTTCTCGGCGCCGTAGTTGGCATACACGCCGAATTTCAGCTGCACGCCAAAGGTCTTAAAGAATGCCTCGTACTTCTCCCGCTCATTCTTCAGCATGCGGGTCAACTCATTCTTGATCTTGCGGTTAATGGCCTTGGCAATGATCTTCAGCTGATGATCGTGCTGGAGCATCTCACGGGAGATGTTCAGGCTCAGGTCTGCACTGTCAATGAGACCGCGCACAAAGCTAAAGTGATCCGGCAGCAGATCCGGGCACTTCTCCATGATCAGCACACCGTTGGAGTATAGCGCCAGCCCTTTTTCAAACTCCTTGGTGTAGTAGTCAAAAGGCGGGTTCTTAGGGATATACAACAGGGCGTCAAAGGTGGCTTGGCCCTCGGTCTTAAAGTGCATCACATCCACCGGGTCCTCATAGTCGCCAAAGCGCTGCTTGTAAAATTCGTTGTAGTCCTCCGGCTTCAGCTCGCTTTTGGCCTTACGCCACAGAGGCACCATAGAATTTAAGGTCTCGTCCGCCACCTCTGTCACGGTCTCGCCCTCTTTGTCCGGGTTCGGCACCTGGTGGCTCATCTGCATGATAATGGGATAGCGAATATAATCGCTGTATTTCTTCACCAGACCCTGAATCCGGTACGGCTCCAGGAACTCGTCGTAATTTTCTTCCTCGGTGTTCTCTTTCAAGTGCAGGGTGATCACCGTACCGCAATCTACCTTGTCGCAAGGCTCTAAGGTGTAGCCGTCTGCGCCGGTAGAGGTCCAGCAGTTGGCTGTATCTGCCCCAAAGGCCTTAGACTCCACGGTCACTTTGTCCGCCACCATAAAGGCGGAGTAGAACCCAACGCCGAACTGGCCGATCACTTCTACATCGTCGGCAGCCTTGGTGTCGTTCTCCTGCTTAAAGTTCAGGGAACCGGACTTTGCGATGGTGCCCAGGTTCTGCTCCAGTTCTTCGCCGGTCATACCGATGCCGTTGTCTGTCACGGTCAGGGTGCGGGCATCCTTGTCCACCGCCAGGCGAATGTGAAAATCGCTGCGGTTCATACCCACCGTGTCATCCGTCAAAGAGCGGAAGTACAGCTTGTCCAGCGCGTCGGAAGCGTTGGAGATCAGCTCCCGCAAAAAGATCTCCTTATGGGTATAAATGGAGTTGATCATCATATCCAGCAGCTTTTTAGACTCTGCCTTGAATTGCTTTTTTCTCATTCAAATCACCTTTGTCATTTCAGAATTAGCACTCTTTGACTTCGAGTGCTAATTGTTATTATAATCCAATTTTTCCATTTGTCAACCCCGGGGGCAAAAATCCACATTTTGACCCCAAAAAGGCGCAAAAAAGCCCGGCTCTGCAGAGCCGGGCAATGGGTTGATGATCAGGCGGCGAAATCGCGCCGCGATAGGAAGTTCAAGCCGTTATTCGTAGGGCGGGGGCTTGCTCCCGCCGACGGACACCCGCTTTTACGCAAAAGGATTTTCCGTAGGATAGAGCATACCCTGGGGCTGATTAAAGCCCACATCGGTAACGCCCAGGCACCGCAGCACATCAAAGATGGCCTTGCCGTAATGGCCAAAAGCCACTGCCCCATGGTGGGGGAAGTTCTTTTCAATGAGCACATGGCGATAGAACCGACCCATTTGGGGAATGGCAAACACGCCGATGCCGCCAAAGGAGCGGGTAGGCACCGGCAGCACCTCCCCCTCTGCCACATAGCCCCGCAACCGGCAATCCGCCGTGGACTGGAGCCGGAAGAAGGTGATGGGACCGGGGGCAATATCCCCCTCCAGGGTGCCGTTGGTGTACTCCACCGGCAGGGTGCGCGCCATGATTTTCTGGTACTTCATCTCGCAGGTGGACAGCTTGCAAACCGGAGTGTTGCCGCAGTGGAAGCCCATAAAAGTATCGGTTAGGCTGTACGGATACGCATTCTTGATCTTCTCCGCATACAGATCGGCCGGCACGCTGTTGTTAATATCCAGCAGGGTCACCGCGTCCCGACTGACGCAGGTGCCGATAAACTCGGACAGCACGCCGTAAATATCCACCTCGCAGGACACGGGAATGCCCTTGGCGGTCAGGCGGCTGTTTACATAACAGGGCACAAACTGGAACTCCGTCTGGAATGCAGGCCAGCACTTGCCGGCAATGGCCACATATTTGCGCGCGCCCTTGTGGGTCTCCACCCAGTCCAGCAGAGTCAGCTCGTACTGCGCCAGCTTGGCCAGGATCTCCGGCTTCTTATTGCCCTCGCCCAGCTCTTCCTCCATCTCCGCTACCACATCGGGAATGCGGGCGTCCCCAGCGTGGGCGTGGAAGGCAGCGTACAGATCCAGCTCGCTGTTCTCCTCAATCTCAATGCCCAGCCGGTGCAGGGGCGCGATAGGCGCGTTGCAGGCCAAAAAGTCCTGGGGACGGGGGCCGAAGGAAATGATCTTCAAATCAGACAGTGCCAGCAGCGCCGTTGCCACCGGCACAAAGTCCCGGATCATGGCGGCACAGTCCGCTGCCGTACCCACCGGGTACTGGGGAATATACGCCTGCACGCCACGCAAGTTCAAATTATAGGACGCATTGAGCATACCGCAGTAGGCGTCGCCGCGGCCGTCCAGTAGGCTGTCGCCGCTCTCCTCCGCCGCTGCGCAAAACATCACCGGGCCGTCAAACTGCTTGGCCAGAGTGGTCTCTGCCGTCTCCGGACCGAAGTTGCCCAGGAAGATCACCAAGGCGTTGACCCCGGCAGCCTTTAAGTCTGCTAAAGCCGGCGCCACATCCGTCTCGCTCTCTATACACACCGGGCAGTTGTGCAGCATGCCGTACTTGGCATAGGCTGCCGCCAATGCGTCTCGCCGTCCAACGGACAGCGCCATGGGAAAGCAGTCTCGGGACACGCTCACCAGTCCCAGCTTCAGCTCAGGAATATTTGTCATCATCACACTGTACCTCTCTTATTTAGCCCCCCTTGCCGGGCGGGCGTGATTTATTACTTATTATAGCGCCCCGGCAGGCGTTCGTCAACGGCAGCGGATTTATGCTACATTGCACAAAAAAGCGTATCGTTTTTCGCCCCTTTTTGTGCGCCTATACATTTGCTATGCAAAGACTGCATATTTATGCGTATAATCTATGGAAAGCTCTTGCATTTTTCATGGGAATGTGCTACAGTGAACCACGATAAACCGTATATTTATAAGTATCTGTACGGCAATTTTTTGAAAGGATAGGTACAAAACAATGAAGAAGTTTAACAAAGTCATTGCCCTGGTGCTGGCTGTTCTGTTTGTGGCTGCGTCTTTCGCCGCTTGCTCCTCTAACAGCGGCAAGGATGACAAGGGCACCACAGAGGCCGCCAAGACCCAGAAGGTCAAGGTGATCGACATTGCACTGTCTGACGAGGAATACGCCTTTGGCGTGGACAAAAAGCAGCCGGAGCTGAAAGAAAAGGCCAACGCTTTCATCAAAGAGCTCAAAGAAAGCGGCAAGCTGGACGAAATCTGCAATCACTACTTTGGCAGCGGTGAGCCGGCAGGCGTGACCAGCGCCGCCGAGGACAGCACCAAGGATCAGCTGGTGGTGGCCACCAACGCCGAGTTTGAGCCTTTTGAGTACAAGAAGGGCGATACCTTCTACGGCATTGACATGGAGATTGCCAAAGCACTGGCAGACAGCCTGGGCAAAGAGCTGGTAATCAAGGACATGAAGTTTGAGGCCGTGGTTACCTCCGTGCAGCAGCAGAAGTGCGACATCGCTATGGCCGGCTTGACCGTCAACGAGACCCGCGCAAAGCAGGTAGACTTTACCGACTCTTATTATTCCGCTTCTCAGAAAGTGGTTGTAAAGGGCGACGACACCACCTTTGACGCTTGCAAGACCAAGGAAGATGTGGAGAAGATCCTGAACGGCTTGGACAGCAGCGTAAAGATCGGCGGCCAGAACGGCACCACCGGTCAGTCCTATGTACAGGGCAGCGAGGATATGGGCTTTGCCGGTTTGAAGGCACAGTTCGTTGGCTATGACAACGCTTCTCTGGCTATGCAGGACCTGATCAACGGCAACCTGAATTATGTGATCGTAGATGCCGCACCGGCAGCTGCCATCACCACCGCCATCAACAATGTGGCATAATCAGGTCAAATAAACAAAGACGAATCCGCACCTCACCCCCGCACGGGGGTGGGGCATTTTTTGACAAGAAGCCGCCTTGGCGGCAGGGACGCAACTTATGGATAATTTTAGCAACAAAGTTCAGGTTTTCCTTGACTACTTTATTCATCACGACGGCTACAAGACGGTACTGCTTGGCCTGCGCAATACGGCGGAGATCGCCATGCTGGGCTTGCTGATCGGTATCGTTTTCGGCACCGTGATCGCCACCACCCGGGTTATTCCACGCACCAATCCGGTGGCTAAGTTCTTTAACGGTCTGTCCGGGCTGTATGTGGGCCTGTTCCGAGGCACCCCCATTGTGGTACAGCTGCTGGTATTCTACTATGTGCTGATGCCACTGATGAACCTGCACATGAACTCCGTGGCCGTAGCCGTGGTGGTCTTTGGTATGAACTCCGCCGCCTATATCTCCGAAATCATGCGCGCCGGTATTCTGTCCGTAGACAGTGGGCAGATGGAGGGCGGCCGGGCCATTGGTCTGAGCTACGCCACCACCATGATGAAGATTGTGATTCCCCAAGCGGTCAAGAATATTCTGCCCACGCTGGGCAACGAGTTTATCTCGCTGATCAAAGAGACCTCGGTGGTCAGCTTCGTAGGCGCTATGGACCTGTATGTTGCGTTTAACCGCATTGGCTCCAACAGCTACGAATTTATGATCCCCTACCTGGTGATGGCTCTGATCTACATTGTGATCGTACTGGTAATCACCCTGGGCATTAAGTTGATGGAAAGGAGCCTGAGAAAAAGTGATAAAGGTATCTGACCTGCACAAAAGCTTTGGTAAGCTGGAAGTGCTGAAAGGCATAGACGAAAACATCGAAAAGGGCGAAAAGATCGTTGTGATCGGCCCCTCCGGCTCTGGCAAGAGCACCTTTTTGCGGTGCCTGAATTTGCTGGAAACCCCCACCTCCGGTCAAATCTGGTTTGACGGCCAGTGCATTACGGATAAAAAGACGGACATCAACCGGGTGCGCCGCAGTATGGGCATGGTGTTTCAGCACTTTAACCTGTTTAACAACAAGACCGTACTGGGCAACATTACCCTGGCCCCCATTCAGCTAAAGCTGATGAACAAGGAGGAGGCCAACGAGAACGCCCTGCGCCTGCTGGATCGGATCGGCCTGCGGGACAAGGCAGACGCCTATCCCTCCATGCTCTCCGGCGGCCAAAAGCAGCGAATCGCCATCGTGCGCTCTCTGGCCATGAACCCTAAGGTGATGCTCTTTGATGAGCCCACCTCCGCCCTGGACCCGGAAATGGTGGGCGAGGTGCTGGATCTGATGAAAGAACTGGCCAACGACGGTATGACCATGGTGGTGGTCACCCACGAGATGGGCTTTGCCAAGGAGGTTGCCAGCCGGGTGCTGTTTATGGACGACGGCAAGGTGCTGGAAGAAGGCACTCCCACGAATATATTCGACCACCCCAAGGCCGAGCGCCTGACCACCTTCCTGGATAAGGTACTGTAATCCATCGTGTATAGCAAAAAAGGAACGGCAATGCCGTTCCTTTTTTGTTTTCAATTACAACGAGAGCAAATCCCCGCTCGCTTATACTGGGCACACTTTACCGCGCAAAATACCGGCCGACAAATGCCGACCGGTACACACTGATTCTATTCTATTTTCACCATCGCCGGATATTTACGCCTTATCCTGCATGGTATCATAAAGCTTATCCGGGTAATCGGACATAATGCAATCGGCGCCCAAATCCACCAGGTAGGCCATGTCCTCCGGGTCGTTCACTGTCCAATACTGCACGGCCATATCATGGGCGTGGGCATAATTGATTACCGTGGCTGTACCCAGGTTGAAGCCCAGGTTTTTGTACGGCGCGCAATAGGGAATTTGCAGCACCTTGCAGGGCGGCGTGTAATCCTCGTCATTGCGCAGGGCTGCAGCCCAGAATTCCGCCACCTCGGCAATGGAAGTGCTGCGGGTCATATCCTTATAAGTGGCGTCCACATAGGCGCTCACTTCCTTATGAAAGGTGCCAAAGATCACCCGGTCGATAATTCCGCGCTCTTTCATAATATTATAGAGCAGGTCCACACCGTGGGTGCCCAAATCGCCGCTGTTTTTAATCTCGATAATATACTTATATTCGCCCTTGCCCTGTGCGATCAGGTAGTCCAGCGCGTCCTCCACCCGCAAAATACGCAGATCGTCCGGCACCTGATCCCCATGCAGGTTCGCATAGGGCTTTTCGCCGCTTTCCGTCTCAAACTGCGCCCCCATATTCAACTGGCGCAGTTCGTCATAAGTCTTGTTCTCCGGGCGCACATCCTTCTCGCCAAACACCTGCTGGCTGTCCGAGGTGCGGTCCACCGTGTCGTCATGAAGCAGCACCAGCACATCGTCCTTGGTGACATGCAGATCAAACTCAAACACATCAATGGAGAAGTCCGGGTTCTCGGCGCAATTCTTAAAGGCACGCAGAGTCTCCTCCGGTTCGATCCCGCCGCCGCTGCGGTGGCCGGAAATGTCCGTCTGTTCCAAAACATACGGGTTTTGGGTGTCGTACGTTTGAATGTGGTCCGGGTCCGACCGATGGTGGCACACCACCACATCCGTAATCACAATGGCCAGGATCAGTACCCCCAGTACCGCCAGCACAATGCGCCCGGCACGGTGTTTTTTCCGCCCGGCTTTCTTCTTGGTTTCTTGCAGCGTCTCCGCCATAATTAAAATCCCCCTTCTGCAAGATAGTATCTCTGGATTTTGTATTTTTAGGTACTACTTGCTGATTTTAAGTGTACTGAATTTGGTCGGGAAAGTCAACTGAAAACGGAATTTTCTACTTTTTTTGGACGGATTTGAAAAAAGCAGTTGAAAATTATGTTCCTATCGGTTATTATACTGTAGAAAGGGGATTTTTTATTATGAATGTGAAACGCAAATCCAAACTGGATGTTGTCATCCGCATCCTTCTGATTGCGCTGGTCGCAGTTTTGGTTGTCTTTGCCGTTAAGGTGGTATTTTCTGCCGCCAAGACCGCACCCGTAGCTGCCGACGCTACCGCTAATGAGGACAAGTCCGTAATCGGCGAGTTTCAGGCCGGCACTTACGGCGGTATTAAGATGGACACCGCTGAGGACGCAGTCAAGTACTATGTAGAGGCCTACAACAAGACCAAGGCTGAGACCGCCGAGTTCAATACCCCGGACGGCAAACAGACTTGGAGCGCCTTTATCGGCGATGAGGACTTAAAGATTAACAGTGTCATCATCGACGGTAACGAGAACAAAACCATCAACAGCATGGTACCCGGTATCGTAGGCGGCATTTTTCACTCAGGCACCTCTGCCCTGCCTCCCACCGCCGGCAAAGTGCAGAAGGACGATGTGGACGAGAAGGGTAACAGCTTAGTCACCTCTTCTCTGACTGCCGATGATGTGCTGGCTGTTGTAGTTGAGGACAACGGCGACGGCACCATCACTATGAAGATCCAGCCTAAGATGGCTGAAATGAGCCACAAGGGTCAGGACTCTCAGGGTCGGTTCTTCAATACACTGGGCGGCATCGACTCTGTTGTAGACAGCATTAAGCCGCTGTCCTGGTCTGAGGGCACCACTGCCGATAACTGCAAGGTATATTATAAGGGTGGCACCGGCGTTGTGAAAATCGACACCAAGACCGGCATGATCGTAGAGGCCGACTATGATATGGAAGTTACCGTAGATGTGTCCCACGCGAATGTAACCGTTCTGCACGACAAGAGCGCCGTGGTAAGCATCACTTACAAGAACCACTTCCCGGCCAGCGACGAGTATCTGGCAAAGCATGGCGAGATCAGCCGCGTAAAATAAGCGATAGATCACTTGCAACCCTGCCACGCGGCAGGGTTGTTTTTTGCCTATTTTTGGATTTTATCGGAGCATTTTGTGCCTTTTGCTACCGCTGCACAGCTAAATTTATACCCGCTGTAATGATACACCATAAATAAATTCGTTAAATATCTGCAATTCGCTTGCCTTTTTGGCCGGAATATAGTATTATACTTTTGTGCTTAAGCACAGGTTAAGGTTATCATCGGCATATGATGGGAGAGCAGTGGGTTTTCAGTGGCCCGCTGCTTTTTCATTGCCCAGGTCGCCCTCGATTTTTCCTTTGCCAAAATTTAGGTGTTGACAAAATGAAAATATCTGCTATAATGATATAGCACTAAGAAAGTGCATCGACCATATCGCGGAGTAGAGCAGTTGGAAGCTCGTCGGGCTCATAACCCGGAGGTCGTAGGTTCGAGTCCTACCTCCGCAACCACCAAAACAGACGCCAAACGGTGTCTGTTTTTTATTATTTATTTGGACTCGAACCTACATCGGGGTCCCCGGAAAGGCGAAAGCCTTTTTGGGGAGAGGAGGAACAGTGGAATAAGCGACAAATCACTTTTGCCTTACGCATAAACAAAAGTGGTTTGGAGCGATATGGAACTTGTGACGACGAGGAGGCTCCAAATGCGCAAGCATTTGGGAGAAACAGTCCGGGGGACTGTTCCGTAGCAAGTGCGCAATCTCGGTCCTACCTCCGCAACCACCAAGACGGCGTTTGTTTACGCCGTCTTTTTTCTTTTACAGGACTCAAGCTCACATTCGTACTGCACATAAACAGGCACCGGAAATTCCGGTGCCTGTTTTTTGTTTGTCAACGCCAAAAGCGCATTGACTTGACAATAGAAAATATGGTATGATTCGGGTAGGAATTACGCCATTTTTTGGCGCGAAGGGGTGCAAAAAATGAACAAGATCAAGCGGGGTTTGGCGCTGCTGCTGACCATGATTCTGCTATGCACGGCACTACCCATCAGTGCCCAGGCCAAGACCACCGGCAACAAAACGGTCAACAAGGCCAACATTGTGCTATTCGGCTACTTTGCAGACGACACGCAGACGGCGGCAGACGCCTATTTTGACCAATACGCCGGGGAACTGGTAGGCTATATCGACGGCAGCTTTGGCCGCTCGCTGAAGAACTATCTGAACAGCATTTCCTACGGTCAGCTGCAAATGAAAAACACCATTCCCCAGTACGACGGCACCACGGTGCACGCCCTGCAAGTACCGGTGAAGGAAAGCGACGCCCTGGTTCAAAATTTGGACACCCAAATCATAGAGAGCCTGATCCGTCAAATGCCCTCTATTGCAGACAAAGCCGTGGATCTGGACGGGGACGGCTATGTAGACAATGTGATGGTGATTCTAAAGGCCAGCCAGTCCAGCAAGGCCTCCTCCTCTGCCACACTGGTAGCCCACAAAAGCGACTACTCCGGCTCTGCCAAGATCAATAACAAGCCGGTGGTCGGCTACAATGTGTTTGGCACCGACCGACTGCGCTCCGAGGGCAGCAGTCTGCTGGCCCACGAGTACCTGCACACCTTTGGCTACCCGGACCTGTACCGCAATTCCGGCAACGACCGGCCGGTGTACAGCTGGTCCGTAATGGGCGGAGTCATCCCCGGCTCGCCCCAATACCCCTTGGCATACGAGCGGATGTATTTTACCCACTGGATCGACATAGATACGGTAACCCAAAACAGCACCCTAACCCTGGATGACCAGGCCAACGCTGACGGAAACCAGGCCTTTATCCTGAAATCGCCCTTAAACGACCACGAAATCTTTGTGGTAGAATACCGCAAAAAGCCCCCCATTAACTACACGGAGAAGGACTCCCTGGACTGCCGCATCGGCGGCACCGGGGTAATCGTTTACCGGGTGAACCTAAATGTGGACGGGCTGACCAACCTGCGGGGCTACACGGGCATTTATGTGTTCCGGCCCCAGTCCGGCCAACCGGGCTACACCGGCAACGAGATACTGGATGTGAGCCACGCCTACCTGCCCTACAAGGACGACAGCACCGGCAAAACCCGCAGCACCATCGGTTCTGCAGATATGAGCGCCACCCTGGCAGATGGGGCCCTGACCTTCAGCGACGGCAGCAACTCCGGCATTGTGCTGAAGAACATTGCCGTATCCGCAAACAAACAGCAGGCCACCCTGGAAGTGGAAATTCCGCAAAAAAGCGACTATGACCTGTGGCAGGATCTGAACTATGCCGCCACCGGAAACATGACCTACGGCGTAACCATGACAGAGGTAGACGGCGCCCTGTACACCGTGGCGGCAGAGAACAAAAAGATCCGCTCCCGCAAGTATGAAAACGGTGCCTGGACGGACTTTGCGCCGGAGATCAGCGAGAGCTTTGCCAGCGAATTCCAACTGGCACGGCAAGGCAGCAACCTGTATATGGCCTTTAACGACACCAACGGTGCCGCCCGACTGATGCGCTACGACCTAACCGCCGGGGGCAGCTGGCAAGCGGTACGCACGGTGGATAACGCCGGCACCGGGGTCAGCCTGCGGGTGATCGGCGGCAAGCTGTATATGGCCTGCATCACCAACCGGCAGGTGGGCTATATGTATTACAACGACCTGCTGCTGATGCAGGTGGACGGCACCACCGCCACCGACCTTAGCACCTATGTAACCGGCACTTTTATCGGCCAGCCCAAGCTGGTGGACTACGGCGGTCCCTGCCTGCTGTATCGCTCCGGTAACAGCGTGATCACCGCACTCAAATGGAACGGCACCGCTTTTGAAAAATTCTCTGATGATACGGTAAAGGGCAACTTTTACGATGTGATCAGCAGCGGCGGCAAGCTGTACCTGTCTTTGGGCGGCTCCACCCTGCAAACCGCCATCTATGACGGTAGCAACTGGACACTCGGCCCGGACAGCGGCATCACCTGCGGCGAAACCGCATGGACCACCCTGGACGGTGCCCTGTACCTGGTGGCCAGCCCCAATACGGAGAGCGGCAACCTGCTGCTGTACCGCTACGACAACGGCACCTTTACCCAGGAGGGCGAACGCATTGACAGCCCGGTGTCTACCCTCACCGCCTGCCCGGTAAGCAATACCGTGTATCTAAGCTATGTGCGGGGCGCGGACCAAAAGATCACCTTTAAGAGCAAAACCGTGATTCCGCCCAAAGCAGAGGTGGACCGCAGTGCGCTGGAAGCGGCGTTGTCCCTGGCTGTCACCTGCAAAGAGGCGCAATATTCGGCCGAGAGCCTGGCTGCCCTGCAAAAGGAAGTGGACACCTACACCCCCTACCTGACCGGCGATGTGACCCAGGCGCAGATCGACGCAGGCACCACGGCGGTACTTACTGCCATTTATAAACTGGCGCCGTACTTTGACCTGACCGTCACCGCCCTGAACGGCACCTGCGCCGCCACAGTAGGCGATCAAATCGGCGGCTGTGGCGGCTACAAGCCCTTAAAGGGTGCCGACGTGACCCTGGTGGCACTGCCCTATGACGGCTATACCTTTGTGGGTTGGTACGACAAGATCAATCACCGCTATATGAGCCGCAACACCACCTACCACTTTACCGCCACCACCAATGGGCAGCTGCAAGCGGTGTGCGTAAAGACCGGCAGTTCCACCCTGACCTTTGCCACCGAAAGCGGCTGGATCAGCGCCACCGTTACCCGCACCACGGCGGAATGGGCGGCAACGGACAGTCTGGCAGACCTGCTGCCGGAGGTGCCCTATCGCTACGGCTACACCGCCACCGGCTGGGATTGTGACGAACGCACCGTGCTGGAAAAGCTGCGCAGCGGCCAAAATGTGACCCTGCTGCCCACCTACACGGCGGACGACACCTCTCTGCCCACCCCCTCCCCGGCTAAGGACGGGGTACCGGTGCTGGATCTGTACTACAAACTGGACGAAAAGAACAATGTTGGCTCCTTTGTGATGGCTGCCGGGTGGCCGGATTACCTGGATATTCAGTCCGTGGGCGTAGCGTTCTACTACAAAGACGCCGCCGACTTTGACCCCACCGACTTTACCCTGCTGCTAAACAACAAAATGCTGGCCAGCAACTTCAACACAGACAGCCTGGAGGAGACCTATGTGGTGAATATAAAGAAACTCTCCAACCGCTACAACTGGGCGGCCAGAGGGTATGTAAATTACTACGACCAAAACGGCAAGCTGCAAACCGTCTACTCCAATCAGATCAATCTGATCGCCCGAGAGCAGGTATAAAAACAAGTGAAAAGCCGTCGCCCCGGCACGCCGGAGCGGCGGCCTTTTTTTGCCAAAAAATGCGGCAGCACCCACCGACACCGACCCGAAAAATGACTAAGTTATGAATTTTCGATTTTTTGGCGTTTGGGTGTTGTGTTCCCTTTATATTTAATATATAATATTATCGCTGAAAGTTTATACAGCGGGCGGCGGCGCTGCCCCCTGTTTTTGAAAGTGAGAGAATACATATGATTTTGTCAAGAGATATCGGTATCGACTTGGGTACTGCCACCACTATGATCTGCGACCGCAAGGGCCGCATTATTGTGCGGGAGCCCAGCGTGGTAGCCGTAGATGTAAAGACCAAGCGGGTGGTTGCCACCGGCACCCAGGCCAAGCAGATGATCGGCCGCACCCCCGGCTCCATTGTGGCCGTGCGACCGCTGAAAAACGGCGTCATCGCCGACTTTGATATGACTGCGGATATGCTCCACAGCTTTATTTTCCGCTCGGACAAGCGCTCCATGTTTTCCAAGACACGGGTGGTCATCAGCGTGCCCTCCGGGGTCACCGAGGTAGAGCGCCGTGCCGTGGAGGACGCGGTACGCAGCGCCGGTGCGCAGGATGTGGAGCTGATCGACGAGCCCATGGCCGCAGCGCTGGGCGCCGGCCTGCCGGTATATGAGCCTACCGGCTCCATGATCGTAGACATCGGCGGCGGTACCACCGATGTGGCGGTGCTGAGCCTGGGCGGCATTGCAGCCTGCAAGAGCATTAAAGTAGGCGGCGAGGCCATGGACGAGGCCATCATCGACTATATCAAAAAGCACCACAACCTGCTTATCGGCGAGCCCATGGCAGAGGAGATTAAACTGAAAATCGGCTCTGCCGCACCCTATGACGGCGAGGGCGCTATGGAAGTGCGGGGACGCAACCTGACGGACGGCCTGCCCGGCGCCATGGAAATCACCAGCGCCCAGGTACGGGAAATCTTGACCGAGCCGGTGCAGGAGATCATCCGTGCCATTAAGGAGACCCTGGAGGTGACCCTGCCGGAGCTGGCAGCGGACATTATGGACCGGGGCATTTACCTGACCGGCGGCTCCAGCACCCTGCGGGGGCTGGCGGACCTGATCGAGCAGGAAACGAAAATCAAAATTCACATTCCGGACGCCCCCACCGACTGCGTGGCTATCGGCACCTCCATCAAACTGAGAAGGGCGAGATAATGAAAGCATTTTGGAAAAGCCGCCCGGTGAAGACCGTAGGCATACTGGCAGCGCTCCTGGTGCTGGGTATGCTCATTGCGGCAGCCACCGGCCACGGCGAGACCGCCCAAAGCGGCGTACTGGGTACCGTCTTTGCCCCCGCCCACTGGGCTGCGGAGAAGATCAGCGACGGGCTGGCCACCCTCTCCGGCAACGCCAAGGGCAATACCGAGTACGAAAAGAAAATTGACGAACTGCAACGCCAACTGGGCGAAATGCAGGAGCAGCTGGCGGATTATAAAAACATCAAGAGCCAAAATGAGGAGTACAAAGAGGCACTGGGGCTGAAAAACGAGAACAGCGGTTTTCAGTACGTGGCTGCCGATGTGGTAGGCCGGGACAGCGCAGATCCGTATCTCAGCTTTACCATCAGCAAAGGCGCCGTCAACGGCGTCAAGGAGAACGATGCGGTGCTTTACGGCCGCTATCTGATCGGCATTGTGAAGAAAGCCTATCCCACATACAGCATCGTCACCACGGTGCTGGACCCGGACTTCTCCGTCTCTGCCTACGACATCAACTCCGGCGAGGTCAGCTATGTAACCGGCGACGCCAAGCTGGCGGCGGACGGCTGCTGCAAGTTTGAGAACCTGAGCACCTCTACGGACATTACCTACGGCTCCATCATTGCCAGCGCAGGCATCAGCTCTAAACTGCCCAAGGGCCTGATCATTGGCACGGTGGAGGAGGTGGCGGACGAGACCACCAACATCAGTACCTACGCCATTGTCAAACCCGGCACGGATATTGCCAATATTACCGACTGCCTGGTGCTCACCGGCTTTACCCCCGCTAAGGGAGGCAAGTAATGGAACTGACAACACATCAAAAGACGGTGAAATACACGGTCTACTGTTTGGTAATCGCCGTCGCCGGCCTGTTGCAGAATACCCCCGGCCTGTTTTGGCAAATCGGCAGCGCCCGCTGCTTTTTGCTGCTGCCGGTGACCCTGTTGCTGGTCATGGGCGAGCGAGAGCTGCCCGCCGCACTGCTGGGACTGTTTGCCGGGTGCGTGTGGGACCTGCACGCGGCCAAATCCGCCGGGTTCAACGCCCTGTTCTTTATGCTGCTGTGCTTTGGCGTGTCCACCGTGATGGAGCGCTATATTCGCAGCACCTTTGTGACCCACATGCTGTTTGCTCTGCCGGCGCCCTTCCTGTACGGTCTGCTGTACTGGCTGTGCTTTATTCTCATTAAAGGCGTGGACGGCGGCACAAACACCCTGTTCACCTTTTACCTACCCTGTGCCCTGTACACAGCGGTCGTTGCCCCCATTCTTTGGTTCCTGCTGCGACCCCTGCGCCAGCGGCTGAACCGCAAGGCCCTGCAATAATGGGCATCCTATAAAAAAACGAAAGGAGAAAAGCCGATGCAAAGTCGATACAAAAGCACCCGTTCGGTCATTGCCTTGCTGCTGGTGGCAGTGATGATCATCGGCTTCTCCGCCACGCTATATAAAATCCAGGTTCGGGATCACGAATACTACGCCGCCCAAAACAATACGGTCAAGACCTACAAGGTCGCCATTGAGGCCGCCCGAGGCGAGATCGTGGACCGCAACGGCAACGCCCTGGTCACCAACCGAGAGACCAACTCCATTATTCTGGACGCTGCCTACTTCCCTGCCGCTACGGAGAACGACAAGCGCAACGCCATTTTGCAAAATCTCATTGCGCTGTTTCAGAAAAACGGCGAGGAATACACCCAAAATCTGCCCTTAAAGCTGAAAAGCGGCAAAATCGTCTTTTCCGGTAAAAAGACGGACATTGCCACTATGAAAAGTGCGGATATGTTCAACCTGCAACCCTACGCCACAGCACAAAACTGCTATGACGCGATGGTGGAGAAGTACGGTCTGGAGCAATACGACACCAAGACCGCCCTGCAAATCGGCAACCTGCGCTACGAGCTGACCCGGCTGCAATTCTCCATCAGCACCCCGGTAGTGATCGCCGACCAGGTGAGCAGTGAGACGGTAGCCGCCATTAAAGAGGACAAGGACCGTTACCTGGGTGCCGATGTACAGGTGGTGACCCACCGGGAATATACGGACTCCACCCTGGCGCCCCACATTCTGGGCACCGTACGCAAGATCAACGCAGAGGAGTACGCCCAGCTGAAAGGCAAAGGCTACGGCATTCACGACCAGATCGGCGAAAGCGGGATTGAAAGCGCCATGGAGAGTGCTCTGCGGGGCACCCCCGGCGAAAAGACCATTACCGTAGACAAGGACGGCCATGTGACCGAGGAGATCACCAAAGCCCCGGTACAGGGCAACACGGTGGTGCTGACCATTGACCGTGACCTGCAAACCCTGGCCCAAAAAGAGCTGAAAAAGGTCTGCGACAAAACGGATCTTTACAATTCCGCCGGCGCCGTGGTGGTGCAGGATGTAAACACCGGTGCGGTACTGGCATCCGCCAGTTATCCCACCTTCGACCTGGCGGATTACTATGACAAATACGAGCAGCTGGCCACCAACCGGCGGCGGCCCTTGTGGAGCCGCTTTGCCCTGGGTACCTACGCCCCCGGCTCTACCTTTAAGCCCATGATGGCAGTGGCCTCCCTGGAGGAGGGTGCCATCACCCGCAGCACCATCTTCAACTGCGGCGGTCTGTTTCGCTATTATGACCAGACCTTCCAGTGCCTGAACAAAAACGCCCACGGCGGCGAGAATGTGGAGACCGCCCTGCGCGACAGCTGTAACATCTTCTTTTACAATTGTGCCAAGCGCCTGGGCATTACCAAGATGAACGAGTACGCCAGTGCCTTTGGCCTGGGACAAAAGACCGGCGTGGAGATCGCCGAGTCTGCCGGTACCCTGGCCGGGCCGGAGGAGCGTGAAGCTGCCGGCGGCGTGTGGCAAAGCGGTGATACCATTCAGGCGGGTATCGGCCAGTCTGACAACCTGTTTACGCCCTTACAGTTGAGTAACTACTGCGCCACTGTGGCCAACGGCGGCACCCGATACCAGCTGCACCTGGTACAGAGCCTGATTGACAACAGCAGCGGCACGGTCACCGAGACCCAGCCTAAGATAGAGGAGAGCCTGGATCTGCACAAATCCACCCTTACTGCCGTGAAGAGCGGTATGCGTCTGGTGGCAACGCAAGGTGCACCCTCACTAATCTTCAACCAGCTGCGCACCGAAGTGGCCGCCAAAACCGGTACATCGCAGGTGATCGTCAACGGCGTGAAGAAGAACAACGGCTTTCTGATCACCTTTGCCCCCTATGACAATCCGGAGATCTCCGTGGCCTCCGTGGTCGAGCTGGCAGGCAGCGGTACTTCCACCGCAGAGATCACCTCATCCATCATCAAATACTGGTATCAGAACAATACGGACGAAAAAACCAATCAAAAAACCGGTGCCCTGCTGAACTGACCTGTATTTTTTGTTGAATAAAGCGCCAAAATATGGTATGATGAACTGTAAAATGAAAAACAACCGCCGTTGAATAGAAACGGCTGAACCTACAGCGCCCCGGCGCACCTAACCACCTGACCCCCTAAGAGAAACGGAGGAGCATTATGAATATTGCACTGATTGCACATGACGCCAAAAAAGAACTGCTGGTGCAGTTTTGCATTGCCTACTGCGGCATTATCAGCCGCCACGAGGTGTGTGCCACCGGCACCACCGGCAAGCTGGTGGCAGAGGCTACCGGTCTAAAGATCAACTGCTTTTTAGGCGGCAGCCAAGGCGGCGGCCAGCAGATCGCCAGCCGTATTGCCTGCAACGAGATTGACCTGCTGATCTTCTTTAGAGATCCGCTGACCGCCAAACCCCATGAACCCAACGACAACGACCTGCTGCGTCTGTGTGATGTGCACAACATTCCCTTTGCCACCAACATTGCCACGGCAGAGGCGCTGATCCGCGGCGTGGAGCGGGGCGACTTTGAATGGCGAGAGATCGTCAACCCCAAATACAATCACTAAAAACGCAACGGGTGAGCCAGCTCACCCGATTTTGCTGGTATTACACGAACGGAGAAAGAACTATGGCACTGATTACCAAAGCGATTAAGGGCACCAAGGACGTTCTGCCCCAGGACGCCTACAAAATCCAGTATATTGAAGCCACGGCTCGGGAAACGGCCGCCGACTTTGGATACAAAGAGATCCGTACCCCTGTGTTTGAGCACACGGAGCTGTTCCAGCGGGGCGTGGGTGACACCACCGATGTGGTGCAAAAAGAGATGTATACCTTTGACGACAAGGGCGGCCGCTCCATTACCCTGCGCCCGGAGGGAACTGCCGGTGCTGCCCGGGCATTCCTGGAGAACGGGCTGTGCAACGAGGCGCTGCCCCAAAAGGTCTATTATCTGGACAGCTGCTACCGGTACGAGAAGCCTCAGGCCGGTCGCCTGCGGGAGTTCCACCAATTCGGTGTGGAGTGCTTCGGCACCCAATCCCCCCTGGCAGACGCCGAGCTGATCGCCCTGGCTTCCGCGATCTTTGACCGGCTGGGGGTCACCGGACTGCGATTGGAGATCAACTCCATCGGCTGTCCCACTTGCCGTGCCAAATATTATGACGCCCTGCGCAGCTACTTTGCTGCCCGCAAAGACGAACTGTGCGACACCTGCCGGGGCCGCTTGGAGCGCAACCCCATGCGCATTTTGGACTGCAAAAGCCCGGTATGTCAGGAGATCGCCAAGGACGCCCCGGCAGTGACCGACTATCTGTGCGACGAGTGCCGGGAACACTTTGATAAAGTACAGTCTTACTTAAAAGCGCAAAATATCGACTACACCGTAAACCCCCGCATTGTCCGCGGGCTGGACTATTACACCAAGACGGTATTTGAATTCGTGTCCGATTCCATTGGTGCCCAGGGCACCGTGTGCGGCGGCGGGCGCTACGACGGCCTGATTGACGAACTGGGCGGCCAAAAGACCCCGTCCCTGGGCTTCGCCCTTGGACTGGAGCGGCTGCAACTGCTGATGGAGGCACAGGGCTGCGCTTACCCGGAGCCGGAAAAAGCAGACCTGTTTATCATCGCCCTGGGCGACAAGGCCACCGGCAAGGCGCTGGAGCTGGCCGGGGATATGCGCGGCGAGGGCTTTGCGGTGCTGATGGATCTGAACCAGCGCTCCCTGCGTGCCCAAATGAAATATGCCAACAAGCTGGGCGCCCGCTACACCGTGGTGTTGGGCGACAACGAAGTGGATACCGACCGGGTGCAGCTGAAAGCTATGGACACCGGGGAGGAAACGGAAGTAGCGCTTTCTACCTTTGTCAACGGATTTTACAGCGTCAGCATGCAGGCGCAACTGGCAGATCTGGAGATCAACGGCGAAGCCTTTGACTTTACAAGCCTTTTTCAAACAGGAGAAACGGAATAATGGATACTTTAACGGGAATGAAACGAACAGACTACTGCGGCAACTTCACCACCGAGCAGATCGGGCAGGAAGTGACCGTTTACGGCTGGGCACAGCGCCAGCGGGACCTGGGCAACCTGATCTTTATTGACCTGCGGGACCGCACCGGTATTTTGCAGTTGAGCTTTAACGACGCCACAGATCGAGAGATTTTTGCCAAGGCGCAGAGCGTACGCAGCGAGTATGTGCTGGCTGCCACCGGCACCCTGCAAAAGCGAGAGAGCGTCAACAAAGAGCTGAAAACCGGCGAGATTGAGCTGGCGGTCACAGACCTGCGCGTGCTTTCCAAGGCGCAGACCCCGCCCTTTGAAATCGCCAACGCAGATAAAGTAGGCGACGAGACCACGCTGAAATACCGCTACCTGCACCTGCGCAACGAGCGGCTCACCCAGAACCTGCTCATGCGCCACAAAATCGCCAAGATTGCCCGGGAATACTTCTACGGCCACGATTTTGTAGAGATCGAGACCCCCATGCTGATCAAATCCACCCCGGAGGGCGCCCGGGACTATGTGGTGCCGTCCCGGGTACACAAGGGCAAGTTCTATGCCCTGCCCCAAAGCCCCCAGATCTACAAACAGCTGTGCATGATCGCCGGGCTGGACCGTTACATTCAGCTGGCCCGCTGCTTCAGAGATGAGGATCTGCGCGCCGACCGGCAGCCGGAGTTTACCCAAATCGACTTGGAAATGAGCTTTGTGGACTGCGAGGACATTATGCAGATGGCCGAAGGCTTTATTCAGACCCTGATGGCACAGACCGTAGGCGTGGACATTGCCGCTCCCCTGCCTCGCATGACTTACGCGGACGCCATGGCTCGCTACGGCTCCGATAAGCCGGACACCCGATTCGATATGTGCATTGAGGACATCACCGACTGGGCCAAGGGGACGGACTTTGTGGTGTTCCAAAACGCCATTGCCGCCGGTGGCACCGTGCGTTGCATTGTAGCAAAGAACGCCGCTGCTGCCTATACCCGTAAGAAGATCGACAAATTAACAGAGCACGCCCGCGGGATCGGCGCCGGTGGCCTGGCCTATGTGCGCTGGGCAGACGAGACTCCCACCTGCTCCTTTAACAAATTCTTAAAAGCGGGCGAGCTGGACGCTCTGCTCACCCACCTGGGGGCAGAAAAAGGCGACTGCGTCTTTATCATCTCTGACAAAACCTCCAAGGCACTGCCTATTCTGGGCGCTCTGCGCCTGATGGTGGCCAAGGAGCTGGACATCATTCCCAAGGGCAAATGGAACTTCCTGTGGATTACGGAAATGCCCTTCTTTGAACAGGACGAAGAAACCGGCGAATGGATCGCCATGCACCACCCCTTCACCATGCCTATGGAGGAGTGCCTGCCGTACCTGGATACGGACAAGGCTCGGGTGCGTGCCAAGGCCTTTGACCTGGTTCTCAACGGCATTGAGTTGTCCTCCGGCTCCATGCGTATCACCGACTGCCAGCTGCAAAACAAAATGTTTGAACTTCTGGGGCTGAGCAAGGAGGAGATCGACGCCAAATTCGGCTTCCTGGTAGAGGCCTATCAATACGCCGCACCGCCCCACGGCGGTATGGGCATTGGGCTGGATCGACTGGCTATGCTCATCTGCGGTGCAGACTCCTTGCGGGATGTGACCGCATTCCCCAAGGTGCAGAACGCCAGCGAGCTGATGAGCGGCTGCCCGGCAGAGATCGACGCCGTACAGCTGGAGGAGCTGGGTATGCCCCTGCCGGAGGCGGACGCATGAGCAGCAACTTCTTTGCCATGGTAGAGCGCATGAAGCTGATTGACCGTTGGGCACTGATGAACAATACCGGCAAGGAAAACATTGCCGAGCACTCTCACACCGTAGCGGTGATTGCCCATGCGCTGGCGCTGATCGGCAACAAGAAATTCGGCCGCAGCTACAACGCGGAGCGGTGCGCGCTGCTGGCGCTGTACCACGACACCACCGAGGTGATCACCGGCGATATGCCGACCCCGGTAAAATATTATAACGACACCATTCGCCGTGCCTATAAAGAGATCGAGGCCACGGCGGGTGATCGTCTGCTGGCCATGCTGCCGGAGGAATTCCGACCGGATTACGACCCTTGCTTTCACCCCGACCCGGCGGACAAAGAACTGTGGCAGCTGGTGAAGGCGGCGGACAAAATCAGCGCACTGATCAAGTGCATTGAGGAGGACCGTATGGGCAACCGGGAGTTTGAGATGGCTCTGCGTGCCCAGGAGGCCAAAGTGGAGGCCATTGACCTGCCGGAGGTGGCCTACTTCCGGAAAGAATTTATGCCCGCCTACTACCTGACTCTGGACGAACACACCAAATCCTAAGGAACGAACGCTTATGCAAACCGCTTCTTCTGCCCCCCGCAAGGGGGCGTTGACCCGCGCACTGTCTGCGCCCGGCACAGCCAATGGGCTGATCCTGCTGGGCGCCGTGTTGCAGGTCCTCTTTTTTATACTTTACCTGATCAACGGCGATGTGCATGTGGACGAGGCTATGCTGGTACTCAACGCCCGCAGTTTGGCGCGGGAGGGCACAGACATTTTCGGCCAGCGTATGCCGGTGTACTTTGACACCTGGCTGTACGGCGGCCAGTCCTCCCTGGCCACCTATCTTGCAGCGGCGTTTATTCGCCTGTTTGGCAACCAAATTTGGATTGCTCGGCTGCCCTTGGCGCTGACCGCCTTTGCCGGTCTGTTCGCCCTAAAAGGGCTGGTGCGCCTGCTGTTTCCCGGGCAGTACACGGTACAAAATACCGTCCTTCTGCTGACAGCGATCGAGCCGTGGCGGCTGTATCAATCCGCCTGGACCCTGGACTGCGCCTACCTGCCCTTTGTGCTGCTGTTTGCCCTGTACTTTTTGGTGCACGCGGTGGAAAAGCCTAAGGCACGGCTGCTGTTTTACACCCTATCCATGGCCTGCTTCGCCCTGGGGCTGTACGCCTATATGGCGGCAGCCATTCTGATCCCGGTGCTGCTGGTGATCCTGTATCTGTCTCTGCTGATCAAAAAGAAAATGAAATTCCGTTATGCCCTGTGGTCCGTAGCCGTATTGGCTGTGTGTGCTCTGCCGTTTCTGCTCTTAGGACTGGTGCAGGCGGGTCTGCTGAAGGACTGCAACTTCCTGGGGCTGTCCATCACGGCTATGGACAGCTACGCCAGGGGCAACAGCACCACCATCTTTGGCTCTGCCGGGACTGCCGGCGCTGTCTTTCAGCGAGCATTCTCCAACCTGGGCGGCGTGCTGTACAATATCCTGGTACCGGATTTAATGCTGCTCCAAAGCGCCCGCTATCCCACCCTCAGCGGCAATGTAAGCAACTACCCCTTTGGCCACACAGTGGCAGGGCTGCTGGCACTGGCGGGACTGCTGCTGTTTTTGTGGCCCAAGAAGCACCGCAAGGCCGATACGGACTTTGCCAAAACCACCACCGCCCGTGTGGTGATCGGCAGCTTTTTAGGCGCCTTTTTGGTATACGCCATTGTGGTCAGCTACGCCTCCAACGCCATGTACCGCTACGCAGCCTTTTATCCGCTGCTGCATATTTTGGCCGCCTTTGGGGTGTGCTGGCTGCTGGAGAGCTTTTCCTCCCCGGCGGTGCCCCGCCTGCTGGCCGGGCTGGCCGTCGTGTCCCTGGCACTCACCGGCTTTGCCTTTGGCAACTTTGCCACCCACAACAGTGCCCTGTACGGCAAAAGCTTTGAACAGGCGCTGACCGCCGCCAGAGACAGCGGCAGCAGCAAAATTCTGCTGGTAGACAGCCAGGGCCCGTACTTTAGAGAGCGAGAGAGCGTATTCCTACGCTTTTATGCGGACGACAAAATCAACCAAATGACCCCACTGGAGCCGGAGCTGCGCGCCCGTGGCGGGCTGAGTGCCGGTAACCCGGATGTGGCGCCCCGCCTGCGCCCGGTAACCAAGGACGGCAGCTGGCGCTATGTACAGGTGGAGGAAAACCGCGACTTAACCGACGACTGCTACATTTTCTTTGGCACCGTGCCCCAGCTGGATAAAACCCGACAGCAAGAATACGCCGTAAAGAATTATAACGACTTCTGCGTGACCCTGGTGCGGAAGAAGTAAGGTTTTCTCCTTGCGGCGAACGAATAACAGTGCAATCCCTCCGTCAATGCCTACGGCATTGCCACCTTCCTTTGCAAGGGAGGCAAATTGGTTATAAAAAAGCCCCCGACTGTGTACAAAATCTGTACCCAGTCGGGGGTATTTTCTGTTTGTTATCGCTTACGCTCTGGCTTTTTTGATGTTCTCAATAAACTTCTTGCCGGTCTCGGTGATCTTGGCATAATCCCCGGTCTTGGCACCGGCGGTCAGGGAAGAACCGGCACCAACAGCAATGGCGCCTGCCTTAATCCAATCGCCTACATTATCCACATCCACGCCGCCGGAGGGCATGCACTGGGCATAGGGCACCGGGCCGCGCAGGGATTTAATGAACTTGGGACCAAGCACATCGCCGGGGAACACCTTCAGCACGCTGGCGCCGCAGCGCATAGCGGCAATGGCCTCGGTGGCCGTGCCCACACCTGCCATAGCCGGCACATCATAAATGTTGCACACAGCGATGATCTCCGGGTCAAAGTGGGGCGACACAATATACTGGGCGCCGTTGAGAATGGCGATCCGGGCAGTGGCCGGATCCAGCACCGTACCGGCGCCGATGGTCACATCCGTACCCTCGTACTTCTTTACCATCTGGGAAATCAGCTGGTCCGCATTGGGCACGGTGAAGCACAGCTCCACGGTGGTCACGCCACCGGCCACGCAAGCGTCTGTAATCTTGGCAGCCTGCTCCACAGACTCCGCACGAATCACAGCCACGATCCCAACATCTTTAATTTTGTTCAAAACTGCTTCTTTAGACATACAATACCTCCAAAGCCCGCTGCGGGGCTTATTTTTTTACATTTACACCATAACCCTTTCGGCGGCATCCCTCAAAGCGCGTTGCACGCCGGTAAGTTATCTTTACTTATCTCTGCACTCTGGCGCCTGCACCATGGACTTTAGCCTCTACCTCTTTGAGGGATGCCATGCTGGTATCCCCGGGGGTAGTCATAGCCAATGCGCCGTGAACCACGCCGTAGTTCACCGCCTGCTGGGCGTCGCCAAAGGTCATCAAACCGTAGATCAAGCCGGAGGCAAAGCTATCGCCGCCGCCAACACGATCCAGAATTTCCAATCCCGGGAACTCCATGGACTTGTAGATCTGGCCGTCTGCCCAGCAAATGGCTTTCCAATCATTGACGGTGGCGGTCTTTACAGTACGCAGAGTGGTGGCGATCACCTTAAAGTTGGGGTACGCCTTGGTGGCGGCCTGGATCATCTTGTAATAGCCGTCCATATTCAGGCTCTTCAAGTCCTTGTCGTTGCCCTCAACCTCCAAGCCAAGGCAAGCGGTAAAGTCCTCTTCATTGCCGATCATTACATCAATATACTTGGCGATCTCCTTGTTCACTTCCTGGGCCTTTTCCTGGCCGCCGATGCCCTTCCACAGAGAGGCACGGTAATTCAAGTCGTAAGACACCACGGTGCCGTACTTTTTGGCAGCCTTTACTGCCTCCAGGACCACGGCAGCGGAATTCTCCGACAAAGCGGCGTAAATCCCGCCGGTGTGCAGCCAACGCACACCCAGGGTGCCGAAGATATAATCCCAATCCACATCGCCGGGCTTCAGCTGAGAAATGGCGGTGTTGCCCCGGTCAGAGGTGCTGACAGCGCCGCGAATACCGTAGCCCCGCTCCACAAAGTTCAGTCCGTTGCGCACACTGCGGCCGATGCCGTCAAAGGGCACCCAGCGGATCAGGGAGGTATCTACCCCGCCCTGGAGGATCAGATCCTCCAACAGGTAACCCACCTCATTCTCTGCAAAAGCAGTGACCACGCCGGTGCGCATTCCAAAGCAGCGGCGCAGCCCGCGGGCCACATTATACTCGCCGCCGCCCTCCCAGGCACGGAAGGTGCGGGAAGTCTTGATCCGTCCCTCGCCCGGGTCCAGGCGCAGCATGATCTCGCCCAACGAAATCTCGTCGAACTTGCATTCTTCCTTGGGTCTTAATTTCAAATCCATTTTTATCTCTCCTTATGCAAAATCAAAATAGGCAATGGCGTTATTGTAGCTAATGCCCTGTACGATCTCTTTCAGCACCGCGTCGTCATTGGCGTACCAGCCTTGCTCCACCCAGCGACCGATCAGGGCGCAAAGAATGCGGCGGAAGTAGGCGTGGCGACCGTAGGAAGTAAAGGAGCGGGAGTCCGTCTCCATACCCACAAACTTGCCCAGCACGCCCAGGTTACCCAGACTCTTTAGCTGGGCGGTCATACCGTCCATGGTGTCCAGGAACCACCAAGCCGGTCCATACTGAATTTTAGACGCCGCCTCCGTGGACTGGAAGTTACCCAACATGGTCGCCAGCACCGTGTTGTCCTTGTCGTTCAGGTTGAACAGGATGGTCTTGGGCAGGCTGTCCGTGCTGTCCATGGCGTCCAGCAGGCGAGACAGGGGCCGTGCCACTCGACCGTCATCCACTGAGTCAAAACCGGTGTCCGGCCCCAGGGCGCGGAACATTCGGCTGTTGTTGTTGCGCATGGCACCAATGTGCACTTCCATGGTCCAGTGCAGATCGTGGTACATTTTGCCCAGGGCCAGCAGCACCGGGGTTTTATAGATCTGTGCCTCCTGCTCCGTCACCGGCGCCCCGGCCAGTGCCTTGGCAAAGACAGCCTGCACCTGCTCCGGTGCAGCGGGGGCGTAGGGCGGCACATCAAAGGCCTGATCAGACACCCGGCAGCCCACAGAATGGAAGTATTCTGCCCGACTGCGCAGGGCGGCGATCACATCGTCCACCGTATGAATTTCCATACCCGCAGCGGCAGCCAAAGTGCCCATATAGTCCGCAAAGTCCGGTGCCTGAATATTCAGTGCCTTATCCGGGCGGAAGGTGGGCAGCACCTTGCAGTCAAAGTCCGGCAGCGCTGCGATCTTCTTGTGATACGCCAGGTCGTCCGCCGGGTCGTCCGTGGTGCACAGCACTTTGACCTTGCTCTTTTCAATCAGTGTGCGGGGGCGAAAATCCCCGGCAGCCATGGCCGCATTGGCTCGGTCGTAAATGTCATCTGCCGTGGCGGCAGACAAAGGGGTATCAATGCCAAAATACATCTGCAATTCTATATGCGCCCAGTGATACAGCGGGTTGCCGATGGCGTATTGCAGAGTGTAGGCAAATTTTTGGAACTTCTCTCTGGGGCTGGCGTCGCCGGTGCAGTACCGCTCGTCCACACCGCAGGAGCGCATAGCCCGCCACTTATAATGATCGCCGGACAGCCACAGGGCGGAAATATCCGTGGGCTGGGCGTTCTCATAGATCTCCTTGGGACTTAAATGGCAGTGATAGTCACAAATGGGCAGCGCCTCACAGTAGTCGTGGTACAGGTGCCGGGCCGTTGGGGTATCCAGCAAAAAGTCCTTGTCCATAAAAGGCTTCATCTTAAACACTCTTTTCTATACAAATAGTCTGCGCAAAAGGGGTGCACACACCCAAAAAATCCCCGAATACTCGGGGACTTTTTTCAATCACACACCGGAATAGGCGTTAAAGCCGCCGTCCACCGGAATGTTCACGCCGGTAATAAAGCCGCTGTATGCCTCGTCACAAAGGAACAGCAGCGTGCCGGCCAGCTCCTCCGGCTCGCCAAAGCGATCCATCGGCGTAGCAGCCAAAATCTTGCCGGTGCGGGCGGTGGGGGTGCCGTCCGGGTTCCACAGCAGAGTCGCATTCTGCTTGGTGGAGAAAAAGCCCGGCGCAATGGCGTTAACACGAATACCCATATCCGCAAAGTGCACGGCCATCCACTCGGTAAAGTTCTTTACCGCAGCCTTAGCAGCGCTGTACGCCGGGATTTTGGTCAGCGGACGAAACGCATTCATAGAGGTAACCATCACAATGCAGCCCTTGCCCTTCTCTGCCATATCCTTGGCAAAGATCTGCGTGGGGATCAGGGTGCCTAAAAAGTTCAAATTAAATACAAAGCTGATGCCCTGGGGATCCAGATCGAAGAAGGTCTTAACCTCCGGATCCTGCTGAGCCAAATCAATCTTTTCCAAAGTCTCCTTGGTGGTGGTGCCCTTGGGGTTGTTGCCGCCGGCACCGTTTAACAGAATGTCACAGGTGCCCAGTTTCTCGGCAACCACATCCCGCGCGGCGCGCATAGACGCCGGCTCCAACACATTGCAGCCCACGGCAATCGCCTGTCCGCCGTTGGCGTTGATCTCGTCGGCCACTGCCTGGGCAGCCGCTTCGTTCAGATCCAGCACAGCCACCTTGCAGCCCTGCGCCGCCAAGGTTTTGGCAAAGCCGCCGCACAGCACGCCGCCGCCACCGGTGACCACGGCCACGCGGCCCTTTAAGTTCTCGTGATTAAACATGGTTTCTACTTCCTCTCTATTTACGCCCTGCGGGATTTTTCTACCGCTTCCCACAAGCCGTTCAGGTAAGACACACCCAGTGCCCGGTCAAACAGACCATAGCCGGGTCGGGCGACTTCGTCCCAAATCATACGCCCATGGTCCGGGCGCACATAGCCGTCAAAGCCCTCCTCTTGCAGGGCCTTTACAATCTCATACATATCCAAAGAGCCGCAGGCGCTCTCATGTGCCGTCTCGTTAAACCAGCGGTCATTGATCGCCACATTGCGCAGGTGGGCAAAGTAAATGCGATCCCCGGCAGCGTGGATGATTTCCACCATATCGTTCTTGGGACTGGCGCCTAAAGAACCGGTGCACAGGGTCAAGCCGTTATACTTGCTGGGCACCATGGTCAGCAGCCGCTCTACCGCCGCCTTGTCCGTAATAATCCGCGGCAGGCCAAAGATGCCCCATGGCGGATCGTCCGGGTGAATGGCCATCTTTACATCGCATGCCTCACAAACGGGCATAATCGCCTCTAAGAAATACTTTAAGTTGGCCCACAGATCCTCGGCGGTCACATCTTTATACTTTGCGAACAGCTCTTTGATCTCGCCCATGCGCTCCGGCTCCCAGCCGGGCATGGCGTAACCGTTAGAGTTGTCGTCGATCTCACGGAACATATCCTCCGGGGACTTGCCCTCCACCTGCTTGCCGTCATAGCTCAGGCAGGTAGAACCGTCCGGCAGGGGCATATACAGGTCCGTGCGGGTCCAGTCAAACACCGGCATAAAGTTGTAACAGATCACCTTGACCCCAACCTTGGACAGATTGCGAATCGAGGTTTTGTAATTCTCAATATACCGATCCCGGCTGGGCAGTCCGATCTTAATATCCTCGTGCACATTGACGCTCTCAATGCACTCCATGGTCAGCCCGGCAGCAGTGATCTCGTCATACATGGCCTGTACTCGGTCCATGGTCCACGGCGCACCGGCGGGCAGGTCGTGCAAGGCAGGCACTACTCCGGTCACGCCGGGGATCTGACGGATCTGCTCCAGAGAGACCGTGTCCTTTTCCTTGCCAAACCAGCGGAATGTCATCTGCATAGCATCGCCTCCTGTTTCATAGATTTTTGCGCTTTTATTCTATCACAAGGGTGGCGCGCTTGCAAGTATCCGCTGCGTAATTTGGCAAATTTCCAAAAATGAAAAATAACGGCCAAATCGGCAAGTTTTTCCGCCGGTTTTCATGCCCGATCTCGATCGGTTTGCAGGCTTTGCACCTGCACGGTGTAGGCGCCTACGGCCGTGACCGTATCCGGGGTCACCTCCACTGTCACATGGGCGTTGATGATGGTGGCACCCGGCAGCTCCTGCGCCCGTTTTTCCTCCAGTGCCGCCTTAGCCAGCGCCGTGGCCGCCTGCACCGTTAGGCGTTGCTCCACGCGGCGGTAAGCGGTGCGGGTGCGCGTGACGCTGCCCATAGGCAACGCCCGACCGTTTAGGCGCAGCAGACGGCGCTGCTCCGTTACCTCCGTCATAGGCGGTGCGTCCTTATCCATGGGCACCAGCGTCAAGCCGTAAAAATACACCCCGCGGCACACCTGCCGCCCGGTTTGCACCCGGTGTACCTGCAACCGACTAACGGTACAGCGCAGTTCACGCCGGGCAGCGCCCCATTGGCTCTTCTCCCTGTCGCTTTTCGTCTTAGGGGTATCTACCCGCTCTGCCACCTCCAGCCGAGCGGTGGCGCCCACCTTGTTGATATGCGCCCAGGCCAAATCCGGAAAATCTCGCAGCAGTCGATAGTTCAGCCGACTGCGCGCCGCCCCCTGCCAAGGCTTGCCCACGGCCACGCCATTCTGCGCCAAATAAGTCTCCAGTGTGCCGGTGCCTACCCGGTTATTGCCTACCACCTGCACATCCCAAATAAACCCGCTGAGCACACACAGCACCAGTGCAAAAGCCACCGCCCCCATCGGTAATCCCCAACGCCCCCGCAGTCGTCGGAGAAAAAAGGGCAGCCCTCGCCGGGCAGTAATACGCACCCGGCCGCCGGCCTGCCGCGCCGCCTTGTGCAGCTGCATATAAGTCCCCACACTGCACACACCGCGCAGGTCGCTCCCCTGTCGCTGCAAGCCAGGCAGCGTTATGCCCAGCTCTCCCAACGCATTGATAAAATCCTCTGCAAACCCGCCTGTAAATACAAACTGCACATACCCGCGAAGATACCAGTACAATCGGGTCATAGGTCGCCGAACTCCACAGCCAACAGCGTGCCGATCACCTGCACGCCCAAAGGCGAATAATCCAGCATGCAAAGATCCGCCCCCACCAGGGTCACCCGGCGCTTGCCCACTTGCAGCACCAGGCGCTCCGAGGTGTAACTAAGCACCCGGCGCAGCCCGTCCACCAGCACCCGATCGCCGATGATCTCCAGCCGCGGCTCCCCGGCGCTGTAATGCACCGGCAACTGGCTTTCGTCCCCGGGCAAGGGGTACGCCCGGCGATTTTTTGCCCCTTTTTTCTCTTTTGGCATGTGCTCCATTGTATCACCTGTACATACTATGCATAGGAATTATTGGTGATGATATGAAAAAAGAGAACCAAAAAGCGCTGCCCCTGCTGGCACTGCTGCTGGCGGCAGCGGCGATTCTGCTGGTGTTTGCCGCACCGGCACGGGCGGGCGCCAAGGCCGGGCTGGCGCTGGCAGAAAACACCGTGCTGCCCAGTCTGCTGCCGCTGCTGATGCTGTTCTTAATGATCCAAAACACCCGGGCGGGGGTACTGCTCAGCCGGTCGCTGACCTTACCGGCAAAGGCACTGCGCCTACCGCCCCAGGCTGCCGGAGCGCTGCTGTTTGGCCAAATCGGCGGCTATCCCACCGGCGCGGTGCTCACCGGGGAACTGCTGGATCGGGGCGTGATCGACCGCGCCACCGCCCGGCGTATGCTGTGCTTTAATGTGTGCGGCGGGGTGGGCTTTATCTGCACAGCTGTGGGAACGGCAGCGCTCCATAGCGGCACTGCCGGGTGGCTGCTGCTGACCGCCAATATATTGGCTAACCTAACAGTGGCGGCGGTGACTGTTCCCCTCAGCGACCCGCCCGCTGCCAAAGAAGTACCGCCTGCCCCGCCCTTGTCTGCGGGAGAAGCGCTGCCCGCTGCCGCCAAAGGCGCCATGGAGAGCCTGCTGCACCTTTCTGCCTGCATCATTCTCTTCTCCGCTCTGTGCGCTGTGGTGCCGGTGCCCAAATGGCTGCTACCGCTGGTAGAGATCACCGCCGGGCTGTGTACCGGCACCGGCTACACCCTGACCCAAACGGCGGCATTCCTGGCCTTTGGCGGGCTGTGCGTGCACTTGCAGCTGCTGGGCTGGGCCGGGCGGTTCGGGCTGCCCTACCCGACCTTTTTGGCCTGCCGCGCCGGGGCTGCACTTTTGGCAGACGGCTACTGCCGGGGGCTGCTGCGCCTGTTTCCCCAACCGGCGGCGGTGTTCTCCAATATAGCGGAGACCCTGCCCCGCCCCGGTATCGGCAGCACCACGCTGACAGCGCTGCTGCTGGCAGGCGCTGTGGTATTTGCGCTTGATCTGCTGCAACGGCGCCGCCGGGTGGACTGGGCGTAAAAAAGCCCATACTTTATATATGTATAAAATAGACAATTTTGCCCCCTTGTTTTTGTGCCTTTTGTACGAAGCAACCCAAGTTTTTTAATTCCTATTGACAGAGTAGGAAATACGGACTATATTATTATGCAGAAAATAGTAAAAGCACGGTTTTTGTGCATGGAAAGGAAGTTCAAAACCATGTCCCAGCACTTACTGGATATTGAGAATTTGACCGTTGCCGTAGAGGATAAAGAGATCCTGCACGGCGTGAATTTACAGGTAAACGAGGGGGAGACCCATGTGCTCATGGGCCCCAACGGCGCCGGCAAGTCCACCCTGGGCTACGCCCTGATGGGCAATCCCCAGTACAAGGTAACCGGCGGCTCCATTCTGTTCCACGGCAAGGAGCAGCAGGGGCTATCCGCCGACCAGCGGGCCAAGGCGGGTATGTTCCTGTCCTTCCAAAACCCCCTGGAGGTGCCCGGCCTGTCGCTGAAAAGCTTTGTGCGCAGCACCCTGGCGCAGCGCACCGGCAAGCGGGTGAAGCTGTTTGCCTTTGAAAAACAGTTTAATGCGGCGGCAAAGCTGCTGCAAATGGACCCGGCCTACGGCGATCGGGACCTAAATGTGGGCTTCTCCGGCGGCGAGAAGAAAAAAGCGGAAATTCTGCAAATGCTGTTGCTGCGCCCCAGTCTGGCGATCCTGGACGAGACGGACTCCGGCCTGGATGTGGACGCAGTGCGCACCGTATCTCGTGGCGTGGAGGCCTATCAAAAAGAGCAAAAAGGCGCCCTGCTGATCATCACCCACTCCACCCGTATTTTGGAGAGCCTGCATGTGGATTACACCCATATTTTAGTCAACGGACGGATCGTAAAGACCGGCGACGGCTCTCTGGTGGACGAGATCAACGCCCGTGGGTTTGAAGCCTACGAGCAGGCGTAAAAGAGGTGTTCCCTGTGGAAGAAAAAACCTATGTGGCAGACATTGACCGCACGGTCTATGACATAAAAGACGACGAAAAAGATGCCTACAAGCTGCAAGCGGGCCTGACCCCGGAGATCGTACAGAAGATCAGCGATGAGAAGAACGATCCGGCATGGATGCAGCTGTTTCGGCTCCAGTCCCTGCAAGTTTACAATGAGAGCCGGGTGCCCCAGTGGGGCCCGCCCATTGACGGACTGGATATGGACAACATCGTAACCTATGTGCGCCCCAACACCAAGATGAGCGCCAAGTGGTCCGATGTACCCAAAGATATTAAAGATACATTTGAGCGCCTGGGCATTCCCCAGGCAGAGCGCAAGTCCCTTGCCGGCGTAGGCGCCCAGTATGACTCCGAGCTGGTGTACCACAATGTGCGAGAGGAAGTGGCCGCCCAGGGCGTGGTCTATACAGACCTGGAAAGCGCTATGCACGGCCCTTATGCGGAGATGATCCAAAAGCACTTTATGAAGCTGGTAAAACCCACGGACCACAAATTCGCCGCCCTGCACGGCGCCGTTTGGTCCGGCGGTTCCTTTGTGTATGTGCCGCCGGGGGTGTCCGTAACCATTCCGCTGCAATCCTACTTTCGGCTGAATGCGCCGGGCGCCGGCCAGTTTGAGCACACGCTGATCATCGTAGACGAAGGGGCGTACCTGCACTTTATCGAGGGCTGCTCCGCACCCAAGTACAATGTAGCCAACCTGCACGCCGGGTGCGTGGAGCTGTTCGTTGGCAAGAACGCCAAGCTGCGCTACTCTACCATTGAGAACTGGTCCAAGAATATGTACAACCTGAACACCAAGCGGGCGCTGGTAGAGGAGGGGGGCACCATTGAGTGGGTGTCCGGCTCCTTTGGCTCCCATGTGTCTTACCTGTACCCCATGAGTATTCTAAAGGGCAAGGGCGCCCGCATGGAGTACACCGGCATTACCTTTGCCGGGGCGGGGCAGAACCTGGACACCGGCGTTAAAGTGGTTCACGCTGCGCCGGAGACCACCTCTGTGATGAACGCCCGCTCCATTTCCAAGGACGGGGGCATCAGCACCTTCCGCAGCAGCGTACAGGTGCAAAAGACCGCACCGGGCAGCAAGTCCACCGTGTCTTGCCAGTCCCTGATGCTGGACGATATTTCCCGGTCAGACACCATTCCCGCCATGGATATTCGCACCCGTGACGCGGATGTGGGCCACGAGGCCAAGATCGGCCGAATCAGCGACGACGCGGTATTTTATCTCATGTCCCGCGGGCTTAGCGAGGAAGAGGCCCGCGCCATGATCGTCAGCGGCTTTGCAGACGATGTGTCCAAGGAACTGCCGCTGGAATACGCCGTTGAAATGAATAACTTAATTCGCTTAGAGATGAAAGGCAGCATTGGCTGATGGGAGGTAGCAGTATGACAAAAGAAAATACCCTTGCAGTCAATCCCCTGCCGTCCCCCACCTGGAACCGACTGCACATGAACGAAACCACGGTAACCCTGCCCCCGCTGGACGGCCCCTGCAAAGCGGACTGGAGCGGCGCGGAAGTCACCGCCGCCCCGGCCCCTGCCACAGTGATTTCCACCGGTATGGGCCAAGAAGCGGAGACGGCCTTTGCCTCCCTGGAGACGGACCGGATCACCGCCAAAGCGAATACCGACACCACCGCCCGGCTGACCCTGTGCGCCAACGGCGCCAAGAACGCCCGCCGCGTGGAGCTGGCCGCAGAGGCAAACAGCCACTTGACTGTGGTGATGGACCTGCAAAGCACGGCGGACGCCCCCTGCCTGGCCCTGGAGACCCGGGTAGAACTGGCCCCCGGTGCGAAAGTGCGACTGGTGCAGCTGAGCCTGCCGGGCACGGACTGCACGGTGGTCAACAACATTGGCGCCCACTGCGGTGCCGGTGCAGACTTTCAGCTGGTGCAGTTGTTTTTGGGCGGCAAAGCCACCTACGCCGGGTGCAAGACCCACCTGGACGGAGACGACAGCCGCTTTACGGCAGACATCGGCTACCTGGGCACCGGGGATCGCACCTTTGACTTTAACTATGACGCCCTGCAAACCGGGCGCCGCACCGTAAGCAATATGAACGCAGACGGGGTGCTGCAAGACCGCAGCGCCAAGCTGTTCCGAGGCACCATTGACTTTCAAAAGGGCGCCGCCGGCTCTAAGGGCGACGAAAAGGAAGATGTGCTGCTGCTGGGTGAAGATGTAGTGAACCGTACCATCCCCCTGATCCTGTGCGCCGAGGAAGATGTAGAGGGCAACCACGGAGCCAGCATCGGCCAGCTGGACGAGGACATTCTGTTCTATATGAATTCCAGAGGGCTGAGCCGGGCAGAGGCCGAGCTGCTGATCACCCGCTCCAAGCTGGAGGCGCTTTGCGCCAAGGCAAACGACCCGGGGCTCACCGATCGGGTGCACCGTTATTTGGAGGAAAATGTCCAATGACCCAGCAAGAAATTATGAATTACCGGGCGGACTTTCCCCTGCTGCGGAAGAGCAAGGTGGCCTACCTGGATAACGCCGCCACCAGCCAACGCCCGGACTGCGTGCTGGACGCCCAGCGCAAATTTTACGAGACCCACAACGCCAACCCCCTGCGGGGTCTGTACCAACTGGGTATGGACGCTACGGAGGACTACGCCGCCGCCCGAGAGACGGTACGCCGTTTTCTGAACGCCAAAAGCGACAGCGAGATCATTTTTACCCGCAACGCCACAGAGAGCCTGAACCTGGTGGCATACAGCTACGGCCTGCACCGAATCGGCCCGGAGGACGAGATCGTGGTGAGCATTGCGGAGCACCACTCCAATATGCTGCCCTGGCGGATGGTTGCCCGGCAAACCGGCGCCACCCTGCGCTATCTGGAATGTGCGCCGGACGGCAGCCTGCCTATGGCGGAGCTGGAAGCGAAGATCACAGACAAAACCGCTCTGGTGGCTGTGGCGCAGGTGTCCAATGTATTTGGCCGCACCAATCCTATGGACACCATCATTGACCTGGCCCACAAGCACGGCGCCGTGGTAGTGATGGACGCCGCCCAAAGCGCCCCCCACATGCCGATTGATGTGCAGGCACTGGGCGTGGATTTTGTGGCCTTTTCCGGCCACAAGCTAATGGGCCCCATGGGCATCGGCGTGCTGTATGGCAAGGAAGAATTGTTAGAAGAAATGCCGCCTTTCTTATCCGGCGGCGAGATGATCGAGTATGTGACCCGGGACAAGGTGACTTACGCCCCCCTGCCCCATAAATTTGAAGCCGGCACGGTGAATGCTGCCGGTGCGGTGGGTCTGGCCGCCGCCATTGACTACCTGACCGCCATTGGGTGGGACAAGCTGCACGCCCAGGAGGTAGCGCTGACGGATTTTGCCCTGCAAGGGCTGCGTGCCATGCCGTATGTGCATGTGATCGGCGCGGAAAAGGCAGAGGATCACTGCGGCATTTTGACCTTTACCGTTGACGGCGTGCACCCCCACGACATCAGCGCCATTTTGGACGCGGCCGATGTGGCCATTCGTGCCGGGCACCATTGCGCCCAGCCGCTGATGCAGCACCTGGGCACCCCGTCCACCGCCCGCGCCAGCCTGTTCTTCTACAATACAGAAGAAGAAGTACAGCGATTTTTAGACGCGGTGGCGTCCCTAAGGAGGCAAATGGGCTATGGAGAATAGAAATTTTTATAACCAGATCTTAACGGAGCACAACCTGCACCCGGAGCACAAGCACGATTTGGCAGACGCCAACTTGGTGCTGGAGGGGGTCAACCCCAGCTGCGGCGACGACATTGTGCTAAAGCTGAAAGTGGAGGACGGCGTGATCACCGACGGCGCTTTTGTAGGCGACGGCTGCGCCATCTCTCAGGCCTCGGCGGATATTATGCTGGACCTGATCATCGGTGAGAAGAAAGAGGATGCCCTGCATCTGGCGGAGCTGTTCCTAAAGATGATCAAAGACTCCATTACCGAGGAGGAAATGGAGGAGCTGGACGAGGCAGCGGCGCTGCAAGATGTGGCCCACATGCCCGCCAGAGTCAAATGCGCTGTGCTGGGCTGGCACACTATGGAAGAAATGTTTGACCTGGACAAGCAGCAAGACGCAAAGCAGTAAATCCCAAAAAAACAGGGGACGATTCCCTGTACCGCATGAATTAAACCGGAGATACTCTATGAATGATGTTTTAATCCACACTATTATTGAGCATACGAAAGTGATGTTTTATAATTTTTCGATCACATTAAAGACATGTGATATGGATACGATCTTATGCGATATGCCAATATGGAAACATGTGTACCATACTTTACATTCTTTGGATCAATGGTACATCAATCCTGAAGTATATACTGAACCGGATTTTCATGAACCAAATTTGAATAGTCTTGATGTTTATGATAATAAAAAGGTATTATCACGAGAACTGTTAATTGATTATTTTGAATCGATCCAAGAGAAAATCATGGAATATTTAGGCTCATTAAGCGATGCGGATTTATATGAAAAGCCCGATGGGTGTGCGTATAACAGATTATCGTTAATTCTGGGTCAATTTCGGCACTTTCATTGCCACATGGGCAATATAAACGCAACAACGATCTATAACACAAACCAATGGCCTAGAGTGGCTGGTATGTATTGGTTAGATAAAATAGATGATTGTAAAGATATAAAGAACTTATATGAGTGACTTCATATAGTAGAATCAATCAAAAAAGACACCCCAAGCGGCTGCAACGGCACCGTTTGGAGTGTTTTTTAATTGGATTTCTGACAATGAGTGGTGCCGGTACGGCCGTCTGTGGTGTGGCTGTCGCCGGTGGCGTAGTCAATTTTAATTCCCGGCTGGTTGTTGTAGCAATACACATGGAAGCACACGCCGTCGCCCCGGTCCTCCACGGACCAGGCCTCCATCTCCACCCCTTTGGCCACCAGATCGTCGCCGCTGAAAATGGGGGTCACTCGGTACAATACATGGTTGCCGGTCTCTTTTATGTAGTCGGCCACCAGGTTCTCAAAGGGCAGCATACCCTGGGTGTTCAGGTAGCGGGTGCCGGTGATCAGGTTGCAGGTGTTGGCGTTCTCCGCAGACAGCTGGTAGCCAATTAGGTGGCAGCGGTTATACAGGTACTTGCCGTCCACCGTGTCATATTTCACCGTGTGCCAGCCGCTGGGCCGCACTTGGCCGATCTCGCCTCGCTTTTCCGTGGGCATGGTCTCCTTGCACAGGCAGGCAAAGGCCACCCCACAGCGCCCCAGGCTGTCCAGCGGCGCATAGGACTCATAGGCCGATCGGCGCTTTTTGTCCTTGGCACTAAAGCGCGGTTGGTTGTCATCCAGCACCACATAGGACTTTCCGCTAAAGGCGGGTACATTCGCCGCGGTTTGCTTTTTCTTAGCAGCGGTCTTGGCTTTTGCGGTGCCGGCGGTCTGCTTTGCCGTGGTGCCGGCCGTGGTCTGCACCGTGGTCTCCGTCACCGCCGCCGTAGTCTGACGTGCCGTGGTACTCGGCTCGCTGCCGCCCAGCTTGCCCAGGGCGAATATCGCCAGGATCACCGCCGCCAGTACCACCCATAGGGTGGTTTTTTTCTTGCCTTTAGCCATGTTATGCCCTTTCTTTTTTCACATACCGTTCTCTGGTGATTTTTTCGTGAGAGGTGCCCGCAAAGTCCGTGGCATCTTGCAGCCGGTAGCCCCATTGCACCGGCGTGCCATTCAAGGTCAAGTCTGCCGGGTACAGCCGATTCCAGCGGTACAGGAGCAGTTCCTCCGCATGTGGAATATACGCCGCCGGGTCCGCATTTTCTAAGAATAAAATCCCATCGTCAGACACAGCGCCCGGCGCATCCACCACCGTCACCGTTCCCGGGTCAAACAACCCGACAGAATAGGGCAGGCAAAACACCGGCCGCCCGCCGGCTGCCGCTAGCAAATCCGCCACCAGCGCCCGGTCCCGGCTCTGCCGCCGATGATTAAAGGCCAAGCCCCCTTGATCGTCTATGCAAAACGCCAGTATCATCCGCCCACCTCCTTGCGTGCTGTTCCCATTATACACCGTCCGCCCCACCCCCGCAACCACCGTTGACAATCCCCCGCCCCATTTGGTATGATAGGAACAGAACATGGCGGCGGGAGCAAGCCCCCGCCCTACGAAATTCACAAATAAAGGGGCTGGCCCCCTGTTCTTGCAAAGCACTTAATGGAGACTATACGAAATTTATGGCCAAATATAATATTATTGAAAAAGTGTTATTGCTTATAATGCTCTACTCGGATTTGTTTTATTTGAAATACAAATGGACTTGCGATAAGGTTTTTGTCTGTAAGATCAATCCGAATAAGTATTTTCAACCTATTTTATATAGATCATATGGCTTTAGAAAAAAGAAAGTCGAATTAGGTTTACTTATTTTAGAAACCTATTCTCATTTCATTACCGCAATTGTTTTCGTCGAGACTATTATCGACTGCATTTTAAATACATCATTTCTAAAACCAATCGTGCTATTTTCTTTTTGGTTAATTAGCGGCATATTTGTAATCATCTATTTGGCCATAAATTCCATAAAGAAATAGCCGGAACCTATCCCTGTTCACATTTGCTTCCGGTTTGGAGAAAGACAAATGAGTGATTACAAAGACACACAAACGCGCAACGAACGGCGGTATGTATATGCCGCGCTCCTGCTGTTTTTGCTGGGTTTTGGCGGATTTCTGTTGCAATATGTGCTGGGGGCTGAGGTACAATTTGATATAGGCGGCCAATCCGGCACCTGGGTCAATGTGTTTGGCGCGCTTTTGTGTGGCTACGGCTTATCCTGCGAAGCGACCATTATTCATTATATGCTCAACAAAATTCGGGCAAATACCGGCGCCGCCAAGGCGATTTATATTCTGCTTTTTGTCCCGGCACTGTTCGTGGGGCTGCTCGTTGCCGCCATTATGACCATTCCCTACTGCCTGCAATGCGCCAAAAAAATCCGCCGGATCAAAATGGACAACAGCGGCGTTTATCTCCGGTGGCAGCGTATATCGCTGCTGATGTTGGGCGTGATTGATCTCGTTATTTTGGTCGCTTACATTATTGTGGTGTAACCCTAACTCAACTGCATACGCATAGCAAAAAGGCACAGCCGTATGGCTGTGCCTTTCTTTAGTCGGGTGCATAACGATAACGCGCAATTCACACACCGCACCGCATAAAACGATTATATTGATACGCCGTAGGGCGGGGGCTTGCTCCCGCCGTAATCTATTCGCCTTTTTGCGAATATCGCGGGCGGCAGATTGCCGCCCCTACCTCGTCGACATTGCCCCCACAATACCGTAGGGGCGGATAGCATCCGCCCGCTTTTTTAATCACTCGAAAAAAATACTAAATGTAGGGGCCGATGCCCACATCGGCCCGCCCTCTAATACGAGCGCGAAAACGGTGCGATGAGGGCATCGCACCCTACACTTCATTTTTTATATTGACTTCCCATACACCATAGAGCGTTATATTATCCCCTCCGTCAACAAAGTTGACAGCACCTAACCGGCACCCGTCCCCTCTGTCGCTGCGCCACATCTCCCCGCACTGCGGGGAGTCACCCCTTACATTAAGGGGAGCCTTTGAAAAGTGTATCTTAGGTTGTATGACGAATTCGACGAACCGCTTATTTCTTCACAATGGCGCGGCAGATTTTGGCGGTATACATATCCGCCTGGCCGTAGCACTCACCAACGATAGTGACCATCTTGCCCTCGGTCACTTTCTTCAGGTCGTCCATATCCTCAAAGCAGATCTGCACATCGCAATCCCAGTCCCACACATCCGCATTGAACGGCTCCACCACGGCGTACTCATCTGCCACATGGGTCACCTTGGCGGTGAACTGCACGGTCTTGCCCTTGTACTTTTCGTCGGCTTTTACCTGGTTTTCCTTGTAGCGCTTTACAAAATCGTTGATTTTCACCTTTTGGGCGCCGTCATAGTCCGGCACAGTGGCAAACTGGTCGGCGATCACGCACTTTTTCACATCCACATCGCCAAACAGGTCCGTATCGTCGCACACGCCCTCAATGGTCACCGTGTCGCCGACCTTAAACTTCTTCAGGTCCTGGTTGTTCTCCATGTAGACATTCACATTATACAGCCACAGGTCGTCATCATAAGCCCGCAGGGTCACATATTCGTCCTGAATGGTGCCCACCTGCCCGGTAACGGCGATCACCTTGTCCGAGTATTTTTCACTGGCGTTGGCGGCGTCGTTTTTGAAGTCCGTCATGACCGTGTCTACCGTTACTCGTGCTGCCGGTTGGTCGAAGTTGTAGTCCTTTGGCCGATTGGCAACCACAACGATCACCACGATCACCGCCAGGATCACCCCAAAGATAATCAGCTTCTTTTTTCGTTTCTGTTTCTTTTGATCTTTCATTGCCTGGTCAACAGCCAGTTGCACCTCTGCATCGTTTGCCATTTTGCAAACCCCCTTTACTTTGATGGTCTCATTATACAACAGCAAAAAGGGGATTTGGTGTGCTGCCAGCACAACATTCAGGTAGCCGGCGATGCTATAATACAAAGCACAGACAGCACCTGAGCCAGGGCAGACAGGATGATTTGGATCCAAATGCGTTGGGATTTGGTCTTATTTTGCAACCGGGCGATCCGATGGGTCCAGTCCAGATAGTTGGTCAGGATGGGCACCGGCACGGCATAACCGAAGAAGAAAAAACCAAAGGTGCACAGGGCGTCCAACAAAGAATGTGCAGTCGACATCGCAACAATCAGGAAAAACAGCAGGGCGATATCGTACAAGACGGCAATCAACTGGTGCCACCAGATCCCCTTGCGAAAGCCGGGGACGGTGCGCAAAAGCCGCTGAAGCTTGCTGCGCCGCTCCAAGTCCAGGATCAGATCGTCCATATTTCTGTACCGATTGGTTTCATCAATCTGGGTGCATTTCAAAACGATCTCAGACAGCTAACCATTCACCAACTGCACACCCGGCAGACAGCCGGTAACCATCACATTGATCAGCACGCCCATGGAGTAAATATCCGCTTTTGGTCCGGTTTGGTGAAAGCCGAATTGCTCCGGTGCGGTAAAGCCCTGGGTGCCCAGGATCTCCGTATCGCGGCTTTGATTACGCTTGACGGTGCGGCTGATGCCAAAGTCGATGATCTTCACCGTGCCGTCCGCCGCCAGCATAATATTGTTTGGGTTAATATCCCGGTGAACAATGCCCAGCTTGTGTACCTGCTTTAGCCCATTACAGATCTGGAGCGCTATATTTTTGGTTTCCAAATCACTTAGCGAACCACGGCGCTCCATATACGCCCGCAGGGTACTGCCGCCGTTGATGAATTCCTCTACCGCATAAAACCGTCCGTCCTGTGCCACTGTATCGTAAAAGCGCACAATGTTCTTGCAATCCAGGCGGATCAGCTTTTGATACATTTCCGTATCTTCCAGCCCGATTTCCTTCAGCACATACAAGCTGCCGTCGGCCATGGCCAGCTTCATGCGCGGGTTCATTTCTTTTAAAATTTCATACTGCATAAAAATTACCTTGCTTTTAAAGTGTTACTATTATATCATAAATGCAAGGGCATTTGGCGATTTTTGCCAAAATAAGGAGAAGATGATGAAAAAAACCACCGAAGAGTTAATGGAGATCCTAAAACAGAAAAAGTCCATACATGCGTATTTTACGGAAGAAATCGACGAACTGGAATTCGCGTCCCTAACGGAATACCTGGAACTGCTGCTTAACGAAAAAGGACTGCGCAAAAGCGATGTCATCAAGCGCAGCAATATGGACAAAAACTATGCCTACCAGATTTTCAACGGCAACAAGACCCACCCGTCCCGAGACAAGATGATTGCCCTTGCCATCGGTATGGGACTGAATGTATTAGAAACCCGTAAGTTGTTGAAGATCGCCGGCGCTTGTGACCTGTATGCCCGCAACCCGCGGGACAGCGTACTCATCTATTGCCTGCATAAAGGGGCCGGCTTAATGGAAGTTAACGAACTCCTAAGCGATTATAACCTGGATATTTTGGAATAAATGTAGCAGAAATAGGCGCAGTTGACAACCAACCGTCCGGATTATGGTACTGTTGGCAGAAGAATTATGTTTCTATAACTTTCGGGCGGCAGATTGCCGCCCCTACAGAGGACTTTCCTGTGGATCACCACCAATAAACTGTTCCTGTACCCGTAGGGGCGGATATGATCCGCCCGCTTTTTTATAATCATGTTCAATAAAAAACATAAAAATATAGGGGCCGATGCCAACATCGGCCCACTATATCTCCGTTAATAACTGTAAAAATCAACCACCAAAGGCTGTGCAACCTGCTACAAAACAGTCCACCGGACTGTTTCTACCAAATTTGCAAACAAATTTGGAGCAGCTTGTCGTTGGTTCAAGTCTATTGATAGAATGAAAAATACGGAGCACACATACACCTGCGCCGAAAGGGCACTTTACCGCAGCGCACCAAGGTTGTGCAACCTGCTACGAAACAGTCCACCGGACTGTTTCTACCAAATTTGCAAACAAATTTGGAGCAGCTTGTCGTTGGTTCAAGTCCATTGATAGAATGAAAAATACGGAGCACACAAATGTGTACTCCGTATTCTTGGCTCCCCAAGTTGGACTCGAACCAACGACCCTGCGGTTAACAGCCGCATGCTCTACCAACTGAGCTATTGAGGAATGTTTCAGTCCCCGATAAAAATCGGGGACTTTTATGTCGGCACAGACCTATTTTTCCAGGCAGTCGCCCGCCAAGTATCTTCGGCA
>ENA-OUPA01000012-OUPA01000012.1-human-gut-metagenome-genome-assembly--contig:-NODE-12-length-152209-cov-40.407_pt1 | contig 152209 bp, 133 predicted proteins | sample MGYA00237939_ERZ548770 | MGnify/ENA primary metagenome ERZ548770 (study PRJEB26490, sample SAMN05356877) | human gut metagenome | biome: terrestrial biome; feature: human-associated habitat; material...
TTGTCCAAATAGATTTTGTAAAATCGGTCTGTTACTGAAAGCCATTTTAATAGTTTCATAGATATATTCCTCCTAACAACCGGTATTATAACACAATATGCGTGCGCACGCAACTACTTTTTTAACATTATATCTGCCGCTTTGTCCTCCTAAACACAAATCAATTCTACATCTATAATCTCTACTGCTCTGCTACGAATATTATTCATTGCACCAACCCACGCCATCATATCATCTGCTTTAAGTTGTTCCGTTACTCCCTGCCTGTCGGCATATTCTTTTACCAGCCGAGAAAACATATCTTCTGCCTGCTCGTCAATATCGGCAACAAAGGAAAAAACTGTTTTGCACGGTATCGTTCACGATACGATGAGCGATGATTTAGGTGGAAAAATCGCACTCATTACCCCAATGTTTTATATTAAAGATTTAATATAAAGAAAAAGAGCTAACAGACTTCAAAAATCTGATAGCTCTTTGCTTATTCTTATGATAATTCAAATAATGTTGCCATTTTGTTGCCACAGAGGGCATTAAGGCTTAGAAAACCGCATAACTACGGGCTTTCTTTGACCTGCAAAATCACTCCCACTCCACTGTACCGGGCGGTTTGGAAGTGATGTCGTAGACCACGCGGTTGACGTGCTCCACCTCGTTGGTGATGCGGTTGCTGACAGTAGCCAGGATATCGTAGGGAATACGCGCCCAATCGGCTGTCATAAAGTCATCCGTGGTAACGGCACGAATAGCCACCAGGTGATCGTAGGTGCGATGATCGCCCATCACGCCCACCGTCTTGACACAGGGCAGCACGCAGAAGAACTGGGCCATCTCTTTTTCGTACCCATTCTTGGCCATCTCGTCCCGCAGGACCCAATCCGCCTCTTGCAGCACCCGGATCTTATCCGCGGTGATCTCGCCCAAGATTCGCACGCCCAGACCGGGGCCGGGGAACGGCTGGCGCCACACCAGCTCCTTGGGAATGCCCAGCATGGTGCCCACCTTGCGCACCTCGTCCTTAAACAGGTCGCACAGCGGCTCTACCAAGCCCAGGAACTGCACATCCTCCGGCATCTTTACCTTATTATGATGGGTTTTGATGGTATCCGCATCCCCCTTGCCGGACTCAATGCAGTCCGGATAAATGGTGCCCTGGGCAAAGTAGCCCAGCTCATCCTGGTGGCGGATCTCGTCCCAAAACACATTAAAGAACTCGGTGCCGATGATCTTGCGCTTTTGCTCCGGGTCGGTGACGCCCTTCAGCGCCTGCAAAAAGCGCTCCTGGCAGTTGACCCGCACAAAATTCATATCAAACAAGGAAGTAAAGGACTTTTCTACAAAATCGCCCTCGTCCTTGCGCATTAAGCCCTGGTCCACAAACACGCAGGTAAGCTGCTTGCCCACCGCGCGAGACAGCAGGCCCGCTGCCACGGAGGAGTCTACACCGCCGGACAGGCCCAGAATCACCTTTTTGTCACCAATCTGCGCACGCAGCGCAGCTACGGTCTTTTCGATAAAATTATCCATCTGCCAGTCGCCGGAGCAACCGCAAACATCAAACAGGAAATGATGAAGCATTTCCTTGCCATAAGTGGTATGGGTCACCTCCGGGTGGAACTGCACTGCATACAGGCCACGCTCCGGGTTCTCCATGGCCGCACAGGGGCAGTCCGCCGTCTTACCGGTGACGGTAAAGCCCGCCGGGGGCTGGGCGATATAGTCCGTATGGCTCATCCAAACGGTAGAGTCCTGGGGCACATCCCGCAGCACACTGCCGCCCAGCACGGTCAACTTGATCTTGCCGTACTCGGACACCGGCGCCGTCTCTACCTTGCCGCCCAGCATCCATGCCATCAGCTGGCAGCCGTAGCAAATGCCCAGCACCGGCACGCCCAGCTCCAGCACCTCCGGGGTGTAATGGGGAGAGGCCGGGTCATACACGGAATTGGGACCGCCGGTAAAGATAATGCCCTTATAATTTCCCTGCCGAATGGTATCCAGCGAGGTGGTATAAGGCAGAATTTCGGCAAACACGCCGTGATCACGCACACGGCGGGCGATCAGCTGATTGTACTGACCGCCGAAATCCAAAACAAGAATTTTTTCCATACTATTCCTCCAAAGCGCAACGCGCGTTCATACGGGTCTATTATAGCGAAAAGCCCGCCGCTTTGCAAGGAAAATAGCGAAAAAGCGCCCCTTGGGTCTAAACATGCCCTATCCGGCAAAATACCGGGGCAGCACCGGCGGCTGCTCCACCGGTCGCCCGGCCTGCTCCCGGGCGGTACACAGCCGCAAAAGCAGCATAGACAGCGTAGCGCACTGGCACACAGGCGCCAGTAAAGGCAGGCTGTCCGGAAACAAAAATACCTGCCGTGCGCCGGACAGCTGCCCTGCCAGGCTCTCTACCGTGCAAGCCACCGTACCCGCGCCCCGAATGGCCGCCAGTTGCAGGGCAGCGCAGGTTTTTTCCGTCAGTTCCCGACTGCTGATCAACGCCACCAGCGCCGTGTGACTGTCCACCATAGGCAGCAAGGTGTGGCGCAGCTCCGCCGCAGGCACCGTCTCCACCGGCACGCCCAAAGTACGGCTCCACACGCCGGCCATGGCGCCCGCTGCCGCCAGGTCAATGTTTTGACCCACAAACAGCAGCCGATCATAGCCGGTTAGGTACGCCGCCAAAGCGTCCAGTTCGCTGCCGCTTTTTAAGATCAGCCGCAGCTTGTCCGGCAGGGTGGCGCACAGCTTTACCGCCATGCGGCCGAATAAGGGGGTAATGGTCTTTTGGCGCAGCCCCCAGTCCACCGCCACCAGCGCCAGCAACACATAGCCCAGCACAAAGTGGGTCACCGGCGGCAACCCGCCGGGCAGGCTGCAAGGCAGGGACAGAAGCGTGCCCCCGGCACGAGCCAAGGGACTATCCGGGTCGCCGGTCAGCGACGCCGTGCGGGCGCCGAAGGCCGCCGCCTTTTGCAGCGCCTCCGCCACCTCTGCCGTTTGGCCGCTGGCAGAAATGCCCACCACCAGCGCGCCTCGGTCGCACACCACGCCCCCGGCGCAGAACTCACCGGCAGAATAGGCAAAAGTAGGCACATCGCACACCGACTCAAAATTACAAGCCGCCGCTTGCGCCAGGTGATAGGAAGTGCCGCAGCCTACCAGCAGCACCCGACTGACGCCACGGGGGCGCAGGCGGCTTTTGCCCAACCGAGGTTGATCCCCACGCACAAAGCGATGGAGCAGCAGCTCCAAATCTCCGGGCAGCGCCTGTAACGCCTCTCCCGGGTCCGCAAAGCCCGCTGCCGGCGGCCGTCGCAAAGTCACCGCGCAGGGGGATTTTTTAATTTTTTTGCCCTTGGCGTTCCAAAACTGCAGCTTGCCCGGGCGCAGCTGCACGCACTCCCCGGCAGACAGGACATAGATTTTCATTTGATCCGGTTCCAGTGCCGCCAAATCCGAAGAAACGCAAGCGCTGCCGCCGCCTACCGCCGCATACAGCGGCGCCCCGTGAGCACAGGCAAACAGGCATTCCTCACCCCGACGCAGCACGGCCAAAGCATAGTTGCCCCGAGCCTCACGGCAGCACAGACGCAAAGCGGCAACAGTGCCGCTGTCTGCATACACCTGCAAAAGCGCCGCCAACACCGCGCCGTCGCTGTCCGGATAAGGCAGCAAATTCAGCGCGCTGCGCAGGGCGCCGGCGTTCTCCACCGTGCCGTTCATCGCCAGGCAATAATCATCGGTCACAAAGGGGTGCACATTCTCTGCGGTGCGCCCGCCACAGGTAGCAAACCGGGCGTGTACCAATCCGCAGGGCGCTGTGCTCTCCGGCAGCTGCTGTGCCAATGCCGTCACGCTTTCTTTGCTTTTGGCGCACAGCAGCTGACCCCCTTGCATTAGGGCGGCGCCGTAACCGTCCAGCCCCGGCTGGGTGCAGGCCTGCAACTTCTCCAGCAGCAGCCCGCCACAGGGGGCGCTGCCGACAAATCCGTATAGAAACATGGTATTCGCTCCTCCTTAATTTGGCAGCAACCGGGCCACGATCACGCTCATATCGTCTCGTCGATCCGCCGGGGTGTGGGCCTTGGCATAGGCCAGCACCGTATCTGCCAGCTCCTGCTGATCCTGGGATTGAAAGCGGCAAAGCAGCGCCTCCAGCCCTACCGCGTCCGCGTCTGTAATGCCGTCGCTGAGCAGCACCACCGTGTCCCCGGCGCCCAGCACCGCCGTGCGCTTGGCAAAGGTAATGCCCCGCAAAATGCCCGCCGGCATACTGGCCAGCTCGCACCGGGTCAGCCGCCCGTGGCGCAGCACATAGGATCGGGGTGCGCCGGCTTTGTAAAAGGCGCACCGGCCGGTAAACAGATCTACGCAAGCACAGTCCAGGGTAGCCAGACTCTCCTCATTGCTCTTGACCAGCAGCGCAGAGTTGACTACTTTCAGCGCCGCGTCAAAGCCAAAGCCTGCACTAAGCAGACGGCTCAGCAGACCGGCGCCCATAGCGCCGTCCAGCGCTGCCCGAGAGCCGCGACCCATACCGTCGCTGATAATCAGAATTTGGTGACCACGGCCGTCCCGGGCGACCTTTACCGTGTCACCGCACAGCCGTCCCTCCGCTGCGTACTGGGCGTAACCCACAGACAGACAATAAAGGGGCTTTTCGTTAAAGGTCAACAGACTTTCGCTGCCGTAGCGGGTCACCTGGCCTGCCTCCAACGAGCGCCCGCAGGTCTTGCTGATCCTGGCCTGGAGCACCGGACTGGACAATCCCGGTGCCGGATCGTCACAGGCGATCTCCACGCGCATACGGTCAAATTTGTCTAAAATCACAGAGATATTTTTGGGATAAATTTCGCTCTCGCCCAGCAGCCGCCGCAGCTTTCCGGCTGTTTTGGCGTCAAAGCACTCCGCCTGATCAAACTCAAAGGCCAAATCGGACAGCATGTCGGAGATGGAGTAAAACTGGTCCGCCGCCACCATACGCATATCGCTTTTTTCCGGATCCGGAGGCAATCCCCTTTTGCCGTTAATGCGGTCGATCTTCTCCCGCACCTCCCGCACATTGTCGCTGACGCTGGCCATGGCGGAGGCGGCAAATCGCAGCCGCAGTACCAGGCTTTGGCGCAGAGAGCCCTCCGGGGCAATATCCGCACCGTTTTCAAAAAAGGCAGTGCACCGATCGCCCCAGGCGGCAGGCAGCAGAAGCAGTAGCACGCCAGCCACCGCACTCTCCACGAAGGTGCACACACTCAAATGTCCCAGGTTGGCCGCCACAGAGAAAAAGCCCATAGACAGCACAAACGCCCCGGCGCAGCCCAGGGAGGCAAACCGATCAAACAGTGCCGCCAGCAGGGCGGAAAAGCCGTAGGCCCCTAGCAAAAACATGGTGTCTTGCCCGGCCAGACCCAGGGCGAACCCCAGGCACAGCGCCAGGGTAACCCCCAACCGAGACGAGCCAAAGCGTAAGGTAATCAAGATCAGCAGCACGGCCGCAATCCGCGCCGGTGCAATGCCGAAAATCGTCAATCGAGACAGGCTCATTAACAGCAGCGAACCACTAATGAGCACGCATACCAAGTCGCCGGTAGGCGCAGCCTTGCACCGCAGACGGCGATAATTGCAGTGCTCTGCGCGGAAGAAGAAATATCCGCCGCCACCGGCCAAAATGCTCTCGCCCAGCACCAGCGCATAATCTGCCGCGCCGCCGCCCAATCGCAGTTGCAGCACCGCCCCGGTCAGCCCCACTGCCAGACAAGACAGCGCCATGGGCAGCCGGGCGTCTCGCCGGGGGAGAAAGGCAGCCATTGCCAGCGCGCCTACCAAGGCGATCAGCACTGCCGCAAAGTACCGCACGCGAGCCGTGCCGGTACCAAAGATCATATATCCCAACCCGGCACCCAGGGCGGAAAAGAGAAAATCCCGCCGCCCGGACACCGCCACCAGTGCCACCGCAAAGGGGCTGCACCCGCCGGCTACCGCCCCGGCGGATAGTACAAACCCACCCAGCAAGTGTCCGGCGCACCCCAGCAGCGCGCGCTTGGTCCCGGCGCGGCTGTGGGCGGTGGTGAATTTTGGCTTTTCCAGTAGTTTCATAAGCTTGTCCTCAACGGTCTTTTTGGACCAGTATAACCTATAAAATTAGCAGATCCTGTCACTCGCCGTCCCCGGCAAAAAGTGCCCCCTTTCCCCACAATTTCCCCTGTTTTATTCCACGAAGGCAGCAATTTGCTCCCCCGTATAACATAAGAAAGCCACCGATCATCGGTGGCTTTCTGCTTTGCTATTCGTCGTAATCCTCGATTTTCTGTTCTTCCTCTTGTCTCTGTTTTTCCCGGGTTTCTTCCCCCTTGGCTTGCGGGATTTGATGATCCCTGCAACCGATGCAATCACGACTGCTGTGGCTAAGGCAATGGCAAGATAAATTAAAATATTCGCTACGATGGAATGGTGCGTAAGCGTCACCGCTGCTCACAAAAGCGGCTGTCAGAAACAAGCCCTGAATACACAAATTCTGCATTACACAACTAAAATAGTTGCCATGGAGAACAAAGCGCGATATAATGTCCTTGATGATAAAATTGTTATTATTGTAACTTTACCGGACAAAGTGCGTGATCGTCCTCTGCGTTGCCTCCGTTTTTGCGAAAGATATAGTGCCACAGCGGATTTGTGATTCTGTTCAAACTTACTGGAGAATTTATACACGCATGTCTATAAAAGTCGCACACGATTGCAGGGGCAGGTATTTTAGCGTATGTTGCACGACGGGCTGTATGAGCAAATTATCAATAAGGGATTAGAAACGGAGCTTGCCTCTACGGACAAGCGCTCTACTACCGCGCCCATTGATCGTGCCGAGGCGTCCAAAATACTGGCAAAATACATTGCCGAAGTTGTAGAAAAAGGGCTTGATAATGTTGCGGATAATGGCGGTGACGTTAGCTCACAAGTAGCGCTTGCAAACCGAATTATTTCTACGATTATCACCGAAACAAAAGAAAACGAACTTGGTAAAATGACAGTCGCAGAACAGGCTGAGCAGTTGCTCTCGCTCTTTGACAAAAAGAACAGCATTCTTGCTCTCAATGAAAAGGCAGCGATTATTCGCCCCGAAACGTCTATTGCACAAAGCTCGTTATTTACAGGAGCAATCCATGAGCCGCAGATGTTTACCGAACTCAAGAAGGAAATTATCTCCTGTAACCGCATAGATATGCTGGTATCCTTCATTAAATGGAGCGGCCTGCGCTTAATTATAGATGAGCTTACAACCTTTACGAAAAACGGTGGAGAACTCCGCATTATTACAACCTCTTATATGGGAGCGACTGATGTAAAGGCAATCGAAGAACTCCGCAAACTTCCTAACACAAAAATCAAGGTGAGCTATGACACCAAACGCACCAGACTTCATGCGAAAACGTATGTCTTCTATCGGGATACCGGTTTTACTACGGCGTATGTGGGTTCATCGAATCTTTCTAATGCTGCCATCTCCAGCGGTCTTGAATGGAACGTAAAGGTTACAAAGAAGGACCTGCCGGAAACCATTGACAAAATCGAGGCTACCTTTGAAAGCTATTGGAATTCCAATGAATTTGAATATTACAACGAGGAGCAAAAGGAGCGTTTGTCCCGTGCGTTAAAGGCCGAAAAATACTTTGACAGTAATCATGCAGAAGTTTATACAATGGATATTGCGCCCTATTCCTATCAGCAAGAAATTCTTGATAAGCTGGAAGCTGAGCGCAAGGTTCGTGGCTATCACAGAAATCTTGTTGTTGCCGCCACAGGTACCGGAAAGACGGTAATTTCCGCGCTTGACTACAAGCGTTTCCGCAAGCAAAACCCGGATAAGCCTTGCCGGCTTCTGTTTGTGGCTCATCGTGAAGAAATCCTGAAACAAAGTATGTACACCTTTCGCGCGGTACTGAAAGACGCGAACTTTGGCGATATGTTTGTAGGCAGCTATAAACCGGAAAGCATAGATAATCTTTTTATATCTATTCAAACTTTCAACTCGCAGAGCTTTACCGAGAAAACAACATCGGATTTTTATGATTATATTATCGTAGACGAGTTTCACCACGCCGCCGCACCTACATATCAAAAGCTCTTATCCTATTATCATCCGCAGATTCTTCTCGGTTTGACGGCAACGCCCGAGCGTATGGATGGCAAGAGCATTTTGCCGTATTTCAATAATCGTATTGCTGCCGAAATTCGTCTGCCCGAAGCGATTGACCGTAAGCTCCTGTGTCCGTTTCAATATTTTGGTGTAACGGATACGGTTGATCTGGATCACTTAAAATGGGCAGCCGGAGGCTATGATAAAGGCGAGCTTTCGCGAGTTTATACACTCAGCGGTATAACGGCAAATCGTCGTGCCGACTTGGTGGTTTCTTCATTGCTCAAATATGTTACCGATATTGATGATGTAAAGGGGCTTGGATTTTGCGTAACGGTTGAACACGCAGAATTTATGTCCAATTACTTTAATGCCCGCGGAATTCCGTCGATGTTCCTGACCGGACATTCGCCGGACGAAGAAAGAAAAGCGGCAAAAAATAGACTTGTAAAAGGTGAAGTGCGATTTATCTTCGTCGTTGATATCTACAACGAAGGTGTGGACATCCCTGAAGTCAACACGGTTTTATTCTTGCGTCCAACAGAATCTTTGACGGTGTTTTTACAGCAGCTTGGACGTGGACTGCGCTTATCCGAGGATAAAGAGTGCCTGACTGTACTTGATTTTATCGGACAGGCAAACAAAAAGTATAATTTTGAAGATAAGTTTGCGGCTCTACTTTCCAACACCACACGAGGTGTAACACGTGAAATCAAGGATGGGTTTATTTCACTTCCAAAGGGATGCTATATTCAGCTTGAAAAGAAGGCAGCAAGATATATTCTTGATAACATTCGCGCATCTTACGGAAACAGCGCAGGTCTTGTTGCACGTATAGCAACCTTTGAAGAAGATACCGGCCTAAAACTTACCCTCGAAAACTTTCTCGACCACTATCGGTTGGATCCTCGTTCAATCTATAAATTTGCTTCCTTTTCTCGTCTGTGCGCACGTGCAGATATAATTGATAATTTTGAGGAACCGATGGAAGAGGTAATGTCAAAGGCACTCAGTCGTTTTGCCTTGGTGGATTCAAGACATTGGATTGTATTTATGCTGCGTGTTTTGAAAAATATCGATCATTTCGACCTTACAAAACTTTCGGATATAGAAAAGCGTATGCTTCAGATGTTCTATATTACAATGTGGGGAAAAGCGATTGAGGATTGGAACGCAGACGAAGTATTCGAAAACTTCCGGGCGCTTTTGAATAGTCCTGTCATGCTTTCCGAGCTAATTGCACTGCTCAAATATAACTACAATCGCATTGATTTTATTGATGAGCCTGTGCGCCTCGGATTTGATTGTCCGCTGGATCTACATTGTACCTATACGCGCGATCAACTGCTTGTTGCCATGGATTTTATGAAGCCAAGCACGGTTCGCGAAGGTGTGAAATGGTTGCCAGACAAGGAAATTGATGTGTTCTTTATCACATTGAACAAGTCGGATAAAGACTACTCACCAACAACCATGTATCAGGATTATTCCATCAACGAAACTCTGTTCCATTGGCAAAGCCAAAGTACCACCAATGCAGAAGGTAAAGTCGGTCACCGGTATATCAATCATCGCAAAAACGGCAGCAAGGTTCCCTTGTTTGTGCGCGAATTTAAAAATGATGTTTACGGCAATACGGCACCGTACACTTATCTTGGTACTGCAAATTATGTTTCACATAACGGTTCAAGACCCATGAACATTACATGGAAATTAGATGCCCCTATTCCGGCAAAATACCTGAAGAAAACAAACAAATTGGTGGTTGGATAATGACAGAAGTCGTGGCGGATCTTATATGGAATAAAGATAAATTTATGATTTGTCAATGTCCGGCGCAAAAGTCAGCGGCCTTTTGTGGATACTCGTATTTTTTGCTTTTGCGCTTTTCAAAATCGTTTCTTCCACAAAGTAAAAAAGCGTTCCGTCCTTTAACAAATAGCCCGTATCCATCCAGCCGCATTGCAAGTCCTCCGTTTTCATTATTACCGTTACAAAATCTCGATTTGCAGGGTCATTATAGCATAACGCAGCCTGTCAACAATCAACAACAAAAAGCCACCGTAATTCTACCAAAATTACGGTGGTTTATTGGTCGAAGTGCGGAGACTCGAACTCCGTGCCTCTTGGTCCCAAACCAAGCGCTCTACCAGATGAGCTACACCTCGGTGCATCTATTATTAGGATATGCTGCTGCGCACTTGTGTTATTTTAATATATCCGGCAGGGTTTGTCAAGCGGGTGATTGGGCGGGCAACTGTGGCTGCTCCATCCGCACTTATGCATACGCAAAGAAAAACACCACCGCTTTGGCTCACGCCGGGGCGGTGGTATTCTTTGGGGGCTAAAATCAGTCCTGGAACAGCGGGGTAGACAGGTAGCGGTCACCGGTATCCGGCAGCAAGGCTACGATGGTCTTGCCTGCGTTCTCCGGGCGCTTGGCCAGCTGCTCGGCAGCCCAAACGGCTGCACCGGAGCTGATACCGGTAAGCACCGCGTCAGACTTAGCCAGGCGCTTGCCGGTGGCAAAAGCATCTTCATTGGTGACGGTAATGATCTCGTCGTAAATCTTGGTATCCAGCGTATCCGGAACAAAGCCGGCGCCGATACCCTGGATCTTATGGGCACCGCCTTGGCCGGTGGACAGCACCGGGGAGGAAGCGGGTTCTACGGCAACCACTTTTACATTGGGGTTTTGGCTCTTTAGGTACGCGCCCACGCCGGACACCGTACCGCCGGTGCCTACGCCTGCCACAAAGATGTCAACCTTGCCCTCGGTGTCCTTCCAGATCTCCGGGCCGGTGGTGGCCTTATGGGTGGCCGGGTTCACCGGGTTTACAAACTGACCGGCGATGATGGAGCCGGGGATCTGCTCGTGCAGCTCCTCTGCCTTGGCGATGGCGCCCTTCATGCCCTTGGCGCCCTCGGTGAGCACCAGCTCTGCGCCATAGGCTTTCATCAGGTTGCGGCGCTCCACGCTCATGGTCTCCGGCATGGTGATGATCAGGCGATATTTTTTGGCTGCAGCAACGGCTGCCAGACCGATGCCGGTGTTGCCGGAGGTGGGCTCAATAATGGTGCCGCCGGGCTGCAACTTGCCGGACTTTTCTGCGTCCTCTACAATGGCCTTAGCAATACGGTCCTTCACGGAACCAGCCGGGTTAAAATACTCCAGCTTGGCCAAAACAGTTGCTTTCAGGTCGTTCTCTTTTTCAAACTGGGTCAGCTCCACCAGCGGGGTACCGCCAACCAGGTCCAGGATAGATCTATAAATTGCCATGATAATAACTCCTTGTCAAATTCAAATGAAATTGTCGGTCAAATCAGGCGTTCAGCGCTTTTACAGCGTCAAATCCCTGCTCCAGATCGGCGATAATGTCGTTGATGTTCTCTGTACCGATAGAAAGACGGATGGTGTTGTCAAAAATCTTCTGCTCGTTGAACTCCTGCTCGGACAGCTGAGAGTGGGTGGTGGTCTTGGGGTGGATCACCAGGGACTTTACATCTGCCACATTAGCTAGCAGAGAGAAGATCTCCAGCGCGTCGATAAAGGCCTTTGCCTCTTTTTCGCCGCCCTTGATGTCAAAGGTGAAGATGGAACCTGCGCCGTTGGGGAAATATTTATTGTACAGATCCTGATATTTGGGATCCAAGGACGGATGATTCACATGCTCGACCAGCGGGTGATTTTGCAGGTACTCCAGCACCTTCTTGGTGTTCTCCACATGGCGCTCCACACGCAGGGACAGGGTCTCTACGCCCTGGAGCAGCAGGAATGCGTTAAAGGGAGAAATAGCAGCGCCGGTATCGCGCAGCAGAATCGCGCGGATATAAGTGGCAAATGCTGCCGGGCCGGCAGCCTGCACAAAGCTGATGCCGTGGTAGCTGGCGTTGGGTTCGGTGAGCTGCGGGAACTTGCCGCTCTTTTCCCAATCGAACTTGCCGCTGTCTACAATCACACCGCCCAGGGTGGTGCCGTGACCGCCGATGAACTTGGTGGCGCTGTGGACCACAATGTCTACGCCGTACTCAATGGGGCGCAGCAGATAGGGCGTTGCAAAGGTGCTGTCCGCCACCAGCGGAATGCCGTGCTTGTGAGCGATCTTGGCCAGCGCCTCAATGTCCACCAAGTTAGAATTGGGGTTGCCCAGGGTCTCAAAGAAGATCAGCTTGGTGTTGTCCTGAATGGCATCCTCAAAATTTTGCAGATCGTCCGGGTCAACAAATGTAGTCTTGACCCCGTGCTCCGGGAAGGTGTGCTCCAGGTAGTTGTAAGTGCCGCCGTAAATGGTCTTGGCGCTGACAATATGGTCACCGGCCTTGGCCAGTGCCTGGAAGGTGTAAGCCAAAGCAGCCGCACCGCTGGCGGTAGCCAAAGCGGCTACGCCGCCCTCTAAAGCGGCAATGCGCTTTTCAAACACATCCTGGGTGGAGTTGGTCAGACGGCCGTAAATGTTGCCGGCGTCTGCCAGGCCAAAACGAGCCTGGGCGTGGTCGCTGTTATGGAAAACATAAGAAGTGGTTTGATAAATCGGTACGGCTCTGGAGTCGGTAGCGGGATCCGCCTGCTCCTGGCCAACATGCAGCTGCAAAGTCTCAAATGCGTATTTCTTGCTCATAATTCAAATTCCTTTCAAGTTCAAATGATAAAATGTAGGTTACGATTGGGTCACATACATCGGCTCATTCGTCCAAATCGGAAATTTTGTCTTAACAAAGTGGGAAATAACCGGTTCATAGCGGTCTCCTGATTTCTTCGGGTCTCCCCGTTGGATTGACTTAACTATACACCATAATGCCTACTATGTCAATAGGTAATGTCGGAAAAAATAAGAAGTTTTTTCTGAGCCGCCAAGATTTCGCGTAACCAGGCCAAAAACAGCAAAAAATAAAATGCGGAAAATCTCGTTGCAATTCAAAGTGGGCAGATACTATCCGCCGTCTCTGACGTGTATACCATCATCTTACACACCTATATGCACGCATATTTAAACCCGCTGAACGCCATACAAAAAGCGACTTCCCTCGGGAAGTCGCTTTTCCTTATATATTATTGTATCTATTTTCAGGCGCTTATTCTTTACCGGCGCGGCGCTGGGACAGGGCGGCAGAGATCTGCGCCTTCTTCTCACCCACAATGTCGTACTTAAACATGGGGAAGATGGACAGCAGTGCCAGCACACCCGGCAAGGCGGTATAAGCAAAAAAGATAATGTCCTTCGTCTTGGTGGTGAAAGTACCGGCACCCAAAGCGTCATAATAACCGGACACCTGCACAAAGATCAGACCCACGGCGGTACCCAGTGCCAGACACACCTTAATGGTCAAGGTCAGGATGGAATAGGCGGCGCCCTCCATCCGCTTGCCGGTCTCATACTCGTAATAATCCACGCAATCGGCAGTCATGATCATGGGCATTAAGGTGACGGCGCCGAACTGCAAGCCGATCAGGAACAGAGAGGCATAAAACAGCACGGTGAGCACCATATTGTCCGGAGACTGGAACCAGAAATGGCCGATCACAAAGGAGAAAATGGAAGCGGCAAAGCCGTAAACAGACAGAAGAATGTACGCCTTGCGCTCATCCAGCTTCTTAATCAGCAGGGGGCACAGCGCCATACTGATCATGGAACCCACGGCGGTAACGATACCCAAAACAGCCACCAAGTTTTGGCTGCCCAGGATCACCGTTGCGGCCTGTACCTGGATACCCATAGCCATCTGACGGCCAAAGCCCAGGAAGTAAGAAATAATCACCAGCATTAAGGGTTTATTGTTCTTCAGCGCACCCATCATATCCTTAAAAGTGGTCTTTTCGCCGGCCTGGTAGGGCACACGCTCCTTATTAAGCAGCGGAATCAGGGCAAAGAGCACACAACCAAAGATGGCGGTAAGCACTGCGGTCCAGAAGAACTCGGAAGCGATCATAGGCGTATCTGTCTCGCCGGACTTAACGAACACCTTGGACCCGCCGGGAATGATCAGGCAGGCAATCGGCACAATCACCACGCAGGCAGAAAAGCCGATCTGCTTAAAGGTATTGGAAATGGACACCACATTGGTGCGCTCCGTGGGATCCGGGGTCAGCACGGAAGCGATCCCCTGCGAGGGCACATCGCCCATGGTCATGGCAATGGACCAAATCAAGTAGGTGAGGAAGATCCACACATACAGCCCGGTGCCGGAAAACGGCACTTTCACAAACACCACAGCGGTCATCACCAGCAGCGGCACCAGAGAGTACAGAATCATAGATTTGAACTTGCCCCGCTTGCTTTTGGACCGGTCGATCAGGTTGCCCACCACCGGGTCCGCCACAGCAGACACGATCTTGGCCACCAAAATTAAAATGGCCACCACAGACACATTGGCGCCCAAAATGGAACCGTCAAACTCGGCCTGGTAGGAGTTTAGCAAGCCTACGATGGCCTGGAACCCGAACAGTCCCAGGGAGTACGCCGCAATCTCCTTAAAATTCATATACTTTTTTTTCGTTGCCGTTACAGCATCTGCCATAAAAACCCCTCCTTTTTATTGCAAAAAAGCAGAAAGGGGCGCAAAGCCATTCCCTCATTGAAACGGCTGCGTCCCCTAAATGCTTAAAATTTACTCCGCCAACTCGGCGTCGTCCTTAAAAACTTCCTTAAACAGGTCAATGTCCGCCGCTTTCATCACAGCGCTGAACAGGCGAGAGCCGTTCACCGGCAGCAGCTTGCCAAACACGCTCATGGCGTGGGCATCCACACCGTGGATCTGCAGTGCCTGCTTGTGCTCTATACCGAACATGATCATCTTCACCATCAGGTCGCAATCGGTAGAGATCATATTGATGACCTTCTCGCCCTTGCCGCCTGCATTGGACTGGCCGCGGAAAATATCTGTCTTGGTAAAGCCGGGGCAAACCAGACCCACATAGCACTTGCCACGGAACTCCTCACGCAGAGCCTCGGTAAAGCCCTTCAGTGCAGCCTTGGAAGCACTGTACATGGAAGTACCGGCCAGGCTCATCAGTGCGGCAGAAGAGTCAATGTTAACAATGCCCGGATCCGTGCTCTGCAGCAGCATGGGCAGAAATGTCTTAACGGAATACACGCAGCTGTAGAAATTAATGTTAATGGCACGCTCAATTTCTTCATCACTGTAGCGGTCAAAGCGCTTAAACTTAGGCAGAATACCGGCGTTGTTGACCAGCACATCCACCTGCACGCCTTCCTCTACCAGCTCGTTATAGAAGTTCTCCCAATTCTCCTTAACAGACACATCAAACAGCTTGTAAGAGAACTGCTGGGCATAAGTGGGGCCAAGCTCCTCAATGAATTTGAGCATCTTGGGTTCTGACCGAGCCACGCCGATCACAGTGCAGCCGTGCTTCTTGATCAAGGTAGCCGCAATGCCTGCGCCCATACCGCCGGAAGCGCCGGTTACAACAACAGTTTTGCCGTCTAACCAACAATACATAGGTAAAATTCCTCCAATATGTAAAATTCTGTATTTATTATAGCTGAAAAAACCAAAGAATACAACATTTTTTTATGCAGGACAGCGGATTTTTCCGTTTTTATCCGTCACTATGGTGATTGTGCCGCTTTGATCCGTGCGATAGACGGTACACCCGGCATCCCGCAGGCGGGAAAGCGTGCTCTCTGCCGGGTGGCCATAACGATTGCCCGCGCCCACGGAGATCACCGCATACTTGGGCAATGCCTGGCGCAGAAACACATAGCCGGTGGCAGAGCCGCTGCCGTGGTGACCCACCGCCAGCACATCACATCTTACATCTGCACCGCTTTGGATCAAGCTGCGCTCTTCCTCCGCTCCGGCGTCGCCCATAAAGAGAAAAGTCGCGCCGCCAAAGCGCACTTGCAGCACCAAACTGCTGTTGTTCAGATCGCTGCCGGCAGCGACAGGACCCAGCACGGTACACTTAGCATCCCCCAAAGGAAACTGCATACCCGCCTGCCCGGCCACCGGAGTCACACCTCGATCCGCCAGCGCATCTAAAAAATCTTGGTAATAGTCGCTGTCCGCCGTCACCGGGCTGACAATGGCCTGACCCACCGGCACCGCGTCCACCACAGCGGCCAGGCCGCCCACATGGTCCTCATGGCCATGGGTATTCACCACATAGTCCAGCCGGTCCGTTGCCGTCTGCACCGCACGCGTGACCTTGGCGCCGTCTGCCACATTGCCGCCGTCGATGAGCAGACTCTTGCCCCCACAGGTGAGCAGCGCCGCATTGGCCTGACCTACATCCAAAAATTCCACCGTCAACACATCCTGCCGCCGGGTAGTCTCGTTGCCGTTTGTACCAAAGACGGCAGCCCTGTTGACCGCACTGCAACCGCCAAAAAGCAGTAAAAGCGCCAGTACCAGCGGGACAATTTTTCGTGTTTTTGCACAAGTTTTCATGACGTTTTCCAGCACTTCCTACAAATTCCGTGAAGTTGCTTGCAACCTTTCTTTCATTTATGTTATCATAGTATTTGCTATTGGACAGGTGTCCATTACAAAGCGATTTGAGGGGGGTTTTTCTAAAAAATGGACAGACGGGTAAAGCGCACCAAGGCGGCGGTCTTTAACGCTATGATCGCGCTGATGATTGAAAAAGAAACGGACAAGATCACCGTATTGGAGCTGTGCAAAAAAGCAGACATTAACAAAAGCACCTTTTATCTGCACTTCAAGAGCATGGGCGCGTGCATTCAATTCTGCTTTGAGACCATCACCAACGGCATTGTGGAGATCGCCAAGGGCATCAACTACGATCAAATCCAGCGGGATCCCACGGATATAATTAACAGTATGCTCAATGAGATTGAGCGCAACAACAACATTGAGCGGCTGACCAAATTCAAAAACAGTCGTATGTGCGCCCCCGCCCTGCGCATGCTCAAACAGCAGATGACCGAGGCCATTTGCTCACACAACAACTTCACTATGGAGAAAAATTATCACCAGGTAACCAATGTGATCTACGCCGTAGGCGGCTGTATTGATGTGATTCTGGAGCCGCTGCCCGCCTTTGACCGGGAAAAGCTGACTGCCGTGCTCACCGCGCAGCTGCGCAAAATACGGTAATCCATACGATGATCCATACGCACAAGACCCCTGCCATTGCAGGGGCCTTATTTTGTTGCAAAGAATGATAAATCCAAACCGATTCTGTGAAAGCCTTACACGTCCTCGATCAACAGGCCGATGCTCTCCTCCATCAGATCAAAGAAATGCTCTACGATTTTTTGATCCCCAGCACCAGCAGACAACTGTTGGATAATGCACACTGTCTCGCAAGAATTATACCATATTTTTGCATTCCTGCATAGTGGGTTGCAAAAGAATATGGCGTTTTTTAGGATGGAAACCGGCGGCGAATGGCCGGGCGTGCAAGCACCCTACAAAAAAATAAAAGCCAAACGAATCTTATCCCTCACACACAAAAAACCGCCCGGGCCTTACGGTCCGGGCGGTTCCCTCTCTTACGGCAAGCGAAAGATCATTTGCCGATTTGATACAACGCAGAGGTATCTGCGGTGGTATTGTCTACATACCAGGTATGGCCGATCTGCACCACGGTCAGGTTGCAGGTGGCCAACTGGGTACCCTTAGCGTCCGTTACCTGCACGGTGCAGGTGGAAACGGCACTGATGTCGTCGGCGCTGACTTCATAATTCTCCAGCAGCTGGGTATTCATCTTGGCGGTATAAGCCTTTACATCCTCCACCGACTGCACATCGGTCACGGTGGTGGTCAGCTTGTAATCCTCGCCCAGCGCCTTTTGGTAAGCGCCGATGGTCTTATCCGTCAGCTTGACCTTGGTGTTCTTGTCGTAGGTCTCTTCCGTACCGGTCAGACTTTCGCCGTAGGTCTTTACATTGGCCTCCAGCGCAGTGAACATACCCTCGTCATCCAGGTACGAATCACCGAATACCTGCCCCCGCACCTGCTGGTACTTGGCAAAGTAATTGGTGAACATAGCGTCTGCATCGTCCCAGCCGTACTGACCCAGCAGCTCCACATAGTAGGGATACATGGCCTTGGTCACCCGGCCGGTAAGCGTACCGTCGTCGTTCTTGGTCTTATCGGACTTGTAGCTGTCGTCGTTCAAGCCCTTTAAATTCTTAGTATCGTCGCCGGGCTTGTAACCGGCGTCCTTATAGATCACCGGGTACATATAATACTTGCGGATAAAATCGCCGTATTTCTCACTTTTACTCACCAGCGCATACTTGTTGGCATTGTAGCCGTCACCGGTTTGCACAATGGTATCCGCATACGCCTGAGCGACCTTCTCCGGCTTAAATGCAATATACTTGCTGCTAAAGGTGGCCACGGTGGACACAGCCAAAATGGCTGCAACCAACAAAAATACCACCAGCGCATACAACTTGGTATTAAAAGTCTTTTCCTGTTTTGCCATTCTCGTCGCCCCCTTACTCGGCTGCTGCCGCATCGGCAGTCTCTTCGCCCTCACCGGCAACCAAACCGGCGGCCTCACGGCGCTCCATCAGCTCGCGGGTAATGCGCGCCTTCTTCTCACCGACCATATCGTAGAAGAAGATGGGCACCGCCTGGAGCACAACGAACACGGCGGGAATGATGGTGTAGATCATTAAGATCTTGTTCAAAGTAGAATCCGTCTGGGCGGCATAAGCCACATTGGCGTCACGAGATACAGCATAGCCGGACCAGGTGTACAGCAGCCAGGGACCCAGCGCCTTGGTGAAGGCGGAAGCAATCTTGGAGAACAGGCCGTAACCGGCATACGCCAGACCGTCCTTGCGCTGGCCGGTTTTCCACTCGATCTCGTCTACGCAGTCGGCGATCATAATATTGGGGGTTACATTGGTGTTGCCGTGCTGCAAACCGCAGAAGAAGTTCAGGATCAGGAACGGCACAATCAGGGTGCTGTTAAAGCCGATGCCCTTAGACACCAGGAACAGGATTGCCATGGAAGACGCACCATACACGCAGAAAAGAATAAAGGTCTTTTTGGTGGAGAACTTCTTGAGCACAAAGTTCACCAGCAGGGTGCCCACAGCGGTACCGATACCCATGGGCAGCAGCAGCGCCAGCTTCAGGTCCTTAGAGCCCAGCAGGTAAATGGCAATGTACAAAGACACGGTGCCGTACACGCCGCGGCCAAAGCCGCACAGCTTGGTCAAGGACACCATCAGCAGGTTCTTGTATGTAAAGACCACCTTGACGGCATCTTTCAGGCTCACCTTCTCCTGCGTGAAAGGCACACGCTCTTTGTTATTGGTAAAGAAGATCATCACAAAGAGGATCAGACCCAGGGCGCACACCGCCGTGGAGATCACCAGGTCAAGGCCCTGGCCCTCGGCGTTCTTGTATTGCTGCTTGCCCATCAAGGCCTTCATTACCAGGCCCACCACCATCACGACTACCATACCGCCGGACTGGCCCACGCTGCGCAGGAACGAAGCGATGGAGATGGCGGTGGAGCGCTCTGCCGGATTGGGCGAGCACAGGGAGCCGAAGCAGTTAGACGGGCTTTCTACCGCACAGCTGAAGGCGGTATACAAGGAGTAGATCACAAACATCCACACGATCGCCAAGGTTTGGTTGGAGGTGTTGGGTGCAATGAATACCAGCATAGCCACCACGGCCAGCGGCACCACGCCGAAGCCCACCCAGGGCTTTACCTTGCCCAGCTTGGTGCGGGTGTTATCCACCAAATAGCCGATCACCAGCTCGCACACGGCGCCGATGATACCGGCCACCAAGAACACCATAGAGATGGCGTTTGCCATGGTGGCGGAGTCAAATCCCTTGCCTTTGAACGCGAAGTCAGCGAAGAAGGTAGCGGTGTAGTCCGGCATCCAGCCGGTCATCAGAGCCACGCCGAACAGACCGATACCAAAGGTAACGATCTCTGACTTCTTCATGTACTTTTTTTCCGTTTTGTCAGACATGAAAAATCCCCTTTTCCAAATTTAGTTTTGTTTTGCGTCCAGTATTATAACACGCCGCCGTGCATTTGACAACTGTCCGGTTCTTTATTTGGCACATTTGAAAATCTGTACCGTCATTCATCGGAATATGTTCCACATTTTAGGAGAATCGGTTGCGATTTGCCTCCCTTATTGCAGGGGGGCCAAATACAAACACAAAACCGCCTGCGCAGAAATACGCAGACGGTTCATGGTTTATATCAATATTATACGCACGCCGTTATGCCTTGGCGACCTCTTCGGTCTCGCTGCCTTTTTTGCTCTTCACATAGCTCTTGGCACTGTTGACCACAATGGTCAAGCCCAGTACAATCAGCAGCACGGCAATGATCAGCTGCAAACCGTTGGCAATAAACACAGCGCCCCAGCTGGTCTGTCCGGCAGGGATCTCCACTGCGGCAGCCTGCTGAATGGCCTTGATCATGGCGATCAGCCGCTGCACCAATGCAGTAAAGGTAACACACAGCATAATGATCATAGGCGGGAACAGGATCTTGTTCTTTCTGCCTGTAACCTTCAGGAACACGCACAGAGTAATCAGCACCAGTGCGCTGAGCAACTGGTTGGCAGAGCCAAACAGAGGCCAAATCTGCTGGTAGCCCACCTTGGTGAGCACATAGCCGCAAAACAGGGTGATGATGGTAGCAAAATACGGATTGCACACCACCTTGCGCCACAGAGCTGCATGCTTCATATCGTCTACGCTGAAGATCTCCTGGAAAGACATTTTACCGATCCGAGCCACAGCATCCAGCGTGGTCAGCGCCAAAGCGGACACACACATGGTCATAAACACAGTGGCTACCTGTACCGGCACGCCCATTTTCTCAAAGAACCCGGCAACGCCGCGGGAGAAGATCTGGAACGGGGTGCCCTCGGCAGCCACGCCGTTCTTGGCGGCGGCACCGGCCACGCACAGCGCCAATACAGCCAGTACGCTCTCCAAAATCATGGCGCCATAGCCCACTTTCAGCATATCCTTCTCATTGGCGATGGTCTTAGATGAAGTGCCGGAGGACACCAGGCTATGGAACCCGGACACAGCGCCGCAGGCCACGGTCACAAACAGAATGGGGAACATGGTGCCCAGCTTCTCGTTATTAAACCCGGTAAAGGCAGGCAGCTCCATAGTGGGGTGGCCGATGACCAAACCGATGATGGCACCGGCGATCATGCACACAAACATAATGGTGGTCATATAGTCCCGAGGCTGCTTCATCAGCCAAATGGGCATAATGGCCGCCAGGAAAATATAAGCGAACACCACGGCAGCCCATTGGGTCTTGCCCATGATGATGGGCACTTTAATGCCGATGGCAAAGGACGCAACAATAAAGATAACGCCCACAACAAACTCTTTCCATCCGGTCAGGTTCCACTTCTTCTGGATCAGGCCGAATACCACGGCAAACACCATAAACATAATAGACACCATACCGGCGGAGCCGTTGACCCCGGCAGTCGGCAGCTTTTGCAGAGTCTCCGCATCAAAGGCAGAGAATGTGCCGGTAACCATATCCGCAAATACGGCGATGATCAGCACGGAGAACAGCCAGCAAAAGATGGTAAACAATTTGCGGCCCAGCTTGCCGATGTACTTTTCAATGAGCATACCCATGCTCTTGCCCTCGTTCTTCACAGAAGCGTACAGGGCACCGAAGTCCGTAACGGCGCCGAAGAAAACGCCGCCGATCAGGATCCACAGCAGCACCGGCACCCAGCCGAAAACCGCCGCCTGAATGGCGCCGGTAACCGGGCCTGCACCTGCGATAGAGGAAAATTGATGGCTGAACACCGTCCAGCCGTTGGTCGGTACAAAGTCTTTGCCGTCGTTATGCTTCACTGCGGGGGTCTCTGCCTTGGGATCAATACCCCAGGACTTGGCAATATGGCGACCATACAGCACATAGCCCGCACCTAACACAACAATGGCAATCAGTACAATAACCAATGTGTTCATTTGAAAGACTCCTTTCATTCTTCTTTTCCCAGTCAAATACAAAAAACAAAAAAACCTTCGCCCCGGCACAGCCAATGCTGCTGTGCAAAGACGAAGGTAAAAATCAGAAACCCACGCGTTACCACTCTGCTTGCCGGCAAAGCTGCCGACCGCTCATGCGCTGCCCGCCAAGGCGGATAGCACGCTCCGATAACGGGGAGTACCGGCACCGATTACGAAGCCCGAGGGCCGCTCACAGGTGCTGCTTGCAGGGGATAACGAGGACCGCGCCTTGCTGCCGTCTTCCACAACCGGCGGCTTTCTGTAAGCGGTGATGCGGTTCGTCCTGTCCTGTTCGTTGCATTTGACTGTTGAATTTGTACTACCAATATAGCACTTTTGCGCCATTTGTCAACACCGCCGGAACAAAAAAATGCCCAAAATCGCAATAACGGACAGGGGTTGGAAAAATAAACGCCCCGGCGGGACCGAAAACGATCTGCCGGGGCGCAGTATATACTTTTCCGTTTACAACTGGTCCGCCAAGGAGAAAATCAGGTCCCGGGTCTTGTCCCAACCCAGGCAGGGGTCGGTGATGGACTTGCCGTAAATGCCGTCCTCCCACTTTTGGGCGCCATCCTCAATGTAAGACTCAATCATAAAGCCCTTTACCAGCCGGCGAATATCCGCCGAGTGGCGCATGGAGTGGAGCACCTCATTGGCAATACGCACCTGTTGCAGGTACTGCTTGGAGGAATTGGAGTGGTTGGTGTCAATAAGCACCGCCGGGTTGGCAATGCCGCTCTCCACATACAGATCGTGGAGAATACGCAAATTCTCGTAATGATAATTGGCGTGGTTGATGCCGTGGCGGTCCACACTGCCCCGCAAAATGGCATGGGACAAGGGGTTGCCCTGGCTCTCTACCTCCCAGCCGCGATAAATAAAGGAATGATCGCCGTGGGCGGCCTTAATGGCATTGATCATCACAGACAGATCCCCGCTCATGGGATTCTTCATACCCACAGGAATATCCAGTCCGCTGGAGATCAGCCGGTGCTCCTGGTTCTCTACGCTGCGGGCACCGACGGCCACATAGCCCAGCAGGTCGCTTAAATACCGGTGATTCTCCGGGTACAGCATCTCGTCTGCACAAGACAGCCCGGTCTCCTGCAAGGCGCGCAGGTGAATATGGCGAATGGCGCGAATACCCTCGTACATATCCGGCTTTTTACCCGGATCCGGCTGGTGGAGCATGCCCTTATACCCGGCGCCGGTGGTGCGGGGCTTGCCGGTATAAATGCGGGGAACGATCAAAATTTTGTCCGCCACCTGCTTTTGCACCTCTGCCAAGCGGTGGATATAGTCAATCACCGCATCCTCCCGATCCGCCGAGCAAGGGCCGATCACCAACAGCAGCTTGTCGCTCTCGCTGCGGATAATGGCGGCGATCTCCTGATCCCGCTTGTCTTTGTAGGCAGCCAACTCCGGCGTCAGGGGCATCTCTTTTTTCAGCTCCTGAGGAATGGGCAGCTTGCGAATAAAGTGCATATGATCCATTTTATCAAAATTCTGCATGGGCTTTACCTGATTTCTATACTATGATACCTATTATATTATACTGCCCGGAATCACTTGTCAAGAAAGCGCTTTAAATTACCACAACAGTGGAATACCGGGGGAATTGTAAATTTTGGCCCGCTGCCCTTGACCCGCTCCCTGCTTTGTATTACTATTAAAAAGATCATTTACAGGTAAAGCGGAGCAAAGCATGGCAAACGAACGAAAAAAACCTGCAAAAAAGAATACCCGCAGTCGGTCAACCCCACGGCGGACAAGCACCCGTAAAAAAGCCACCCGCAAAAAGCCCGCCGGCACCGCTCGGCGCAAGGGGCGGCGCAAAACCAACGGCCAATCTCTGTTTGCCAACCGGTGGGTGCAGGCGGCGCTGGCGCTGGTGATCGTGGGTGCGCTGGCTGCCACAGTGCTGGCACTGGGAAACCGCCATCAGCGGGTAACTTATGACTTTGGCACCGACGCCCCCTATGTGGAGGGGGTAGACATCTCCGAACACAACGGCACCGTGGACTGGACTACCCTGGCAAAAAGCGCCAAATTTGCCTTTATCCGGGTAGGCTACCGGGGCTACAACGACGGTGCGCTCCATGCAGACAAAATGGCAAAAGAGAACTTAAAAGCTGCCCGCAAGGCCGGGGTACCGGTGGGTGTATATTTCTTCTCTCAAGCCACCACGGAGGAAGAAGCCCAAGAGGAAGCCCGCTTTGTGCTGGAAGCCGTGCGCTTTGCCAAAGTGGAGCTGCCGCTGATCATAGACTATGAATACGGCTACAACGCTGCCGGAGAGCACGCCGGTCGGCTGTATGACGCCAATGTGAGCAAAAAGGACACCACCCGGCTGCTCACCGCCTTTTGTGACACCGTGACCGCCGACGGCTACACCGCCGGGGTGTACGCCAACTCACACTTTTACATTTCTAAATTTGACGCCGCCTCCCTGCCCAAGGGCACTCTGCGCTGGGTGGCGGACTACAACAGCGCCGTCACCTACACCGGGGATTTTGATATTTGGCAATATTCCAAAACCGGTAAGATCAAAGGCAACGGCAGCAAGTACATTGACCTGAACCGCTGGTATTTGGGAGGTTCCTAATGCAAAAAGCAAAAAAGAGATTCTTTTCTGTCACCGCCGTACTGCTGGCGGTGCTGGTGGCCTTAACGGCGCTGCTGCCTACGGCGGGCGCAGCCCAGGCCGCCACCATGAGATCCAAATACACCGGCAAAAGCTACACCCACAACGCCCGATTTAACAAGCTGGAGGTGCTAAACGGTGTAGATATTTCCGCTTGGCAAGAAAAGGTGAACTGGAAAAAGATAAAGAACGACGGCATTGACTTTGCCATTCTGCGCGCCGGGTACGGCAAGAACGCCAGCCAGGAGGACGCCTACTTTGCCACCAACTTTAAGAACGCCACTGCCGCCGGGCTGCCGGTGGGTATTTACTGGTATTCTTATGCCAAGAGCGTGGCGGATGTGGAAAAAGAGGCGCGCCTGTGCCTGCAAGTACTGGGCAGCCGCACCCTGGATCTGCCGGTGTTTTATGACTTAGAGGAGAGCAGCCAGCTGAACAAGGGCAAGGCCTTTTGCACCCAGCTGGTAGAGCACTTTTGCAGCATCATTGCCGCTGCCGGGCACACCCCGGGGCTGTATATGAGCCGCAGCCCGCTGCTGGACTACATTGAGCAGGAAACCCGGGGCCGCTACGCCCTGTGGGTGGCAGAATACGGCTCCAAGACCTGCAAGTACGACGGCGATTACCTGATGTGGCAGTACGCAGACAACGGCAAGGTGGCCGGGGTCAACGGCAACACGGATATGGACTTTCTGTATGGCAATAAAAACAGTTTGCCCGGCTCTGCCACCCTGCTGAAAAGCAAGACCTACACCGGCAAAGCCATCACGCCCGCCCCCACCGTCACCGGCGAGGACGGCCAACCGCTGAAAGCGGACAAGGATTACACCCTGACCTATATCAATAACAAAGCGGTGGGCATGGCCACCATTACCGCCCAGGGGCTGGGTGCTTACACCGGGCGGCGGTGGTACTATCGCTTTAAGATCCTGCCTGCCAAGGTCACCGGTCTGACCCTGGAGAGCCGCAGCAAAACACGGCTCACCTACATTTGGAACGCCACCCCCGGCGCCAACGCCTACCTGGTGAAGATCATCAACCGCACCACCGGCAAAGGCTTTGACAAGGCAGTAAGCACCACCCGAGTGGATCTGACCGATTTAACAGACACCCAGCTGTACGAGGTGCAGGTGGCGGCTTATCGGGGCAACACCGCTTACCGGGGTCCCTATTCCAAGGTGAACGCCAAGCACGCCCTGCCGGGCACCGTCACCGGACTGAAAACGCAAAAGACCGCCACCGGCTCCATTACCCTGGAGTGGAACAAAAAGCCCGGCGCCGATGGCTATGTGGTGTACCAATATATTGCCGCCAAAAAGCAGACAAAGCGCTTGGCCACCACCACCGCCCGCAGCTTTGTGTTCAAGGGCAGCGGCGCCAAGCCGGGCACCAAATACTATTTTTATGTGGCGCCCTACACGGTAGACTCCAAGACCAAGGAGGGCGCTAAGGGCACCCGACTGGCGACCACCACCCGCCCCACTGCCACCAAATGCACCGCCGCCAAATCCGCCAAAAAGCAGCAGATTACCGTGCACTGGAACAAAGTGAAATGCAACGGCTACGCCGTGCAATACTCCACCAAAAAGAACTTTTCCAGCGACAAAAAGACCCTGTATGTAAGCAGCGGCAAGGCCACCGAGAATATTAAAACCGCCAAGGGCGGCCGCACCTATTATGTGCGCCTGCGCCCCTACACTACCGTAAGCAACACCCGCTACTACGGCAGCTACACCGCTGCCCGCGCCGTGCGGGTCAAGTGAGCACAATAGAAAAAATAAGCATAAAGCACCGTTCCAACGAACGGTGCTTTTTGTGTTGTTGTGATTTGAGTGGATGATTTTGTTCCCGGTGTTGTGGCGGAGATAAAACAAGACACCGAAAGCCCCTTTAGTAACACCTCCGGTGCAATCCCCCCCTGCGGCTACGCCGCTTCCGCCTAACTGGTGCCCGTCCCCTCTGTCGCTACGCGACATCTCCCCGCACTGCGGGGAGTCACCCTTTACAAACCACAATAAGAAAACCTTGGAGTTTTACTACAAGAAGCAAAAGGAGAAAGAACTATGCAAAGATTTATTACAGACGAAAGAACAGGTATCCGATACGAACTCATCGGAAATTACTATTATCCCTGCCTGACAGTAGAGGAAAGTTCTCCCCTTTCAAAATACGGGCGGTTAAGGAAACGCTATTTGAGAGAACACAAGCGAGTTTTATATTACACTCTGCTGACAAGCGGAAAGTTATATGAACACCTTGCCGATATTGATACTTCGGCGTGTGATATGGCGGAGTATCTGATAAAGGAAATGGCAAGAAAGCAGGGTGTGACGGAAGAACTGAAAGGAAAGGATATGATGAAATGGATAGGATTGATGAACAATATCCGAGCCTGTGCAGATGAGATTGTATTGAACGATATTGTGTATTCCTAATAGCATACCAGCCGAAAAGGAACTGCTGTCTTAATTGATGGCAGTTTTCTTTTTTCGGCAAGTATTCAAGAAGTCATAAAGTTGTGAGTATAGTCGAAGTAGTTTGAAGTATTGAAAAAAATGATGACTTTTGTTATAATGTTTAATGGAAGGTTATATTTTATTAGAAATAACGAAATGAATTTGTAGGTGAGAGTATGAAGAAGAATAGAAAATACAAAAAGATAAAGATAATAATGGTTTTTACAACAGTCTTGCTTATAGCGTTTGTAGCAGTAGTTGGATTATATAAAACAGGGATTTATCGTTTTGATTTTTTTAAGGATGTGTATAAAAAAATCGATTTTCAACTGAGTACAAATGAGCTTAACATTCCTCAGGACGCTCTTTCGTTTTCTGTTTATGATATTGAACAGGGTGAATATTTATTTTACGAGGGAGATAGCCAATTGCCCACAGTAGCAAGTTTGGCAAAACTATTTGTCATTGACTATGCTTTGACAAAAGTTAACTTGGAAGATGTTATTGAAGTAAATCAAGAGGTATTGGATCTTGTGCCGGCTGGGTCATCTTTAGCAAATCTAAAAGTTGGGAAGTACACAGTAAAAGAAATAATGGAAGCTATGCTTGTTCCTTCGGGAAACGATGCTGCCTATTCGTTGGCATATTATATTGCTAAAAATGAATTAGGAGAGGGCTATACAGCAACGGAATATATAAATTATTTTACGACAGAGCTAAGTGAGTATTTAATTGAAGAAGGCTATTCTAAAACAAATTTGTATAATGATCCGAGCGGGGCATCTATGTCAGCCGATACACATTTGGATGATATTAATCGTGTAGCCTTGAAGCTTTATAATTATGATTTTGTTAAAGAATGTGTAGGGAAAAGCACTTTCTCAATTCAAACTCCACAAGGTGAATTTACTTGGAAAAATACCAATAAGTTTTTAGATAAAAAGTCACCGTACTATAATGAAAATGTAAAAGGAATAAAAACAGGAACTATGGCATCTTCCTATAATATTGTTGTTCTTTATAAAAAAGATGGCAAGGAATATTTGATTACCTGCTTGGCATCATTATCAGATGAAGGAAGATATAAAGCAGTGCAGTCCGCTATAAATACAATTATTAAATGATGTCGAAATATCTTTTAATTAAAGCGTTAAAGTGTCGTGGACAAGATAAAGATTAGTTTGGTGAAACAACAATAGTTGAAGTACGAAAAACATCGTAGAAATACGGTGTTTTTTGTTACCCCAAACCCTACAATTTTATACATAACCACAGGTTAGTACAAATACCTTGTGTGATTTTTTCAAAGGCTTAGAAAGGGATATTTACCCTGTTTTTCGCCCCGGGAAATGACACAAACAAGGCTGAATGTATCTTCCCTGTGGTTTTTATGTTTTCGGCAGGAAAGGAGGATTGATTGCTATGCCGAGAATGAGCAAGAAACGGAAACAAGAGTGGGCGTTGTTTCTGAATGAAAGAAATCGCATTACCTACAACGAACTTTGCAAAAAATGCAGCAATGACTGCAAGCAGAGTTTATGAAAGAGAGGAACGGACTATATGAAAGAACAGAAACATTCTTATTCGCAACGTATAGGAAAAACGACATTTATCGTAAATGTAAAGCAGTCCGAAAGTGCCAAAAAGCCCTTGAATACGGTGTTTCAGGATATATGCAAACACGAGGTTTTGGGCGGCTTCTTTACGGACAAATCGTTTAATTTAGAAAATCCACAAAAAGTATCTTGACAAACTCAATCCCGAGGGATTAAGCGGTGCGATACTGCACTCGCTACGAAACAGTCCCCCGGACTGTTTCTCCCAAATGCTAACGCATTTGGAGCCTCGTGTCTCTTGCACTGCATGCAATTCACTCATCGCACCCTACAATTTTTTACAAATACACGCCTACTCTTATTCCCCCCGCCGTGCGGCCAAGGCGAATTTGGACCGGTACGCCCCGGCGGCGGCGCGGGCCAATACGGCATCCGGTGCAATGGACGAAAACACCCACCAACAGGAAGTGCCGCCCAGCGGCGAATGCTCCGTCTGCCAGCCCTGCTGCAAATGGTAGCGGGCCAGGTGCACATTCCGGGGCAGGCAAAGCCCGTCCGCATACAAAATGCCCAAGGCATAATCCGCTGCGGGCAACGCTGGGCACCACCGCTCCAACCGACCGAAAATATCAACCCCCGGTGCCGGTGCCAAGCCATACGCCCACACCGGCGCCATATAGGCACAACTGATCGGGTCTGCGGCAACTGCCTGCCACGCTCCACGATGGGTGACCAACCGAGCCAGCCCGGCAAAATCACTCTCGGCCACGCCGTCCCTGACCCTTTGGCGCAGGGCGGACAGGCTGCTGCTTTTTTCCATCTCACTTTGCATTGTTTCACCAACTTATTCGCTGCAGCGTAGCACTAATGGGTACTATAATAGAAGATTAGCAAATTTTTATGCTAAAGTCAATAGTACCAATCAGTAGTGCGGAGGTGGCGTTGTGTATTTTAGAAGGCTGCGGGATCTGCGAGAAGACAGAGACCTGAAGCAAACGGATGTGGCCGCCTTGCTGGGCATTCGCCAAACCGTCTATTCCCGCTACGAGCGGGGCTACCAAAATCTGCCGCTGGAGCACCTGCTGGCACTGGCGGATTACTACGGCGTATCTACCGACTACATTCTTGGCCGCACCGACAACCCCAAAACAAATCTATAACCATCGATCCAAGCCACCCTTTCCGGTGGCTTTTTTGTTAGGCTGATTGCGGCACCGGTTAGGTGGTGTTGAGCGTAGCGAAACAGGGGGATTAAATAGTGGATCCCTCTACGCATATTCGCACCACGCCGCAGGCATACTATCCTTAAAATACTGCATTTTGCGGTAAATGTCAATACATCAAATTGCGGTATTTTATAATAACGCCGGTGATAGTATGTTTCAAAGAATACGAGACCTGCGAGAGGATCGCGACCTGACCCAAAAGCAAGTGGCGACGGTGCTCAACTGCTCCCAGCAGGTTTATTCCAATTACGAATTAGGCCAACGGGATCTGCCCACCGCCGTGTTGCTGGCGCTGGCGGACTACTACGGCGTATCTACCGACTACATTCTTGGCCGCACAAACGATCCGACTATCCAAAAATAAATATAAACACGGCAAAACGCCATTGAGTGTACCAAGGCTCAATGGCGTTTTTCCTTTTTATATCTCCCGCTGACCGCTGTACTTGGCTACGGCATAAAGGGCATACGTTCGTGCGTTGCGCTCACACAGCTGGTCGGCATAACTGTCATAGCTTGCAAAGTGGCCCTTGTAGTGGCGAAACTCCCGGGCGTAGGCAGCTGCAGTCTGCATATTCTCCGCCTGTTGCAAGTTGGGCGACAGGTGGGTATAAACATCCACCTGCTGATGCTGGTACGCAAGGGAACCCCCATCGGGACAATACCATCAAGGTGAGTGCAGCAAACGCCGTGGCCGTTCATCGCCAGGTGATAGGCACTGTAATCGGCAGCGGCGGCGGTTTGGCGATAAGATCAAGCCGGCAGTACGCACCGATCCCCGCCTCCGCGCCCTGCGATAAGGCACATTATCTACAAAAAGGAGCAATCCAACAATGGAATTGCTCCTTTTTTCCTATTGTGTTATGTATTACCGAAAGCGCGCCTTTTCAGCCGCGCAGACGGGCGTACAGATGGAGAAAATCCTGCTCCACCCGATCAAAGGGCAGCTGCGTCCAATCCGGGGTGCGTTGCAGGGGCGGGGCATTCGTGGGGATCACCTCGCCGGTAAAATGCAAAAATTCCGCCGACAGCATGGCGTTGTCGATCTCCGTGACCGTCTGCCACTGCGCCGGAGTAGGCCGAGCCTCTACCAAGGTGTCAAACAGCAGCGCCAGCAGCCGCTCCTCTGCCCGAACGAATTCCGGCAGCCGGGCCTTCACCGGCCGGGTGACATCGCTCATATACGCCTCTGCGCCGTCATGGAGCAGGCAAAAGAGTGCCGTTTGGTTCGCTTCACCACGCACCAGTGCCTCTCGGGCGCAAGCCAAAGAGTGCTGCCCAACGGAGTAAAATGCCGGGAAATGGCCGTTGGCGCGGGTCATCAAAGACTGGGCGTGGGCAATATCCCGCACATCCAGATCCGCCGCCACCGCGTGGTACGGGTCAAAATGCCGCCCGGTATAGGTAGAAATCGGTTTGTACATACCGTCGCCTCCGGTTAAGTTTCTATTGTGTAGTAGGACAAGGAACCGTCCCCTGTTTTACATATCCGGAATTTGCCAGATTTCACCCTCCAGATCATCATAATCGTACTGTAGATATGTTCCGCGAGTTTCAGAGCGGTATTTATACGGTATATCATGATCGTTGCACCATTTCATCAAGGTAATTGCTTTATCTTGATTCAACCTATATTGCTCAGTAAATGACAAACCATTTCGATCAATAAACACACGATAGCGAAAATACACATCTTCTTCATCCTTAGCCGCATTAAAGAACTCGGTTACCTGCGGATTATTCAAAGCCCGCATTAAATCTTTGTATCGAGATTCCGGAATAAAATGAGGGAATGGGATAATATCCGGATTATCATCATACATATCGCACGGACCTCTGTGATTGATCATCTTGAAGTGTTTCATGTCGAACCAATAGTGCTGCTGATTCGCTTCTTGCGCATCTAAGCTGTAGGAGCAGTACCTGTAGTATTTGTTAATGTTTAATCTTTTCATAGTAGGTTCCCTTTCTATTGTACGGCGGTGGGCTTGCTCCTGCTGCAACACCCGACGCAACCGCCCGCTGCAAATCATTATAACACAAGAAAGCACCGCTGGAAAGCTGAATTTTGGTGAACATTGACAAAAGTGGAAATTCCGCTTGATTATTTGGCAAAAGCGGTATAAAATAAAGACTGCAATACAAGGGCGCATAGCGCCCGGGTAAATTCAAATATTTTTCGGAGGTAATTCCAAATGGTAAGAGTTGCTATCAATGGTTTCGGCCGTATCGGCCGTCTGGCTTTCCGTCAGATGTTCGGCGCAGAAGGCTATGAAGTGGTTGCCATCAACGACCTGACTTCTCCCAAAATGCTGGCTCACCTGCTGAAGTACGATTCTTCTCAGGGCAAGTACGCACTGGCTGACACCGTGTCCGCTACCGATGACTCCATCATCGTAGACGGCAAAGAGATCAAGATTTATGCAAAGGCTGACGCTTCTGAGCTGCCCTGGGGCGAGCTGAAGGTAGACGTAGTGCTGGAGTGCACCGGTTTCTACACTTCCAAGGAGAAGGCTTCTGCTCACATTAAGGCCGGTGCCCGCAAGGTTGTTATTTCTGCTCCCGCAGGCAACGATCTGCCCACCATCGTATACAATGTAAACCACAAGACCCTGAAGGCTGAGGACACCGTGATCTCCGCCGCTTCCTGCACCACCAACTGCCTGGCTCCCATGGCAAAGGCCCTGAACGACTTTGCTCCCATCCAGAGCGGTATTATGTGCACCATCCACGCTTACACCGGCGACCAGATGACTCTGGACGGCCCGCAGAGAAAGGGCGACCTGCGTCGTTCTCGTGCTGCTGCCGTGAACATCGTGCCCAACAGCACCGGTGCTGCTAAGGCTATTGGCCTGGTTATCCCCGAGCTGAACGGCAAGCTGATCGGCTCTGCACAGCGTGTTCCCACCCCCACCGGTTCCACCACCATCCTGACCGCTGTCATCAAGACCGACAAGGAAGTGACCGTTGAGGCTATCAACGCTGCTATGAAGGCTGAGACTACCGAGTCCTTCGGTTACAACACCGACGAGATCGTATCCTCCGACATCGTGGGTATGCGTTACGGTTCTCTGTTCGATGCTACCCAGACCATGGTTCTGAAGGTTGCTGACGACACCTATGAGGTTCAGGTTGTTTCTTGGTATGATAACGAGAACTCCTACACCTCTCAGATGGTTCGTACCATCAAATACTTCTCCGAGTTGGGCTAATCCCTCTCGATATAGAGAAAACCAAAGACCGACAGGTTCGCCTGCCGGTCTTTTTTCTTTTTCTCTTTGCATGCCAATAAAAAGAGCGCCGCGGCAAACCGATGCGCTCTTTTGCTTATTCTGCTTCTTCGTTAAAAATTATGGCAAACAGTTCCTCAATCCGCTCCGTTTGGCCGGTTAGGTACAGGTAGCCGAACAGCGCCTCCACCCCGGTGGCGCAGTGGTACTCGCCAACGGTGGCACTCTTGGGCTGGTGGCCGGTCTTGGCATTGCGCCCCCGCTTAAACACCGCCAGTTCTTCCTCTGTCAGCAGCGGCTCCATGCGGGCAAAGGCCGCCGTTTGGGCCTTGGCGCTGACGAACTTCACGCTCTCCCGGTGCAGGTCGTTCACCGGCCGATTGGCCAGCGCCACCAGGTGGCAGCGCACCTGCATCTCATACACGCAGTCGCCGATAAAAGCCAAATTCAGCGGGCTTAGCTGCCGCGGATCTGTGTTTAACACTTCCATACTTGCTCCTTACGGAATGTACTCAAACTCAATATCATACAGGCTGACAATATCGCCCTCCTGGATCCCCCGCTGCCGCAGCGCCTCAAACACGCCGCTCTTCTCCAGCACCCGCTGCATGTATTGCAGCGCCTCGTAGTCCTCCACATCAATGCCCTTAAGCACCTTGGGAAACCAGGGAGCCTCTACCAGGTAGTAGCCCGGCTCCGGATTGGTGATGGTAAAGCCGGTACTGTTTTGCACCAGCAGCTCCGTGGGGATCTCCTCCGGCTCGTACTCCTTCACCGGGGGCAGCGTTTGCAGCCGGTTCCACACTGCGTTCATCAATTCCCGGGTGCCCTCCTGAATGGGAGCGCAAATGGAGTAGTAGTCGTAGCCCTTGGCCTCTACATAGGCTTTCAGCCGTTCAATTTGCTCCGGTTCCGCCATGTCGATTTTATTGCCCGCCACAATCTGGGGCGCTTTGGCCAGCTCCGGGTTGAACTTCTCCAGCTCCCGGTTGATGGCATCAAAATCCTCGATCGGGTCTCGTCCCTCGTGGCCGCTTACATCCACCAGGTGCACCAGCAGCCGGCAGCGCTCCACATGGCGCAAAAAGTCATGACCCAGGCCCACGCCGTCTGACGCGCCCTCGATCAACCCGGGAATATCCGCCAGCACAAAGCTGTTGCCCGCGCCCATGGACACCACGCCCAAATTGGGCACCAGGGTGGTAAAGTGGTAGTCGCCGATTTTGGGCTTGGCCTGGCTGACCACGGAGATCAGGCTGCTTTTGCCCACGCTGGGAAAGCCGATCAGCCCCACATCCGCAATGAGCTTCAGCTCCAGGCTGACCTCCCACTCCTCGCCGGGCACGCCGGGCTTGGCAAAGCGAGGCACCTGCCGGGTGGGGGTGGCAAAGTGCATATTGCCCCAGCCGCCCTTGCCGCCCTTGGCTGCAATAAACCGCTCTGTCTTGCTCATATCCGCCATGACGGCGCCGCTTTGCACCTCGCGGATTACCGTGCCCCGGGGCACGCGAATTTCCAGATCCTGGCCCTTACGGCCGTACTGCCGACCGCCACGACCCGGCTCGCCGTTCTGGGCCGCATATTTCCGTTTGTAACGAAAGTCTGCCAAGGTAGCCAAATTATCGTCTACCACAAAGACCACATCGCCGCCCTTGCCGCCGTCACCGCCGTCCGGGCCGCCGGCAGCCACATACTTCTCTCGATGAAAGGCCACTGCACCGGCACCGCCGTCGCCGCCTTTGATTTTGATTTTCGCAATATCTGCAAACACAGGGTATCCCTTCCTTTCTGTGTTGTTTTTTCAATAGTACCATAAAAACGCGGGAATTACAACAAAAGTTCGTGGAAAATGCCGCCGCCCGCTCCCTTGCGCCCTGCCGGGGACTATGATAAAATAAGAGTGTACAAAAAAGAGAACAGCAAGACCCTAAGAAGGAGGTTCCATGATGAACATTTGGCATGACATCAGCCCCAAGCGGATCCGCAAAGACCGCTTTTACGCCGTGATTGAAATTCAAAAAGGCGGCAAAAACAAGTACGAATTGGACAAGGAGACCGGTATGCTCAAGCTGGACCGAGTGCTCTTTACCTCTACCCACTATCCGGCCAACTACGGCTTTATCCCCCGCACCTACGCCAGCGACAAGGACCCGCTGGATGTGCTGGTACTGTGCAGCGAGCAAATTCAGCCCATGACCATCGTGGAGTGCGCCCCCCATTGGCGTACTGATGATGGAGGACGGCGGCGCCAAGGACGAAAAGATCATCGCCGTGCCGGTCAACGACCCCAACTACAACTGCTACACCAACATTGACCAGCTGCCCGCTCACTATTTTGAGGAGATCAGGCACTTTTTTGAGGTGTATAAGACCCTGGAAGTGAGCAAGAGCACCTCTGTGCTGGAAGTGGATGACCGGGCAAAGGCGGAAGAAATCATCCAGTCCTGCATGGATGAGTATATCCGCAAATTTCAAATGTAATCCAAACACCCATAAAAACCGCGGTGCCCTTATAGAAAAGGGCACCGTTTTTGTTTTTAGAATCGGTTAACCATGGGAGCGGTTCGTATCCGCCCGCGCATTTCTCGCTGCGGCTTTTCGCTTCTTCCCAAACGCCAAGCACAGCACCAGCAGCAAGGGAAAGACGATCCCCGCCAAAATCCCTCGGCGCATATTGCCGTCGCACACCCGGGTAACCATACCCGCCAGGGTGGGTCCGGCGCTGCACCCCAGGTCACCGGCCAGCGCAAACAGGGCAAACATCGCCGTGCCGCCCTTGGGAATGGCGGCAGAGCCTTTGCTAAAGGTGCCCGGCCACAGAATACCCACCGAAAAGCCGCACACGGCGCAGCCCACCAGCGCCAGCCGTGGATCCGGAACCAGCGCGATTGCCAAATACGCTGCCACACACAGCAGGCTGCTGCCCAGCATGCACTTCTCCAAATGCAGCTTGTGACCCCACTTGCCGTAAATCAGCCGTGCGGTACCCATCAGCGCCGCAAAAGCCATGGGACCTGCCAGGTCACCTACGGTTTTGGTGACCCCCAGCCCCTCCTCCGCAAAGGCGGACGCCCACTGGCTAACGGTATTCTCCGCCGCACCGGCGCCCAGCATCATCAGCATGAGCAGCCAAAACACCTTGTTGCGGCACAGTTCCTTTAAGGTCAGACCCGCGCCGCCCTCCGGGTTCAAAGGATAAATCGGCGCGGTGGCAAAAAGCACGCCGTTTAAGATGGGCACCGCCGCCCACACCAGCGCCAGCACTTTCCAGTTGGCGATACCAAAGACGGTAAAGAACAGGGTGGACAGCAGCACCACACCCATCTGTCCCCAGCAATAGAACGAATGGAGCAGGCTCATAGCGGAAGCTTTGTTATCCGTTGGGCAGGCCTCCAAAATGGGGCTGACCAGCACCTCCAACAGCCCGCCGCCCAGCGCGTACACCACCACTGCCAGCAAAATACCCACAAACGGATCGGCAGTACGATCCGGCAAAATCGTCAGCAAGATCAGCCCGGCAGCGGCAAAGCCGTGGGCCAGCAGAACAGACGCCCGGTAGCCAATCCGGTCAATGAACCCGGCAGACAGCAGATCTACACACAGCTGGATGAGAAAATTCACAGTGATCAGCAGGGTAATCTTTTGCAGCGGCACCCGGTAGTCGGTCTGGAAGGTGACAAACAGCAGGGGCACAAAGTTGTTTACAATGGCCTGCACAATATAGCCGATAAAGCAGGCATACATGGTCTTTTGATAGGGCTTTTTCATCTTTTTCTCCTTGACGAGCAGCGCACTGCCGGTAGAAATCCAGTGTATTATAGCACGGCAACGGGACTGCTGCAAGTGGCCGTTGACAAAGGACGGCTTCTTTGCTTATAATGAAGAAAAATGCACGGAGGTACCCCCTATGGCAATGAAAGACAGAATGCACACCGGTGCGCTGTACCTGCCCGGCGATGATGAAATTATGGACCGGCAGCGGCTGTGCTTGGACCGTCTGTATGAATTCAACCACACACGGCCCTCAGAAACGGACAAGCGCCGGGCGCTGATGAAAGAGATGTTCGCCGAACTGGGCGAGAACTGCTATATTGAGCCCCCGTTTTATTCTAACTTCGGCGGCGCCCATGTGCATTTGGGCAACCATGTGTACTGCAACTTTGCCGTTACCATGGTGGACGACACCCATATTTATATCGGCGACAACACCATGATCGCCCCCAATGTGACCATCGCCACCGCCGGCCATCCGGTGCTGCCGGAGCTGCGGGAGTACGACTACCAATACAATATGCCGGTGCACATTGGCCGTACCTGCTGGATCGGCGCCGGCGCAGTCATCCTGCCCGGGGTCACCGTGGGCGACAATACGGTCATCGGCGCCGGGTCCGTCGTTACCAAAGACATTCCCGCCAATGTAGTGGCGGTGGGCAACCCCTGCCGGGTGCTGCGCCCCATCAGTGATCGGGACAAAAAATACTACTTCCGGGATCACCCCATTGACCATGCCCAAATCGCTCAGGATTTGGAGAAAAACAAATAAGTACAAAACAAACCCCGCAGGCAGCCGAAACGGTCGCTTGCGGGGCGATTTTCTGTATGTTTAGTCGTTGTCCAGCAGAGATTTGTAAAATTCGCAGTAATCCGTGCGGTGCTGGGCGGTAAAGTTCATGGCCTCCCGAGGGTGACGGTTCAGCTGGCCGGTGAACATATATTGCAGGTCAAAGCCCCACTGCACCCCGGCCTCCCGCAGGGGGATCATATACTTTTCAATAAAAATCAGCAGGCTGTACAAGCTGTACTTGGGGTTCTTTAAGAAGCCCAGCAGCAGCTCCATAGCGCAGTTGCCGGCACCCCGACCCATACCCATGGCGGTGGCGTCCAGGTAAGACACACCGTAGGACAGGGTCTCAATGGTGTTGGCAAAGGCCAAGTTCTGGTTGTTGTGGGCGTGGAAGCCCACCTGTTTGCCGGCAGCAGTGGCCGCTTCTAGGTACCGCTGGGCCAGCACACCGGCATTCTCCGGGTACAGGGAGCCGTAGCTGTCTACCAGGTAGATCACATCCACCGAGGAGTTGCACAGCATCTCCAGCGCCTCGCCCACCTGGCCGGAACCGGCCTGGCTGATGGCCATAATATTGCAGGTGGTCTCGTACCCCAGGTCATGAAAATACTCGATCATCTCAATGGCTGCCGGGATCTGATGAATGTAGCAGGCCACGCGCACCATGTCAATGACGCTCTCGCTCTTGGGCAAAAAGTCCGTTTTAAAATCGCAGCGGCCTACATCTGCCATCACGGAAATCTTCATATCGCTTACATTTTCGCCAACAATGGCACGAATGTCCTCTTCCTTGCAGAACTTCCACTTGCCAAAATCCGCCTCGTTGAAAAGGGTGCGGCTGGCCTTATACCCAAACTCCATATAGTCCACGCCGCTTTTGATATTGGTCTTATACAGTTCCCGCACAAATTCGTCGCTGAAGTCAAAGTTGTTGCACAGTCCGCCGTCGCGAATGGTGGCGTCCAGCACCTTAATGTCGGTGCGCACGCCCATTAAATTGCCTTTTCTGGGGGTCATGGTTGGTTACTCCTGTTCCTGTTATCATTTTGCACTTGGCACTTTAGCGCTTTAAAGCCCATTAGTGCTTAGGTCGTATTATAACACCACTCGCGCCCCTTGTCAACGGCAAAAGGCAAAAGAAAAGCAAAAAAATGCAGCGCACCCGCAAAACAAGGAACCGCCCCCTGTTCACAGGCATCTATTTTGACAAGGGGCGGCTTTTTTGTTATACTGTATCATAAAGTAGACTATCAAACTTTACGCAAAAATAAAAAGAACGGAGAAGAAAATGGAACGGATACTCATTCGCGCCGGGGTAGCGCCCTGGGCGGAATACAATGCCCTGGATGTAATCACCGACAAGATCATCGGCAATAACACCGGGAATCTGCTGTTTGCCAACAGCATCACCCGGCTGGTAGCCACTGCGGACAGTCGGGTGGACTTTATCTCTGACCAGATGTTGGTGAAAAAGCAGATTACAGCCCAAGAGATCAATGAGAACTACGACCGGCTGATCCTACCCATGGCCAACGCCTTTCGGGAGGACTTTGCCCGCAAGTGCTTAAAGCACTGGACGGCACTGATTCGCCAGCTGACGATTCCCGTAACGGTCACCGGCATTGGCATTCAGCTGCCCTACGAGCCGCACCTGGAGCAGCCCCGGGAATTTGACGGCGCTGCCCGGGACTTTATCGCCGCCGTGCTGGATCATTCTGCCAGCGTGGGCGTGCGGGGTCAGATCACCTATGATTATCTCAAGGGGCTGGGCTTTTCTCAGATCGATGTGACCGGCTGCCCCTCTTTGGCACTGAACGGCCCGGGTCTACCCCTGCGAGAGAAGCAGCCTTTGACCCCGGAATCCAAGCTGTGCTTTACCGGCTCTGTGTCCAATCCGCCGGATTTCAAAAAGTTCGCCGTGCGCTGCACCGAACGGTTCCCCAACACCTACTTTGTGCCTCAGTTTATTGACGATTTGCGGCTGATGTACCTGGGGATCCCCCACCCGGACACGGCAGACAGCCGCGTGCTGCACCCCACCAATCTGGACCACCCGGTATTTGTGGAGGACAAGGCCCGGTTCTTCATCAACCTGCCCAGTATGTTCGCCTTTAATCGAGAGATGGACTTTAACTACGGCACCCGCATTCACGGTGCCATCGGCAATATTCTGTGTGGCGTGCCCAGCCTGCTGTTCCCCACGGACGCCCGCATTCGGGAGCTGGCAGAGTATCACAACATTCCTGCCATTCCCGCCTCTGCCGTCACACCGGACACGGATCTGGCAGCGCTGTATGATCAAACCGACTTCCGCCAGGTGAACAACGGCCACGCGGAGCGGTTCTGGCACCTAATCGACTTCTTGAATGAAAACGGGATCAAGACCATTTACGATGACCGCACAGGCACGCCTGCCCGCTCGCTGTACGACGAAAAAACGGCAGCCACTTCTTATGCTCAGCCGGTACATTCCATGCTGGTGCGCCCGCCGGAGGAGATCGCCCGCCGGGTAGATACCGCCGTGCGCCTGCAACGCAAAGAGATAGAGGACGACAGCCGCCTGGCCACGCAGCTGCGAGACAGTCAGCGCAAGGTCACCCAGCTGCAAGAGCGCAACAAAAAGCAAAACGCGCAAATTCAGGCGCTAAAAGAAGAGCGCAAAGCCCTGAAAGCAGAACTGAAAGCAACCAAAAAGCCCTTGCGCCGCCTGGCTTGGTACCAGCGCACCTCCACCTTTGGCATTGGTCTCGCCCGCCTGAAAAAGAAGCTTCGCCGATTACTGGGGAAAGAAAAATAAATGCGGTTCGCTGTAACTACCGAGCCTACAAGATTTGGAAACAGGGGTCTGTCCCCTGTTCGACGATGAAAAGCAACAATAAAAAAGGACAGTCCGAGGACTGTCCTTTTTGTTATGGATTTGTAAGGAGAACTTATGCGTTCTTCTCAGCGATAGCAGCCTGTGCAGCGGCCAGACGCGCGATCGGCACACGGAACGGAGAGCAGGACACATAGTCCAGACCGATCTGGTGGCAGAACTCTACGGAGCTGGGGTCACCGCCGTGCTCACCGCAGATACCGCAGTGCAGCTGGGGACGGGTAGCTTTACCGTTCTTCACAGCCATCTGCATCAGCTGGCCAACGCCGTCACGATCCAGCTTGGCGAAGGGATCGTTCTCAAAGATCTTGGCGTCATAGTAAGCGTTCAGGAACTTACCGGCGTCATCACGGCTGAAGCCGTAGGTCATCTGAGTCAGGTCGTTGGTGCCGAAGCAGAAGAACTCTGCTTCCTTAGCGATCTCGCCGGCAGTCAGAGCTGCGCGGGGGATCTCGATCATGGTGCCCACTTCATACTTCATATCGCTGCCGGCAGCCTTGATTTCTGCATCAGCGGTGGCAACCACGATGTCCTTTACATACTTCAGTTCCTTGGCATCGCAAGACAGGGGAATCATGATCTCCGGAGCCACGGTCCAATCCGGATGTGCCTTCTGTACATTGATGGCAGCGCGGATCACGGCCTTGGTCTGCATCTTAGCGATCTCAGGATAAGTCACAGCCAGACGCAGGCCACGGTGACCCATCATCGGGTTGAACTCATGCAGAGAAGCAATGATGGCCTTGATCTGCTCAACGCTCTTGCCCTGTGCCTTAGCCAGCTTCTCAATATCTTCTTCCTCAGTGGGAACGAACTCATGCAGCGGGGGATCCAGGAAACGGATGGTTACCGGGCAGCCCTCCAGCGCCTCATACAGCTTCTCAAAGTCGCCCTGCTGATACGGCAGGATCTTCTCCAGAGCAGCCTCGCGCTCCTCAACGGTGTCAGAGCAGATCATCTCACGGAAAGCAGCAATTCTGTCTTCCTCAAAGAACATATGCTCGGTACGGCACAGACCGATACCCTCAGCGCCCAGCTCACGAGCCTTCTTAGCGTCTGCGGGGGTGTCTGCGTTGGTGCGTACTTTCAGTACACGGAACTTATCGGCCCAGCCCATGATACGACCAAAGTCGCCGGAAATGGTTGCGTCCTGGGTCGCGATAATACCGTCATAAATATTACCGGTAGAACCATCAATGGAGATGTAGTCACCCTCGTGATAGGTCTTGCCTGCCAGAGTGAACTGCTTGTTGGCCTCGTCCATTACAATGTCGCCACAGCCGGATACGCAGCAGGTACCCATACCACGAGCAACAACGGCAGCGTGAGAAGTCATACCGCCGCGAACGGTCAGGATGCCCTGAGAAGCCTTCATGCCGGTGATGTCCTCGGGAGAAGTCTCCAGACGAACCAGAACCACCTTCTCGCCTCTCTCGTTCCACTCCACAGCGTCATCAGCGGTGAACACAACTTTACCGCAAGCAGCGCCGGGAGAAGCGCCCAGGCCCTTACCGGCCGGGGTAGCAGCCTTAATGGCGGCAGCGTCAAACTGCGGGTGCAGCAGGGTGTCCAGGTTACGGGGATCGATCATAGCAACGGCTTCTTCTTCCGTTCTCATGCCCTCATCTACCAGATCGCAAGCGATCTTCAGAGCAGCCTGAGCGGTACGCTTACCGTTACGGGTCTGCAGCATGAACAGCTTACCGTGCTCCACGGTGAACTCCATGTCCTGCATATCTCTGTAATGGTTCTCCAAAGTCTGGCAAACCTGGGTGAACTGTGCAAAAGCCTCGGGGAACTTCTGCTCCATCTCCTGAATGTGCATAGGTGTACGCACACCGGCCACTACGTCCTCGCCCTGTGCGTTGGTCAGGAACTCACCGAAGAGGCCCTTTGCGCCGGTAGCGGGGTCACGGGTAAAGGCAACACCGGTGCCGCAGTCATCGCCCATGTTACCAAAGGCCATGGACTGCACGTTAACGGCAGTACCCCAAGAATACGGAATGTCGTTGTCACGACGATATACATTTGCGCGGGGGTTGTCCCAAGAACGGAACACAGCCTTGATGGCGCCCATCAGCTGCTCCTTAGGATCCGTGGGGAAGTCCTCGCCGATCTTGGCCTTGTACTCGGCCTTGAACTGAGAAGCCAGCTCCTTCAGATCGTCAGCATCCAGCTCCACATCCTGGGTAACGCCCTTTTTGGTCTTCATCTCATCGATGAGCTCCTCAAAGTACTTCTTACCCACTTCCATAACCACGTCGGAATACATCTGGATAAATCTTCTGTAGCAGTCCCAAGCCCAACGGGGATTACCGGACTGGGTAGCGATGGTGTCCACAACATCCTCGTTCAGACCCAGGTTCAGGATGGTGTCCATCATGCCGGGCATGGAAGCTCTTGCGCCGGAGCGAACGGATACCAGCAGCGGATTCTGCTTGTCGCCGAACTTCTTGCCGGTGATCTCTTCCATCTTTACGATATACTGGTTGATCTCATCCATGATCTCAGGATTGATCTCGCGGCCGTCCTCATAATACTGGGTGCAGGCCTCAGTCGTAATGGTGAAGCCCTGGGGCACCGGCAGGCCGATGTTGGTCATCTCGGCCAGGTTAGCACCCTTACCGCCGAGAAGCTCTCTCATGTTTGCATTACCCTCAGAGAAGAGGTAGCAATACTTTTTTGCCATTGAGAATACCTCCAAAAAATAGTTTGTAATATACCCGCAAATTACACTGCGTCAGTATAATGCGGTAAAATTATAGCACAGCAGGGACTAAAATACAAATACTTTTTCTTATTTTTTTATTATTTTATACGCTTTCTGTCAAATAGACTTGCAAAGCGCCGCCGATTGTTGCATAATGAAAGCACAAATCAAAGAATATCCGGTTTGGAAAGGAACGATAGACCTATGAAATGTGCAATTATTTTAGCCGGGGGCAAAGGCACCCGGATGAAGGCGGACTGCCCCAAAGTGATGTGCAAGGTGCTGATGAAGCCCATGATCGACTATGTGGTTTCTGCCGTAAAGAGCGCCGGGTGTGCGGCCATCTGCGTGATCACCGGCTACCGGCATACGGAGGTGGAGGACCACCTGCGAAATCTGGATCCAACCATTGAGACTGCCCTGCAAGAGCCCCAGCTGGGCACCGGCCACGCGGTGATGTGCGCCCGGGATTTTATTGAGCGCCACCGGGGAGACGATATTTTGGTTTTGAACGGCGACGGTCCGCTGCTGGACGAGCCTACCATTAACGCTGCCTACGCCCTGCATAAAAGCGAGGGCAACGCCATCACCCTCATTAGCGCCTTGGTAGAGGACACCAACGGGATCGGCCACATTAAGCGCAGCGCCGACGGTAAGCTCCGGTGCATTGTGGAGCACAAGGACGCCACAGAGGAAGAAAAAAAGATCAACGAGAGCAACGCCGGGTGCTACTGGTTTATGGGCGACAAGCTGCTGTACGCCCTGGATCGGATTACCAATCAAAACGCCCAGAATGAGTACTATCTAACCGACAGCCTTTCCATTCTGCTGGGAGCCGGCAACGGCGCCAACGCCTATGTAGTCGAGAACAGCGATGTGGTACTGGGTGCCAACGACCGAGCCCAGCTGCACATTCTCAACGAAATCCTGCGCCACAAGATCATGCACCAATGGATGGTAGACGGGGTGGACATTCCCTGCACCGACGGTGTGATGATCGCTGACACGGTACAGATCGGCACCGGCACCACCATTCTGCCCGGCACCATCCTGCTGGGGAACACCACCATCGGCAAGGACTGCCTGATCGGGCCGAACACCTATATTATGGACGGCACCGTGGGCAACGGGGTAACCCTGGACAATGTGAAGCTAACGGACAGTACCGTGGAGGACGGTGCGGACGCAGGCCCCTTTGTACAAATCCGGGGCGGCAGCGTGCTGCACACCGGTGTGCACATCGGCGACTTTGTGGAAGTGAAGAACAGTACCGTAGGCGCCGGCACCAAAAGTGCCCACCTGACCTACATTGGCGACAGCGATGTGGGGGCCGGGGTGAACTTTGGCTGCGGCACGGTAACGGTGAACTATGACGGCAAAAACAAGAGCCGCTGCAAGATCGGCGACGGCGCCTTTATCGGCTGCAACACCAACCTGGTGGCACCGGTAGAAGTGGGCGACCGGGCATACATTGCCGCCGGTTCCACCATTACGGACGATATTCCCGGCGACGCCCTGTCCATTGCCCGTGCCCGCCAGGTAAACAAGCCCGGCTGGGTCACGGAAAAGAAGCCTTATAAAGAAAAGAAGTAAAATGGTTATGAAACGCATTTGCACCTGCTTGTTGGCGGCAGCACTGGTGGTGGGCGCCTTTACCGGGTGCGCCGCCAAGCCCGCTGCCGGCACAGACACCACAGCCAAACAGGAAACCACGACGGAAACCACCACCGTCACCACCACGGAGAACACCAAGACCACTTTCCGGGAGAGCTATACCTCTACCATTTATCCGGCGCTCCACCGCAAAAGCGGCAGCGGGTACAGCCATGAGCTGGCCAGCTACACCACTTACTACGACGCCAAGAACGAGACCCGCACTGCCAACATTACCGCCTCTATTCGCAAGCTGAACAACCTGGTAATCCCTGCGGGGCGCACCTTCAGCTTTAACCAAACGGTGGGCAAGCGCACAGTGCTGGCCGGGTACGCCACTGCCAAGGTGGTGCAGGACGGCGAGTTTGTAGACGGCCTGGGCGGCGGGGTATGCCAGGTGAGCAGCACCATTTTTGAGTGCATTCTCCGAGCCAACCTAACGGTAGTCAGCCGGGCGCCCCACTCGCTGGAGATTAGCTATGTGCCCCTGGGCGGGGACGCTACCGTCCAGTGGAACACTACGGACTTTCAGTTTAAGAACACCAGCGGCACGGACATTCGGTTACAAATGACCGCCAAGAACGGCACCCTCACCTGCAAGGTAATGGGGCAAAAGAATGTAAAGCCCAAGGATGTAAAGATCAGCATTAAAAAAGCTGGCAAACAGTATGTACTCACCCGCACCGTAGGCGGCAAGGTGAATTACACCACCTATTCCACCTACGCCAAGCCCAAGAAAAGTCAGTGAATGAACATGACTATGAAATCGTGGACTGGTGTACAGACACTATCAGTGGCGCAAAGGACAATCGGCCGGAATTGAATAAAATCCTGCATCAGTCTGACGTCTTGCCTCGTCACGAGGCGGTAATTGTATTCAAGAATGATCGGGTGGCTCGTGATACGAAATTGTATTTCTATTATTTCTATACTCTCGAAAAGCGAAACGTCAAACTACTATCTACAGAGGAGCATTTTTCTGAGGGCGATGATTTTGCGAATATATACCGCTCTTTGCTAATGTTTGTTGCAGAACAGGAACGCCGAAATATCGCATTGCGCACAGGGAGAGGACGATCTCTAAAAGCCAAATGCGGCGGGTACTCAGGCGGAAATAAGCCATACGGGTACACCAGTGTGGATGGCGTCCTTGTAGTTAATCCCGATGAAGAGCCGATAGTGGAAATGGTGTTCCGAGAACACGATCGAGAAAAAGCAACGCTCTTGGATATATGTGATTCATTGTATGAAGAAGGGTATAGAACGCGAAAGGGTAAGAGGTTTCAACCTTCTACGATACGAGGAATATTGGCTAATCGTCCTTTTTATGAGGGCAAATATAAATACGGAGATGTGGACTGGGTGCAGGGTGTGCACACGCCTATTCTCCCATTGGAGGTAGAGCAATGAAGAAAATCCTATCAATCCTATGTGCCGCAATGATGGTGTTAGGTCTCACTGCCTGTGGTACTGAATCCCAACACACTATATCGTATGTCAGCGGTGAGAAAGTCAATGTGGCTGACCGAGACTGCGTAGCGGTTTACACACAATACACGAATGGTAGTGACGAAACAGCTATCCCGGCTGATTATGTTACGGTCAAGGCGTTTCAGAACGGTACCGAAATCCCTTGTATTGTACCAACAGGTGAAAAAACTAACGGTTATATTCAGTGTGATTCCAGCGTACAAAGCGGCGTGACTGCCGATGTGGTATGGTTGTTCCAGTTGAACGATGATTCTACGGTATCGGTTGAGTTCTCTGACGGTACGAAAGTTGAGATACCGCTATCGGAGAAATGAGCCTATGGAGATTGTATTACTGGTACTGGCGTTCCCGGCGGTTGTCCTGTGGGAATGTATGAAAATGAATGAGCGTTCTCACCATCGAGGGAGACGCAGACGAAGAAAATAAAATGTTGTGATTGTATAGAAGGTGCGTTATCGCACAGAGATTAAATTCTCTGAACGGTAACGCACTTCTTTTTGTTTGGAGGTAACTATGGAGCAATTACTTGATATTATCTATCAGAGGTTCAAGAGTGGCGATTTGAAAGCTGGCGAAGACCTCTACAATATGTGCCGGGAAGCTATGAAGACGGACGTATCTCTCGGTGTGAAGTGGCTAAAAATTTTGTCCGAGGACATTTCTACTCAAATAGGTACTTGTCAGAATGAGGAGACGTTGCGAACTTTGTTCGCACTCCATAAACGAGTGCTACTTGCCGCCGCTCCCCATGACTTCGATTCCTACTTGCTCTATGTGGAATGGAATAGAGAACCAGACAAAAAGTTTTACCCACCTCGACGAAAAGTGCTTAAGCGAGTAGTTGACGCTATGCAAGAACTGGCAAATGATGATTCTTCGTATCGCCGCGGACAGACGGCGATGCCCTCTCCCTACTTATCATCACAAAACAAAAACCCCACCGGTGCAATACCGATGGGGTTCATTTTTACCAACTTACCAACCCAGACGAACGATCTTAATGGAGCAGCTGCCGGTGCCATAGCGATAGCAGGCTGCGTGCCCCTCCGGGGTGAAAATATCAATTCTGCCCTGGCTGGACAGCCCGCTGCCGCCACGGTCCACTACGGTGTAGTTGGTGCCGTTCACGGAGATCACGGAGCCCAGGGGCAGCCAGTTGCAGGCTACATAATGGGGATCGGACATACCGTTATAAATGCGGCGGCCGCTGGTGGTGATGCCGCGGGAGTTGCCGTTGCACACCGCGCAGGCGCAGTAATGGGTGTACCGACCGCGGATGCTCTGGCCCACGGAATAACCGCCTCTGGACTTTACGCCGTTTGCCTTTACGCCGGCGGCTTTGGTACCGGTGCGCACAATCTTCTTCACCGGCTTTTTGGTAACCACCCGCTTCTCTTCCGTGCGGGTCTTTTCTTTGCCGTTAACCAGCTTCACTTTATAAGTCACATCGGCGGAGCCATTCTGGCCTTGCTGCTCCACTTTGGTCTTGCCTACGGTGAGCTTGCTGTCGGTCTTGGTCTCCGTCTTATAGGACAGGGTCTCCGTCTCGGTGACGGTCTTGTAGCTGACCCGGTACACATGAATCTTCATGCCTGCCTTAAGGGATGTTGCGGCAGAAGGTTCTGCATAATCATTCGTACCCAGCTGTACCTTAGCCAGGTCCAGCAAGTCACCCACGGTGCCCTCCACCATGGCAAAGCTCTGGGTCTTGCCGTCTGCCGTCAGGGTAACGGTAAAGGCGGTATTTACCCGGATGACCATGCCGTCCGTTACCGGATCGGTCAGGGCGTAATTCACCTTGTCTGCGCTGTGCAGCGCCAGACCCGCCTCTGTAAGGGCGTCGCCTACGGTATCCGCATACACGGCATAGGCGGTGATGGTGCGGTTCACTTCCACATTGACAGTATGCTGCCGGTCCAGCACGATCTTGCCGCCCTTGCCGGCTTCAAAGCCTGAAAGGTCCAGCTTGTCGGTGCTCTCCAGCGTAATGTTTGCATTGGTCAGGATCTCGGTTGGTTTCTCTTCTCTGGTGGTCACGGTGGTGGTCACGCCATCTACCACAATATCCACATTATATTCGTTGAGCAGGCCAGCGAATGCAGTGGAGGCGAACACAACGATAGCCAGCACAAAGGCCAGCACAGCTGTGGTGAGCATCTTTGCCCAGCGTTTTACGCCACCGGATTTGGATCGATAAATCATCTGAATCTCCTTTTGTTTTGGAAAATAGAAAACAGGCTTGCCGTTTTTTATTGAGGGGCTCTTTTGAGGGGAGCCACCACAAGAGCAGAAGCAATTTATTCTGCCTTTTCCGTTAGTATTTCCCTAAGACGCTGACGATTATATCACAAATCACTAAGAAGTCAACTTTTCAAACCGGATGTTTTTGTTGAAGTTGCACAAATCCCGTTTGATGTAAAACAAAAATGCCACCGCGCTAATCAATATCTTGTGGTCTTTCGTTTACACGCTTTACCGTGTGAAAGCAAAATTTTGTAGGTTTGGTAGAAATCCGGCTTCCAAAGATTGCAATTTGTAACCTTTTTGTTGCCAAATTTCATATTTTTCCCAAAATATGGTAAAATTCTGTCATATTTTGTCCACGATCCACAATATCTCGTACCCCGCATTTTGCTCGATTTTAAGCCAAAAATCCGTTATTTTGCTGCCCGAAACCGGCATTTTGACCTTGCCGCCCCCGCCGACACCCTTCGACCCGCCAAATGCGGGACAAGCATACCTATTATATATAAAAAAGAGCACCCGGTTGGGTGCTCTTTTTAAGTTGTCCTAATGTATATAACCGTAGGAGCGGATACCATCCGTCTGCTTACGATCACTTGTCCTCGTCCTGCAATTCCCGCTGCTCTTCTTCCAAAGCGCGTTCTTCCACGGCCAGCTCCTGTCTCTCCTCGGCCAGCAGTTCGCTCTCTACCTCCCGCTTGCCAAAGATCAGCGACAGCAACACCGGCACCAGAACGCCGCAGCACACCCACACTGCCCGATCGCCCAGCCAGCGGGCGCACAGGGTACCGATCACTGCCCCCAGCAAAAAGGATCCGTTGATCAACATATAGGTAAGGCTGTTCTTTAGGCTCTGGCGCTCCTTGGTGCGCAGATAATCCAGAAAATGCAGCGCCAGCTGGCGCAGATTGTTGGTACAAAAGGTGGAGGAAAACGCCATATTGTTGGTGCGCTTAAACGTATTGTACTGCATGGCGCAGATAAAGGCCACCGTTACGGTGGACACGGTAAAGGGCACCGATTTTGGCAGGCAGCCCACCACAAACAGCAGGCCGATCTCCAGCGCCACGAACACTGTATCCCACCGCAGCAGCTTGTTCTCATCCAGCAGGCGGGGCATCGTCACCGTCATGGCAATGCCGACCACATAAAAGCACATGGGGATCAGGTAGGTAAACACCTTCTTCACATCGCCGTGGGCGATGGCCATACCCAGCAGGGCAAAGTTGCCGGTTTGGGCATTGGCAAACACGCCACCCTTTAATAAATAAGTATAGGTCTCCAAAAAGCCGCTGACCATAGCCAGAGAGGCGCAGATATAGCCTGTTTCGTGAATAGGCACCGGTCTTCTTTTCATTCTGCTCGCTCCTTTTCATCTATTTCGCACCCTATTGTAGTCCTTTTGTTTTTGAATTGCAATGCTTTTTTGTATTTAGATAAATAAGATGGCGGGCGGCAGATTGCCGCCCCTACGATATATAACAGTGCAATGTGGGGCTTGCGTTTATTAAGAATGATCGTAGGGCCCGATGCCCACATCGGGCCGCATAAGGATCACCAAATAACAAATCCTGTTGCAATCCCCTTTTATATCCAGTACAATAGAGAAAGACAACGGAGGTGTTGATTTGAAAAACCAACTGTACTATACCAAGCCGGCCAAGTGCTTTGAGCAGGCGCTGCCCTTGGGCAACGGACGGCTGGGGATAATGACCTACGGCAACCTGCGCCACGAGCGCCTGTCGCTAAACGAGGACAGCCTGTGGTCCGGTTACCCCAAGGATCAAAACAAAGCAGACGCCCACAAGTACCTGGCTGCTTGCCGGGAGGCCATCTTTGCCAAGGACTACACCAAGGCCAAGGACATTCTCAACCGGGATATGCACGGCCACTGGAGCGAGGCGTACCTGCCCCTGGGCAATCTGCGCATTGACTACGACCGGGCGTACAAAAAGAATTACAGCCGCACCCTGGACCTGCGCACCGGCGTGGCGGTGACCCAAGCGGACGGCTTGACCCAAACGGTGTTTGTCTCCCACCCCGCCCAGCTGGTGGTGGTGCATATTGAGAGCGATCGGCCCTTTAGCGCCACATGCCGACTGGACAGCCTGCTGCAAAGCACCGTTACCGCGCAGGACGGCACCCTGCTGCTCACCGGCCAAGCGCCGGAGGTGTGTATGCCCCCCTACTATAATCAGGGAGAGACGGTGGTGCAAGGCAGCCGGGGTATGCGCTTTTGCGCCGGGCTGCGGGCAGACGGCCAAGTGGCCTGCACCGGCGACAGCCTGCGGATTGAGAACCGCAAGGAAGTAACGCTGCTGCTGTCCATGGCCACCTCTTATGTGGACTTCCGCTCCATGCCCACCGCAGACGAAAAGGCTCGTATGCTGTCCTACTTTGACGGTGCGGCAGACTACCCCACGCTGCTGGCCGCCCACATTGCGGACTTCTCCGCTCTGATGGATCGGGTGACTCTGGAGTTGGAGGGGGGCGACGACAGCCTGCCCACCGATGTGCGGCTAAAACGCATGCAAAAGGACAAAAGCGACCAAAGCCTAATCGCCCTGCTGTTCCAGTACGGGCGGTACCTGACGGTCTCCGGCTCCCGGCCGGGCACCAACGCCATGACCCTGCAAGGGATCTGGAACGAGCAGGTGCGCGCGCCCTGGTCCTCCAGCTACACCACCAATATTAACACCGAGATGAACTACTGGCCCACAGATGCAGTAGGGCTGGGCGAATGTTTCACGCCGCTGGTAGACTTTGCGGAAAAGCTGGCGGCAAACGGCGCATCCACCGCCAAGGCGTACTTTGACGCCGATGGCTGGTGCGCCTGCCACAACAGCGATATTTGGGGCGCCACCTACCCAGCCGGGTTCCCGGACGGCGACGGCGACTCCAGCTGCTACGCCGTTTGGTTTATGAGCGGCGCCTGGATTCTGAACCAACTGTACACCCACAGCCTGTACCAAAAGGATCCGGCCTTTGACGAAAAGCTGAAAGATATGTTCGCCAGCGCGCTGGCATTCTTTCATTCAAGTATGACGACGCACAACGGGCAACCGGTCACCTGCCCCTCCATCAGCCCGGAAAATACATTCACGGACAACGGGCAGCGCAGCGCCGTGACCTATATGCCCTCCATGGATCGGGAAATTCTCCACGATTTTATGGAGAACTGCCGAGCGCTGGGGCTGGACGCACCGGTCATTGACCAGGTAGCCCCCGCTCCGGACGGCCGAATACCGGAATGGGCGGAAAATTACCGAGAGACCGAGGTGGAGCACCGCCATGTGAGCCACCTGTACTGCATTTACCCTTCTCACCGGGTGCAAAGCGACGCGCTGCAAGCGGCAGCCAAGCAGTCCCTGCTCAAGCGGGGCTTTGGCGGCACCGGCTGGTCCCTGGGGTGGAAGGTGTGCCTGTGGGCACGGCTGGGCGACGGCGAGAACGCCCTGCGGCTGATCGAAAATCAGCTGCGCCCCATTAACCCCAAGGCGCTGATCCGGGTGCGGGGCGGCGGCTCCTATCCCAATTTGCTGGACGCCCACCCGCCGTTCCAGATCGACGGCAACTTTGGTGTCACCGCCGGCATTGCAGAAATGCTCATTGGCGGTGCCCTGCCCAAATGCTGGAGTGGCAAGGTCACCGGCCTGGTAACCCCGGACGGCACCGTCAGCTACGCCTTCAAAAACGGCAAACGGGTGAGGGAGTAAAACCAATACGGTAATTTTATTATTTCGTAGGGGGCGAGGGCTTGCTCCCACCGAATAATCCCTCCGAGTTTGCCTACGGCAAACCCACCTCCCTTTACAAGGGAGGCAAATTGGCATCAATATCTTAGCCCCCCTTGCAAAGGGGGGGGAGCGGCGCAGCCGCAGGGGGGATTGCGCCAGAGGCGATCAAAAATATGCATACCAAAAAAGAGCACCCGGTGGGTGCTCTTTTGTTTTATATAATTATACTTATTCGTTCGTACCATCGGTAGGTTCCGCAGGCGGGGTCTGGTTCCACACCGGCGGCTGTTGGGTGGGCTGCTGCCCATCGGCAGTAGCGGCACCGGGTGCCTGGGACTGCTCCGGCTGGGTTGTTCCCTGCTGAGTGCCGCCGTAGCCGCACTGCTCATAAGACCGAAAATCGTCTGCCATAGGCGGAGTATATGGATTATACTGGCCGTTCATGGGCTGCTGCTCCCGGCGGGGCGCTGTATAGGCGCCATAAGCGCCATACTTGGCCATACGCTCCGCCTCGCTGAGAAAGTCATCCTCCGTCAGCTGACCGGTAGCCAGGGCGCGCATACGGAAATTCTGATAATACAGCGCCCGGGTGGTCTTGTAATAGGGCAGCACATAAATGCCGGCAATCCCGGCGGTGCACGCCATCAGCAGCCACCACAGAATAAAGCTCAGATCCAGACGGAACAGCTCGCCACGGTGACCGTCTACCATACGACGGCTAAGCTTCAGCGCTTCCATCGGTGACAGGTTGGAGTTATCCACCATCAGCTCGTTGGCAAAATAAATACCGTAACTGTACACAATACCGGGGATAATCAACAGCAGCGACCACAGAAAAGTGAACAAACCACCTAAAATCACCAACAGCAACCGCCCGGAATAGTGCTTGTTAAAGGTGTTCTTAAACACCTGGCCCAGGTCCGCACCCAGGCGTACCGGTGGCGCCGTGCGCACAAAGTACACATAGTAGCCGTCCAGGGTCACATTCAAGGGCGACAGCACCAAAGCTGCCAAGCTGAACAGCGCACCGAAACCGGCCAGCGCCGCAACGGACATCGTCTCTGCCGTATTGTTACTGGTCGCTACCGGGGTAATGGCGCCGGTGCCGTCAAAATCCTCCAGCGGGTTGTCGTCCTCGTCCTGATCGTCGAAATCAAACTCATCCAGCGGGTTATCCTCACGATTATCCCAGCTACCATAGTCGCTGGCATGATTATAATGGGAGATCTGCTTGACCAGATCAATCTGGGAGTTATTAAACATACCCATACCGGTGAGCACCATCACCACAAAGGTGATTACAAACAGGGCGCCCCATTTGTTCTGCACCAGTATGCGCGCCTGGGATTTAATTTGCTTGCGGTTCAATTCCATAAGAAATGCCTTTCGCTTTCACTTAGAATTCCAGCTTGCTCTCAATAAAGGCGGTCAGCTCGCTGATGGGCAGGCGCACCTGCTCCATGGTGTCGCGGTCACGCACAGTGACACAACCGTCCTCTACGGAATCAAAGTCATAGGTAATGCAATAAGGGGTGCCGATCTCGTCCTGGCGGCGATAGCGCTTACCAATGGAACCGGCGTCGTCAAAGTCCACATTGAACTTCTTGGACAGGGTGTCAAATACTTCGCCCGCCTGATCGCTGAGCTTCTTGCTCAGGGGCAGCACAGCAGCCTTAAAGGGCGCAATGGCCGGGTGGAAGTGGAGCACCACGCGGGTGTCGTTCTTCTCCGCATCGATCACTTCTTCATCATACGCCTCGGTGAGCAGCGCTAGGAACAGTCGCTCCACACCCAGGGACGGCTCGATCACATAGGGCACATACTTCTCGCCGGTGGTCTGGTCAAAGTATTCCAAATTCTTGCCGCTGGTCTTAATGTGCTGGGTCAGGTCGTAGTCGGTACGGTCCGCCACGCCCCACAGCTCGCCCCAGCCAAAGGGGAAGCGGTACTCAAAGTCCGTGGTGGCCTTGGAGTAGAAGCAAAGCTCCTCCGGATCGTGGTCACGCAGCCGCAGGTTCTCCGGCTTCATATTGAGAGAATACAGCCAGTCACGGCAGAAGCTGCGCCAGTAATCGAACCACTCCAAATCCGTGCCGGGCTTGCAGAAGAACTCCAGCTCCATCTGCTCAAACTCGCGCACGCGGAAGATAAACTTGCCGGGGGTGATCTCGTTACGGAAAGACTTGCCTACCTGGGCCACACCGAAAGGAATTTTCTTACGGGTGGTGCGCTGCACATTGGCAAAGTTCACAAAAATGCCCTGTGCCGTCTCCGGGCGCAAATAGATCTCGTCCTTGCTGTCCTCGGTAACACCCTGGAAGGTCTTGAACATCAGGTTAAACTGGCGAATGTCCGTAAAATCGTGGGCGCCGCAGTTGGGGCAGGGAATGTTCTTTTCCTTAATATAGTCGCTCATCTGTTCGTTGGTCCAGCCGGCCACATTGGTGCCGTCAAAAGCCTCGATCAGATCGTCCGCACGGTGGCGGGTCTTGCAAGCGCAGCAATCCATCAGCGGATCGGAGAACCCGCCCAAATGGCCGGAGGCCACCCAGGTCTGGGGGTTCATCAAAATGGCGCTATCCAGGCCAACGTTATATTTATTCTCCTGAATAAACTTCTTGCGCCAAGCCTTTTTGATATTCTCTTTCAGCTCCACACCCAAGGGGCCGTAGTCCCAGGTGTTGGCCAGGCCGCCGTAAATCTCAGAGCCGGGATACACAAAGCCGCGCCCCTTGCTGAGGGTAACCAGCTTTTCCAGTGTTTTCTCAGAATTATCCATAAAAAAGTACCTCCGCTTGTTTTATATAGTAATACGAATACAAGTTTAGCACAACCGGGGGCAAAGGTCAACATTTTTGCGGGGCGTTGTGGGAAATCCGTTGGGGGAGCGATGTGGGTATCGTGCCATAAATCCCTCAGTCAGCTACGCTGACAGCTCCCTTTACAAGGGAGCCTAAAAAGATGTAACCGATAAGCCTCCCTTGTAAAGGGAGGTGGGTTTGCCGCAGGCAAACTCGGAGGGATTATGCGGCGGGAGCAAGCCCCCGCCCTACGAAAAATCAAATCTGTTCTAATAAATCTCTGCAACAAACAAAGGACGGCCGAGGCCGTCCTTATGTATTCCTATCTATTCTGCTTTACTGGGAGAGTTCCATCATACGGTCAATGCAGCGCACGGCCTTTTCCGCAATCTCCGGGGGCACGGTGATCTCCTGGCCGGCGGTGCCTTGCAGGCAGCCCAGCACATCGCCCAGAGTGGTGGCCTTCATATTGTGGCACACGCAGTCCTTGGACAGGGGGTAAAAACGCTTGTCCGGGCACTGCATTTGCAGATGCTCGCAAATACTGTTCTCCGTACCGATGATAAATTCTTTGGCGTCGCTCTGCATGGCATAATGCATAATGCCGGTGGTAGAACCTACATAATCCGCCTGTTCCACAACGGCAGGCACGCACTCCGGGTGCACCAAAAACAGCGCCTGGGGATGCTTGGCCTTGGCCGCCTGCACATCCCGGGCAGTAAGCCGGGCATGGGTGGGGCAGCCGCCGTTAAGCAGCTTAAAGGTCTTTTCCGGCACCTGGCGAGACACATAGTCCCCCAAATTGCAGTCCGGGATAAAGAGAATTTTGTCGTTGTCGATCTTGCGGATCACCTTTTCCGCACTGGAAGAAGTAACGCACACATCGCACACCGTCTTAAGCTCCGCCGTGGTGTTGATATACGCCACCACGGTATAATCCGGGTAATTCTCTTTCACCTGTTCGATCACTTCCCGGTCCATCTGCTCCGCCATAGGGCAGCCGGCGTCCGGATTGCTCAGCAGCACCCGCTTGTCCGGCGCCAGCATCTTCACTGTCTCCGCCATAAAGCGCACGCCGCACATAAGCACCGTCTTGTTGGGCACGGTCTGGGCCAATTTGGCCAAAGCAAAGGAGTCGCCGGTGTAATCCGCCACCTCTAAGATAGCGTCGTTCTGGTACAAATGAGCCAGAATGCACACATCGTTCTCCTTTTTCAGCCGCATAATTTCATCTTGTATATCCCGTATCATGGTTTTCTCCTCCCTTACACCGGGTTATTCATGGCAATGAGCGCAGTCGCCGGGGCAAAAGGCCGCCGGGTCGTAGGCAATGCCGTTCTTGTCATAATAATCTTTCACTGCCGCCTTGATGGCCTCCTCGGCCAGGACGGAACAGTGCATTTTTATTGCAGGCAGGCCGTCCAGCGCTTCCGCTACCGCCTGATTGGTCAGCTCCAGCGCCTGGTCAATGGGCTTGCCCTTAATCAGCTCCGTTGCCATAGAGCTGCTGGCAATGGCAGAGGCGCAGCCAAAGGTGTTGAACTTCACATCCGTAATCACGCCGTCCTCCACCTGGATATAAATCTTCATAATATCGCCGCAGCGGGCGTTGCCCACCTGGCCAACACCGGAGGGGTTATCCAGCTTGCCCACATTGCGGGGGTTCATAAAATGGTCCATCACCTTGTCGGAATACAAAGCCATCTTCTCGCTCCTGTTCTTTACGCTTTCTCGTTTTGCATTTGCTCCCAAACCGGGCTGATGGAGCGCAGATACGCCACCACCCGGGGCACCGTCTCGGCAATATGCGCCACCTGCGCAGGCGTGTTCTCCCCGCTAAGAGACAGCCGCAGGGAACCGTGGGCCACCTCCACCGGTACGCCGATGGCCAGAAGCACATGGCTGGGATCCAGGCTGCCGCTGGTACAGGCGGAACCGGAGGACGCCGCGATACCTGCCTGATCCAGCAGGAGCAGCAGGCTCTCGCCCTCAATGCCCGCAAAGCACATATTCAGCGTGCCCGGCAGCCGGAGCGCCCGATCGCCGTTGATCCGGCTCTCCGGGATTCGGCTTAATTTATCTTCCAATGTGCGGCGCAGCTCCGTTACATACGCGGCGTTCCGGTCCAGGTTTTCCATGGCCTCATGCAGCGCAGCAGCCATACCCACAATGGCAGGCACATTCTCCGTACCGGCCCGCTTGCCCCGCTCCTGGGCGCCGCCTTCAATTACATTGGTCAGTGCCACCCCGCGGCGGGCGTACAACACCCCGGCGCCCTTGGGACCGTGGAACTTGTGCGCAGACAGGGACAAAAGGTCAATATCACTCTGTGTGATGTTCAGCCGGGTATGCCCCACCGCCTGCACCGCGTCCGTATGGAACAGCACCCCGTGGGCACGGCAAATTTTGCCGATCTCTGTCACCGGCTGCAAGGTGCCGATCTCATTATTGGCGGCCATAATGGTTACCAAACAGGTGTTCTCATCCAGGGCCGCTTCCAGCTCCGCCGGGCGAACGATCCCGTTCTCATGCACCGGCAGCAGCTCTACGGTGAAGCCCTCTTTCTCCAGCGCCGCCAAAGTGTGCAGCACCGCGTGGTGCTCAAAGGCGGAAGAAATGATCTTGGTCTTGCCCTTGCGACGACCGATAGCCGCCGCCGAGCGAATGGCCTGGTTGTCCGCCTCCGACCCGCCGGAGGTAAAATAAATCTCCTTGGGCGAGACGCCCAGGTCCGCAGCAATGCTGTCCCGGGCATTCTCCAGCGCTTCCTTGGCCCGCTGCCCCACAGAATGCAAGGATGAGGGGTTGCCAAAATTCTCTTGCAACAGCGGCAGCATGGCCTGCACCGCCCGGTCACTCATTCTGGTGGTGGCCGCATTGTCCGCATACACCTGCATACCCGCACGCCCTTTCATCTAAACTTTGAATTAAAAAATACCACACAATGCATACCCTGTCAATAGGATTTAACATTTTTTGGGGATTATGCAGAGAGGGGAAGTATTACAGCTGCGGCAGGGATTTGCTCCCACCGCATGATTCCTAAAAAACCCCGGCAGTGCAGGGGGGCGCACTGTCGGGGTACACACCTTGTTGGGCAGGAAACCCAACATGGAGGGGGGCTAATTATTGGAAGTCAAACACATTGACCCAGCGGTCCAGCACTTCCCGCTCGCCGGGAATGTGCTTGGTGCTCTCAGAGCAGGCCACAATGGGCATCCACTGCTGCACCAGCTGCTTGGGAATATCCGCTTTTTTGCAGAACAGCGCCAGGTACTTCTCTGCCACATCGCTCTGGCCGCTCAGGGTAAAGGTCAGGTAGGTGCGGGCCGCATCCGCAGAGGCGTTGCCCTGGGTGGCATGTGCCCAGTCGATAATGTAATACCGGCCATCCGGTGTCACGATCACATTGCTGGGGCAGTAGTCGCCATGGAGCACCTTTTTGTGGGGTTTCATCCCCTCCAAGCGGTTGTGCAGATCATAGCGCAGGGTGGCCTCATAGTCGGAGGCGCTGATCTTGGCGTGCATTTTGTCCTTAATCTTATTCAGATGGGGGCAGGTTTTGCCCAAGATCTCCAGCTGAATATCCACAAAGGTGTTCAGGTACTCGTCCTGCTTCTCCGGGTGCTGTGCCATCAGTTGGCTCAGGGGCGTACCCTCAATATACTCTCTGGTAATGGCCCACTTGCCGTCCACCTTGCTGACATTCAGCAGTTTGGGAATCCGCAGACCGGTCTCTTCTACCCGAGCCATATTCAGTGCCTCGTTAAGCACATCGGCCTTGGAAAAGGTCTCGTCAAACACCTTGACGACCTTGTCGCCGTCTTTATAAATAACTTTATGCTCGCGCTCTTTCAGTGCTTTCATACAGATAACCTCCCTTATTCTTTGCCGTAGTAGGCACGCAGATACATATCCTTAATTTCGCTCATCAGAGGCAGGCGGGGATTGGCGCCGGTGCACTGGTCATCGAATGCCTGCTCCACCATATCGTCCAGGGTGTCCAGGAAATACTTTTCGTCCACGCCGTATTCCTGAATGCTCTTCTTAATACCAACATAGTCTTTCAGCTCGTCGATCTTCTTGATCAGACCTTCCAGCTTGTCAGCATCCGTGCGACCCTTAACGCCAAGAGCGTCTGCCACCTCGGCATAGCGCGCCAGGGTGTGGGGGTGGTCATACTGGGGGAAGGTGCCCATCTTGGCAGGTACTTCCGCCGCGTTGAACCGCAGTACATAGTCGATCATCAGTGCGTTTGCCACACCGTGAGGCAGGTGGTGGAATGCGCCCAGCTTATGCGCCATAGAGTGGCACACACCCAGGAACGCGTTGGCAAATGCCATACCGGCCATGGTGGCTGCGTTGGCCATCTTCTCACGAGCCACCGGATCGTTGGGGCCGTTGTCGTAGGCACGAGGCAGGTACTGGAAGATCATCTGCAAAGAGCGGATGGCCAGACCGTCGGTATAATCGGTAGCCATCATGGAAGCGTAAGCCTCCAGGCAGTGGGTCACTGCGTCAATACCGGAAGCAGCAGTCAGACCCTTAGGCGCAGTCATGTGGAAGTCTGCGTCCACAATCGCCATATTGGGCATCAGCTCATAGTCCGCCAGCGGGTACTTCACACCGGTGCGCTCATCGGTAATTACGGCAAAGGGCGTTGCCTCGGAACCGGTACCGGCTGAGGTGGGAACGGCGATAAAGTACGCCTTTTCGCCCATCTTGGGGAAGGTGTACACACGCTTACGAATATCCATAAAGCGCATAGCCAGATCCAGGAAGTCCACTTCCGGGTGCTCGTACATCACCCACATGATTTTGCCGGCGTCCATGGCGGAGCCGCCGCCAACGGCGATAATGCAATCCGGCTGGAAAGCGTTCATAGCAGCCACACCCTCTTTGGCACAAGCCAGGGTGGGGTCCGGAGCCACATTAAAGAATGTGGTGTGGGTCACGCCCATTTCGTCCAGTTTATCAGTGATGGGCTTGGTGTAGCCGTTCTTGTACAGGAAGCTGTCCGTAACAATGAATGCCTTTTTCTTCTGCATCACATTGCCCACTTCGTCCAGCGCCACCGGCAGGCAGCCTTTCTTAATGTACACCTTCTCCGGGGCACGGAACCACAGCATATTTTCCCTTCTTTCTGCAACGGTTTTGATGTTCACCAGGTGCTTGACCCCTACATTCTCAGACACGGAGTTGCCGCCCCAGGAGCCGCAGCCCAGGGTCAGGGACGGTGCCAGCTTAAAGTTGTACAGGTCGCCGATACCGCCGAAAGAGGACGGGGTATTCACCAGCACACGGCAGGTCTTCATCTTGGCGGAGAATGCGTCCAGCTTCTCCTGCTCGGTCACCGCGTTCAGATATACGGAAGAGGTATGACCGTAGCCGCCGTCTGCAATCAGCTGGGCAGCCTTTTCCAGTGCGTCATTAAAGTTCTCAGATCTATACATAGCCAGCACCGGGCTCAGCTTTTCGTGGGCAAATTCCTCGCTAATGTCTACGCTCTCCACCTCGCCGATGAGCACCTTGGTCTCCTCGGGAATGGTCACGCCGGCCAGTGCCGCAATGGTCACCGGCTTTTGACCCACGATCTTTGCGTTCAGGGCGCCATTGATAATAATGGTTTTGCGCACCTTGTCAATTTCGTCCGCTTTCAGGAAGTAGCAGCCTCGATCCTCAAATTCCTTGCGCACCGCCTTGTAGATCTTCTTATCCACAATGCAGCTCTGCTCGGAGGCGCAGATCATACCGTTATCAAAAGTCTTGGAATGGATAATCGAGTTCACCGCCAGCTTAATATCTGCGGTATCATCAATAATGGCGGGGGTGTTACCGGCGCCAACGCCCAGAGCAGGCTTGCCGCTGGAGTACGCGGCCTTTACCATACCGGGGCCGCCGGTTGCCAAAATGGTGTCTGCCTCTTTCATCAGCAGGTTGGTCATATCCAGAGACGGTGCGTCAATCCAGCTGATGATCCCCTCCGGCGCGCCGGCTGCCACAGCAGCGTCCAGCACGATCTTGGCCGCAGCAGTGGTGCTCTTCTTGGCCCGGGGATGGGGAGAGATGATAATGCCGTTGCGAGTCTTCAGGCAAATCAGGGTCTTAAAGATGGCCGTAGAGGTGGGGTTGGTGGTGGGGATCACCGCCGCAATCACACCCAGAGGCTCTGCGATCTTCTTAATACCGTAGGCCTTATCTTCCTCGATCACGCCGCAGGTTTTGGTGTTCTTGTATGCATTATAAATGTACTCTGCCGCGTAGTGGTTCTTGATGATCTTGTCTTCTACCAAGCCCATGCCGGTCTCTTCCACCGCCATCTTGGCCAGGGGAATTCTTGCCTTATTGGCAGCCATGGCCGCCGCAAAGAAAATTTTATCCACCTGCTCCTGGGTGTAAGTGGCGAACTCCCGCTGCGCTGCGCGCACACGGTCCAGCTCCGCCTCCAGCTTTTCTACGCTGTCGATGATTTCTCTTGCCATTTTATTGCCTCCAAGTTGTACTTACTATCATAGCGGTGTTCCGCTAATCCATCTATATCATACTGAAAAGCCTTTGCCTTTGCAAGCCTTTTGGGCACAAATCTACCATACCGCCAAAAATTGATAATCTTTTAACGATGTTTTTGGGCATATTTTTGAATAAGCCGAAATAATTTGTTACAAAGTTCACAATATTATCCAGTTTCGGAACAATTTTCCGCCTTTTTCCCGGCGTTTCTCCCCTATTTCTCAAAACACGCCCACCATCGTGTTACACGGTTCACATTGTTTTTAGTGGAATTGCACAAAGCGGAATGGGCGTTTTTTGCTCGCGGGCGGCAGATTGCCGCCCCTACGAGGTTTTATGACCGATAGAATATAGTATTTGTAGGGCTCGATGAGTGAATTGCGCGCAGCGCAAGAGACACGAGGCTCCAAATGCGCAGGCATTTGGGAGAAACAGTCCGGGGGACTGTTTCGTAGCGAGTGCGTTATCGAGCCGCATTTATAAGCCCACAAAAAACAGCGCCCGTCCGCAGACAGGCGCTGTTTGGCGTGGAACACTATTATTTTTTCGGCACCAGGCGCTCTGTGCCGCCCATATACGGCTGCAAGGCCTTGGGCACCAGTACGCTGCCGTCTGCCTGCAAGTTGTTTTCCAGGAAGGCGATGAGCATTCTGGGGGGCGCCACCACCGTGTTGTTCAGGGTGTGGGCCAGGTAGTTGCCGTGCTCGCCCTTAATGCGGATCTTCAGGCGGCGGGCCTGGGCATCGGACAGGTTGGAGCAGGAGCCTACCTCAAAATATTTCTTCTGGCGAGGGGACCAGGCCTCCACGTCTACGCTCTTGACTTTCAAATCTGCCAAATCGCCGGAGCAGCACTCCAGGGTGCGCACCGGAATATCCAGGCTGCGGAACAGGTCCACCGTGTTCTGCCACAGCTTGTCGAACCACATTTTGCTCTCCTCCGGCTTGCAGACCACAATCATCTCCTGCTTCTCAAACTGATGGATACGGTACACGCCGCGCTCCTCAATGCCGTGAGCGCCCTTCTCCTTGCGGAAGCAGGGAGAGTAAGAAGTCAGGGTCTTGGGCAGCTCGCTCTCCGGGGTGATGGTATCAATAAATTTGCCGATCATAGAGTGCTCGGAGGTACCGATCAGGTACAGGTCCTCACCCTCAATCTTGTACATCATGGCGTCCATCTCGGCAAAGCTCATTACGCCGGTAACCACATTGGAGCGGATCATAAACGGCGGCACACAATAGGTAAAGCCACGGTCGATCATAAAGTCACGGGCATAACTGATGACCGCAGAGTGCAGCCGGGCAATATCGCCCATCAGGTAATAAAAGCCGTTACCGGCCACCTTGCGGGCAGCGTCCAGATCAATGCCGTCAAAGCGCTCCATAATGTCCGTATGGTACGGCACCTCAAAGTCCGGCACCACCGGCTCCCCAAAGCGCTCCACCTCTACATTTTCACTGTCATCCTTACCGATGGGCACGCTGGGGTCAATGATATTGGGAATGGTCATCATGATCTTGGTGACCTGCTCGTTCAGCTCGTTGGCCTCTTTGGTCAGTTCTTCCAGCTCCTTGGCCTGATCCGCCACCTTTTGGCGCAGAGCCATGCCCTCTTCCTTCTTGCCCTGCGCCATCAAGGCGCCGATCTCCTTAGACAGCTTGTTACGGTTTGCACGCAACTCGTCCGCCTTGGTCATGGCAGCCCGACGACGCTCGTCCAGTTCGATTACCTGATCCACCAGGGGCAGCTTTTCGTCCTGAAATTTCTTTTTGATGTTCTCCTTTACCAGTTCGGGATTTTCCCGCACAAATTTCATATCCAGCATACTTTTATTCTCCTAACTTATTGGCCAAATCTTTTAGATCTTCATTGGAATAGAATTCAATTTCCAGCGTGCCTTTGCCCCGGCCGGGCACCACGCGCACCTTGCGGCCCAAGGTCTCCTTCAGCGCCAGTTCCACCTCGTCGTAAAACGCGTCCCGCCGGGATCGGGGCTTGGGCGCCGCACCGGCTTCCTGCTGACTGCGCTTGGCCAGCTTTTCCACATCCCGCACTGTAAGTTTGTGTGAAACGATTTGCTCCGCCGCCGCATAGATCAACGCTTCATTGGGCAGTCCCAGGAGCGCCCGGGCGTGACCGGCAGAGATGGCGCCGCTTTTGGTCATCTCCCGCACCTCCGGGGGCAGCTTCAACAGCCGCAAACTGTTGGCAATTGCCGGGCGGGACTTGCCTACGCTGGCTGCCACCTGATCCTGGGTAAAACCGCAGCGATCAATCAGTGCTTGCAGACCCTCCGCTTCCTCAATGGGATTCAGATCCTCACGCTGCAAATTCTCAATAATGGCGATCTCCATAGTCTCCACATCGGACAACTCCCGGATCACCACCGGCACCTCTCGCAGTCCGGCGATGCGGCTGGCTCTGTATCGCCGCTCACCGGCTACCAACTGGTACCCGCCGCCGGGCAGGGGCCGCACCAAAAGGGGCTGCAACACGCCGTGCTGGCGAATACTCTCCGCCAATTCCTCCAACGCCGTTTCGTCAAAGGTCTTTCGGGGCTGCTCCTTGTTGGGCACGATCTCCTCTAAGGGCAGCGTGTTGTTTGCCACCAACTCATCAACGGAATTCTCTAAAAACAACTGGCCCAGTCCTTTGCCCAGGCCGGATTTTTTATTTGCCATCGCATTTCCTCCGCTTTTCCTATACCTATTATATTATAGAGCCGGGTCAACGGCTCTGCTTAACCACCTCGTCTGCCAACTTTTTATACGCAAAGCTGGCCTTACAGTATTTTTCATAATACAGCACCGGTTTGCCGTAGCTGGGGGCTTCTGCCAGCTTGACGCTGCGGGGGATCATGGTGTGGTAGGTTTTGCCGGGGAAGTATTTCTCCACCTCGTCTACCACTTGCTGGGTCAGCTTTAACCGGCTGTCATACATGGTAAAGACCACCCCTTGCAGCTCCAAGTGGGGGTTATAGTGCTGTTTGACCGTGCGCACGGTGCTGAGCAACTGGCTCAAGCCCTCCAAGGCGTAATATTCGCATTGCAGGGGTACGATCAGGGTATCTGACGCCACCAGTGCATTCAGACTCAGCAACCCCAAGCTGGGCGGGCAGTCAATAATGATATAGTCATACTCCACCACCAGGGTGGCAATGGCTTTTTTTAGCGCACGAAACCGATCCTCCGTCTCCGCCAGCTCCAGCTCCGCTCCGGCCAAGTTCATGTTCGCCGGCAGCAAATCCAGGTTCTTAAAGGGCGTTTCGTGCAAAATCGCACGGGCAGGCTGGTTGTCCACCAAAATATCATAGGTGGAATACTCAATTTCGCTTTTATCCACACCTACGCCGCTGGTGCTGTTGCCCTGGGGGTCAACGTCTACCAGCAAAGTCTTTTTGCCCTTGGCGCCTAAAGCAGCCGCCAAATTGACGCAAGTGGTGGTTTTGCCCACGCCGCCTTTTTGATTAAAAATAGAAATGGTTTTTCCCATATCGGCACCTCCGATTGGTATTATACAACAAAGGCCCGTGCGCTTCAAGGGTTTCACGTGAAACAGCGCGTATTATTTTTGGAGATTTGTGGCTGTCAAATTTGGCCATACCATATCTTGTGGCGCCGTTTTGGTGTTTCACATGAAACAACATTTGGCTGCTTTTCCGGCGTGTTTCACATGAAACATACAAATTGCGAGCCTACGCTGTGTTTCACATGAAACACAGAATGGCCCGGCGTTGCCGCCGAGCCATCCCGTGTGATGAAAAGAGGAGAATATGTTAAAACGGTTTCCCGTTTTAAGCAGGTTTGTCTGCATTTGCAGAGGATTGTGTAGTGCTTTCGTCTGTATGCTTGGGTATGCGCACATGGAATTCGATATAATCGTCTGTCTCTGTTTTATTGCTTACCGCGTCAATACCGCTGGCTTGCATTGTGGCAATGGCCTTGTTCACAGTATTGACAAAGATGCGCACATCTCGAAATAGGGGCACCACCTTGCGGCGATGCTTGTCCGCCGGCGCATCTTCGCCCAGCAAGTGCGCGATCATACTTTCTGTCTGTTCTACATTCAGGTGGCGGTCGGTGACTGCCCTTAGCACCGTCCACATGACTTCCGGGTCGTCCACTTTCAACAGTGCCCGGGCGTGGCGCTCCGTCAGCCCTTCTTTCTCAATATAGTACCGCACATCGGCAGGCAGGCGCAGCAGACGCAGCTTGTTGGAGAGCGCTGACTGGCTCTTGCCCAGTTTTTTGCCGATCTCTTGTTGCGTCAGTCCAAAGTGCTCGTGCAAATGCGCAATAGCCAGGGCTTCCTCAAAGAAATTTAAGTTCGCTCGCTGAATGTTCTCTAAAATGGAGATCACTGCGCTGTCCTGATAATCACAGTCCAGCACAATGCAGGGCACCGTTTGCAGGTTGGCCAAGATGGACGCCCGCAGCCGCCGCTCCCCGGCAATCAGCTCATAATAATCACTATTGTTGATTCGCCGTGCCAGCAATGGCTGCAACACGCCGTTTTGCTGAATGGAGTCTGCCAGCCCCAACATTTCCTCGCTGCTGAATTGCTTGCGGGGCTGGTAGGGGTTGGGCAGCAGCCGTTCCGTTGGGATCTCTACGATCTCTTTGGCCATGTCCTCATCTCCTTTGACTATACTGTATCACAGTTTAGAACAAAAAGAAAGACTTTCCCATCGGGGGAAAGTCAATCTAAAACCGCAGCTTCGACAGGCTTATAACGGCTTGGTATCTATTTTTTTAGGCTTTCGCGGGTATTTTGTCGGGGTTTGCGATATTTTTCGCACCACAACCAAATGACGGCTGTCTCCACTTGGTAGTTTATATGAAACATTCTGTTCCAACTCCCCGCCAAGGGTCGCTATGGCACACTTTGCCGCCGCCACCTCGTCCTCCGCGCCTTTCAGCGCCAAGAATGCGCCGCCCACTTTCACAAAAGGCAGGCAGTATTCGCACAGCACCGGCAGGGGCGCCACCGCTCTGGCAGTGGCAATATCGTACTGCTCCCGATAGTCCGTGTCTTTGCCCAAAATCTCCGCCCGCGCATGCACCCGCTCTGCCACCAGCCCGCAGCCATGGAGCACATCTTCCAAGAACACCAGCCGCTTATGCAGACTGTCTGCCAGGGTCAGATCCAGATCCGGTCGGGCGATCAGCAGCGGCAGACCGGGAAACCCGGCACCGGTACCTACATCAATCACCCGGGCATTTCTCGGTATCTCCACAAAACGCAGCGGCTCTATGGAGTCGATAAAATGCTTTTCCAGTATGCCATCCGGATCGGTAATGCCGGTCAGATTCATTTTTTCGTTCCAAGCCACCAGTCGCTGGGCATACAGATCCAGCCGTTGGGCTGCGTAGCCGTCCACAGGAATGTTTAGTTCGTCAAGCAGTCGGGATAATTTTTCCGTGTCGATCATAGGCTCTCCAATAGAATGTGCAACGCTGCCACATCCGCCGGGTTGACCCCGCTGATCCGGGCAGCCTGCCCCAAGTTTTCAGGGCGAACGGCAGCCAGCTTTTCCTTAGCTTCCAGCCGCAGGCCGGTGAGTTTGCTGTAATCTATGTCCGCCGGTATCCGCTGGGCCTCCACCCGGCGCAGCTCCTTAATCTGCTGCTCCTGACGGGCAATGTACCCGGCGTATTTAATACCGATCTCTACCTGTTCAAACACCGCTGCCGGCAGGTCCGGCCGTTTCGGATCCACCGGTGCCAAATCTGCGTAGGTCAGTTGGGGGCGCTTTAGCAGTTCCTCCAGCTTGCAGCCGGTTTTTAGGGGCGCCGTGCCCTTAGCAGTCAATATTTGCTGAATGGTGTCGGTCAGAGGCACGCTCACCTGCGCCACCCGCTGCCGTTCTTCTTCAATCAGCCGTTGTTTTTCCAAGTATTGATCATACCGTTCCTGTGAAATCAGTCCCACCCGGTAACCGGTAGGTGTCAATCGCCGGTCGGCGTTGTCCTGGCGCAGCACCAAACGGTACTCGCTGCGGCTGGTCATCATACGGTAGGGGTCTGTGCAGCCCTTGGTCACCAAATCGTCGATCAGTGTGCCGATATAGCTGCTACCCCGATCCAGCACCAGCGGCTCCCGTCCCAGCACCAACATAGCGGCGTTGATCCCGGCCACCAGCCCCTGAGCGGCGGCTTCTTCGTAGCCGCTGGAACCGTTAAACTGCCCCGCACCAAACAGCCCGGGGAAGTCGTGAAATTCCAAGCTGGCTTTCATGGCCCGCGGGTCCACGCAGTCGTACTCAATGGCGTAGGCGGTGCGCATCACCTGGGCGTGCTCCAAACCGGGAATGGTGTGGATAAACGCCAGCTGCACATCCTCCGGCAGGGAGGAGGACAACCCTTGCAGGTACATTTCTTCCGTCTTTTCGCCGCAAGGCTCCACAAACAACTGGTGCCGTTCCCGATCAGAGAAGCGCACCACCTTGTCCTCAAAGCTGGGGCAGTACCGCGGGCCTTTGCCCTCAATTTTGCCACTGTACATAGGGCTGCGGTCCAGGTTGTCTAAGATCACCTGTTTGGTGGCAGCATTGGTGTAGGTGATGTGACACACCACCTTGTTCTCCGGCGGTGTATCCGTCTCAAAGCTAAAAGGCACCGTGCGGTCGTCGCCGGGCTGCACTTCCATTTTGTCAAAATCCAAACTGCGGGCGTTCACCCGGGAAGGGGTGCCGGTCTTAAACCGGCGCAGGGGCAGACCCAGCTTTTTCAGCGCCGTTGCCAGCGCCGTTGCCGGGAACATACCGTCCGGCCCGCTTTCGTAGCTCACATCGCCCACATACACGCGGCCGCCCAGGAAAGTGCCGGTGGCCAGTACCACCGCCTTAGCAGTATAGATCGCTTCCAGCTTAGTGGTCAGGCGCCAAAGACCGTCCTCGCCTTGGACAATATCTGTAATTTCGCACTGGCGCAGGTCCAAATTGTCTTGCCGCTCCAGCGTGTGCTTCATCCCTCCGGCGTAGGCGCGCCGGTCAATCTGTGCCCGCAAGGAGTGCACCGCCGGGCCTTTGCCCAGGTTCAGCATTCGAGATTGAAGCGTGTAGCGATCCGCCGCCTTGCCCATTTCGCCGCCTAACGCGTCGATCTCTCGCACCAGGTGACCCTTAGAGGTGCCGCCGATGGAGGGATTGCAGGGCATATTGCCCACCCAGTCCATATTGATGGTAAACACAGCGGTGCTGCACCCCAGCCGTGCCGCTGCCAATCCGGCCTCGATCCCGGCATGGCCGGCGCCGATCACCGCCACATCGTATGCTTTTGCAAAATATTCCATTACTTACCTACACAAAATTTTTCAAAAATCCGATCTACCACAGCCTGTGTCGCCCGGGCACCGGTGAGAGAAAGCAGGGCATCCGCCGCCGCGTCAATGCTCACATTCACCGCGTCATAGGTCATGCCGCCTTCCAGCGCAGCCACAGCCTCCGCCACACAGTCTGCCGCCGTTTGGCAGCACTGCCGCTGTCGCTCGTTGGCAAGAAGCGGATCCGCCGCGTCAAAATTCTGTACCCCGAGGGCGTCTGCCACCGCCACCGCCAAATCGTCCCGACCGATGTGGTTCTTGGCGCTGTACGCCACCACCCGATCAAAGGCGGCTCTGATTTTTTCCTGCACCGCCGCCGGGGGCAAATCGTTTTTGTTCACCACCGCCACAGCGTTTTTGCCCTTGCAAAGGGTCATCAGTTCTTCGTCCGCCGGAGTCAGGGGCGTGCTGCCGTCAAACACCGCCAGCACCAGCCGCGCTTGTTGCAACCGGGCCTGTGCTCGTTCCACGCCGATCTGCTCCACCACATCGTCCGTTTGGCGCAGCCCGGCGGTATCCGCCAACCGCAGGGTCAGATCTCCCAGCCGCACCGTGCGCTCCACCACATCCCGGGTGGTGCCCTGCACGGCGGTCACAATGCTGGTCTCCTGACCGGTCAGGTCATTCATCAGGGCGCTTTTGCCCACATTGGGGCGCCCAACGATCACCGTATCCACCCCGGCGGTCATCAGCTGACCATTGTCATAGCCTGCCAGCAGGTGAGAGAGCAAGCCCTGCGCCTGTTGCAGGTTCTCCAGCAAGGTGTCACTGTCCAGTTCAGGGATCTCCTCGTCCGGGTAGTCCACCCAGGCCGCCATACCGGCGCTCACTTCCATGAGAATATCCAGCGCGCCCTCGATCTTTTGCCGCAGGGCGCCGGACAGGGCGGTATAGGCACTGTCTGCCGCTGCCTGGCCGGAAGCGGAAATCAGATCCGCCACGCTTTCCGCCTCGGTTAGGTCCATTTTGCCGTGTAAGAACGCCCGCTTGGTAAATTCGCCGGGACCGGCAGGGGCTGCCCCGGCAGCCAGAACCGCTTGCAGGGTGCGTTCCACCGTCACCAGACCGCCGTGAACGCTCAGCTCCACCACATCCTCACCTGTGTAGGAGCGGGGCGCACGAAACACCAGCGCCACCGCCTGATCAAAGGCTTTTTCGCCCTGTGCCACGCTGCCAAAACGGGCCGTGTAGCCGGGCAGATCGGAAAGCCGACTGCCGTCTGCCGCACGGAATACTGCCTGGGCGATCTCTACTGCCCGATCACCGGACAGCCGCACCACGCCGATCCCGCCCACACCGTGGGGGGTGGCGATGGCCGCGATGGTTTTTGCCATACCTGCACCTTCTTTGTTTGGAGTTATGATAAAGTGATGTTCCATAAAATATCAATATCTGCGTAGGGGCGGATCGTATCCGCCCGCGGGCGGCAGGTTGCCGCCCCTACGATCGGCGGGGGCTTGCCCCCGCCCTACCACGGTCCGATGTGGGCATCGGACCCTACATTCTCTGTTTTTACAACCCCAAAATATTATTTATACCTATTATAATATACCGCCGGGCAAAATACAAGAACGGCGGAGCCGTGGTTGCCCTGCGGTTCCGCCGTTGGTATTTGGACTTATTCCGCCGTAGGTGCAGCAGGGGCTGCTTCCTCAGCGGGGATCTCCTTTTTCGGCACTTCGATTTTGCCGAACTTGGGCAAGTCTGCCCGATCTGCCTTGGGGGCTGCCGCAGGCTTGCTGCCGGCAGAACGATTGCCGCCGCGACGACCGCCGCGACCGCCACGGTTGTAGCGCTCCCGATCACTGCCGGTGTTGGTCACGCCGCCTTCCGGCTCCAGCACCACGCGACGGTTCTGATCCACACCGATGGAGCGAGAGGTCACACCCTCTACCTCCTGAATGGCCGTGTGCAAAATGCGCCGCTCATAGGGATTCATAGGCTCAAAGGTATAGCGCTTGCCGGTGCGCAGCACATAGGCCGCATTTTTCTTGGCCAGGTTCTTCAAGGTCTCCTGGCGCTTTTCCCGGTAGTTGCCCACATTCAGGGCCACACGCACATACTTATCAGTCTGCTTTTTGATCTGCAAAGAGGTCAGATATTGCAGGGCGTCCAGGGTCTCGCCCCGGTGGCCGATGATAATACCGTAATCTTCGCAGTCAATGGTGATCTCCACCAGGCCGTCCTTCAGAATGCCGGCCACCTGGGGATCCTCCACTTGCAGGCCCTCGATCAGGCGCTTTAAGTACAGGCAGGCGCTGTTCAGATCTGCGTCGCTAAGCTGCACGGTTGCCTTCTCTCGGGGTTTATCTGCTTTGGGTGCACGGGCGGGTTTGTCCGCCTTAGGTGCACGAGGCTTGTCTGCCTTGGCAGCACGGGGCGCGCTCTGCTTCTCTGCCTTTTGGGGCTTGTCGCTGCGCTGCGCCTGCTTTTTGGGCTGCGCCGGTGCTTCGCGGCGGGGCTGGGGCTTCTTTTCCCGCTTGCCGTCGTCGTAGCTGACCTTGACCACAGCGTCGCTGCCGCCAAACAGGCCAAGCACCTTCTTCTTCGGCATCTGTACCACTTCCACATGCACATCTGCCGAGGCGGGCGCATTCAGACCGATGAGGGCCGTGTTGCGGGCCTCCTCCAGGGTCTTGCCTCTGCCTTCAAATTCTTTTAACATGCTTTCCTCCGACTTATCCTCCCGGTGACCCGGGGGGTCGTGTTATTTCATTTTTTTGATGTTCGCTTCTCTGGAGCGCCGGTAAATGGTGTTCTCCAGCATCAGTCTGGCCTGGCTGCGCTTCGGCGGGAAGAACTTGGCCAGGAAAAGCTGCTGCACAATGGCCACCAGGTTGGAGATGATCCAGTAAAAACCGACCGCTGCCGGTACCTTAAACGAAATGTAAAAGGAGAAGAACGGCATCATCAGCATCATAATCAGCATCTGGCTGGTCTGCTGTGCGGCTGCCGGATTGTTCTTCTTCTGGATCATGGTAGACACCAGGGTGGAGGCCAGGGAGGTCACCAGACAAAGCAGGGGAATGATAATAATGATCCCGTCTTTCCAGTGGGGAATGACGGTCATATCCAAATTACCGATCACCATACCTTCGCGGTACGCCTGAATGGCGGCGCAGTTGTCCGCAGTAAACAGGGTGGGGAATTTCTCAACCAAAGTGTCCTTATAGGCGCCGAAATTCTCCAAAATACCCAGCTGCAAATACTGGCCCTTGTAGCCCAGCTCCTGCACCACCTGCGCAATGTTGGCGGACTGATCCGCAAAGCCCTTCATCCCCAGCACATAAGACAGGGGATAATAAATAATCCCGATGATGCCCATCAGGAACACCATCTGGAAAAGCATCGGTCCGCAGCCCATCTGCATGGGATTGTGGCCCTCGCGGGCGTACAGATCCTGGGTCTCTTGCTGGAGCTTCATCCGGTCCTTAGGGTCCGGGTACTTCTTCTGCAGCTTCGCCAGCTTGGGCTGCAAGCGGGCGGTCTTGGCCATGGTCTTTTGCTGGTGGATGTTAAAGGGCAGCAGGATCACTCGGGTCACCACCGTAAAGATGACGATGGCCACGAAATACTGATTGTTCAGCAGATCCATCAGGAACCCCATGCACACACCGAACAGCCAATAAAGCGGCTTAAAAAGGCCCATGCCCACGGAAGAAGAAGTGGCAGCTAATAAAATACTGTTCATGCATTGTCCTCGTTAGATTCAGTTGTAGAGCAGGGAGCGCAGGGCTTGTCCTTCTTTGGGGGCACCGGGTCATACCCGCCCTTAAAGAAAGGATTGCAGCGCAAAATACGCAAAAACGCCAGCCAGCACCCCTTCCACACACCGTGGATCTCAATAGCCTCCAGTGCATACTGGCTGCAAGTAGGGGTATAGCGGCAGGCGCCGTGCGAAAATCGGGGACTGAGGGTCAGCTGGTAGGTACGAATCAGGAAGATCGCCAGCTTCTTAACGATGTTCTTCATGCGATAACACCCCTAAGGCCGTCAACTGTTTTTCCATATCCGCCAGGACCACCTGCATCTTCACTCTGGTGGTGCGGCTGCGCGCCACGAACACCAGATCCCATCCGGTCACACCGTCCTCCAGCTGTGAAAAGGCGGCACGAATCACCCGACGGGCGCGATTGCGCTCTACGGCGGTGCCGATTTTCTTGGAGGTGGTAATGCCAACCCGGGTCTCACCTCGGCGATTCTTCATACAATAGGTCACCAGGCTGGCTCCGGCCTTGCTTTTACCACGGTGGTACAGGCGGCGAAAGACCTTATTCTCCTTTATGGCGCTGCTTTTCACAATACGCTCCGTTCGGTCAATTAGTAAGACAGGGACTTGCGACCCTTAGCACGGCGGCGGGCCAGTACCTTTCTGCCGTTCTTGGTGGACATTCTCTTTCTGAAGCCGTGCTCCATCTGTGCGTGCCGCTTCTTAGGCTGGAAAGTTCTTTTCATCTTGCATTCACTCCGTTTCTGAAAATCAAACTGGTCTTGATTTTACTTATGCTCTGCACGGCATAGTGCAGGCGAATTGACTTTTGGCTTGTGGGATAGTGATCCACATTAGCGGTTGATATTATATTATAAAATGCGCCCTGTTGTCAACAAAAATCTGTTACTTCTTGTATTTATTCTCATAATATATTATAATGTCACTATATGTTGGGGGTAGAACCTATGCACACTACAAGTCCGTGGCGCGCTGTCAGCCGTGTGGCCCTGGTTTTGGGGCTGTTTTTTACAGGCTGCTGCTTTTTAGACAGCTGGCACGCACCGTTCTTTTTCAACTTCCGCTACCAGTGGTTAAAGCTGATCCTCTCTTTTGTGATCCCGGCGGCGGTCACGGTGTGGAACTTTTTGACCGAGCGCTCCCTGCGCTTTGCGGGCACCGCCTGCGCCGTTTTAATGCAGGTGTCGCTGGTGCTGTTCTTTATCGACCGCTATACGGTAAATTTAATTGCCCGGTTGGACGACAGCCGCATTATCTACCACTTTCTTTACACCCTCATCAGCGTGTTCACCCTGCTGGCGGCAGGCTGGATTTGCGCCCGGTGCAGCAAGGAGCGTGTGGACTTTGCCCTGTTTTACCGCCGGTTCTCCCTGGGCTATCTGCCTTTGTGTGCGTTTCTTTTTATCCTGCAGTTTTTTCTGCTGCGCACCTTTGGCAATATTTTCGTTACCGCCAACAGCGTACCCTTCCGGGGCGAGATCTACTGCCTGTGGTATTATGCCAAGACCGGCACCCTGTCTTTTTCCACCGCCCTGCACTCGGCAGGGAATGTGCTGTACTTTACCTCCCTGTCCCTGGCCCTTTGCGGCACGGTGCGGCGGCGTCCGGTGCTGTGGGGCACCCTGGTGCCCGTGGCCCTGTCCGTGTTTGTAGAGAGTTTTCAGTTTCTCACCAAAAGCGGGGACGCGGATGTGGACGATATTATCTTAAACACCCTGGGTGCCGTGCTCGGCGTCCTGATTTTTCGGCTGCTGCTGCGGCCCTTACTGCAAAAGGAGACCCGTATATGTTAGGCATTATCGGCGCAATGGATGTGGAGGTCCGCACCATTAAGGACAAAATGACCGGCACCGTCACCACCCGGGCGGCAGGCTGCGACTTCGTGACCGGCGAGCTGGAGGGCGTGATGATCACCGTGGTGCAGTGCGCACCGGGCAAGGTAAATGCCGCCCTGTGCACCCAGCTGCTCATTGACCGTTTCCAAGTGGATCGGGTCATCAATATCGGCGTAGCTTGCTCCCTAAGTGAGCGGGTGGTGATTAAAAATATCGTCATTGCCACCGATGTGTGCCAGTACGATATTGACATTACCGCTTTAGGCGAGCCAAAGGGCTTTATCAACGGCCTGGGCACCATTAAAGTGGCAACGGACCCAACCCTGTCCGATCGGCTGGCGCGCACCGCCATCAACAGCGGCGAGCGTATCCATCGGGGCACGGTAGCCAGCGGCGATACCTTTATCGGCACCGCAGCGCTGAAGTCTGCCATCGCCGGGGAGTTTGACGCCCTGTGCGGCGAGATGGAGGGCGGCGCCGTGGGTCAGGTTTGTGCTGCCAACGGGGTGCCCTTTGCGGTAATGCGCGCCATCAGCGACGGCGGCGACGAAAACGCTGCCATGGACTACCCCACATTCAAAAAAATCGCCGCAGAACTGTCTGCGACGATCTTAACGCGATTTGTGGCGGAGGAGCAAACCCAGGAGAGCCTGTTCTGATCACTCGATCACAAAATTATTCAGGATATATTCTTCCGCCTCGGCAATGATGGTATGCAGCGCCGTCTTTTCCGGCACATCGGAACCGGTGCGGCTTTTGTCCTCAATAAACACAAAGCGGGCGTCCTGCACCGCCAAGGCGGCGGAGGCCAATTCACGACCCAGATTGTAGTCCAGCTTGAACATCTCTCTGGGCAAAATACCGGCCTTAGCCATCGTCAGCGCGCCTCGGTACAGGCTGAGCATATAGTAATCATAAATATACCGGGCAGCGCCCCCGCGAGAGGCAGCGGCTGCCGTATCCAGCAAAATACGGGTGGCTTGACTCAGGGTGCTCAGGGGCATATCATCGTCCTCTGCACCCAAACTGGCATACACGGACGGATCCAGTCCGTTACGACTGGCAGACACCCCCAGCAGGTAGTCGGTGGTCACGCCGTAGTAGTCGGCGCACTTGACCACAAAGTCCAGCCCGCACTCCCGAATGCCTTTTTCGTAATGGGACAGCAGTGCCTGGCTGATACCCAAATCGCCGGCGGCTTTTTTTTGGCTGATGCCCCGCTCCCGACGCAGTTGGCTCAGAGTGGCGGCGAACTTGCTGTTTTTCTCCGCCTTGTCGGCTTTACTTTGGCGCATGGCGCGCTTGGCGGCTTTGGCCCGCCCTTTCAGGTCCTTGAACTCTTCTTTGACCTGTTCCAGGTTCTCGCTTTGGATCTCCATTTGTTCATTCACTCCCAAAAATATTACAACGAGTATTATATATCAGCTTATACTCTTTGTAAAGAGCTATTTTATTCTGTCAACAATTTGTAATGTTTCGTCGGCTATCGCCGTTGTTCAGGAGGATTTTGCATTGAAGTCATACACGGTTTATCTTTTTCGACACGGGCTCACCAAAGGCAACCTAAACGCACAGTATATTGGGCAGACGGATTTGCCACTCACTATGGATAGTATTAACCAACTGCATACCCTGCGGGGCAAGTACCCGTACCCGGAGGTGGACGCCGTGTTTACCTCCCCCTTAAAGCGGTGCAAGGACAGCGCCGCCATTCTCTTTCCGCGTAACAATTTGATTACCATTGAGGATTTTAAGGAATATAACTTTGGCGAGTTTGAGGGCAAGACCGCTGCGGAATTGCAGGACAACCTGGACTTTCGGGACTGGCTGCAAGGGGATATGCAGGCAAGCCCGCCGTATGGCGAGACCAACGCCCAGTTTATGCACCGGGTGTGCGCCGCTTTTGAAAAGGTGATCTCCGGCTGCGTCCAAACTGGCACCCGGCGGATTGCCCTGGTGTGCCACGCCGGGGTCATGATGACCCTGCTCACCTGCTACGGCCTGCCGGAGGCAGCCATGGCCAACTGGCAGACGGACCCGGGCTTTGGCTACAAGCTACACCTGGACCCGGCGCTGTGGATGCGCGCCAATAAAATGCAAGTGGAGGACACCGCCCCCATTCCCATGGCACAGTTGGAGCAGGTAGAGGACTAAGATTTTACAGCGGCATTTAACAGTGCGATCGGGCATCGCACCCTACAAAATGGAATTTGATAAATAAAAAATGTTGGGATCAAGCGGGCGGATGGTATCCGCCCCTACGGTCCACCGGTTACCAAAACGCCTGCGGTCTTTTATGTTTTTTAACATCTATTTACTCGTAGGGGCGGCAATCTGCCGCCCGCATTTACATAAAATCATCATAAAAAAAGCACCCCGGGTGGGGTGCTTTTTTACATTTCTTCTTCTGTTTGTTCTGCCGTTACAGCAGGTTGCAATAATCGCAGCGGTTCTCCGCCAACTTAATATTACTCTTGCCGTAGATCTTCATTTGCAGGTCGTAGGCGTCCTGGGGAATATCTGACTTCCACAGCCACAGCCCGCCGGAGCGGCAGGGGGTCAGCTGGGTGGGACCGATCAGGTAGTTGCCGCCGCGGGCATGATCCGGCGTAGGCACGGAAAAAGTCTGGGTTTCGTAATTCATCCAGCCGTTAGAGAGCGCGTAGGTAGCTAGGCTCACCAGTTCCTTTTTGCTGTACCCGGTGTACACATAGCCCACCAGGTCGTTGACCACTTTCAGCATCTCGGTGGTGGAAGAGCCTTTCATCTTCTTAAACACCTGAAGCAGCACGGTCTTTTGCCGATCGGCGCGGGCGTTATCCGTGTCGATCTTACGAATACGGCAGTAGGCCAGCGCCTGCTTACCGTTCAGCTTCTGCTTACCCTCGGTGCCCTCGTAGCTCTTCTCGATATACACATTGCCGTAGCGCTTGGGGTGGTTATTGATCTCGTTAATCTCCCGATCGGTAATGGTAATGGTCACGCCGCCCAGGCTGTCAATGATCTTGGGGAAGCTGGCAAAGTTCACCACCGCGTAGTTGTCGATCTGGATCTTATAGTAACGCTCCACGGTTTTGATGTATTCCTTCATGCCGCCCATGGAGGCAGCGCCGTTGATCTTGTCGTACTGGCCCTCACCGTTCGCCTCAAAGTACACATACAAATCGCGCAGTACGGAGGTCAGAGTGATCTTGCCGGTGTCGATATTAACGCTGGCGATAATGGCAGAGTCGGCACGAGAGGTGTCGCTGATCTGCTCCTCCCGGGTGTCCTCCCCGATGAGCAAAATGTTCTTTACATGGGTAGAGCTGACCGGATCGCCGTTTTGGTACCAGTTTTTCAAATATTCTTTATAGGTCGTAGCGTCTGCCGCAGACGGCTCCTTGATCTCCGGAAAGTTCTCTTTTAAGAAATCCATACCGTGATAGGAGGTGTCCGTCTTTTGATAATCGTCCGCTTCGTCGGTGAACTTACCCAACAGACCGTTTACATAGCACACGGCAAAAACGCCGCCGGCCACAATCAGCACAGCCAGCACAACAATAATGGCAATGGAAATTTTGCCCTTTTTGGTCTTGCGCCAGGGCATAGCGTTGGGATCTTTTTGCTTTTTGCCGCTTTTGCGCTTTTTGTCCGCTGCCGCCGGTGCATTCTCCGCCTTGCCGGAGAGAGAAAACAAATCAATCATCTCGTCCGTGGCTTGGTGGCGCAGGTTCACCGGCTCCAGCGGGGGCTGGTTTTCCGGCTTTTGGCTCGGCTTGTCCGGGGTCACGGTGCGATCCCGTTTTTCGTATGCCGGGGGCGGGGGTTGCAGCTTGCGGCGCACCTGCTGCACCGGCACATCGGCAGTGTCTGCCTTGGGTGCGGCGGGTTTGGGTGCCCGTTTGGCTTCCGGCGCAGGGGCAGCTTTTTGCTGCGGCTCCGCTTTCTCCCGGGGTGCCGGGGTGGGCTGCGGCGCTGCTTTCGGCGGCTGCGGCGCTGCTGTTTTTTTCTCCTTCGGTTCCGGCTTTACAGCGGGCTTTTCCGGGCCCAGCAGTTCCTCCACCAGTTTACCGGCGTAGGCTTCTCGATTGGCGTCCGTCTGTACAGGCGCAGCCTTGGGCGCAGGCGCAGCCTTTAAGTTGCTTTCCTGCTCTGCCCGGCGCTGCTTTACCTCGGACAAAATATCGTCAATATTATAGTCTTTTGCCATGAAAAAGATCTCCTCTTTTTGCAGGTAGTTCCGTTGGGACCGACAGCACAAAAAACAAAAGCGCCTGTGTGCCCCAAAGCATAGCCACAATTATACTTCATTTTTTATGTCATTACAATAAAAAATTTGTAAAATCTTGTGCTTTGTGAACACACAGACGGTTAAGTGTCTATTATTCTGCGGTTTCCGGGGCAGATGCCGGGGTTTCTGTGCCGTCACCCTCCGGGGTGTCGTCCGTTTTCTCCGGCTCCATGTGCTCCACCACGGACAGGGTAACCACCTTGTCCTCGTCTGTGGTACGCATCACCCTTACGCCCTTGGCCGGGCGCTTAAAGGCAGAGATCTGATCCACAGGGGTGCGAATGACAATGCCTTCCTGGGAGATCATAATAATATCCTGGTCCTCGCGCACCGGGGCGATCATGGCCACTTTGCCGTAGGTCTCGGTATGGTAGTTGATCAGACCCTTGCCGGCACGGGACTGCACCCGGTAGTCGTCAAAGTTGCTCTTGCGGCCGTAGCCGGTCTCGCTGACGGTGAGCAGACGGGTGTCCTCCAGCGCCACGGCAAAGCCAACCACATAGTCGCCTTCTGCCAGCTGAATGGCGCGCACGCCGCGGGCGGTACGGCCGATCAGGCGGGCGTCGCTCTCCTTAAAGCAAATGCTCATACCATCGTGGGTAGCCACGATCAGATTGCGGTTGCCGTCGGTGATTTCCACCCAGCTCAGTTCATCGCCCTCGTCCAAATTGATGGCGATAATGCCGGTTTTGCGAATATGATCGTACTGGCTGATCTCCGTGCGCTTGATCACACCGTTCTTGGTAACCATGCACAGGTACTGGCGCTCTTCGCTGTCCGGCACCCGCACCATAGCGCTGATCTGCTCCTCATTCTCCAAAGGCAGCAGGTTCACCACATTCATACCCTTGCTGGTACGGGAGGCGGCGGGGATCTCGTATCCCTTCATCTTAAACACCTTGCCCTTGTTGGTAAAGAGCATAATGTAGTCGTGGGTGGAGCAGGTAAACATGGTCTTGGCCACATCTTCCTCTCTGCGGCTCATGCCCATAATGCCTTTGCCACCGCGGTTCTGTGCCTTATAAGTATCTACCGTCTGGCGCTTCATATACCCCATGGTGGTCAGGGTGAGCATGCAGTCCTCTACCGGGATCAGGTCCTCGTCATCCACATCGCCGGAGGCAGCGGTAATCTCGGTACGCCGTTCGTCGCCGAATTTGTCGCCGATGGCGCGGGCCTCTTCCTTTACGATCTCCAGCACCCGGGTCTCACTGCTGAGAATGTCTTGATAATCGGCAATCTTGATGTGCAGCTCGCCCAACTCGGTGCGGATCTTTTCAATTTCCAGTCCGGCCAACTGACCCAAACGGAACGCCACAATGGCCGCAGCCTGTGGCTCGTCAAAGTCGTACTTGGCCATCAATTCCTGCTTGGCCTCGGCTTGGCCGCCCTTGCAGCCGCGAATGGTGGCGATGATCTCGTCCACAATATCAATGGCGCGGGCCAGACCCTCTAAGATATGGGCGCGATCCTGGGCTTTCTTCAAATCATAGCGGGTGCGGCGGGTGATGATCTCTTCCTGGAAGGAGATGTAATTTTGCAGCATTTCCTTCAGGGAAAGAATGCGGGGCACGCCGTCTACCAGCGCCAACATAATCACACCGAAGGTTACCTGCATTTGCGTCATCTTGTACAGGTTATTGAGCACCACCTGGGCGTTGGCGTCCCGCTTGACGGTGATCTCAATGTGCATACCTTTGCGGGAGGAGAAGTCCTTAATGTCTGCCACGCCCTCGATCTTCTTGTCTCGGGCCAACTCGGCAATGCTGGCGATCAGCGCCGCCTTGCGCACCTGGTAGGGCAGCTCGGTAACCACGATCTTGTAGCGGTCGCCCTTGCTCTCTACGATCTCTGCCCGGGCACGCAGATAGATCTTGCCCCGGCCGGTCTCATAGGCCTGGCGAATGCCCCGAGCGCCCATAATGATACCGGCGGTGGGGAAGTCCGGACCTTTAATGTGCTGCATCAGCTCCGGCAATCCCACATCCGGGTTGTCGATCAGGCAACACATACCGTCAATCACTTCCCGCAGATTGTGGGGCGGAATGTTGGTGGCCATACCTACGGCGATACCGCTGGAGCCGTTCACCAGCAAATTTGGATAGCGGGCCGGCAGTACCACCGGCTCTTTCAGTCGGTCATCGTAGTTGGAGGCAAAATCCACCGTGTCCTTATCAATATCTTGCAGCATTTTCATGCTGATCTTGCTCATTCGGCTCTCGGTGTATCGGTACGCAGCGGCCGGGTCGCCGTCTACGGTACCAAAGTTGCCGTGACCGTCTACCAGCGTGTAGCGCATGGAGAAGGTTTGGGCCAGTCGCACCATGGCGTCATACACAGAGGCGTCGCCGTGGGGGTGGTAACGACCCAGCACGGTACCTACGGTGTCTGCGCACTTTCTGTACGCCCGATCCGGGTACAGGTTGTTTTCAAACATGGTGTAAAGAATACGGCGGTGTACCGGCTTCAGCCCGTCCCGCACATCCGGCAGGGCACGGCTGACGATCACGCTCATAGAGTAGTCCAAAAAGGCCTTGCGCACCTCTTTGTTAATCTCTACATCTACGATCTTTTGATTGTCATACCGGATCTCATTGTTATCCATTGGCATTCATCTCCTAAATACGGGCCACAGCCCGGCAGGTTTTACTTGGTCAATTTATAATAAGCGGTGTTTTGCAGCATTTCCCGCAGCCGGGGCAGTTCGCTCTCCGGCAGTGCCCGCTTGGGCAGCAGCAAAGTAACGGTGCCGGGAATGGCAAAAGCAAACAGCCGCCCGGTCTCAAATACGGCGCCGAACATGGCCATAGGGTACACAGCGTGAATTTCGCACTGATCCGGCTTTTCGCCGGGCATGGTCCACTCCACCTCCGTGCCGGTAATGCGCATTTGCACCGGCGCAGTCAGGGACGGATGTGCCTTGCACAGGCGGGTATACATCCGCCGAGATACAGGTTCGCGACACAGCAGCAGAACGCCCATGGCCAACAGGGGCAAACAGGCCGCCAGGGCAACGGTAGGCCGGTGGGACCGGGCACTAAAGCCCGCCACCGCACAGCCAAATCCAACAGCTGCAAAAAAGAGAATGGGGGTCGTGCGGGTCAGCCGCCGACGCAGCGCCGCCATATCGGCAAAATCCGCCGCATTTAAGCAGTAGTTTGCTTCAATCATTTTGCACCTCCAAAGGCCGGTGCCTTCTCGTGCAGGGCGCTGAGCAGCGCGTTCAGATCCGCCGGGTCACAGTCTGCTTTTTCAATCACAAACAGCCCCATACGGTAGCACCCGATGAGAATAATATAATCCTTGGTCTCCTTAGCGTAGGTGATTCCCTGCCAAGGCAGGGTGTACTGCTCAAATTTGCTCCACACCTGCAGCACCTGCTCCTCCAGCCGGAGGGTAAAGGGCTGGGTCAGTGTGGGAGAGTTGCCAAACTCCCGCAGCACGGAACTGCGCCGCACCCAGGGCAGCAGCACAGCCATGGCTGCTACAATACCGCTCAGCGCCGGGAGTATCGCCGTTTCTTCCACATCTTGCAGCAGAAAATACAGCAAAATACCCGCCGTTGCCAGCACCACACATAGGGCGCAAAACACCCATTGCAGCCGCAGCTGCTGCCGTTGCAGCACCCGCCACCCGGCGTAATATGCCCGTGGCGTCATTTTGAATTCAAATGTGGTCATGGTGTTCTCCTTTGTTTGGGAGAATGGCGTTGGTTTCTACAATAATCCCTCCTCCGCCTACGGCGGTCCCCCTCCCTTTACAAGGGAGGCTTATCGGTTACATCTTCTTAGGCTCCCTTGTAAAGGGAGCTGTCAGCGCAGCTGACTGAGGGATTTGCGGGCGGATAATATCCGCCCCTACCTCGTCGACATTGACTCCATATTGCTTGTGGCGGATTTTTAACAAAATCCACCCCGCGCGCATTCCGTAATGTCTCCTCTCCCCAAAAAGACTTCTGCCTTTTCGGGGACCCCACAATATAATCGTAGGGCGGGGGCTTGCTTCCGCCGGGGTAGGCGTTTACTTGCACTTAAATGTCCAAATTCTGTACGTATTTTGCTTTTGATCCGGCAGGGGGCTTTTGCCACAACACAGTTGGTGCACGCCGCTATCAAACGCTCCACCGGAGCGTTCTCCCGCAGCCCGGCTGCGCCGGCCTGCGGAGCGTCGTTTGAACCCCGCCGGGGTAGGCGGCTACTTGCAATTAAATATCCAAATTTTGTACATATTTTGCATTTTTTTCAATGAATTCACGGCGGGGTTCAACATTATCGCCCATTAAAATAGAAAATGTTTCGTCCGCCTGCTGGGCGTCCTCTACGGTCACCCGCAGCATAATGCGAAATTCCGGATCCATCGTGGTCTCCCACAGCTGCTCCGGGTCCATCTCACCCAAACCTTTGTATCGCTGAATGTCGCACTGGCCGCCCATTTCTTCAATGAGCCGGTCACGCTCCTCGTCGCTAAAGGCATACTTGAATTTTTTGCCCTTTTGCACCTTAAACAGCGGGGGCTGGGCCAGGTAAATGTAGCCGCCTTCAACTAAGGGCTTCATATAGCGGAAGAAGAAGGTCAGCAGCAGGGTACGAATATGCGCGCCGTCCACATCCGCATCGGCCATAATCACGATCTTGTGGTAGCGCAGCTTGGTAATGTCAAAGTCCTCACCGATGCCGGTGCCCAGCGCGGTCACCACAGGCATCAGCTTTTCGTTGCCGTAAACCTTGTCCAGCCGTGCCTTTTCCACATTCAGCATTTTACCCCAAAGGGGCAGAATGGCCTGGTGGGCACGGTCCCGTCCGTCCTTGGCGGAGCCGCCGGCGGAATCACCCTCGACGATGTAAATTTCGCACAGGGAGGGGTCGTTAGAGGAGCAGTCCGCCAACTTGCCCGGCAGCTTGCTGCTTTCCAGCCCGGTCTTATTACGGGCGTTATCTCTGGCCTTGCGGGCCGCCTCTCTGGCGCGAGAAGCGTCCAGGGACTTGGACAGCAGCGCTTTGGCTACCGCCGGGTTCTCCTCAAAATAGGTCATCAGCTTGTCATATACCAGGGAGCTGACCAGGCCGGTAATGTCCGTATTGCCCAGCTTGCCCTTGGTCTGGCCCTCAAACTGGGCCTCGGTAAGCTTCACGCTGATGACGGCAGTCAGCCCCTCGCGCACATCGTCGCCGGAGAGCTTCTTGTCATTTTCTTTCAGAATATTAAACTTTTTGCCGTAGTCGTTAAACACCCGGGTCAGGGCGGTTTTGAACCCGGTCTCGTGGGTACCGCCGTCAATGGTGTTTATGTTGTTGGCAAAGGACAGCAGGGTCTCATTGTAGCTGTCCGTATAGCACAGCGCCACCTCTGCACTGCGGTCGTCCTTGGTCGTGGAGATGTGGATCACTTCGTCCTGAATGGGGTTTAGCCCCCGGGTGGTGTTGATGTACTTTACAAATTCCCGAATACCGCCCTCGTAGCAGAATTCCTCGGCTACCGGCTCTTCGCCCCGCTTATCCGTCAGCGTAATGGACAGCCCGGCGTTCAGGAACGCCTGCTCCCGCAGACGGCGGGCCAGTACATCGTATTCGTACTCGGTGGTCTCGGAGAAAATCTCCGGGTCCGCCTGGAAACGAATGAGGGTGCCGTGCCCCTCTCGATCGGCAATAATATGCAGGTCGTCCACCGGCTTGCCGCGCTCAAAGCGCTGGGCGTACACATGGCCGTTCTGGGTCACCTCTACCTCCAGCCACTGGGACAGGGCATTTACCACAGAGGAGCCTACGCCGTGCAGACCGCCGGATACTTTATAGCCGGAGCCGCCGAACTTACCGCCGGCGTGAAGTACGGTGAGTACCACTGTTACAGCAGGCAGGCCGGTCTTTTCGTTAATGCCGGTGGGAATACCACGGCCGTTATCCCGCACGCTGATCACATTACCGGGCAAAATCTCCGTCTCAATGTGGGTGCAGACCCCGGCCAGTGCCTCGTCAATGGAGTTGTCCACGATCTCATACACCAGGTGGTGCAGACCACGGGGGCCGGTGGAGCCGATATACATACCCGGGCGCTTGCGGACGGCCTCCAGGCCCTCCAGCACCTGAATATCTTTTGCGGAATATTCTTCCGTTACAACGGTGTCCATATCCGCTTCTTCCAAAACAGTCTTTTCTTCTTCAGCCATAACTTCTGCCTTTCTGCCCACAAAGGCGTCCTCCGCACTGTGGGCAGGTGCGGTGCCTGTGTCCGTATTCTATCGAAAATAGGTTATTTCCATCGTTTGATCAGGGTGCTTACATTCAGGGGACTGATATACACCGTCTCTTTGGTAAGCACATAGCTTTTAGGCAGGTCGTAATTTACATACTGCACCCGCTTTTGCTGCTCTGCCCTGGTTAAAAAATCTCGGGTGGCCTTACCTACCGTGGAGGTATCCATATCAAAAATACCAATAATATCGCCGGTACGCACCACTGTGTCGCCGCCAATGTGCAGGAGCATCAGTTCACCACCTTGCCGTTTTCAATATGAAAGGTTTTGCCCCGGGTGCCACGCAAGATGGTGCCCGCATCACAGCAGGTGATAAACAACTGCATACCCTTCATGTGGTTAAGAATATAATCTTGCCGCCCTTCGTCCAGCTCGCTCATTACATCGTCCAGTAGTGCAATAGGGGCTTCATTTGTTTTTTGTTGCAGAATTTCCGCCTCCGCCAGTTTTAGGGAGAGCACACAACTGCGCTGCTGCCCCTGACTGCCGTACTTTCGGGCAGAGATACCGTTTAAGGTAATATCCAGATCATCCCTGTGGGGTCCAACGGTGGTGGCCCGGTGGTAAATATCCTCGCTGCGGGCACTTTCCAGCAGAGAGAGCAGCCGCCGTTCCAGTTCTTCTACGGCCAAATCACCGTACTCAAAGGCACCTTGCAGTCGGGCACCGATCTGCTCCCGCCCGCCGGACAGACCGGTGTGAATACGGGAAAGCGGTTCTTCCAGCGCAGCCACATAGGCACGGCGCTGATAAATGATCTTTGCCCCGGCACGAGCCAGGTTGCCGTCCCAAATAAACAGGGTGTCAGCGCTCATTTTACCTGCCGCAATATCTCGCAACAGCATATTCCGCTGGGCCAAACTGCGGTTGTAGTCGCTGAGCAATTTTTTATATCCTGTACGGATTTGGCACAGAGCAAGATCTAAAAACTTGCGCCGTTCTGCCGGGCCGTCTTTAATCATGGTTAAATGGGCGGGGCTGAACACCACTGCCTTGATCTCCTCCCCCAGTGCGGCGGCAGAGGCCTTGGCAATGCCGTTTAAGGTTGCGCTGCGGCGTTTTTTAATCTGTAACATGGCCGTTTGGGGTCGATTACCGCTGACAAAATGAATTTGCAGCTGTGCCTGTTCTTTGCCAAACTGTACCAGCTCGCTGTCCCGGGCGCCGCGAAAACTTTTAGTGCCGGTAAACAGGTACACCGATTCAATCAAATTGGTTTTACCCTGGGCATTTTCGCCGTAGATCACATTTACATCGTCAAAATCCAGCACCAGGTGTTCCAGATTGCGGTAGGCGTCAATACCCATGCGTTCTATCTTCATTGCTGTATGGTATAATCGGTGCCATGAATGACCACCACATCGCCGGGCTTGATTTTTTTTCCTCTTGCGGTACAGGTCTCCCCATTCACTTTCACCAGTCCGTCCTGGATCATTTGCTTGGCCTGGCCGCCGGTTTCCGCCTCGCCTTTGAATTTCAGCAGCGCGTCCAGCCGGATAAAGGGGGTACTGATGGTCACCGTCTCTTGCCGGTGGGGTTTGATATTTACATTAAGCTTCATTTTTCAGCCTCATAGGCAGCACCAAGAACAGGAAGCTGTCATCGGTCATCGGCAGCACCTTCACCGGGCTAACCGGGCCGGACAACTCAATGCGTACCTGATCAGTGTCTGCGGCGTTCAGTGCATCCAGCACATATTTGGAGTTAAAGCCGATCTCCACCCGGTCGCCGCTTACATTGGCGTGGGTGTAGTTTACTACCCGGCCCAAGCCGGACACAGTAGATACCCGCATTTCGTCTGCATCAAACAGGCAGCGAATGGGGTTCTTTTGGTTATTTTCAATTACCGGAATGGTACTGGTAATGCAGTGAATGGCGTCCTCGGTGTTAATAAGCACCGTGGTGTTACTGCTTTTAGGCACTGCGGCGTTATAATCTAAGAATTCGCCTTCCAGCAACCGGCTGATAATGCTGTACTGCCCCACTTCAAATACAATATGTCGCTTGCCTACGGAAACGGAGATATTTTCGTCCTCCTCCGGGTTCAGCAGCTTGATCAGCTCCCGTACCGTCTTTTTGGGTACGATAAAACTAATATCCTCACCGTCATATTTTACGGTTTCCGTGCGAATGGCCAAGCGGTAGCCGTCTACGCCGATCAGGCGCAGCTGGTTCAGGCTCATTTCAAATTTAAGCCCTGTGTGCACCGGCTTGGAGGCTTCGCTGTCTGCCACTGCAAACAGCGTCTGCTGTACCATCTTTTGCAACAGGTTTTGATTTAAGAACAGAGGATAGCCGCCGCTGACGCTGGGCAGCTCCGGATAATCGTCTGCGTCAATACCGGTAATGGCATATTGGGCAGCGCCGCAAATAATGGAAACAGAGGTACCACTGATGTCAAAGGTCACCGTCTCTGCTGTCAGCTCCTTGATAATATTGCAAAGCACTTTTGCATTGATCACTATGGCACCCGGTTCGGTAACGCTGGCTTGCAGGGTGGTGTTGATGCCAAATTCAAAGTCATAGCCGGTAAGGCTCAGCGTATCGCTGCCGCATTCCATTAAAATACCCTCAATGGTGGGTACGGTCATTTTGGTACTGACTGCGCGCATTACATTATTGCAGGCGGTATTCAGTTCTCTGGCGTTGCAGGTGAATTTCATAAAATTCGCTCCCTCCGTTTCCTATTACAGTATGGGTTTTAGTAGTAGTAGTATAGGGCGGTGAAAGTGTGGAAAGCGGCAAAATTGCGGTCAACCGCGGGATTTTTGGCGCCTTTTTCTTCCACGCCCGGATTTTGAAAATTTGTTGAAGATGTGGAAAGATTTTGTCTTTCACAAGGGGTGTGCAAATTTTCTTTGTGCAAAATGAAAAAAATGTTGAAAATTTTGGTTTGTAAGGCGCGTATTTTTGTCTTACTGATTATCCTTGTGTTGGTTAATGTTGTTGACAATGTCGTTGACCTGGCGAGCCAGGCGAGAGTCCTTTTTCATGGCCTTTTCGATACTGTTCACATTGTACATAATGGTGGAGTGGTCTTTTTTAAATTCTTTGCCGATCGCCACATAGCTCATACCGGTTACTTCCCGGATCACATAAAAGGTAATCTTGCGGGCGTGCGTTACGGCTGCTTGTTGCTTGGTGCTGTAAATTTCTTCCTCAGAGATGCCGGTAACCCGGCTCACCTCGTCTACCACTCTTTGAATAGTGACCGGTAGGGGCTGGCTGTCCTCAATAATATCTTTAATCACCGTCTGTGCCCCGGCAATGGTGGGCTTTTGGTTAAACAGGTTTTGCATGGCCTGCAATTTTTTTGTCACGCTCTCCAGGTGGCGAATATTGTTTTTTACATTTTTTGCAATATATTCTACCACTTCTTGCGGAATGTCAAAATCCAGCATTTCCGCCTTGCGCTTAATGACGGCACAGCGGGTCTCAAATTCCGGCGGGTTAATGTCCGCCAGCAGACCGCTTTCAAACCGGGTTTTCAATCGGTCGGTAATCATGGGAATGTCTTTTGGCACTCGATCAGAGGTAATGACCACTTGCTTGCCTGCGTCCTTCAGTGCAGAGAAGGTATGGAAGAACTCCTCGGTGATGGATTCTTTCCCGGCTAAAAACTGAATATCATCCACCAAAAGTACATCAATATTTTTTCTGTACTTGTCGTGAAAGTCATCGGTAGTGTGCCGCTGCAAGGCAATTACAAATTCGTTGCCAAAACTTTCCGCCTTTACATAAAGAATACGCTTTTCCGGAAAATTGTCTTGAATTTCGTGCCAAATGGCGTTAAGCAGGTGGGTCTTACCCAGTCCGGAGGGACCGTAAATAAACAGCGGGTTATAGTTGGTTTGGCTGCTGACGCCGCCCGGATCTTTTGCCACCGCCATGGCTGCACGGTAAGCAAATTTGTTGGAATAGCCCTCAATAAAGGTGTCAAAAGTATGAATATCTCCCGGCTGCTCCGTGGGCAACAGATGGGTATCCTTGGGCTTTACTTCTTCTTTAGGCGTATTGTCCCGGGTTGTGATCTCTACCGTAACATGAAAGCCGATCACTTCTTCAAATGCCGCTTCCAACGGTTCTTTATACTGCTCGCTGACAATATTGTATTTCATTTGGTTATTACATTCCACCACAGCACACTTGCCGTCCAGGTTCTTTAAAATCAGATCTTGCAGCCACATTCTGTAGGCAGTTTCGCTGACCTGGGGCTTCATGTAATTTAAAACAGCCATCCAAATTTCATTTATGGAATCCATATCTTCTCCTTAAGGGTACTTCACAAATCTCATAATGGTCGTGGTTTGGGCACCGGAGCCACCTTTCGCCACCACGCCAGAATACAGAGTCTATTATAGCAGTATTTATGATTATAATCAATACTTATTGTAAAAATATATATATTATATATATAATATAGAGTAGATATTCTATAATATAAAATCCGGGCACGATAACGAATTTCTTCAGCGTGGATTTGGTACAGATGCTGAACAATAAAAATGTGCCGGTGCACCTTGCACCGGCGGGTGCGATCCTGTATAATAAGCATATTAAGACAGAAAGGAGCACCCCCTTATGAAGATCTTTAAAAACCGGGGCGATATTTATCTTTCCAAGTCTCGCACCGGGGCAGATCGGGAACAGCATATTCTCCTGGGTATTTTGGCAGCTGTGCTCCTGGTGTCTGTGGTGGTTGTGGTCTATGTAGGGGCCAAAAATGATTTTTCCGCCAAGAAGTTTTTTGCCCCGGACCAAACGGTAGCAATTTCCCAAACAGCCGACGATACCACCGCCCCGCCGGAGCTGCCTCGGGTCAGCGGAAAAACCAATTATCTGCTGGCGCTTACCGGCAAAGATAATCAAAATTTGTATGCGGCTGTGCTCATCCAAACGGATATGGACAGCGTGTCTTATAAAATTTGCAATCTGCTGCCCCAAACCACTGCAGAGGGCAGCACCTTAGCAGGCGTTTACAACAGCGGCGGGATCAACAGCTTGGTACAGATGACGGAGACGGCCACCGGGATCAAGCCGGATTTTTACGTTGTAATGACCGTTACGGATTTTGCCTCATTCTTTGATGATTTAGGGGAGGTAAATTATCCTCTTGCAGCGGATGTTAAGTACCGCAACACCACCGCGGCAGATCCGTTCAGTTTGCGGATCAATGCCGGCGAGGCCAGTCTGAACGGCAAGCGCTTTACTGCTTTGTGGCGCTATTTTTTGGAGGAAAAAGACTTAAAGTCTGCCAACGATTTAGGTCTGGCGGCGCTGAATATGTTGTTCAGTGCAGACAACGGCACGGAGAAAGACGAGTTGTTTCGGAATTTTGTGACCTTGGCGCGTACCAATCTGACCGTGCGTGATTTTTCCGGTCGCAGCGACAATATCAAGGTACTTACCGGCACCAAAAACGGCGTGAATGCCTACAATGTGGAGCCGGAATACAACGGCAATGCCTTAACAGCCCGTGATAAAAGCACCATACAGGGTTATTTCAGCAAATAACGGGTACATACTGCTTTTACGGCAAAAGTGCCGCAATGGGCCGTCTGTGCCGGATTTTAGGAGAACAGATCAATGGATAAAGAAAGATTGCAAGCCGCTGTGCGGGAGATTTTGCTGGCCGTAGGCGAGAATCCGGATCGCCCGGGACTGGTAGAGACCCCCCGCCGCGTGGCAGATATGTACGCCGAGGTGTTTGCCGGACTGGAAACGGACCCTCGTCAGCACTTAAAATTTTTTGAAGAAAAAAGCACCGACGAAATGGTGATCGTGCGGGATATTCCCTTTGCCTCTATGTGCGAGCACCACCTGCTGCCCTTTGTGGGCAAGGCGCATATTGCCTATATTCCGGCAGACAACCGCATTATCGGCTTATCCAAGTTTGCCCGCATTGTGGACTGCTTTGCCCGCCGTCCCCAGGTGCAGGAGCGACTGACCCACGATGTGGCGGACTTTTTGAACGAGGAGCTTCGCCCCAAGGGCGTGGCAGTGATTTTAGAAGCGGAGCATATGTGTATGAATATGCGTGGCGCCAAGGCTGCCGGCAGTACCACCCAAACCTCCGCTTTGCGGGGCATTATGAAAACGGACGCTCGTACCCGCGCCGAGGCGCTGGCACTGCTGACCAAGTAAGGAGTAACTATGGCTGTTTGGCATTGCAGAGAGAAAGAGATTGCGTACGGCAGCAAGGTTTTGCTGATGGGCATTGTAAATGTGACCCCGGACTCCTTTTCCGACGGAGGCGACTGGCTGGACCCGGCCACGGCGCTGACCCACGCCCGGGCGCTGGAGGCGCAGGGGGCGGATATTTTAGACATTGGCGGTCAGTCCACGCGCCCGGGGCACACCCCGGTGACAGACAAAGAGGAATGGGCGCGGCTGGAGCCGGTGCTGTCCGTTCTTTGTAAGGAGACGGCGCTGCCGGTGTCGGTAGATACGTATTACCCCTATGTGGCGGCGCAGGCGCTGCGCTGCGGGGCGCAGATCATCAATGATGTGAGCGGTGTGGTCAATCCGGAAATGGCTGATGTGGTGTGCCGCTACGGTGCCGGCTGGGTGATTATGCACGCCGGGCCGGGCACGCCGGCGGATGTAAAGGCGTTTTTTGCGGACAGCGTGACCGCCTGCCGGGCACTGGGTGTGCAGGACAGCCAAATTTGCCTGGATATGGGCATTGGCTTTGGCAAGAATTTTCAGCAGGACTTGGCGCTGATCGCCAATATTCCCCAATACAAAATGGCGGGCTTTCCGCTGCTGCTGGGCTGCTCCCGCAAGCGGGTGATCGGCCGGGGCAGTGATCAGCCGGAGCCAAAGGCGCGCACATACGGCAACATTGCCGCCGATACTGTGGGTATTTTAGGCGGTGCGGACATCATCCGCCTGCATAATATAGAACAGGAAAAACAGGGCGTCTTCATGGCGCAGCATTTGAAAGGAGCAAAAATATGATCAGTGTAACCACCCCTACCGTTGAGAACGGCGTGATTGTGGAGTACAAGGGTATTGTCACCGGTCAGGTGGTCAACGGCGTGAATTTTATTAAGGACTTTGGCGCCTCGATTCGCAACATTGTGGGCGGGCGCAGCGCCGGGTATGAGGAGGAGCTGGAAAGCGCCCGTCAGGCCGCGCTGGCAGAGATGGAGAGCCACGCTGTCCGGCTGGGCGCCAATGCGGTTGTAGGCGTCAATATCGACTACGAGGTGCTGGGTCAGGGCAATATGCTGATGGTCAGCGCCACCGGCACCGCGGTGGTGGTGCAGAACAAATGACAGACAGAATTTTGATCCGCGGTCTGCGGCTGTTTGGCTATCACGGGGTGAACCCGGAGGAGAAAATTCAGGGTCAGCGCTTTGAGATTGACGCGGATTTGTATGTAAATTTGGCAAAGGCCTGCCACAGCGACCGGGTGGAGGACACTGTCAGTTACGCCAAGGTGATCAAAACGCTGCGCCGGGTGTTCACAGAGCGCACCAATGATCTGTTGGAGCGCACCGCAGAGGATCTGACCGCCGCGGTACTGGCCGAGTACCCGGAGGTGCTGCGGGTGGATTTGACCTTAAAGAAACCACAGGCGCCTATTCAGGCAGATTTTGACTGGGTGGGAGTCACCATTTCCAGAGACAGGAAGTAAATATGTATTATGTACTCAGCGCCGGCACCAATTTGGGCGACCGGCTGGCCAATTTAACTTATTGCAGAGAGGCGCTGGACCTGGTGCCCGGCACCCATGTGGTGTCTGCCTCTGCCGTTTATCAGACCCAGCCGGTGGGTTATGCCCGGCAGGACGATTTTTACAATGTGTGCTTTTTGGTAGAGTCCCGGCTAAACCCGCATGAGATGCTGGGCGTGTGCCTGGGACTGGAGGCCGGTTTGGGCCGGGTGCGCGGGGTAAAGAACGGCCCTCGGGTGCTGGATGTGGATGTGATCTTTGCCGGCAACCTGCAATTACAAACGGAGAATTTGGTGGTGCCCCACCCCCGCTACCGGGAACGCCGCTTTGTGCTCCAACCGCTCTTTGATATTTTCGTAGACGGCCGGGCATTCGGTATGGAGTTTGCCTCCTGTCTGGACAAAATCGACGGCCAGGCAGTGGAGAAGATTCCCACCCAGCCGGACTGGAATTTCTGAAAAAACAAAAAACGACCCTGCGCATTGGATAAGAGCAGGGTCATTTTTTTGCCAATTTTTTCCGTTAAAATGTGCGGGCACAGGCAAAAACTGCGTGGACTTTTTGTGCCTGCGCGGTGCAAACTAATAGAGCAAGGCGCGTTGCAATTTAATAACGGAGGACGAATATGAAAAAGAAAACGGTAAATATGATGAAGGGTTTGGGCGTGGCCATGGCTGTGGGCAGCATGGTCGCCGGCACGGTTGCCACCATGAACAGCAATTCCGCCAAGACCCAAAAGACCATGAAAAAGGCGGTTAATTCCGTGGCGAATTTTGTAGATAATGTATCGTCTATGATGTAGCCGCCGGGCAAAAAAAGAGGCCCTTGGTAAAAATAACCAAGGGCCTTTTTGTTATAAAATCAGTCGTTGGCGTGACCGGCAGTGCCGAACACAACATCGATCTTGTGTGCCACAACCTCCTCAATCAGGTCGCGGGCAGGGGTCAAATACTGACGGGGATCGAAGTGGGTGGGGTTCTCTGCAAAGTGCTTGCGGATGGCAGCGGTCATGGCGATACGAATATCGGAGTCTACATTGATTTTGCAGACAGCCATGGAAGCAGCCTCACGCAGCATATCCTCCGGAATACCAATAGCGTCGGGCATCTGACCGCCGTACTGGTTGATCATCTTGATGTGGTCCTGGTTAACGGAGGACGCACCGTGCAGTACGATGGGGAAGCCGGGCAGACGGCGCTGCACCTCTTCCAGAATGTCAAAACGCAGCTGCGGCTTCTGGCCGGGCTTAAACTTGTAGGCGCCGTGGCTGGTGCCGATGGCGATGGCCAAGGAGTCCACACCGGTGCGGTTCACGAAATCCTCAACCTCTTCCGGGCGGGTGTAGCTCTCGTTACCGGCCTCTACCTTTACATCATCTTCCACGCCGGCCAGGGTGCCAAGCTCGCCCTCAACCACTACACCGTGGGCGTGGGCATACTCAACCACCTTTTTGGTCAGAGCAATGTTCTCCTCATAGGGCTTGCTGGAGCCGTCGATCATCACGGAGGTGAAGCCGCCGTCAATGCAGGCCTTGCAGGTCTCAAAATCCGGGCCGTGATCCAGGTGCAGGGCGATGGGCAGACCGGTCTCTTCGGCGGCAGCCTTTACCATAGCAACCAGGTAGTCGTGAGAGGCGTACTTGCGTGCGCCGGCGGAGCACTGCAGGATCACCGGGGCGTTCAGCTTCTTGGCTGCACGGGTGATGCCCTGCACGATCTCCATGTTATTTACATTGAAAGCACCGATGGCGTAACCGCCCTCATAAGCCTTCTTGAACATTTCGGTAGTTGTTACCAGTGGCATAGTGTTCTCTCCATTCAAAGTAAATTATGATCCGGCGGATCATTCATTGTGCATTATACACCATTTTGTCCAAAATAGCAAGCCGCAGCGCAGATTTTGCACCGCAGTTCTGCCACAAAACCGGCCGCTTTCGCCCCATTTTTTGTATGGTTTGACAGATTGGGGGTATAATTTCTAAATTCCTCAGTCAGCTGCGCTGACAGCACCGGCTTGGTGGAGAAATTACAAGCAACCGCAAATCCATAAAAAAGAGAACGGTTGGAGTACACCCTCTGTAAGGAAGTTACATAGAGAATATATGGAGAAGTAGAAGTCCGCACCCTTTTTAGGGCGCGGACTTCTACTTTGGATTGTGGTGGCACAATCCGATGCACGCTAAACCTGTGGACACAGTCGGTTTGAAAGTAATCTCATACGCTAACCTCTAAGCCGAATATCTAATTATCATATTGTTGACTTAACAAATAGCTGATCAATTGAGCCAAATATTGTTTTATAATCACCCAACTTTTCAAAACCATATTTTTCGTATAGCCCTATTTCTCCGCTCAGGATATATACTTTTTCATATCCTAGCTCACGAGCATATAAAATTGCGCTTTGAATCATTAACTCCGATAGTCTATTACCACGGTATGGTTCATCAACAAAAACAAATCCTATAAATGGTGTAAACGGATATTCTTTTGGCAGCTCATCCTTTTCAACCAATGTGCAAAATCCTGCCACTTTTCCATTTACACAAGCAACAAACACTCTTTCCCATGTATTAAAGTCATTGCTTTTCATCTTTTGAGCCAAATAAGGGCCCGCTTTCCACGAGCATTTTTCAGCCAAACAAATAGTTTCATTCCAATATTTATGTATTTGGGTCATACAATAAATTTCAGTCATTTATTCCCCTTATAAAAATTCCCATTTATCGTATTGTAAGTATAGCACATAATCATAATTAGCATCAACACTACTCTCGGCAAGCTGCCATATATTCTGTCTGGTTAAATAAATTTAAAAGGATACGCCTCCTTACGAAGTGTATCCTTTTCCCGTTCTCTTTCGTTTCGCCATTATTTTTTGTAATCGAGAATTTCTTTTGCCAGGTACACCGGGCGGCGCTTGGTCTCAATGTAATTCTTGGCCAGGTACTCGCCGATGATGCCGATGGTAAACAGCTGCATACCGCCAAAGAAAACGATCAGAATCACCGTCTGGGTAAAGCCGTCTACCGCAATGTGCTCCGTGGCCTTGCGAAGGAGGGTCACGATAAAGTAGATAATAGAAAAGGCAGTGGAAAGCAGCCCCAACACCGTTGCCAGCTTCAGCGGTGCGGTGGAGAAGGCCAAAATGCCGTTCCAGCCGTATTTCAACAGCTTTTTGAACCCCCATTTGGTGGTGCCGCTGGCCCGCTCTTTGGCTTCATAGGGAATGTACTTGGTGTTAAAGCCTACCCAGCTGAACAGCCCCTTGGAAAAGCGGAAATACTCCGGCATTTGCAGCAGCGCATCCCGTACGGTGCGGCGGAAGGTGCGAAAGTCAGAAGCACCGTCCACAAAATCCACTTCGCTCATATTGGTGGCCATTTTGTAAAAAGCGGATTTCACGGAGGTCATCAGCTTGTTCTCGTGCCGGGTCTCCTGAAAGGCGCACACGCAGTCCGTGTCCGGCTCTGCGTCCAGAATTTCTGTCATTTGCTTTACGATGGCCGGATCCTGTTGCAGGTCTGCGTCAATCAAGCTGATATACTCGCCGTCGCAGTGTTGCAGCCCGGCGTAAATGGCGCTCTCCTTGCCAAAGTTGCGGGAGAAGCTGACCACCCGAATGTTCTGCCGGCTTTGCCGGTGCAGTTCCTTTAGATTTTGCAGGGTCTTGTCCTTGCTGCCGTCGTTGACAAAGACGATCTCGTAATCGGACGGGTCGGGAAATACCTCGGCCACCGCCCGGGCAAAGGGAAAAATATTGTCCTGCTCGTTAAAGCAGGGTACGATCAGCGACAGGCGCATGAAAATTCCTCTCTTTCACAACAGATATAGTATCGTATCCGGTAATGAAGTCATTATAACACGCCCGGGGGAAATGTCAAGTTGGGGGAAGTTTTTTGTTTTTTAGGCGTTTGTGGCGGAAAAATCCCTCCGTCTGCTCGCACGCTCGCAGCCACCTCCCTTTACAAGGGAGGCGAATCGGTTACAAAATCTCCGCCCCCCTTGCAAAGGGTGACTCCCCGCAGTGCGGGGAGATGTCGCGCAGCGACAGAGGGGACGGGCGCCGGTCAGGCGGAAGCGGCGCAGCCGCAGGGGGGATTGTGCCAGAGGCATTCTCTATCTTATTTCCTACCATGCAGCAGCGGCGACAGGGGTTTATAGATCCCGGCGCAAAGCGCAGCGCACAGCAGTCCCTTGGCAACGGTAAAGGGCAGGTTAAAGATAAAGAGCGCCTGCAAAATGCTCTTGGTTGTGGGCAAAATGGCCCGGTACATATCCAGCACCGCCGCCTGGGGAAAGCCCAGCACATTGTAGTAAAGCGGATAGATAATCCAGTAGTTGACCGGCACGCTGATAAGCCCCATAATCACCGCAGACAGCACGGCGGCGGCCAGGGCGCCCCGCTTGGTCTTGTGCTTTTTATAGATCGCGCCGGCGGCAACGGACAGAACCGTCCCCAGCAGGAAGTTGGACAGCTCGCCCACATACATACTGGAGGACAGGGGCAGGTGGATCAGATTTTTGATTGCTGCCACCGCCACGCCTGCCAGCGGACCGTAGGCAAAGGCCGCCAGCAGCTCCGGCAGGTCGGAAAAGTCCAGCTTAATAAAAGCGGGCATAATGGGAATGGGGAATTCCAAAAATTGCAGCGCAAAGGCAACGGCAGACAGCATGGCAATGCCGGTAAGCCGCCGGGCGGCGCCGGTTTTTGAGGTGGATTTGGTGGTTTTTGAATTTGCGGTCATCTTTCTTACTCCTTTTGACCGTGGGCAAAAGAGAAACCCCGGCACATGGCGTACCGGGGCAATTTGGTTTGACAAGACCAACGGCGGCGCAGCACTGCGCCGTACCTTTCCTCTCATCCGGACTTACAAGGGAATACCTTGCTCACCGTCGGTGCCTGAATTCCACAGGCTCGGCCCGTTGCCGGGTTCGCAGACTTTCACTGCCGGTAGGGATTTGCACCCTGCCCCGAAAAGTATTTGTCACCTATTATTATATGCAAGCCTGGCCGTTTGTCAAGGGGCGGGGTTGACAAGGGGTGTAAAATAAAATAAAATCGAGGGAGAAACACCGAACCTGCCGGAGAAGGAGCCTGTTATGGATGCATATTTGACGAATAATTTGGAGCAGTCGGACGAATTGGCCTATGATGTGGCCGATTTGTTTAAGCTGTTTGCAGACAGCACCCGCATTCGCATTTTGGTGCTGCTGTTTGACCGGGAGCTGTGCGTGGGGGATATTGCCGCCAATTTGGAGATGAGCCAGACTGCCATCTCCCACCAGCTGCGTATTCTAAAGCAAAACCACCTGATCAAGTACCGCCGGGAGGGCAAGAATATGATCTACGCCCTGGCGGACGACCATGTAAAGACCATTATTAACTGCGCCATTGAACACATTGAGGAGTAATATGAGCGAAAAAGAATTGCACACCCACGGGACGGATTGCGCCTGCGGACACAACCAACATCACCACCACGACGGCTGCGGCTGCGGTCACGACCACGCCCATGAAGACATTGACAAAAAGGCCTTTTTGCGCAAGCTTGTGCCGGGGCTTTTCTTCTTTTTGCTGGGCGCGGCGGTGGAGCATCTGATCCCCGGCAGCGAGAGCAGCACCCTGTGGCATTATGTTGAGCTGGCAGCCTTTGCCTTGTCGTATATTTTTGTGGGCTTCTCCATTTTGCGCGAGGCGGTGGAGGGCGTGCTGGCCAAGAACATTTTTAACGAAAATCTGCTGATGGCGGTGGCGTCTCTGGGCGCCTTTGCCATTGGGGAGTATTCTGAGGGCTGCGCCGTGGTGCTGCTTTATACCGTGGGCGAATTTTTGCAAAGCCTGGCGGTGCAAAAGAGCCGCAGATCCATTAAAGGTATGCTGGAGCAAAAGCCGGACACCGTGCGGGTACAAGCAAAAGACGGTCTGACGGAGGCGGCGCCGGAGACGGTGCAGCCGGGCCAAACCATTGTGGTGGAGCCTGGGGAGAAGATCCACCTGGACGGTACGGTGCTGGAGGGTAATGCGGAGGTGGACACCGCCGCCCTTACCGGCGAGAGCATCCCGGTATCCGTTGCCCCGGGTATGGAGGTGCTGGCCGGCAGCGTAGCCATTGACGGCGCGTTGACCATTCGGGTAGACAAGCCTTATGGCGACTCGGCGGTGGCCCGGGTGCTGGCGGCACTGGAGCATGCCCAGGACAGCAAAAGCCATACGGAAAAATTCATCACCCGCTTTGCCCGCATTTACACCCCCATTGTGTGCGGCATTGCGCTGGCGCTGGTGCTGATCCCGCCCCTGTTCTTCGGCGGCGACTGGCACGAGTGGATCTACCGTGGGCTGTCGGCTCTGGTGGTGTCCTGTCCCTGCGCCATTGTCATTTCCGTTCCCCTGTCCTTCTTCGGCGGGCTGGGCACCTGCTCCCGGGAGGGTATTTTGGTAAAGGGTGCCGATCATTTGGAGACCCTGGCCCGCTGCGATGTGGGTGTGTTTGACAAGACCGGCACCATCACCAGCGGCAAGTTTGAATTTGTGCGGTGCGAGTGCGTGCACTGCCATTGTATTGATAAGCACAACCACCGGGAGCTGCTGCGGATTATTGCCGCCTGCGAGCGGTTGTCTACTCACCCCATTGCCAAGTCCATTTGCCTGGCCTTTGGCCAGTTTGCCGATGACTGCGTGGTGACGGACGCCAAGAACTACGCCGGTATGGGCGTGTCTGCGGTGGTGGACGGCGTGCGCTACTATGCCGGGAATGAAAAGCTGATGCAAAAGATCGGTGTGCCCTTTACAGAAACGCAGCTGGTGGGCACCGCCGTGTATTGCTGCACGGACACGGAGTTCCTGGGCGACATTGTGTTTGCGGATATTATTAAAACGGACAGCCGGGAGGCCATTGACCGGCTGCACCGTATGGGTATGAAGCAGGCCATTATGCTCACCGGCGACCGAGCGTCCATTGCGGCGGATATTGCCGCCAAGGCCGGGTTGGACGGCTACTATGCCAAGCTGCTGCCGGAAGAGAAGGTGCAGCGGGTGCAGGCCTTGCAGCAGCAGGGCCACACGGTGCTGTATGCCGGCGACGGGATTAACGACGCGCCGGTGCTGGCAGCGGCGGACCTGGGCGTAGCCATGGGCGGCGCCGGGGCGGATGTGGCCATTGAGGCGTCGGATATGGTGATCCAGGGCGACTCCCTGAGCCAGCTGCCGGTGGGCGTGACCGTTGCCCGCAAGACCGTGGGTATTGCCCGGGAGAATATTATCTTTGCTATTGCGGTTAAGCTGCTGATCATTCTTGGCTGCGCCGTGGGTATTTTTGATGAGAATGCCATGTGGCTGGCAGTATTCGGTGATGTGGGCGTGTGCCTGTTGGCGGTGGCGAATGCCCTGCGGGTGCTGCATATCCGCAAGAAGAAAAAGTAAAACAGAAAAACAATCGGATAAAACAAAAAAGGGACTGCTGGGCAGTCTCTTTTTCTTTTGCCTTTTATCCATCATTACTAAAAAATTCAGGGCGATTTTGTGCATATTTTTTCTTGACAAACGGCGGTGCGGGCGTTCTATTCTCTGTCAAGAGGAAATGATGAAATTTTCTAAAAAATAGCAATTTTCACAAAAATTCGCGGTGTGGGATTTCTTCTCAAAAATGTTGAAAACTATGTGTAAAGGGTTAAAAACTTCTATGATTTTGAGTTTTCAACCGGAAAAATGCCCGATATTATGCGAAAAATGCCCAAATTTTCAACATTTTCCACCGTCTTTTCCACAATCTGTGGGCGCAAGGTCAATATACTGATTGTAGTGGCCGCGTGGGCTGTCAAGGCTTTTTTTATGCTCACAATTCACAAAATTCCGGTATATTTTTGGCATCTTTGCCACACACTAAATTCAGCAAACAGAAAGGACGAACAGCATGATCAAAGGCGTCAGCAAACAGGTGCTTGAGGTGACCAATCCGGAAAACCCGTATTTTGAAAAAATCGTGTTTTTTGTAAAACCCCAGTACGCCCGAGAGGACCGGGCTGTGCTGGAGCGAGAGGCCCATTCCCTGGCCGCCCGCGCCGGTCGGCCGCCCAGAGTGCGCCGTTCCAGGCGAGAGAAGTGGCACTTTGCCCTGCGTTGTCTGCTCAGTGCCCTGGCCGGGGTGGCGCTGTCCTTTTTGATCTACACGCTGTGTTGAAAGGGTGATCTCTCATGACGATTTATAAGGCCGTGCGGAATTTCTTAACGGTGTTTGTGGTGCTGGCGGTGGCTGCCGGTGCCCTGTGTATTGGCGGCGGGGTGTACTACGGGGTGCAGTCCGCTGCCAGCAGCCAGGTGCTCTCCAAGCTGGGCTCCACCGGTGCGGAGGTGACCCGTGTGCAAAAGAAGCTCAAGGAGCTGGGCTATTACAGCGGCGCGGCCGACGGTATTTACGGCAATGCCACCAAGGCGGCGGTGAAAGCGTTTCAAAAGAACTGTGGCATTACCGCAGACGGCGTGGCCGGACCAAAGACCCTGTTGTACCTGGGGCTGGGCGGTAGCAGCAGCGGCAACAGTACCGGGTATTCGGATGCGGATGTGGAGCTGCTGGCCAAGGTGATCAGCGCTGAGGCGCGGGGCGAATCCTATGAGGGTCAGGTGGCGGTGGGTGCTGTGATCCTGAATCGGGTGGCGCACCCCTCCTTCCCCAATTCCATCAGCGGCGTGGTGTACCAAAACGGGGCGTTCTCCTGCGTCAACGACTCCAACTGGTACGCCCCGGTGGCAGACAGCGCCAAGCGAGCCGCCACGGATGCCCTGAACGGATGGGACCCCTCCGGCGGTGCGGTGTATTATTTCAATGCAGCCAAAACCTCGGACAAGTTTATGCACTCCCGACCGGTGATCAAGGTGATCGGCAATCATAAGTTTTGCTCGTAGGGGGTTATCCGCCTGCGGGCGGCAGATTGCCGCCCCTACGATAAACCTTTTTGCCTCCCTTGCAAAGGGGGGAGCGGCGTAGCCGCAGGGGGGATTGCGCCGGAGGCGGAAATGTAAAGCGCTTTTGCCGAATAATCCCTCCGTCAATGCCTGCGGCATTGCCACCACCGAACCGGTGCCCGTCCCCTCTGTCGTTGCGCCACATCTCCCTGCGCTGCGGGGAGTCACCCTTATTAAGGGCGGCAAAGAGTATAAAATGTATATACAAAAAACCGACACCCACAGGTGTCGGTTTTCTTTTGCGTTTCTTATTTGGTAAAGAAGGTGGTGAAGGCTTTGTACGCCATATATACATCAATTTTGGAAACGATCTCATAGGGTGCGTGCATGGAGAGCACCGGCACGCCTACATCAATCACATCTACATCCAAATTGGCAATATACATAGCCACGGTGCCGCCGCCGCCGCCGTCAACCTTGCCCAGCTCGCCGCTTTGCCACAGCACGCCGTTTTCCTCCAGCAAGTTTTTGACAAAGCTCACATACTCGGCGCTGGCGTCGGAAGTGCCGCTTTTGCCGTGGGAGCCGGTAAACTTGGTGACCACCACGCCCTCGTTGATAAAGGAGGCGTTGTTCTTCTCAAAGGCAGAGGACCAGGTGGGGTCAAAGGCAGCGTTTACATCGGCGCTCAGGCACTTGGAGTTGCGCAGCACATCGCGGCCCTCGTAGCCCTCCAGCCGCGCCAAATCCTCAATAAAGTATTTCAAATAGCTGGAGTTCAGCCCGGTGTTGCCGTCGGAGCCGGTCTCCTCTTTATCCGTCAGCACGGTAATGCAGGTGTACTCCGGCGGCTCGCTGACGCTGAGAATGGCCTGCAAGGCCGGGTAGGCGCACACACGGTCGTCGTGGCCGTAGCCGCCGATCAGGGAGCGGTCAAAGCCCAGGTCGTCAACGGTAAAGGCCGGCACCAGCTCCAGCTCGGCAGACAGCAGATCCCGCTCCACAATGCCGTATTTCTCGTACAGCAAATTGAGGATATTGAGCTTCACCTTTTCGCTGGCTTTGTCGTCCTTAAAGGGGCGGGAGCCGATGACAATGTTCAGCTCTTCCCCTTTGATCAGCTCGTTGATCTTGCGGGTGTACTGCTCCAGCGCCAGGTGGGGCAGAATGTCCGTAATACAGAACTTGGGGTCACCCGGCTCCTCGCCCAGGCGCACATCCACATAGGTGCCGTCGTTTTTGCAAATGCGGCCGTGGAGGGACAGGGGAATGGCGGTCCACTGGTACTTTTTAATACCGCCGTAGTAGTGGGTCTTAAACAGCGCCAGCCCGTTGTCCTCGTACACCGGGCGCTGCTTTAAGTCAATGCGAGGAGAGTCAATGTGGGCAGCAGCAATGCGCACGCCGTCCTTAATGCTGCGCTTGCCCTTCACGCACAGGATAATGGCCTTGCCCCGGTTCATCTTGTATACCTTGGCGCCCGGCTCCAGTTGGTCGCCGAATTCGTCAAAGGGCAGGAATCCGGCAGCCCGCGCCTGGTCCAGTGCCTGGGCAGCGGCCTCTCGCTCGGTTTTGCAGTGATAAAGGAAGTCCTTGTACCCCTCGCAAAAATCATCACATACGCCCAGCTCGGCGTCATCCATAAAGTCTACGCCGTTCTCGCGCTTGTTGAACAGCAGCTCTTGCAGCTGCTGACCCTTGGTTTTTTCTTCATTCATAAGATAGCCTCCAGTATTCTGTCCACTTGGGATTTTATATCTCTGCCGTCATTGGTGACGGTGAATGTGCATTTCTCGGTGTAAAAGTCCGCCGCCGGTTGCGCCTGCATACGCAGCCGTGCCGCCGCCCGGTCTATGCCGTCCCGCTCCATAATTCGAGCCAGGCGGGTATCCTTAGGCGCAGTCACCGCCAGGGTGTAGGCGCACAGGGCGTCCGCGCCGCTTTCAAACAACTGGGGCGCGTCCAGCACCGCCGGTATCTTTGCTTGCTGCACACAGGCATCCAGCACCGCCGGATGGGTTACCTGATCCAGCTTTTTCGTAGCGGCAGGGGTGGCAAAGGCTTTGGCTGCCAAGGTTTTGCGGTCCAGGGCGCCGTCCTTGATGATCTCCTGCCCAAAGGCAGCCGCCAGGTCTTGCAGCAGGGGCGCGCCGGGGAAGGTCAGCCGGCCATAGACCCGGTCGCAGTCCACCGGGTGCAGCCCGGCCTGTGCCAGCAGGCGGCACACATAGCCTTTCCCTGCGCCGGTAGGCCCGGTTACGCCGATAAGAAAAGGCTTGGTTAGGTCTAAAATGCGAAAGGCCGCTGCCCGGATCAGCCGGTTGTATACTGCCATACCCACCCCGGTTTTGCGGGGCATACGGGCGTAGACTTTTTTGGCGCCCAGTTCGTCCAGCCGCCGCAGGGCGTCAAACAGCTCTCGTGCCTGGCTTAGGTCGTCGGTGGCCTTGCCGTAGGGCACCTTGGGCACCGTCACCCGGTCTTCTTCATAGCATAGGGCGTAGCAGCCCGGTTGGCTGTTTACAAAGGCAGCGTAGGCGGCGCTGTCGCCGTTTACTAAAATCACCTGCGCCTTGGGGGCGTAGTGCTTGTATTTCATGCCGGGAGAGGCGGCGGTCTCGCCGTCTGCCATCTTTTCCAGCACCGCGGGAGCCACGGCAATGGGGCCGATCTCTGCCTCCAGCATTTCCTTGGTTACTGCGCCGGGGCGCAGCAGCGTTGGGGTAGGGGTAGCCAGGGTAATCACCGTGGACTCCACCCCGTAGGCGCAGTCGCCGCCGTCTACGATGGCAGCAATCTTGCCGTTCATATCCTCTTGCACATATTTGGCTCTGGTGGGGCTGGGCAGCCCGCTGGTGTTGGCGCTGGGGGCCGCTACCGGCACCCCTGCCAGTTGCAGCAGTCGGTGGGCCACCGGGTTCTCCGGCATACGCACCGCCACCGTGTCCAGTCCGCCGCTGACCACTTTGCCGATTTTATCGCTCTTGGGCAGGATCACCGTCAGCGGTCCGGGGAAAAAGCGGTCAAAAAGTTTTTTTGCTTTCTCCGGAATTTCCCGCACCAGCGGGGCAATGTCTGTCTTCTCTGCCACATGCACAATCAGCGGGTTGTCGCTGGGGCGGCCCTTGGCGGCGTAAATTTGTGCCACGGCGGTTTCGTTCAGGGCGTCGGCGCCCAGTCCGTACACCGTCTCGGTGGGAAAGGCCACCAGCTGCCCCTGCCGCAGCAGTTCCCCGGCCAGCGCCAGGTCTTGTTCTGTTGTTCCCAGTTGTTTGGTTTCCATATCTTGTGTCCTTGATTTGATTTGCGGGGAATCCCTCCACCGCCTGTGGGATGATTTCCAAATCCCTCCGTCTGCTCACAAGCTCGCAGCCACCGCCTAACTGGCGCCCGTCCCCTCTGTCGCTACGCGACATCTCCCCGCACTGCGGGGAGTCACCCTTTACAAGGGAGGCTAATCGGTTACAAAATCTCCGCCCCCCTTGCAAAGGGGGGGAGCGGTGTAGCCGCAGGGGGGATTGCGCCAGAGGCGTTTTATACCCGGTTGACCGTAGGGGCGGCAACCTGCCGCCCGCCTTGAATGTCATCCGTGTAGGGCGCGATGCCCACATCGCACCGCCGGTATCATTCCTACATTATTCCTCTGCGGCGCTGAGTTTGGCTGCCGTATCGGCGGTGATCAGGGCGTCGATCAATTCGTCCAGATCGCCGTTTAAGATTTGTTCCAGTCGATACAGAGTCAGGTTGATCCGGTGGTCGGTGACCCGCCCCTGGGGGTAGTTATAGGTGCGGATCCGCTCGCTGCGGTCGCCGGTGCCTACCTGGCTTTTCCGTTCGCCGGCAATGGCGGCGTCGTGCTTGGCCTTTTCTGCGTCATACAGTCGGGCGCGCAGCACTTTCATGGCTTTGTCTTTGTTTTTATGCTGGCTGCGCTCGTCCTGGCACTCCACCACCGTGCCGGTGGGCAGGTGGGTAATGCGAATGGCGGAGGAGGTTTTGTTGATGTGCTGCCCCCCTGCGCCGGAAGAGCGGAAAGTGTCGATCTGCAAGTCCTTGGGGTCCAGCTCAAAGTCCACTTCCTCCGCTTCCGGCAGCACCGCAACCGTTACGGTGGAGGTGTGAATGCGACCCTGACTCTCCGTTTCCGGCACCCGCTGCACCCGGTGCACCCCGCTTTCAAACTTAAAGCGGGAGTAGGCGCCGTCGCCGTCAATGGAAAAGCTGATTTCCTTGTATCCGCCCAGCTCCGTGGCGTTCTCAGACAGAATTTCGCTCTTAAAGCCCTTTTGCTCCGCGTACATACTGTACATACGGTACAGCACCCCGGCAAACAGGGCACTTTCGTCGCCGCCGGCGCCGCCGCGGATCTCAATAATTACATTTTTGTCGTCGTTGGGATCCCGGGGCAGCAGCAAAATTTTCAACTGCTCTTGCAGCTGTTCCAGCGCTGCCTCGCTGTCTTTCAGTTCTTCTCTTGCCAGATCGCACAGCTCCGGGTCGCTTTCGCTTTGCAGCAGCTCTCGGGCTTCTTCCGCCGCCGTCTTGGCGGTTTTGTAGCGGGCAAAGGTCTCTACCACCGGGGTTAAGTGCTTTTGTTCTTTCATCAGGGCGGTGTAGCGGCTGATGTCTGCCACCACCGCCGGGTCGCACAGGTCAGCGGCGATCTTGTTGTACCGTTCTTCTACACGGCTGAGTTTTTCAAACATAAGCGTCTCCTTTTATATGTATTATATAATGAAAAGGAGACGGGCTACCCGTCCTGTACCACCCCACGGATCAGCTTTTCCGCCTTGATCCGGGGCAGCAGCACCTCGCGCCCGCAGCCGGTGCATTTTAATTTGTAGTCTACGCCCAGGCGGGTCACTTCAAAGATTGCGCACCCGCAAGGGTGTGGCTTTTTCATTTTGACCCGATCGTGCAGTTGTAATTCCATGGGGCTCTCCCCTCGTTTATTCTTGTTTACAGTATAGCACCTTTTGGCCGATTTTACAACATATCCGCCTATCGACAGGCATATATTTATAGCACAGGCAATTCGGAAAGGCGTGAGAACATGGAATTCTACCCGGAGGGAATGAATGCAGAACTGGACCGGCAATTTACTACACCGGAGGCGCTGCGCCGGGCGATGATGCAGGGATCCGTACTGGAGAGTCGGGTGCTGCTTTGTGACCGGGAACATAATCTTCATGTAGACCTGGGTGCCATGCGAGGGATCATTCCCCGGGAGGAGGGCGCCGTAGGAATCGACGACGGCACGGTGCGGGATATTGCCCTGATTTCTAAGGTTGGCAAGCGGGTGTGCTTTTCGATTTTAGGCTTTCAACGGGAGGACGACGGCCCCTTTACCGCTATTCTTTCCCGCCGGGCGGTGCAGCTGCGGTGCAAGGCAGAGTTTTTGGACACTTTAGAGCCGGGCGACGTGATTCCTGCCCGGGTGACCCATTTGGAGAAGTTTGGCGCGTTTATTGATGTGGGGGCGGGGCTGAACGCCCTGATCCCCATTGATATGCTTTCGGTCAGCCGCATTGACCACCCTCGTGCCCGCCTGCGAGAGGGACAGGAACTGCGGGTGGTGCTGCGCAGCCGAGAGCCGGATAAGCTGACTTTTAGTCTAAAGGAGCTGCTGGGCACCTGGCAGCAAAATGCAGCGGGCTTCTCCTCCGGTGAGACGGTGCCCGGCGTGGTGCGCAGCGTAGAGCCTTACGGCGTGTTTGTAGAGTTGACCCCAAATTTGGCGGGTCTGGCAGAGCCCAGCGCCGTTTTGGAGCCGGGTCAGCCGGTGGCTGTGTATGTGAAGTCTATTTTGCCGGAGAAAATGAAGATCAAGCTGGTGGTGGTAGAGGCCTTTGACCCGCCGGCACCGGTGACGCCCCTGACCTACTATATGGACGGCACCCGCATGGACCGTTGGGTGTATTCCACCCCCACCGCCCCGCGCCAAACCGTCACAGACTTTGCCGCCCTGCGAACACAAGAAAAAAGCACCCTTTAAGGGTGCTTTTTTTGTAGGATGTTCTGTATATCATGCGTTTTGATTTATTCCCTTTCGGCGCGGAGATTCGCGCTTATTTGATATACCGAATATCGTTGCCCACCAGTACCAGACGGGAATAGGCGCCGGCGATGCGGGAGGTGATGCGCTGGTCGTATTTTTGCGCCAGCTCATCAAAGCCCAGGTTGGTGCTGATGACGGTGGGGCGGCTGCAAAGAATGCGGGTGTTGATGATATTGTACAGGCAGGCCACGGTATAGGCAGAGGTGTACTCGGTGCCCAAGTCGTCCAGGATCAGCAGGTCCGTATGGAGCACCCGCTCCTCCGTATATTGCAGGTTGCCGGTGCGGCCGAAATTCTCATTTTGCAGGTCGGACAGGATATTGTAGGCGGTGCCGTACTCTACGGACAGGCCACGACCGATGGCAACATTGGCAATGGCCAGGCTCAAGTGGGTTTTGCCCAGGCCGGTCTGACCCATCAGCATCAGGTTGGCCGGCTCCCGCAAAGATACCCGCTGGGCGTAGCGATGGCAGGCCTCGGCGATCTTATCCGCCTTCGCCCGGGGCGAAATGCCGTTGTCCTCCGCCGTCTCCGGGTAATAGTTGGTGTCAAAGCTGTCAAAGGTGCAGCTGTCCAGGGGCGCCAGGCGGCGAATGGCCTCCCGCTGCAAGTCTTTGAGCAGTTCGCGCTGGCAGGTGCACATTCGGTCACCTACATAGCCGGTGTCCTTGCAGGTGGGGCACTGGTAGTGGTGGGCCAGGGCGTCCGGCGCATAACCGGCAGCCACCAGCAGCCGCTCCTTTTCCCCTTGCAGGCGCAGGCTTTCCGCTTGCAGCTTGTCGATCTCCGCCTTTGCGTCTTTGGCAAAGAACGCCTTGGAGATGGAAAAGCCCACTTGCCGCAGCTGATTTTGAATTTCCTCCAGCCGGGGGACCTTGGCGCTGACCTCTGCCAAAGTGGCGGCGGTGCGCAGCTCGTCTTCTTCCCGGCGGCGATCCAGCCGGTTCAGCGCTTTTTGGTAAAGATCGGAACTATACATAGCTTCTCCTTAGAACTTAATATCCGTATTATTCATGGTGTCTCTCTTGATCTGCTCCAGGTCGTAAGAGGGCTTGCCTTGCAGGCGGCCGTCGGCTTTTTTGGCCTTGGCGGCGGTAAAACTCTGTTGCTGTTCCTGCACCTGGGCGGGGGTGGTCAGCCCCTCTTTTTTCCACCGGCGCAGCACGCTGTCCATATACTTCAGCGATGGCTTGTCGGCGTTCTCTTTCATAATATCGCAGGCCAGTTGCAGCATATCTTCGCTAAAATCCCGACCCCAGTCTGCCACCATTTGGCGTTGGCGGGCGGTGGGCGACCGATGGCGAATGCCGGTCATGGCGATCACCTTGTCCCACAGCTTGTCCGTACCGCTTAGGTACAGCAGCTTTTCGTCTGCGTCCGCCACGGTGCGCACCCCGTCCTCGGACCAGGAGTTGGCCATTTTGTTAATGTAGGCCAGGTTGATGGAGCGGCCCTTTTCTTTTTCGCCACGGTAATAGCCAAGGAGCATCAGGATCACTTCCGGCGGCAGCTCGTAGTAGATGTGCATATTCACCAGCATTTCCTGTTCGGCAGTGCTGATGGTGCGCCCCAGCACGGTTTGCGCCTCGGTCAGCAGATCGGACAGGGCACTGTTTTCCCGGCACAGGGTCACAATATCCCGCGGGGTCAGCCGGGGAGGAGACAGGGTCTCTTTTTTCGGCTTTGGCGGTTCCGCTACCGGCGGGTGCACGGTCAGGCCGGCCGGCGCGCCCATAGTGGGGGGTACTTTTGTCATAACCGGGATCTGTACTGTGCCGGGCTCGGCAGGCGCAGGGGCTGCCGGGCTGTTGCCGCTTTGCAGCAGACCCTCGGCCACCCAAAAGTCCATAATACTGTCTGCGTCTCGCTCCGGGATACCCAGCGCGCCGGCCAGCTCCCGGGTGCTGAGACTGCCGCCGTGGCGCAAAAGAAGCAGCAGCGCCTGGAGTTGGTAGGCGCTGGCCAGTTTTAAGTAACGATCGGCCACGCAGGTGGGCACGGTAAACACGCCGTCCGTCCACAGGGGGCCAAAGGGGGGAATGGTGTATTGCATAGGTGGAATTTTCCTCTTTTCTGCGCCGGTGGCGCTCTGCCTTTTATTGTAGCAAATCCGCGCACCCTTGTAAAGCCGCAAGATATGGCGGTGCCGGTAAATTCGGCCACAAGCGGGGTGGGGTATGGTGTGCAAAATGGGGTGCGCTTCTGCGCGCACCGGCACGCACGCGGGCACCGCAACAGTCCCCCGGACTGTTGCTACCCTGGCGGGTTGCCCTGTTCGAGTCTCTCAATATTGTAGAACAAAAAAGCAAGGCAAAAAGCCTTGCTTTTTTTATTGGAGCGGATTACGAGACTCGAACTCGCTACCTCCACCTTGGCAAGGTGGCGCTCTACCAGATGAGCTAAATCCGCAAACGATAGTGTTATTATACCCAGCAGGGGCGGGTTTGTCAAGCCCTTTTTTTACCGATGGGAATAAAAAGTGCCGCCCTCTTGTGGGCATAACGATCGGCACCACAACATATAGGTAAGAAGTGGGGTTTCTCTAAAGAATTTGCCGATATAGTTGCGTACCGGGGTGATCCGTGTTAAAATGAGGGAAGAACCGGGCAGCATTACCGAAGGGAGGTGGCGCCGTGAAGCCGTATAATTACTTTGACGACGAGGAAGAACAGCCGCAGCCGTCTGCGCAGGTGCGCTTGGCTCAACTGGTTGCTGCCTTGCAAGTGAACGGCGCCAAGCTGCGCCGCACGGTGCGCCGGGACGAAGAAATTGTAGAAGAACTGCGGGACTATCCCAACCTGCGCCGGGCTGCGTTGAAGTGGCTGGCGGTGGCGCTGTTTGTGCTGGCAGTGGTGATTGCCATTATCTCCTTTGCCGTGTCCCTGCACAACCAGAGCAAGTGGAACGAGCGTTTTTGCGATCAGGCGGGGCAGGTGTGCACCGATTATATCGCCAAGTACGGCGCTTGCCGCTGGGAGTCTATGGACGAGCGCTACGGCAAGAAAATGGCACGAATGACCGGCGTGTCTTATCTGCGGCGGATGGATTTTAACGGCGACGGTCGGGACGAACTGCTGATCTGCTATTTGGAAAAAGGCCTGTATTTTTTTGATATTTGGGGCTTTGACGGCAAAAACTTCAGCAAGTTCTACTCCGCCAACGCCTGCTATGCCACCGGCGATGGCAAGCTGGGCAGCTGGGTGGTACTGTACCACACCGGGCGCCGCTACCAGGTGGGGGTGTGCGACCCGCAAAAACCCACGGAAGTGACCCTGTATGCCATGCGGGGCAAGAAGTTCAAAAAGGCCGGCAGCTGCCAATATAATGTAGATACCGGCGTTTTTTCCCAAAATGACAAGCCCAATACCGAGGATTTTGAGCGGCTGCAGCTGTCCTGTATTCGGGAGACCCGGGCGGAGGTGCTGGTGGATACGGTGACCGCCGCCATGGAGGAATTCAACACCAAGACCACGGCGGAGATCGAGGCCAGCCTGCCGGACGCCACGCTGAAAAAGCAAGCCTACTATGATGTGGTAGACGATTTGAACCGTCAGTACGGCTCTGCCACCTACAAGACCGAGGGCGGTATCGGCTATGTGGACGGCCTGGCTGTGGTGGAAGAGATTGATTTTGACGGCGACGGCAACAAGGAGCTGCTCACCGTCTATCGCCGCCAGGTGAAAAAGACGGAGAAGAACGACTGGACCGGGGAGCAGACCCTGATCAATGTGCCGGTATACAGCCTGCGGGTGTACAACTGGAACGGCAGCATCGCCAAGTGCATTTTTACCCGGGATCAGATTTGCCAGCCCTTTACAGATGATGAGGAAACGGCCCAAAACACCCAATTTTATATCCTGCGCAAAAGCGGCAAAAAGACGGACTTGTGCTTCAATGCCTATCGGCGGGAGAGCCAGTCGGTGTATACGGCGGCCTCTCGGATCTTTCGGCTCAAGGGAGAGCAGTTTTCTGTGGTGTATGACGCGAAGATGGAGTACGAGTACGGCTACAAGACCTATTATCTGGACGGCGAAAGTGTGTACGAATCCACCTTTAACACCAGGGGCTATACTGTGCCGTACTTTATGAACGACGCCGGGTACGATGCGGGCGTGTTTACCGTGGTGTACCTGTCCGGCGACAAGACGCACCAGGACGCCATCCGCAGCCGAGTGAGCACCGTGGAGCAGCATATCCAGTCGCTGAACGACGAGTATGTGCCGGAGCGGCTGCAAAATGTGAATTAACATAGGTTTTGTTATCGCACCGGCGGGCGGCAGATTGCCGCCCCTACGATCGGCGGATACAGACTCTGCCGCAGAATTTGCCAACGGTGACGACAAAAAAGAGGCTTGAACATTGTGTCCAAGCCTCTTTTTGCGCTCTCTAATCCATCACACATTCAGGTGCAATTCTTCAATTTTATCCCGCACTTTCAGCCAGTCGCCAAAGGCGGCTTCTTTGTTATTGGGGTTGCGGAGAATGGCCGCCGGGTGGTAAGTGCCCATAAACAGGGTGCCGTTTTTGTCGATAAATTCGCCGTGCTGGCGGGTGACCCGGAAGTTCTTGTCAATCAGCCGCTGGGCGGCAATGCGCCCTACGCAGATCACCAGCCGTGGGCGAATGATCTTAAATTGCTCCCGCAGCCAATGCAGGCAGGCCTCCTGCTCCTCCGGCTTGGGGTCCCGGTTTTTAGGCGGGCGGCACTTGACCATATTGGCAATGTACACATTCTTCTCCCGGCTCAGGTCAATGCTTTCCAGAAATTGATCCAGCAGTTTGCCGGAGCGACCCACAAAGGGCTGGCCTTGCAGGTCCTCGTTCTCTCCCGGGCCTTCGCCGATTAGGAGAATGTCTGCCGCCGGGTTGCCTACGCCAAAGACCACCTGGGTGCGGGCCTTGCACAGTTCGCATTCGGTGCAGCTGAGGCAGTGGGTTTTCAGTTCGTCTAATGTCATTTTTATCACCTTGCTCATTGTACCAAAATAATGGTTGAAAAACAATAAAAAAAGGTATAAAATATGTGCGTAAGCGAGAATTACAACTTTTTGGAGGTATTATCATGGACAATCAAGTGACTGTTGAGATTTCTGCCCGCCATGTACATCTGAGCCAGGCAGATCTGGAGACCCTGTTCGGTAAGGGCTATGCGCTGACGGTGAAGAAAATGCTGTCCCAGCCCGGCCAGTATGCCAGCAACGAGCGCGTGCGCGTGGTGGGTACCAAGAGCGAGTTCCCGGCTGTGTCTATCCTGGGCCCGGTGCGTAAGGATACCCAGGTGGAGCTGAGCCTGACGGACGCCCGCTCCATCGGCGTGACCGCCCCGGTGCGGGAGAGCGGCGATATTGCCGGTTCCGGCGCCTGCAAGCTGGTGGGCCCTGCCGGTGAGGTGGAGCTGACCGAGGGCGTGATCGCTGCCAAGCGCCATATCCACGCCACTACGGCAGACGCAGAGCGTATGGGCCTGGAGAATGGCCAGATCGTTAGCGTAGAGATTCCCTCTGCCAACGGCCGTAACCTGACCTTTGGCGATGTGGTGGTGCGTGTGTCTGACAGCTATGCCCTGGCTATGCACATTGACACGGACGAGGCCAATGCCGCCGGTATGGCACCCAATACCCCCGGCACGATTATTAAATAAGTATAGGTATTAGGTAGTAAAAAAGAGCACCTGTGTGGGTGCTCTTTTTTTATATGGAAAATGCGGGCGCCGGATCGGCTGCCTTTGTGCTGCCCCTACGATCGGCGGGAGCAAGCCCCCGCCCTACGAAAATCTTGCAACCGCTATGCCTCCCTTGAAAAGGGAGGGGGACCGCCGTTAGGCGGTGGAGGGATTGTGCACCGTTAGGCGATGCGGGAATTATCACAGCGGCTGCCCTGTGGTTTGATTTCATTTTTTGAGTATTTTATTGGAATTTTTATTTGCTTTTGGTGTGCAAGGCTCCGGGCGTGGTTCGTCCAATTCCCAGGGAAGTTTTATGTTCTCTACGGAAATTGTAAAGTATCTCCCGGTTTGTTCGTTTGGGGAGGCAAAACCGTTGGTGATCACAACGCTTAAAGGAAAATGGTCATTCATTTCAAAATTATGTCCTGTTGATGCGATGCTTCCACAAACGGTATAATCAATGCTGATATAATCTATGGCATTGTCTGTCTCCACAGAAAGCGTTTCATCCGGTTTGGCGATATCTACCCCAAATTCACTTAAAAAAGCAGATAATTTTGGGAATTTATCTTTTGCTTGTGCGTAAAAATTGCGGCAATATGCGCAGTTGCAAAGCGTATGGATCTCATAATATTTTTTGGTTTTTTCGGTGTCGACAGAAAAAACATAGTCAGCCTTTTGAATGGTTGTCATAGGCACACCTCGTTTTTTGCTATACGTGCAGTTGGAAATATCGTGAGTGGCAAATTTATATCGGTACATCGTAGGGGCGGATATTATCCGCCCGCTTTTTTTGTGCGTTTATCCCCGCAGTCACTTTGTGACAGCACCTAACCGGTGCCCGTCCCCTCTGTCGCTGCGCGACATCTCCCCACACTGTGGGGAGTCACCCCTTGATAAAAACAAGGGGAGCCAAATTTCGTCGGCGATGGCGGGATTGCACCGATTGCCGTATTTATTTCACAAACCGGTCGATGGCGTCGGACAGTTCGGTGAGCATTTCCGTATCGCCGTCCTCCACGGCGTGAACGATACAGTGCTCCAGGTGGTCCTTGAGGATCACCTTGCCGGTACTGTTTAAGGCGGACTTGACCGCCGCCAGCTGCACCAGCACCTGGGAGCAATCCTCGCCGTCCTCTACCATTTGCTTCACCTTTTGCAGGTGGCCGATGGCCCGGGCCAGTCGATTGACCACCTCCCGGGTATGGGTGTGGTCGTGATTGTGATTATGCGCCGAGGTGGGTGCGTGTTTTTCGTCCATAGGCGTCAGATCTTTGCCAGGGCCTGTTCCAGGTCTGCCAAAATGTCGTCAATATCCTCAATGCCTACGCTCAGGCGCACCAGATCCGGGCGCACGCCGCAGGCCTCCAACTGTTCGTCCGTCAGCTGGCGATGGGTGGTAGATGCCGGGTGCAGGCAGCAGGTGCGAGCGTCTGCCACATGGGTGACGATGGCTGCCAGCTCCAGGCTGTCCATAAAGGTGGTGGCGGCGGCACGGCCGCCCTTGACCCCAAAGCTCACCACGCCGCAGGTGCCGTGGGGCATATACTTCTGCGCCAGATCGTACTGGCGATCGCCCTCCAGCATGGCGCACTCCACCCAGGTCACCGCCGGGTGCTGCTTTAAGTAGGCCGCCACTTTCTTGGCGTTCTCGCAATGGCGGGGGATCCGCAGGTGCAGGCTCTCCAGTCCCACATTCAGCAGGAATGCCTCGTTGGGGCTTTGCACCGCGCCCAGGTCCCGCATCAGCTGCACCACCGCCTTGGTGATGTAGGCGCCCTTGCCGAATGCCTCGGTGTAGGTAATGCCGTGATAGCTGTCGTCCGGGGTGGTCAAGCCGGGGAACTTGTCATTTTGGGTCCAGTCAAAGTTGCCGCTGTCCACAATGGCACCGCCAACGGTGGAGGCGTGGCCCTCCATATACTTGGTGGTGGAGTGGGTTACAATGTCGCACCCAAAGTCAAAGGGGCGGCAGTTGATGGGGGTGGCAAAGGTGTTGTCCACGATCAGCGGCACACCGGCCTTGTGGGCCACCCGGGCGAACTTTTCAATATCCAAAATCTCCAAGCTGGGGTTGGAGATGGTCTCACCAAAAATAGCCTTGGTGTTGGGGCGGATGGCTGCCGCCAGCTCCTCCTCCGTGGCGCTGGGTGACACAAAGGTAAAGTCAATGCCCAGCTTGCGCAGGGTCACGTTAAACAGATTGTAGGTGCCGCCGTAAATGGCAGTAGAGCTGACAATGTGGTCACCGGCGCCGGCAATGTTAAAGATGGCGTAAAAGTTGGCCGCCTGGCCGCTGCCGGTGAGCATACCGGCCACGCCCCCCTCCAGCATAGCGATCTTGGCCGCCACCGTGTCACAGGTGGGGTTTTGCAGTCTGGAGTAGAAGTAGCCGCTTTTCTTTAGGTCAAACAGGTCGCCCATCTCCACGCTGGAATCGTATTTGTATGTGGTGCTTTGCACAATAGGTACCACCCGGGGCTCGCCGTTTTTGGGGCGGTAAGCCCCCTGTACACAAATCGTTGACAGTTTCATATCTTTTCCATCTCCGTTAAATTCATATTTTTTTGCCTTAGGCGTCCTGCCCCAGGAAGTGGGGCATCATCGCCGGGCCGTTCTCCATATAAATGCCGGTGGCCTTGGCGGTCTCCTCATTGATGGTGTCTACCCCCGTCTTGGGTGCGGACTTTTGGTACAGCAGGTAGGGCACCGGGTCGCTGGCGTGGGTGCGGGTCACAATGGGGGTGGGGTGGTCCGGCAGCAGCAGGATCTTGTAATCCTCGTACTGTTCCAGTCCCTCTTCCAGAATGGGCAGTACCCGGCTGTCGATCATCTCAATGGCTTTTACTTTGTTTTCCGGTTCGTTGCGGTGGCCGCACTCGTCCGGGGCCTCAAAGTGCACATACACCAGATCGTTGCGCGTCAGCAGATCCAGCGCCGCCTTGGCTTTGCCCTCAAAGTCGGTGTCAATATAACCGGTGGCGCCGGGCACTTCTGCCACTTCCATACCGGCGCAGTTGGCAATGCCCTTGAGCAGGTCTACGGCAGAGACCATACCGCCCTTGATGCCGTACAGCGCCTCAAAGGGCTGGAGCGCCGGGCGCTTGCCCTCGCCCCACAGCCAAATGCAGTTGGCCGGGCGATGACCGGCAGCCACGCGGGCTTTGTTCACCGGGTGGTCCTTTAGCAGATCAAAGGACTTTTCCATCATCTCCAGCAGAGGGCGCGCCGTCTCTGCGGTGGAGAGGTGGGGGCCGATTACCTTGCCGGTAATGTCATGGGGTGGGGTCATATTGCCCAGCTCTGTGGTGCCGCCGTGCCAGATCAAACAGTGGCGGTAAGATACGCCGGTGTAAAAATCATATTCTCCGCCGCCAAAGGCTGCCTGCACCGCTTCGATCAGCTGGCGAGCCTCCTCAGTGGAAATATCGTCGGCGCAGTAGTCCTCAATCACCTTGTCGGCAAAGGGCTCACCCTTGTCACTGAGGGTCACCAGGTTGGTGCGCAGGGACACATCGCTGTCTTTCATATCAATGCCGATGGAGGCGGCCTCCAGCGGGCTGCGCCCGGTGTAAAATCGGTGGGGGTCAAAGCCCAGCACGCTCATATTGGCCACATCGGAGCCGGGCTTCAGTCCCGGCGCTACGGTGCGCACCAGCCCTACCTCCGCCTTGGCGGCCAGGGCGTCGATATGGGGCTTTTTTGCCACCATCATGGGGGTTTTGCCGCCCAGGGCGGGCACCGGGTAGTCTGCCATGCCGTCACACAGCACTACAACATATTTCATACGGATCCTCCTGAAAAGCCTATGCCGCCTGCGAGAGCAGACGGCGGCTGAAATTGCACTTATTTGAAGTATTTAACGCCGGACTCAAAGATCTGCATATCCTTGTTAAAGGGTACGTTCTTGTATAGATTTTCGCCCTTGCGTTCGCAGTGACCCATCTTGCCCAGCACGCGGCCGTCCGGGGAAGTAATGCCTTCCACCGCCCATACGGAGCCGTTGGGGTTAAAGGGCATATCCGTGGCCACATTGCCATCCGGGTCCACATACTGGGTAGCGATCTGGCCGTTCTCCGCCAACCGGCGCAGGGTGGCCTCATCTGCTACGAACCGGCCCTCACCGTGAGAGATGGGCACGGCAAACATGTCGCCTGCCTGGGTGCCTGTCAGCCACGGGGATTTGGTGCTGGTGACCCGGGTGTAAGCCATTTGGCTGATATGGCGGCCAATGGTATTAAAGGTCAGGGTGGGGTCGTTCTCCTGAATGTTCACAATCTTGCCGTAGGGCACCAGACCCAGCTTGATCAGCGCCTGGAACCCGTTGCAGATACCCAGCATTAAGCCGTCGCGGCAGTTGAGCAGCTGGGTGACCGCCTCGGCCACCGCCGGGTTGCGGAAGGTGGTGGCAATGAACTTGCCGGAGCCTTCCGGCTCGTCACCGCCGGAGAAGCCGCCGGGCAGCATCACGATCTGCGCCTGCTTAATTTCCTCCACCATCTTCTCAATGGTCTCGTTAATAGCGGCAGGGGTCAGGTTGCCTACGACTAAGATATGGGGGTCCGCACCGGCCTGCTCAAAGGCGCGGGCGGTGTCTACCTCGCAATTGGTGCCGGGGAACGCGGGAATGAATACCCGGGGCCGCGCCACCTTGTTTTGGCTGACGAAAATGGAGCGCTCTTTATAGAGCGGCACATCCTCCACTGCCGCGCTCTTGCCGCTGTCTGTGGGGAACACGCTCTCCAGCTTGCTGCTCCAGGCGGCGATCAGTTCGTCCGCGGTCAACACATCGCCGTCCAAAATAAAGATTCCGTTGCCGTTAACGGTGCCCAGGGCGGTGGCATAGGGCGCCAGGCTGTCGGCCAGGACGCCATCCTCGGGGATTTCTACCACAAAGCTGCCCTCATAGGGTGCAAACAGGGTGGCAGCGTCCAACCCTTGGGCAAAGGTAAAGCCCAGTTTGCTGCCGAAGGCCATCTTGCATACGGCGGCAGCGGCGCCGCCCTCTTTCACCACAGCGGCAGAGAGAACGGACTTGTCCTGCACGCCGGCGCAAACCGCCTGCATCAGGGCCATAGCGTTTTTGTAATCCGGCAGACCGGTGGCATCCTTTACCGGAATTTGCAGCAGATACACTTTGCTGCCCGGGTGCTGCAGCAGGGCGGTGCCGGTGTGAGACGCCTTGCTCATACCCACGGCAAAGCTCACCAAGGTAGGCGGTACATCCAGTTCGTTAAAGGAGCCGCTCATAGAGTCTTTACCGCCAATGGAGGGGGTGCCGTACCCGGCCTGTGCGGTCAGGGCGCCCAGCAGGGCGGCAGCGGGCTTGCCCCAGCGCTCCGGCTTGTTGCCCAGGCGCTCAAAATATTCCTGGAAGGTGAGCCGTGCTTCTGCCGGGTCGCAGCCCACGGCAGCCAGTTTCGCAAGGCTCTCCGTTACTGCAAAGGCGGCGGAATGGAAGGGGCTCCAGCGAGATACGCCGGGGATAAAGCCGTAGGCCATCACCGTAGCGTCGTCCGTTTGGCCGTGCTCCAGGGGCAGCTTGGCCACCATGGCCTCCTCCGGGGTCAGTTGGTACACGCCGGCGTAAGGCATATTTACCGTGGCGGCGCCGATGGAGGAATCGAACCGCTCCACCAGTCCCTTTTGGGAGCAGACTTCCAGTCGGCACAGATTAGCTTTCAGCGCAGCGGACAGAGACAACCCTTGCAGCTCTGCCGGTACGGTATGTAAATAGTTTTTGCTCTCATCAATGGGGGCAATGGACGCGGTGGCGTGCTGGGTCACACCGTTGGTGTTCAGGAAATCCCTGCTGATGTCCACGATCTTGTCGCCACGCCAGGTCATTTCCAGTCGATTGTTGTCCGTAACCACGGCCACCGGGGTGGCCTCTAAGTTCTCTTTATAAGCTGCGGCAATAAAGGCGTCCACATCCTTGGGATCCAGCACCACAGCCATGCGCTCCTGGCTCTCGGAGATGGCCAGCTCTGTGCCGTCCAGCCCCTCGTACTTCTTGGGTACTTTGTCCAGATCCACGGTCAGGCCGTCTGCCAGCTCGCCGATGGCTACGCACACACCGCCGGCGCCAAAGTCGTTGCAGCGCTTAATGCGGGTGGATACATCCTTGTTGCGGAACAACCGCTGAATTTTGCGCTCGGTGGGCGGATTACCCTTTTGCACTTCGGCGCCGCAGGTCTCGATAGATTCGGAATTGTGGGCCTTGGAGGAGCCGGTGGCGCCGCCGCAGCCGTCACGGCCGGTGCGCCCGCCCAGCAGAACAATAATATCGCCGGGCGTAGGACACGCCCGCACCACATTCTCTTTGGGAGAGGCGCCGATCACTGCGCCGATCTCCATACGCTTGGCCACATACCCGGCGTCGTACAGCTCGGTGACCTGGCCGGTGGCCAGTCCGATCTGGTTGCCGTAGCTGCTGTAACCTTGGGCAGCGCCGGTCGTGATCTTCCGCTGGGGCAGCTTGGCCTCCAGGGTGTCTGCAAAGGCGGTGGTGGGATCGCCGGAGCCGGTAACCCGCATGGCCTGGTACACATAGGCGCGCCCGCTCAGCGGGTCACGAATGGCGCCGCCCAGGCAGGTGGCCGCGCCGCCGAAGGGCTCAATCTCCGTGGGGTGGTTGTGGGTTTCGTTCTTAAACTGCACCAGCCACTGCTCTGTCTTGCCGTCCACCGTTACCGGTACTTCAATGGAGCAGGCGTTGATCTCCTCGCTCTCGTCCAGATTGTCCGCCTTGCCCTGGGACTTTAGATATTTGGTGCCGATGCAGGCCATATCCATCAGGCAAATGTCTTTGTTTTTGCCGGCATACAGGGCGCCGCGCATATCCAAGTATAGGCGCAGGGCGTCCTCTACTGCTGCGGCGTACTTGCTTTCCTCCACGGTGATCTTGTCCAGCTTGGTAGAAAAGGTGGTGTGGCGGCAGTGGTCGGACCAGTAGGTGTCAATCACTTTCAGCTCCGTTAAGCTGGGATCCCGGTGTTCTTCGTTCTTAAAGTAGTCCCGCACCCACTTTAGGTCCTCCACACTCATGGCAAAGCCCATTTGGCTGTGGTAAGCGGCGATTTCGTCATCGCTCTTGGTGATAAAGCCGGCAATGCGCGCAATGTCTGCCGGTACATCGGCAGTCAGATCTAAGCTCTCCGGTTTGGCCATGGTGGCCTCCCGGCTCTCCACCGGGTTGATCAGGTAGGATTTAATCTTATCAAACTCTGCGTCCGTAATGTCACCGGCAAGGGCGATCACCTTGGCGCTGGCTACCCGGGGGCATTCTCCTGCGGTGAGCAGCTGAATACATTGGGCGGCGCTGTCTGCCCGCTGGTCGTATTGGCCGGGCAGGAACTCCATGGCAAACACCCGCTCGCCGGGGGCGAAGGTTACGTCGTCTGCCGTATTGTCCAGATTGTCCTCGGCAAAGACCCCGTGCACGGCACGGCGGAACTCCGCCTCGCTGACGCCCTGCACATCGTAGCGGTTAATAAGCCGCAGGCCGGTGAGCGCTGTAATGCCCACATTTTGGCGCAGATCCGTTAAGATCTGCATGGCCTCAATGTCGTTGCCTTTCTTCTTTTCCACAAAAATCCGATAAACATTTGCCATGGGGGTTCTCCTAACTGATAGTATTCACTCCGGGTGTATAGAATAAAGATATAATAGCACAAATCCGGCCGATTGCCTACCGTTTTATGAAATTTTTACGGACTTTATGAAAATTTTACTAACTTGTAAAAAATCGTTCGCAAATGGGGAAGAAAGTATGCTATAATGGCTATGGCGCGCAGGCAGGCGGTCTGCCGCCGTTTCAGAAAGAATTTTACAGAGATATACAGCGCAGAGAAGCAGAGAAAGAGAGGTGGGAGCCACGCAGCGAGAAAATATGGACCCAGCCCCCTATGAAGTTGAATTTATGAATGTGGTGGTGGATAAGGCCAACGATTTGCAGGTGACAGACGCAGACAGCCACTTTGCCCAGTTTGCCGGTGTGCACCCGTCTAAGATCAAACAGGGCAAGCTGTTTCTGTACGACAAATTAAAACCGGCGGACCGGGAGCGGGTGATGCAAAACATCTGCAAAAAGGGCGCCCGATTTACATATATGACCATGGACCTGCTGGACCAAAAGGGCACGCCGCTCTTTGTCCATTGTGTGGGTCAGAATTACGAGGACTCCACCCTGTGCCGCATGACCTTTGCGGATGTGTCCGAGAGCCGGCGGCGCCAGGAGCAGCTGCGGGCCCAGGCGGTGGAGATGAATGAGCTTATCGACCTGGTGTGCGGCGGCGTGTGTCTGTTTAAGGTCACGCCGGAAATGCACATTGAGTGCCTGTATCTAAATAAAGGCGGCTGTCGGTTATTTGGCACCTCCCAGGAGAGCAGCCGCCTGCGGGCCTATCGACTGGACGAACTGCTTCACCCGGACGACCGCTCTGGGGTATTCCAGGCCATCGGTCGCGCTATGGCCGTAGGTGAGGAAGTGGATTGCGAGTGCCGGGTGCGGGTGCATGAGGGCGAATTTATTTGGTGCCAGCTGCGGGCGGGTATTCAGCGCTACGAGGGCGAGTGCCCGGTGTTTCACGCCGTATTTACGGATATTACCCGCATTAAGGCGGCGGAGGAAAAGGCGGACCGAGAGGCGCAGCGGATGGTGAGTTTGTTTAAGAACCTGCCCGGCGCCACTTTCTTTACAGACACGGCCGACCCATTGCAGCTGGACTTGGTCAGCGAGGATTTTATCCAGTTTATCGGCTATTCCAGAACGGAGTTATTCCAGCTGTTCTCCGGCAATTTGGCACGGCTGATGGATGAGAACGAGGCGGCGGCTGTGGTCACGCAACTGCGCACCGGCGCAGCGGACCGGCGGCTCTTAACGGTGGAATACACCCTTTATATCGGTGACGCCTGCGCCCTGCGTGTGCGGGACAGCCGCAAAGTGATTGAGCATCCGGACGGCTCTAAAGCCTTTTTGGGTGTACTCAATGTAATATAAGCATATACAAAAAGTTAAAGGACGGATATTCGCATTCCGTCCTTTATTTATTTTTCGTTCATTTTTCTTTGTCGATAATCCACAAAAGCCGGTGCCAAAGTTTGGCATGTTTTCGGGGCAAAACCGCGGAAAGTGCGTTGCAATACCTTTATTTATGTTTTATAATTATTATGTATAAATGTTGTCGCGGTGCGCCGAAATACAGGTGCTAAGCGGGCAGTGCAAGGGGTGCTGTCGTTGCGGCAAAGCGGAAGGATGGTTCTATGAAGTTTATGTACAGCAAGAAGCGCTTGCTCAGTGTCTTTTTGTCCGTGCTCACGGTGATCACCATGCTGACCCCGGCGTTTTCTGCCTGGGCGGGCGACGTGATCGGCGTGTACAACATTCAGCTGTTTTATGAAGACGGCAATGCGGTACAAGATACGGACGAGCAGGGCAACGCCTACCATGAGACGATGAAGGAGGGCGACACGCTGCAGCTGAGCTACAAGCTCATTGACTGCGAGATCCCGGACAACGGCTATGTCAAGTGGTACAGCGAGGCGCCCACTTTGGTGGATGTGGACCAAAACGGTTTGGTCAAGGCCTTTGACTCCTCTAAGGGTGCTGTGATCCACAACTGGATTGACAATGAGGTAAAGCCGGTGCCGCTGGTGGGCAAGATTGCAGGTGCCGCGCTGGAAAAAGCCCTGTTCAATGATAAGGTGAATGTGGACACCATGGACACGGACGAGATCATTGCCCTGATTGAAAAGACCATGGGTGCGGATTCTGCCCTGGGCAAGATTTTTGAATCCTATTCCGCCAAATGGATCGAGTCCCTGCGCAAATACCTGGACAATATCAATTCCGTTGTTCATGTTACCCTGTATGACGCCAACGGCGAAGTAAAGGCAGACGACAAGCTGGCTGTGACGGTCACGAAGAACGATGCGTTTTATGCCAACTTCCTGCCCAACGGTACCCATATCACCAATAAGTCCCAGATTGAGACCACGGTAGCCAAGGGCACCACCTGCCAGCTGAGCGCCGTGACCACCCCGGTGCGGCTGCACATGGGCGTGGTCTACTCGGTAAAGAGCTCTTCCGTCTTTACCCAGGGCAAGGTGATTGCCACGGTGGATGACAGCGGTTTGGTAACCTTTAAGAACACCGGTACGGTGACCATCGTTGTGTCGCCGGACACGGAAGGATTTATCAACAATCTGTTAAAACTGGTCAACTATATTTACAAGTTGGACCATACCGGCACCATTGATACCAAAAAACTGGCGGATATTTTGATCAAGTATTTGGGTATCGACATTGACCGCAATGTACTGGCGGCGCTGTTGGACGCTTGCTTTGCCATTAAGGATATTGTGGGCGATTCTGCCGACGCTATACAGCTGACGGCTACTGCGGTGAAGATCATCGCCAACATTCTGCTCAAATTGAAATATAATGATACCATCACTTTTACCGTTGTAGACGGTGTGCCTTGCACGGACTTTAACATTACCGGTCCGGATACGGTACAGGAGGGCGCCCAGATCCAAATGGCCATTACGGACGCAAAACCCGTTGCGGCCGATGTTTCGGATATTACCTGGTCCTCCTCGGATGAAAGTGTGGCCTATGTAGATCCCAAAACCGGTATCATCACCGGTCGTGACGCCGGGGGCAACATGGGCACGGTTGCAAACAGTAAAAAGTGCACCATCACGGCGACTTCCGCTGCCAATCAGGTGGTGCGAACCAAAGAGCTTACCGTAACCGGCAAAACCGGGCGTGTGCTTAGCGACGCAGTGATCCACGCCCAGCGGGACTGCAATATCGGCGATCAGCAATCGCTGACCTACACGGTGTACCCGGTGCGTGTAAGCAAGGCCAATAATTTGAACATTACTTGGGGACTGCTGGACGGTACGGACGCAGACGGCAATCCCAAGTATCTGTGGGCGGGCGACGCCTATGATGAAACGGTGACCGACGAGACCACCGGCGAGACCACCACGGTCCACCACGACGGCTCGGTAGAGGACGGGATCGCCAGGCTGGACAAGGATGGTAACTACACGGCGCTGTCCGGCGGTACCGCCACGGTGGTACTGAAAGCCTCCACCGGCTACAAATTGCTGGATGGTAGCTATTACACCATCTCCCAGGTGCAGACCCAAACCACGATTTTCAACGGTCTGCCGGTGTCCGGCATTGATGTGACTGTTGAAAGTGCCGTAAAGAGTGCTGTTTTGGCCAATAGCGTGAAGTTGCAGCAGCAGCAGACGGAAGTGGCCGGTGAAACGCTGGATTTTGCCACCGTTACTGCCAGCACGGTGTATGATGGCTCCGGTGTGCTGGTTAAGGCCAATGTGGACCCGGCAGACGCCACCAATAAGAATGTAAAATGGTATATTGATAATACGGATCAGTTTGAGCTGAAGGACGAGGACAAGACCGCCGGCACCGTAAAGGTGGTGGCTAAGGCTTCTTGCACCAGTGCCTCCAGCGTGCATATTTGGTGCGTGTCTGAGGACGGCGATATTCAGTCCGATGTGGTGACCCTTTGCGTGGTGCGTAACGCCGCAGAGACCAATACCATTAACGGTGACGACCTGTCCGTGATCAACGGCAAGACCCTGGATGTGTCTCACGCCATGACCTTTAGCGGCTCCACCTCCTCGGCACAGGCCTGCTACGGCGCCAACTGGTATTCCTCCGATGAGGGCGTGCTGACCGTAGCCCCCAAGGGCAACGACAACGGCGACGCGGTGGTTACCGGTGTGGATGTAGGCACCGCTACCCTGTACTGCGTGTCTGCTTCCGGCGGTATTGTGGCGGAGAAGCAGGTGACCGTGTATCCGGACAAGGATTACTTAAAGCAGGTGATTAACATCTGCGAGGACACGGTGATCGAGCGCACCAACGAAAATAAAACATTATATAAGGACTTTAGCCGAAAGCTGGACTATGCTTATTATGTCTATTATGATGAGCCTATGGCTGCCCAGGACAGCTGTAATACTTACGCCCGTGAACTGCTGTACGCTTTCTACAAGCTGGGCGGTTATATCGGCTTGACCGGTGTGAGCCTTGTAAACAAGGACGGCTCGGACGCCGGCGCGTTCCGCAGCGTAAAGGTGTCTACCTCTAAGCGGTATGACAGCTACTCTGTGGATTTGGACGCCCAGGTGGCACCCAAGACCGCTATGTACCGCACCATCAAGTGGAGCAGCGATAACGACAGTGTAAAGGTAGACGCCAACGGTATTGTGAAGCCCGCAGGTAACAAGGCCTGCCAGGCCAAGATTACCGTTACCGCTACCGACTATATGGATAATGTATACACCGATAGCATGTATGTGGCCTTTGCCAACGATCCGGTTACCGGCATTAAGCTGGACACCACGGAGATCGTCGGCGGCAAGGTAGGCGAAAGCCAGACCTTAAAGGCAACGGTGGAGCCCACCGGCTTTGGCATCGTGGGCAAGGCCTCTGTGGCAGATGTGATTTGGTCCACCTCTGACCCGGAGATTGCCACTGTGGATCAGAGCGGCGTGGTTTCCTTTAAGAGCGGTGGCGACTGCGTAGTGACTGTGACCACCTGTGACGGCGGCTATACCGCCCAGTGCAAGGTGAATGTGGTGACCAACTATGACGCCCTGCAAGCCCAGATTGATACCTATAAGTCGCTGGAGCTGACAGAAACCAACTATTACCCGGCCACCTGGCAGGCCTTCCAGGATGCCATCGCCGAGTCCCAGGCGCTGATCGATGCCAACGCATCCAGCCAAAAAGAAGTGGACGCCCAGTTGGAAAAGCTGATCGCCGCTTACAAGGGCCTGGAGAAATATACGCATATTAATAATGTAGAGATTTACTTGGACGGCGAGGAGGCCAGCAACTTCTATCAATATGATGTGTCGCTGCTTACCGACGGCGCATACAAGGACGCTAAGCTGGATCTGAATGTGCGCCTGTATCCCAACAATGCCAACTATGCGTCCGTTACCTGGACTTCTTCTACCGACAAGATCGTGATTTCTGAAAACGGCGTGGCTTCTCCTGCCAAGAACACCTCCTTCAATGTGTTGAAGAACGAGGGCTACTACGGCAAGATCACCTGTACGGTTACGGATCACTTCGGCCAGACCTGGACGGACGATGTGTGGGTCTCCTTTGCGTACACACCTGCTACCGGCATTACCATTTCTGAGTCGGCTGTCAGCGGTTCCATTGGGGATACCCATCAGCTGACGGCGACGGTACAGCCATCAGGCACCTTGGGTGTGGGCAAGGCATCCATCTCTGACCTCTATTGGGAGAGCGATAACGAAAATATCGCCACCGTAGACGATAAAGGCTTGGTGACCTTTGTGTCCACCGGCGCCACCACTGTGCGTGCCATTGCCTATGACGGCGGCTACACCGCCACCTGCTCCGTATCCACCGGCGGTGATCGCAGCGCGCTGCAGGCCGCATTGGAGAAGTATAAAGATACGGATTATCAGGACTATGAGTACACTGTAGGCATTACCTTTAAGCAGGCCTATGAGGAAGCCCAGTCCGTGATGAACGACAACACCAAGACCCAGGATGAGATCAACCAGGCCGCACAGGCATTGATAGAGGCCGGCGCTGCGCTGGAAGGTCATCAGGTCATCAAAGCGCAGTCCGTTGATGTAAGCTATGTGGGTTACAGTCGCAACACAGCCATAGGCAGCTATAATCAGCGCACCAGCGGTACGATTGGCGACAACGACGCCTTGTCCATCGACCTGAGCAAGAACGGCTATGCCAATACGCTGCATGAGAACAACAAGCTGGAACTGAGCGCCGCCGTCGTGCCGGCGGGTGCAGACAGCAATGGCATCAGCTGGACGGTGGACGACAGCAAAAACATCAAAGCCACGCAGACCGACGGCAAGCTGGTGTTGAGTCCCTCCTCTGCCTCTGCCAACGGCTGGGCGAAGGTGACGGTGACCAACACAGACCATTACAGCCGCACACTGAGCCGCAGCTTTACCGTTGTAATGAGCGGCAGTGTGATCAGCGGCGTCAGCCTGGATCAGACCCAGTTGAAGTTGCTGGTGACCCAGAAGCCGGTACAGCTGAATGCAACGCTTGCCGGTTCCTCTAACAGAACCTTTAACGATGTAACCTGGACCTCCTCGAACCCGGCTGTGGCCACGGTAGAGAACGGACTGGTTACGCCGGTGGATGTGGGCGACTGCACCATTACCGTGAAAACCCTGGACGGCGGCTACACCGCCACTTGTGCCGTAACCGTGCGTGCGGACTACTCCGTGCTGGAGGCCAAGTACGCCGAATACCAAATCCTGGTCAATCAGGCGAAGGGCCAGTATATATACACGGAGGATTCCCTGGCTGTGCTGGAGACCGCCTGTGGCCAGGCCAAGGCGATGATTGACAGCGGTTTGTCCACCCAGGCTGAGATTGACGCCCAGGTGGAGCTGCTGGAGAGCGCCCACAACGGTTTGGTGAAGTACATTATCGCCGAGGGCGTGAGCCTGACGGCAGATACGGAGGCCCAGGCCAATGTGACCATTCCCAATCCGGGTCATATCCGCTACCTGCACAATGACCTGAGTTTGAAGAACAAGACCGTTCAGCTGTCTGCTGTAACGGCGCCTGCCGGCGGTCTGTACCAGAGCATTACCTGGTCCAGCTCCAACGACAAGGTCACCGTCAGCGACACCGGGCTGGTGACCAATACAGACAGCGGCAACCAGTGGGCAGAGATCACCTGCACCATCACCACCGTGAAGGGCGACAGCTTCACTGCCACCACCACGGTTTGCTTCACCCGCTATGCGGTGACCGGTGTAAGTATGGACACGGATATGGTCCACGGCTCACCGCAGGATACCGTGATCATTACGCCCACGGTAACCTCCTCTGCCACCATTGCTTCCTTGGCGCTGCGGGACTGCACCTTTACCAGTGATCACCCGGAGATTGCCACGGTAGACAACAGCGGCAAGATCACCTTTGTATCCCAGGGCAAGGCCACCATTACCGCCACCACGGTGGACGGCGGCTACACCGCCACGGTGATTGCCTATACTACCTACGATTTCTCCGCCTTGCAGCAGGCTATTGCGGATGCCGGTGCGGTGGATTACAAGGATTACGCTTACGATTACGGTATGGCGTTTAAGACCGCTTACGATAAGGCCGTGGCAGTCAATGCGGACTATGAGTCCTCACAGGATGCCATTGACGCTGCCACCTCCGCACTGAAACAGGCCCAGAATGCCCTGGTCGGCCACGAGTTCGTCGGCCCCGGTGAGATTGGCTTTACCAGCAGCGGCGCTGCGGTGACCGAGGGCAAGGCGCTGGTTGTGGATGACAACCAGCAGGTGACCCTGTCTGCTGCCTATGCCGACGGCGCGATGGTGCAGGATCCGTCCTGGACCACGGCGGCAGAAAACAATGTAACCGCTGCTACGGATGCTGCCGGTAACTTGGTGCTTACCAAGACCAACGCAGACGCCTCCGGCAGCGTGAAGGTGACCTACACCTTGAAGGACGCTTACGATCGGACTTATACCAAGACCATCACCGTCAAGCTGGTGAACCAGAAGATCAACATTGACAGCTTCAAGTTCACTTACGGCGGCAATGAGGTGGACTCTGTGTCTTACAGCTGCGGCGGTATGTACACCAACAAGAGCATTCAGCTGGGCGTGAGCACTTATCCTGCAGACGCAGACGCCTATGTGTCCGCTTTGTGGACCTCCAACAATAAGAACCTGGTGGTGGACCAAACCGGTAAGGTTTCTGCCAGCGGCACCATGCTGGGCACCAAATACACCGCCACCATCACCTGCACCTTGACCCTGGAGGACGGCTCCACTGTGACCAACTCCATTCAGGTGACCTTTAACAGATTTTAACCCGCCAACGAAAGGACCCTAAGTTATGCAACAAAAAACCAAAAAATGGCTCAGTCTGGTGCTGGCCGTCTTGCTGGTGTCCGCTTGTTTTACGGGTACACTCCTTGTACGGGCGGCGCAGGATGTGGCGATTGATGAGACCCATTTCCCGGACGCCGGCTTCCGTCAAATCGTGGCAGAGAAGTGCGATAAAAACGGCGACGGTATTCTCTCTGATTCTGAGCGCAGCAGCATCACCCGTATGATGCTGCCTGCGTGGCAGGAGGATGTGCTGGGGGAAGGTACCCCCATTGTCAGCCTGGAGGGCATACAGTATTTCTATAATCTGCAAAATCTCTATTGCGCAGACATTGGGCTGACCTCGCTGGATGTGAGTGCCCTGTCCAAGCTGACCCAGCTGACCTGTATGGACAATGCGTTGGGCACGCTGGATCTAAGCAAAAACACGGCGCTGACCCAGATCAACTGTGCTGCCGACCAGCTGACGGAGCTGAAATTACCTGCCGGTGTGCAGCGCCTGCTGTGCGAGAACAACGCGCTTACCGCCTTGGATTTGTCCGGCTGCACAGCGCTGACTTATCTAAAGTGTGCCAACAACCAGTTGGCTACACTGAATTTGGGTGCCAACACAGCGCTTTCCACTCTGATCGTGTCCAATAACCACCTGCCGTCGCTGGATCTGCGCGCCAATACGGCGCTGGCCGCCGTGACCCTGGGCCAGCAGACCATTACGGTGAACGCTACGCAACAGGATAATGTGTTTTATGCCCCGGTGGGCGGTTTGGCTGCGGACGGCGTGGTGTACCAGGATACGGAGAAGTATGAGAACGGCAATTTTGTCACCGCGGATTATGCGCTGATGCAAAACGGCTTTACTTATGAGTACGCCACCGGTTCGGATCTGGCCGGCGCCATGACGGTAGATGTGACGGTTGTCAAAGACTTTTATCAGGTGCGCTTTTATGGGGACGAAACCAAGAATGTGCTCCTTTCTGCCGTAGCGGTGAACAGCGGCCAAACGGCGGTTGCACCTACGGACTTTGCTTTGCCCCAGTGTAAGGCGCTGGCCGGTTGGAGCGACACGCTGGAGAATATCACGGCGGATAAAGAGGTGTACGCCCTGTACACGGACGATCACCACTACGCAGTTACCGCCTTTAGCACCGATGGCGTGGCCACCATCTCCTGCACCGGCGGCTGTGGGGTAGACACGCGCACGGTCACCTTCCTGGACTGCCTGAATGCCAAGACCGGCGGCGACCGCTATGAGCAGCTGCTGGATGTGAACGGCGACGGGATCATCAACGCCCGGGATTACGTGCTGCTGGATCGCCAGTTCAACGCTGCTAAATAAAGACGGACAAAATAGCAAAAAGAAACGGACCACCCGTATGGGTGGTCCGTTTTTCGTTGTTATAAAATGGGGCAATGTATTTGCGTAAAATATACATTTGTAGGGTGCGATGAGTGAATTGCACGCAGTGCGGGCGGCAGGTTGCCGCCCCCTACGGTCAATCGGTTACAAAAGTGCCCTCGTAGGGGCGGATAGTATCCGCCCGCCGTAAGAACCGTCCGTCAATGCCCTTAAATAATATTCCGATAAAATCGAATGGTAAAGGTGGTACCGACGCCTACGGCGCTTTGCACCTCCACGGTGGCGTTCTCTCGGTTCAGCACGGATTTGCTCAGCGCCAGTCCAATGCCAACGCTGTCTGGCCCGGCGTTTTTGCTCTTGTAAAACCGCTCAAAGATATGGGGCAGGTCCTCTTTTTCGATTCCGCAGCCATCGTCGGCGATCACCAACTGGCAATAGAGGACGGTCTGGGTGCCGGTTAGGCGCAGGGTGCCGCCGTTGTCCATGTGTTCCAGGCAGTTTTTGACAATATTCTGCACCGCTTCCACCGTCCACAGCCGGTCGCCCAAAAATTGCCCTTGCCGGCAGTCCACGGCCAGCGTCATTTGGCGCAGCTCCGCTTGAATGACAAAGGGCGCCAGCGCCTGCTCTACCACTGCGGCCAGCTCCACCGGCTCCTTGTGCAGCACAGCCGTGCCCGCGTCAAATTTGCTGATCTTCAGCAGAGTGGTGATCATCCACTGCATTTTTTCCAGCTGGGCGGAAATACCCTTTAGGAATTCCAGCCGCTTTTCGGCGGGTAGATCCTCTTCCAGCAGCAGATCCGTCATCACCGTCATGGAGGTGATGGGGGTCTTTAGCTGGTGTGAGACGTCGGCCAGCGCGTCCGCCAGGTAGGTTTTGTCCTTTTGCATCAGTTCCGCCTGGGTTTGCAGCTTGCGGGCGGTTTTGTAAATGTTATTCTCCAGAAGGGACAGCTCGCCTTCCTGGTTGTTGGCGGGCACCAGCAACGGCGCCGTGCCGTTGACCAGGGTGGTCAGGTAATCGGACAGCCGCCGAATTTCTCGAGTTTGATTGCGGGTGTACAGGCAGAATATCGCCAGCAGCGCCCCGCAGCCCACCAGGCAGACGATGCCCATGGTGATGCTTTGCCAAAAGCCCACGCCGATAAGCAGGGCGCTGATCACCAGCCCCAGCACCAGCGCGCGGCGAAAATGTTTGTCCTCGCTCATTCGTCCACCTTGTAGCCCATGCCCCGCACGGTCTTAATGATCTGCGGCTCCACCGGGTCGTCCTCGATCTTCTCTCGCAGCCGCTTGATGTATACGCTCAGCGTGTTGTCGCTGACAAAGTCGCCGGCCACATCCCAAATGCTCTCCAGCAGCATATTGCGGCTGAGCACCCGGCCACGGTTTTGCAAAAAGGTCAGCAGCAGCTTGTATTCCAGGGCGGTTAGAATCACTTCCTGCCCGTTTTTCAGCACTTTGCCCTCTTTCATCCGCACGGTCAGACCGTTTATACGGATTTCCTCGGTGGCAGCGCCCTTGCTGCGGCGCAGCACCGTCTTGATCCGCGCCATCAGTTCCCGCAGGCGAAAGGGCTTGCTGATGTAGTCGTCGGCGCCCAGCTCCAGGCCCATCACCACATTCACTTCATCGTCAAAGGCGGTGAGAAAGATCACCAGTGTGTCGTCCTTGGCTTTAATGGCCTTGCACACATCGTAGCCGCTGCCGTCCGGCAGGGTCAAATCCAGCAAGCACAAGTCGAATCGGCCGGCGCCCACCGCCTCCAGCGCCCGGGCCACCGTGGCACAGTGGGTGACCGTGTAGCCCTCACTCTCCAACGAATAACGCAGCCCCTGGGCAATGGCCGGGTCGTCCTCCAGCATTAGAATATTCATACCACACCTCCTCGGCGTTCTATCTCCATAGTACCACATTCCGCCCCGCCGCGCAATAGGCATAGGTTGCCGCCCGTTTGCGCCATACGCAAAATACGGTGTTGTTGGGATAGAATGCGCATTGCACTTTGTGTGTTCATGTGTTAAAATCAGGATAGTATTGGCGAGTGTTGAACCGATTTGAGGTTGAATGGATGATCAGAGAAGCAAATGTAAACGACTATATCGATATTCATAAAATCTGCTGCCAGGATTTGGGCTATGACTGTAATGCCGATTTGGTCAAGGAAAGATTGAAGAATCTGGATGCAAGCAGAGAAAAGGTTTTTGTTGCCATAATAGATGGTAAGGTCGTCGGTTATGTTCATGCGGAGCAATACAACACGCTTTATTTTGAAAGTCTGGTCAACATTTTAGGTTTAGCCGTGTCAAAAGCATATCGCAGAAGGGGCTGCGGCAAAGCCCTTATGCGCGCTGTGGAAAATTGGGCAAAGGTATGCGGCATACACGCCGTTCGCTTGAATTCCGGGAAGGCCAGAACAGAGGCGCACAAATTCTATCGTTCCATCGGGTATGACAACGAGAAAGCGCAGATTCGGTTTTTTAAAAATTTAACAAAATAGATGATGGATCAAATGAAGAATAACTGTGTGAAAACAGATTTCATCGTCAAAAAGCAGTTGCTCGGAATTTTTCGGGCAGCTGCTTTTTCATTTGACGATTTTATAGCGCTGAAACGGCACGCAATCGGATCATGCCGCAATGGGTAAAGAAAAACAGCACTTCCGTGTTGGAAGTGCTGTTGGGATAATCTGTATAAATTATCTCTTGGAGAACTGAGGAGCACGACGGGCCTTTTTCAGACCGGGCTTCTTTCTCTCCTTCATTCTGGGGTCACGGGTCAGGAAGCCGGCCTTCTTCAGTGCAGGACGCAGGCTCTCGTCATACTGCAGCAGGGCACGGGACAGACCGTGACGGATGGCACCGGCCTGGCCGGTTACGCCGCCGCCGCTTACACGGCAAACGATGTCAAACTTCTCGGTGGTGTCGGTGATAGCCAGAGGCTGACGCACGATCAGCTTCAAGGTCTCCAGACCAAAGTAATCATCAATATCTCTGTCGTTGATGGTGATCTTGCCGGTACCTGCATAAACGCGTACACGAGCAACAGATTCTTTTCTGCGGCCGGTGCCGTAGAAATACGGATTCGTTTCGTACATAATTCAGATACCTCCCTTACTTATTCCAAGCTTCCGGCTTCTGGGCCTCGTGCTTGTGGTCTGCGCCTTTGAAAATGCGGCATCTGGTCAGCTGCTTGCGACCCAGAGTGCTGTCCGGCAGCATACCCTTAATAGCCAGTTCCATGGCGAAGTCGCTCTTCTCGGCCATCAGGGTGCCATACTTGACTTCCTTCAGGTTGCCGATGTAGCCGGTGTGGTGCTGATACAGCTTCTTGTTCAGCTTGTCGCCGGTGAGAACGGCCTTATCGGTGTTGATGATGATGACAAAATCGCCGCAATCCACATGGGGGGCGAAGATCGGCTTATGCTTGCCTCTCAGCAGGGTGGCAGCCTCAGCGGCTACGCGGCCCAGGGGCTTGTCAGCAGCGTCGATCACATACCATTTGCGTTCGATCTCGTCCGCTTTAGGCATAAATGTTGACATAATCGCTAGTCCTCCGTTGTTCAAATTCTCCGCAGAGCGCTTGGCTCTTTCTGCGTGCCGGAATATAATAGCACAGGCGAGGGGCAAAGTCAACATTTTTGGCAAACAAATTTAATATATCCTGTCGTTGCTCGCTTATTCTCTTGTTATCTCGATTATTCTTGTCAAATGCTCATTTTTAATTTATGAAAAAGAGGAGCGAAATGGATTCTTGCGCGGCGCATTTGGCGGTGGGCGCTTTGGCAGATTGCGTACCATCGGCGCCAGTGACCCAGCCTATGGTGCTTATACCGATTATATATAGGAAAAACCGCCCGGTGCAGTTGAATTCCTACCTTTTTTGTGGTATTATTGCTGCGGTGATGTGAAATGATGATTTCAACAAAGGGTCGCTACGCCCTGCAAGTGATGCTGGATTTGGCCCAGCAATGTCCGGACGCTTATATTTCGCTGCACGATATCAGCCAGCGGCAGGCAGTGAGTATGAAATATTTAGAGGCCATTGTGGCAATGCTGAATAAAGCCGGTATGGTAGAGAGCCGCCGGGGCAAAAGCGGCGGTTACCGCCTGACCCGGGCACCGGAGGACTACACCGTGGGCGCTATCTTAAAGCTGACGGAGGGCACGCTGGCGCCGGTGGCCTGTATGGACTGTGACAGCGGCTGCACCCGGGTGCACGCCTGTATGACCCGCCCCATGTGGCAGGAGCTGGACCGGTTGATTGACGATTTTTTAGAGAGCAGGACCCTTGCCGACCTGCTGACGGAGGATAAAAAGCATGAAGATTAAAGCGATTTTAGAGCAAAAGCCCACCGTATCCTTTGAGGTGTTCCCTCCCAAGCAGTGGGACAAGATTGAGGGCACCAAGGCAGTAGTCAAGGAGATGGTAAAGAGCCACCCGGCCTTTATGAGCGTTACTTACGGCGCTGCGGGTACCACCAGCGGCTTTACAACGGAGATTGCAAGAGAGATCTTGGACGACGGTGTGACCCCACTGGCCCATCTGACCTGCCTGACCTCTACCCGGGATAAAATTCATCAGGTGGTGGCGGAGCTGCAAGAGAACGGCATTGAGAATATTTTGGCCCTGCGGGGGGATATTCCCCGGGACTTTCAGTTCCCGGCAGAGCAGTATTTTGAGCACGCTTACCAACTGGTAAACGAAATTCGCACGCTGGGCGATTTTTGCATTGGCGGTGCCTGCTATCCGGAGGTGCATCCGGAGAGCAAAAACCGGGTGGAAGATCTGGAGCACTTAAAGCAAAAGGTGGACTGCGGCGTGGACTTTCTGACCACCCAAATGTTCTTTGATAATACGGTGTTTTACAATTTTCGGGAGATGTGCGCCATTAAGGGCATTGATGTGCCGCTGATCGCCGGGATTATGCCCATTACCAAGGCCAGCCAGTTGGAGCGGACGGTGAAGCTGTCCGGCTGCTCTCTGCCCACCAAGTTTGTAAAGATTGTGGAGCGCTTCGGCGATCGGGACGACGCCATGCAGCAGGCGGGCATTGTGTACGCTGCCGAGCAGATTATCGACCTGATGGCCAACGGCGTGGATCATATTCATATTTACACCATGAACAAGCCGGATGTGGCCGGTGCCATTGTGCGAGAGTTGGGCAGCATTATTCATGAATAAGACAGAGATTTTACACTATCTGCGCACCGCCTCACGGGTGGATGATCCCCGGTTGTTGGCGCTGATCGACGACTGTATGGCGGAAGTGGACGCTACGGTGCAGCCCCGCACCCTGGAGCGGATCTTTCCCTGCCGGGTGACGGAGGAAGCGCTGGAGGTGGAGGGCTTTACTCTCAAGAGCCGCCGCCTGGCGCAAACCATTGCCGGGTGCGATCGGGTGTGCATTTTCGGTGCCACTTTGGGCTTTGAGTGCGATCGGCTGCTGCGCACCTACTCGGTGGACGGTATTGCCCGAGGCGCGGTGATGCAGGCGGTGCTGGCCTCTAAGATCGAGGAGGTCTGCGACGGTATAGAGAACCGGCTGCGTGCCCAGGGGCTGACCCTGCGGCAGCGATATTCGCCGGGCTATTTTGATTTGGATATTACCGAGCAACGCAAGATTTTTGCTCTGTTGGATCTGACCAAGCGCATTGGGCTGACCCTTAGTGACACCTGCCAAATGATCCCCACCAAGAGCGTAACGGCCATTATCGGTATTGAACCCCAGGACGGAGGACAAGCGCATGAATAAGATTCGCTTTTTTGACGGCGGCATGGGCACCATGCTCCAGGCAGCCGGTTTGCTTGGCCCCGGTGCGCTGCCGGAGCCGCTGAACCTGACCCACCCGGAGGAGATCGCCGCCATTCATCAGGCGTATGCGGACGCCGGCGCAGAGTTTATCAGCACCAATACCTTTGGCGCCAACGGCCTGAAGTTTGACAATGTAGAGGAACTGGTGCAGGCAGCCACCGCGCTGGTGCGCCGCACCGGAAAGAAAGTTGTGCTGGACATTGGCCCTTTGGGCAAGCTGCTTCAGCCCATGGGCGAGTTGGCGTTTGATGACGCCTACGACCTGTTTGCCCGCACCATTCGTGCCGGTGCTCCCGGTGCGGACTTGGTGCTTATTGAGACCATGAGCGACACGCTGGAGTTGAAGGCGGCGGTACTGGCGGCCAAGGAAAATTGTGACCTGCCGGTATTTACCACCATGATCATGGACGAAAAAGGGCGGCTGCTTACCGGCGCAGATATTGAAACGGCAGTGACCATGCTGGAGGGACTGGGGGTAGACGCCCTGGGCTTTAACTGCTCCATGGGACCGGACCAAATGCTGCCCCTGGTGGCGCAGCTGCGGGAGCTGACTTGCCTGCCCATCATCGTGAACCCCAACGCCGGGCTGCCGGAGTCTGTCAACGGCGAGACGGTGTATAATGTGGACCCGGAGGCCTTTGCGGAGAAGATGGAGGCCATTGCCAAGTTGGGGGTCAGCTATTTGGGCGGCTGCTGCGGCACCACCCCGGCGCATATTGCAAAGATGATCCAGCGGGTGAAGGACATTCCTGCAGTGGTGCACACCCCGGCGCCCCGCACGCTGGTGAGCAGCTATTCCCAAACGGTGGAGCTGGGCAAAAAGCCGGTCATTGTAGGCGAGCGGATCAATCCCACCGGCAAAAAGCTGATGAAAGCCGCCCTGCGGGAAAAGGATATTAACTATCTTATCAAAGAGGGTATTGCCCAAAAAGATAAGGGCGCCCATATTTTGGATGTGAATGTAGGCTTGCCGGAGATTGACGAGCCGGCTATGATGCAGCAGGCGCTGTTTGCCCTGCAAGGGGTGCTGGATCTACCGCTGCAAATCGACACCTCCGATGTGGAGGCTATGGAAGTGGGCCTGCGCCATTATAACGGCAAGGCGATGCTCAATTCTGTGAACGGCAAGCAGGAGAGTATGCACGCCGTCTTTCCGTTGGTGAAGAAGTACGGTGCTGTTGTGGTGTGCTTGTGCCTGGACGAAAGCGGTATTCCCCCTACGGCAGAAGGGCGCATTGCCATTGCCAAGAAGATCATTGCCACCGCTGCGGAATATGGTATCCCTAAGCACCAGCTGGTGTTTGACGCGCTGGTGATGACCGTCAGCACGGACAAACGCAACGCCATTGAGACGCTGAAGGCGGTGCGGGTGCTGCGCCATGAGCTGGGCGTTGCCACCACCCTGGGCGTCAGCAATATTTCCTTTGGTCTGCCCAAGCGGGAGATGATCAATACCGCGTTCTTTACCCTGGCGCTGGAAGCGGGGCTGTCCGCCGGGATTATGAACCCCCTCAGCGACGCCATGATGAACGCCTATTACAGCTACAACGCTTTGGCAGGGCTGGACGACAACTGCCAGGACTATATCGCCTCGGTGACGGAGACGGCGGCAGCTACGCCCGCAGGCACCACGGTGGATCTGAAAACCGCCATTATCAAAGGTATGCGCAAGGAGGCGGGCCAGTGCGCTGCCGGGCTGCTGGAAGAGCAGGACAGCTTGCAAATTATCAACGAGCATATTATCCCGGCACTGGATGTGGTGGGCGACGGATTTGAGAAGAATAAAGTATTTCTGCCCCAGCTGCTGATGAGCGCAGACGCGGCCAAATCTGCTTTTGATGTGATCAAGGAAAAGCTGCGCACCACCGGCCAGCAAAAGAAAAGCCCCCACAAAATTGTGCTTGCCACCGTGCACGGCGATATTCACGATATTGGCAAAAATATCGTGAAGGTGCTGCTGGAGAACTACGGTTTTGATGTGCTGGATCTGGGCAAGGATGTGCCGGAGGAAACGGTGCTCCAGGCGGTGCAGGACAATAACGCCACGCTGGTGGGACTGTCTGCACTGATGACCACCACCGTACCGGCCATGGAGCGTACCATTGAGCTGGTGCACAAGAACACCAATGCCAAGGTGATCGTTGGCGGTGCAGTGCTTACCCGCTCTTATGCGGAGATGATCCACGCGGATCATTATGCCAAGGATGCTATGGAGACCGTGCGCTTGGCAAAGGCGCATTTTGGGATTGAATAAAAGGTAAATCCATCCGTCGGGCAGGGATTGGGGCACCTCCGGTGCAATCCCCCCTGCGGCTGCGCCGCTTCCGCCTAACGGGCACCGGTTAGGTGCTGTCAGCGTAGCTGACTGAGGGATTATTCTTTTATAACTCTCCCCTCAACAAAAAAGACCGATACCACTTACGGTATCGGTCTTTTGTTATACGATTTTACGCCTTATCTGCGGGGACGGCGGTCGCGGCGGTCACGATCATGACCGCGGTGGTCGTCTCTGCGGGGGCGGCGGGGGGTATCGTCGATCTCGTTCTCCGGGGTCATACCCTCCAGCTCAATGAGTGCATCCCGACGGGACAGGTTAATGCGACCCTGATCGTCAATCTCAATGCACTTAACCACAACGGAGTCGCCAACATTAACGACATCCTCTACACGCTCGGTGCGTTTTACATCCAGGCGGCTGATGTGAACCAGACCCTCTTTGCCCGGGGCAATCTCTACGAATGCGCCGAAGCTCATCAGGCGGGTTACTACACCGTTGTAGAAGGCGCCCACTTCCGGGTCGGTGGCGATCAGCTTCACCACTTCCACAGCGCCGTTGCACTTGTCAATATCTATACCGCTGATGAACACGCGGCCGTCCTCTTCAATGTTGATCTTCACATCGTAGGTGTTCTGGATCTCCTGGATCACCTTGCCGCCCTTGCCGATTACATCGCCGATCTTGTCCGGGTCGATCTGCAGGGTGAGCATCTTGGGTGCGTAGGGAGACAGCTGCTTGCGGGGTTCGCTGATCACCGGCAGCATGATCTCGTCCAGAATATAGTTGCGGGCCTTATGGGTCTTGGCAAAGGCCTCTTTGATGATCTCCGGGGTCAGGCCGTGTACCTTCAGGTCCATCTGAATGGCGGTGATGCCCTTCTTTGTACCGGCAACCTTAAAGTCCATGTCGCCGTAGAAATCTTCCAGACCCTGAATGTCGATCATGGTCATAAAGTCGCCGTACACGCCGTCGTCACCGGTGATCAAGCCGCAGCTGATACCGGCAACCGGTGCCTTAATGGGCACGCCGGCAGCCATCAGAGACAGGGTGGAGCCGCAGATGGAGCCCTGAGAGGTGGAGCCGTTGGAGCTGAGCACCTCAGACACTACGCGGATGGCGTAGGGGAATTCGTCCACAGAGGGCAGAACCGGCAGCAGTGCCTTCTCTGCCAGTGCGCCGTGGCCGATCTCGCGGCGGCCCGGGCCTCTGGAGGGCTTGGTTTCACCCACAGAGTAGCTGGGGAAGTTGTAGTGGTGCATATAGCGCTTTTCGGTCTGCTCGTCCAGACCGTCCAGCTGCTGGGCGTCGTTCATAGGGCCAAGGGTGGTCACAGACAGCACCTGGGTTTGGCCTCTGGTGAACATACCGGAGCCGTGGGCTCTGGCCAGCAGGTCAATCTCTGCGTTCAGGGGACGAATCTCGTCAATGCCGCGGCCGTCCACACGCTTGTGCTCGTCTTTCAGCCAAGCACGCACCACATGCTTCTGTACCAGGTACAGGATCTCCTCGATCTTGCCCTCTTCGCCCTCGAAGCGATCATCGAACTTCTCGTGTACTGCGTCATAGATGGGGCGCAGGCGCTCGTCGCGCACATTTTTGTCGTCGGTATCCAGAGCCTTCTTCACATCTTCAATGCAGAAGTCCTCGATCTCTTGCAGAATCGCCGGATCCGGGTCGGAGGACTGGAAGCTCTTCTTGGGCTTGCCCACTTCCTCAACAATGCCGTTGATGAAGGCAACGATCTTCTTATTCTCCTCATGACCGGCCATAATGGCGTTAAACATGGTGTCGTCGTCGATCTCGTTACCGCCGGCCTCGATCATAGCCACCAGATCGCCGGTGGAAGCCACGGTCAGGTTCAGATCGTTATGGGCGCGCTGCTCCAGGGTGGGGTTGATGACGATCTGGCCGTCTACCAGACCTACATTCACACCGCTGATGGGGCCGTCCCACGGAATGTCGGAGATGGCAATGGCAGCGGACACACCGATCATGGCGGTGATCTCCGGAGAGCAATCCGGATCCACGCTCATTACGGTAGCCACAACGCTTACATCGTTGCGCATATCCTTGGGGAACAGGGGACGAATGGGGCGGTCAATGCAGCGGGAGGTGAGGATGGCCTTCTCAGAAGGACGAGCCTCACGGCGCTGGAAAGAACCGGGGATCCGACCCACGGAATACATCTTCTCTTCATAATCCACGCTCAAGGGGAAGAAATCCACGCCCTCGCGGGGTTTGGCGCTCATGGTCACGTTACACAGCACATTGGTGTCGCCGTAGCGGGCCATAATGGACGCACCGGCCAGACCGCACATTTTGCCGGTCTCCAGGGTCAGCTTTCTGCCGGCCAGTTCCGTTTCCCAAACTTTGTAGTTCTTGAAAAACATTTGGTTACCTCTTTCATAAATAATATTTATCATCAAGGAGGCACAATAGTAATAAATTCAAGCCGCCGCACCCGGTGACCTCAATTTACTACTATTAGTAGAACCTCCTTGGAAGATACGATTTTGCCTTGGACAAAAAAGGCAGACGACAGAAGTGCTCCGTCGTCTGCTTGCGCGTTCTTACTTGTCGATGGTATCGCGGATACCCAGCTTCTTCACCAGGCTACGGTATCTCTCTACATCCTTGTTGTAAAGATAAACCAGCAGGTTGCGTCTGTGACCAACCATTTTCAGCAGACCGCGGCGGGAGTGATGATCCTTCTTGTGGGTCTTCAGGTGCTCGGTCAGCTCGTTAATACGAGTGGTCAGCACAGCTACCTGTACCTCGGGAGAACCGGTGTCGCCCTCGTGGGTTGCGTAAGCCTTGATGATTTCTTGCTTCTCAGCTTGTGTCATAATCTTTCACCTCATTACAGTATTTGCCGATTAGCGGAGGACACAGTTACGGGATCGGTGACTCTCCGTAGGAGCTTGCACCCGATACCGTGTGATCCGTACACAGCGAGCCAATTATAGCACAAACCCCCGCCGTTGTAAAGAGATTTTGCAAAATAGTGGGTGCTTGCCAGGGGCATACAAGATATGGTATAAAAGAAACGGAGCAAAGCCGGATCTTATCTCCCGCAGGGGGAAAGATGACAAAATTGTCACCAAAACTGTCACCGAGCTGACACTTTGGCCGGGTATAATGAGGGCAACAAAGCGAAAAGGAGAGCCATTATGGACATTTTGAGAATTGAGCACTTATCTAAAATTTACGGTAAGGGCGATACGGAGGTACGGGCGCTGGACGATGTGTCCTTTACCGTGCCGAAAGGGCAGTTTGTGGCCATCATCGGACCGTCCGGCTCCGGTAAAAGCACCCTGCTGCATATTCTGGGCGGTGTGGATACGCCTACGGACGGGCATGTGTATGTGGACGGAACGGATATTACCACTTTGGACGAGACGGCGCTGGCCATCTTCCGCCGCCGCCAAATCGGTCTCATTTATCAGTTTTACAATTTGATTCCTATTTTGACCGTAGAGGAAAATATGACGCTGCCCTTGCTGCTGGATGACAAAAAGGTGGACCGGGCGCACTTTGATTCTTTGGTGCAGGTGCTGGGCTTGCAGCACAGACTGGGGCACCTGCCCTCAGAGCTGTCCGGCGGTCAGCAGCAGCGGGTGTCTATCGGCCGTGCGCTGATGAACAATCCTGCCATTTTGCTGGCGGATGAGCCTACCGGTAATCTGGACAGCAAAAACTCAAAAGAAATTGTGGAGCTGCTGCGTCAGTTCAACAAGGCACTGAACCAAACGGTTATTATTATTACCCATGACGAGCGCATTGCGCTGGACGCAGACCGGGTAATTGCCGTTGAGGACGGCAAAATTGTGAAGGATGAGGTGATCCGCCAGTGAAGATCATCAATAAGTTAACTTGGCGCCACCTGTGGGTGAATCGTCGGCGTACCGTGATTACGCTGTTTGGCATTATCATCAGCGTGGCAATGGTGACGGCGGTGTTTACCAGCGTAGGCTCGCTGATGCGTTCCTTAAGCGACATTACCGCCTCTTATGACGGTGCGTGGCACGCCCAGTATATGAATTTGCAAGACAAGGACGTACAGACGCTGTCTAAGCAAAAGAATGTAAAAACCATCGGTCTGCTTGCCGATATCGGTCAAATGGACTGCAACACCAAAGAGGACAGCGGCAGAAACGAAACTTCTATTATTGCCGGTAACCAAAATCTTTTTGCCATCAACAAGATGAAGCCGGCGGCCGGACGCCTGCCCAACAACACACGGGAGCTGATGGTAACCAAAAGCTACCTGCAGCGCAACAAGCTGAACTGGAAGGTGGGCGACACGGTGACGGTGCAGACCGCCAGTTATCCAACCGGCGCCCAGGAGGCGGAGGCGACAGGCGGCGAGCCGATTGTGGAAAATCGCACCTTTACCGTCTGCGGGATTTTAGAAGTACAAAATCAGCTGACCGGTATGAACAGCGCTTTTTGCGGAATGGATGACACGGTTGCCGGCGGCTATACGGCGCAGGTGCAGTTTTCCAATTTGGGAAGCAACACGCCAAAGGACATAAAGGCTGCCGCTAAGGCCGTATACGGCAAGGCAGTAAACAGCGATTGGTCCGACCTCTATACGATTCACACGGACTATCTGATGTACAACGGCGTGCAAATGAGCGACGGGGTCACGCGGGCGTTGTACGGCTTTGTAGCCATTATTCTTTTGATTATCATTTTGGCGTCCGTGTTTATGATTTATGACAGCTTTGCGGTGTCTTATCAGCAGCGGGCACGGTACTTGGGTATGCTGGCCAGCGTAGGCGCTACCCGGGTGCAAAAGCGGGGCAGCGTGTATTTTGAGGGCTTTATTTTAGGCTGTATCGGTATTCCCATCGGTATTCTTTGCGGCATCGGCGGCATTGCCGTTACCCTGCGTGCCCTTAGCGACAGCTTTATGAAAACCGTTATGGTGGCCACCGGCGACAGCATTCGCCTGCACGCGGTGGTGGACTGGAAAATCATTGTTTTCAGCGTGCTGATCAGTGCGTTAACCATCTTTATCTCTGCTTGGATTCCGGCGCACCGGGCGTCTAAGATAACGCCCATTGAGGCGCTGCGCCAAACCAACACCGTTAAGGTGAAAAAGGCAAAGAAGCTGAAAACCTCTCGCCTGCGCCAAAAGCTCTTTGGCTTTGCGGATGTGCTGGCGGTAAAGAACTATAAGCGCAACGCCAAGCGCTCCCGCACGGTGGTGTTTGCCCTGGCAGTCAGCGTCATTCTGTTTCTCAGCACCGCCAACTTTACCAGTATGCTCACCAACGCCCTTGACAATGAGTACGACGGTATGAGCTTTGATGTGTACGAAAGCGTAAACAGCAGCAACGGTCCGTTGTCTGTGGACTTGGTAGAAAAACTCAACAAAGAAGTCAGCCGGATGCCCGGAATTGAGAGCATGCGTGTTTGTGCCGACAATGAGATGATGGTGGACGGCTTGGATAAGCAGCTGACGGCGGAGGCGAAGAAAGCCAATATGGACCGCTCCGTGTATGTGTTGGGTGTGGACAACGACACCTTTGCCGCCTTGGCAAAGGAGGCGGGCATAGACCCGTCTGTTTGTCAGGATGACAAAATCCCCACGGGTATTTTAATCAACCGGGTGCAAGTGGCAACGGAGAAGAAGCAAAGCCTGGTGTTAAACCCCTTGCAAGGCAGCTTGGTAGGTCAAACCTTTACCGGCTCTATGGTGGGCTATAACAGTGAGGGCAACGAGCTGTATGCCAAGTACACGGCAAAGGTGGCTGCCCAGATGAACAAGGAAGCAAGCAATTTAGGCAGCTTTATGCATCCCACCTTGGTGGTGCCCATGCACAGCTATCTGGTGCATTTTCCGTCTGTTTTGGCAGAGGACAATATTGTCAGCTATGCACGGTATTATATTACTGCCCAGGACCACGACCGGGTCTATACCCAGGTGTCGGATTTGCTTAGTGACACAAAAGGTATTTCTCATACCGGCTATGACGCGGCGGCACAGGCAGAGACGATGCGTGCCCTGCGCATTGTGGTGATGACCTTTGGCTACGGCTTTATTACGCTGATTACCCTGATTTCCGTTATGAATATTATCAATACCATTTCTTCCGGTATGGAGGAGCGGCGTCGAGAGTTCGCTATGATTAAGAGCGTGGGTATGACGCCCCGTTCCTTTAAGAAGTCCATTTATTTGGAGAATATTCGCTACGGCGTTATGGCGCTGGTATGGGGCTTGCCGGTTAGCTTGGGACTGGATTTCCTGATGTACAAGATATTGGGCAGCTCCTTTGACTACGGCTATACCTTCCGCTGGTATTATTATCTGGCGGCGGCGTTGGCAGTGTTTGCCGTGATTGCGATTGCACTGCTGTACGCTGTGGATAAAATTAAAAAGGACAACATTATTGAGACTCTAAAGCGGGACGATATTTAAGCAGTACCCTCCATACCCCGCTTTTTGGCAGGCGCCCGGTTTTGCCGGGCGCTTTTTCTGCTTTGCGCTTTGCAGCGGGCATATTGGGGTTTTCCACACAGCAGCCGGCTTTATTTGGGGAAAACGCGGTGGAAAATGTGTAAAATTACAGGCGGCACAACACAATAGGTATAGAGGCGTTTGGTTGTGCAAAAAAAAGGAAAGCAGGCAGACAGCGTGCTTTCCTTTTTGCTTTTTTTATGATTTCGGTTTTTGCTTGCGTTCGTTTTTTCGGCAATGGGCGCAGCGGTTACAGCTTTCGCAGCCGGTACAGCCGCTCGATAAAGTCAAAGCGCATATCCGCAATGGCGGCGCTGCGGTCCAGCCCGCGCTCCGTTTCCATTTGGCGGACAATGTGCTCCAGCATCTCCTGCTCGTTGCGATCCAGCTGCAACTGCTGCAGGATCAGCGCGTCCCCCTCAATGGCCTTGGTAGCGGCAAAGCGTACCGGCAGCCCGGCGAGCGCAGCGTGGTCCTCAATCAGGTGGATTACGGCGTGAATACACCGGTGCCCGGCAGGTCCGTAACCTCCGTGTTTGGGTAGCCGCGAATGGCGCCGCTTTTGCGATCCACGGTTACGCCGGGAAAGTTGCCCACATGCTGCTTGGCACCGGTCAGTTGGTTAAACAAGGTGGTCTTGCCGCAGTTTTGGTTGCCCACCAGTGCATAGGTCAGCACGGTACCGTCCGGTAAGGGGTGCTCGTCCGCTTTGCTGTGGAATTTGCCGTTTTCGCCCAGCCCCGGGTGGTCCTGGTCCTTGGCTCGGTCTTTGAATGTGTGACTGCGGCTGCGGCGCCCAATGGGCTGAATGTCGATTTGCTGCGCTTCTGCCAGGCGCAGGGTCAGCTCATAACCGTGCACCTGTACTTCCATCGGGTCGCCCATGGGCGCCAGCTTGATGACCGTTACCTCTGCTCCGGGGATCATGCCCATATCCAAAAAATGTTGGCGCAGCGCGCCCTCGCCGCCCACGCGCCGGATTACGGCGCTTTTGCCAACTTCCAGTTCTTTCAGCGTCATCGGTCGGTCTCCTTTTCTCCATATATTTCTATCTTTTTACTGTACTGGATTGCCTGGCTGTTAGTCAAGGCTTACCTGTCTGCGGCAGCCAAATTTCTGCCGTGGAAAAGCAAAGAAAAAGCCGCCTATTTCCCTCGTAATCGAGGTCAATAGACGGCGGGTAGAAATATTCATAATTTTGGTGTATAATGGGAAATTAAGAGAAAGACAAATTTGAATTTGTGGAGGATAATATGAAAGTAGATGTCATTAAGAAATATTTTCAGTCTTGGTTAGATAATGATGTTGAGATTGTAAAACAGACTTTTTCTGAAAATGCTTTGTATAGTGAATGCTATGGACCTGAATATCATGGCTTATCACAAATTGTAACATGGTTTGAAAATTGGAATAATAAGGGACAAGTATTGGAATGGACAATCAAGCGAATATTCGAGCAAAACCAAACGTTAATTGTTGAATGGTACTTCAGATGTAATTATGATGGTAAGATAGATGGCTTTGATGGTGTTACAATAGCAGATTTTGATAAGGATATGAAAATATTAAAATTATGTGAATTTCAGTCGAAGGCAGAACACTACTATCCATATGAATCATGATCTAAATTCCAGTTTGTCGAACTTACTCTAAATTAGCAAAGACCGCTTACAAAAGTGTAGGCGGTCTTTATTCGTGTTCAGATATATTTGATTTTGAACTTTCTTTTCTTGGCTGAAAGCACCTTGCAAAGAATATCATCTACTGCGCCGTGTATCTGCCTTGTGCTATCAGGCTGTTCTTCAAACGGATAAGTGATTGCAACACTCTGCTGTATTCGTCCTTGGAAAGGTATAAATGATATTTCTGTTCTTTCAAAACAACCACCTCCTGTTACCGCAATTTAAGAAAGGGCATATAGGTAGTGTGCGATTGTCTCTTGACCACCCCTAAATGAACGAATTAACAGGGCAACAACCGCCTTGTCCATTAGCAAGAATTTTGCTCGTTTTTTTCTCTCATTAGCAGAGAGGGCATTTTCATTAGCAAAATAGCGAAAATCCTGCTAATTTTTATTAGCAAGCCATACACCTGAAAGGCGGACGACATTAGTCCTAATTTCCATTAGCTGACGGAGAATTTGCTAATGAAAATCTGTGAATTTCACGATTTTTCTCTTTTCCCGTAAAAATGAAAAAACGCCGGAAACCCTTGATTTTACTGGGTTTTCCGGCGGAGTTTTTGGCGTCCCGTAGAGGATTTGAACCTCCGGCCTACCGCTTAGGAGTATGGCTTACCATGTGATACACGGTTCGGATGTAACTTCCAATATCATCCCTTACGCAGAATGACTTGTAGTAAACGAACTTTATGGTGCAAAACACCTATTCTGACGCAGTTTTATGTGTCCGTTGGGTGGTCCTATTAGCAAATTCTTAGCAAGAGGACACCCAGCCAAAGCCGATTGCTACTGCCATTCTCCACTCCCTTAGTCAAAATGACAAGGCAAATATATGGAGGTTACTATGGACAAGAAAGAGAAAAAGTCACTGCCGGAACCGCGCACATATACCGTGGAACAAATTGCGGCCATGCTCAACATCGGTCGCACAACCGCATATCAGCTCGTCAAGCAGGAGGAGTTCAGGATCGTCCGCATAGGCAATGCGATCCGCGTTTCTAAGAAATCTTTTGACGAGTGGCTGGAAAGTTTGGAATTGTGAATATCGCAAGAAACGCCGTAGGCTCAAAAAACCTATGGCGTTTTTTTATACCCATTTTTGAAGGAGGCTGGCAATGAAACTAACAGAAGCAGAAATGAGGATGGTGTTTCAGATTGAAAGTACCAATCAGAACGCCGCCCTGAATGAGATTTACATGACATGGCGCTATGCGCCGAACCCGGCAACGAAAGAAACGGCGGAAGGCCTTCTGGACAAGCTCCGCCCACTGTCGGATCAGGAGTGCATGGATTTGATTCGCAAGGTGCAGGCCGAATACCGTCTGCCGGAGAAAGCCCGCACCATCGGAGAAATGCTGGCAGAAGCCAGGCAGCGATCCGGGGCGCAGAAGTTATCTGGCCATGACATTATGGCTTTAGAGCGTTTCGACCCGGCGACCAGACACATGATTGTCTTTGATGTTCTTACCCATGACTCGCCTGTTGGCTGGAAGGGTGAGAAAATGCGCCTGTTCCTGACCGACACCGGATACAGCAAGGCTTTGGAAAATCAGGAAAAGGGACATATCAAAATCCGTAACCATGCGAAGGTACTTTCCGGCGATCTCCACTATGACCATAAAGACCGTGAGAGGTAGCCGCCCCAAACTGTATCAAAATCAGCGGAAAATCTTCTGTTTCTTCCTCCGTGGCTTGCGTTCTGAACAGAGCGTGGATGTTTTCCCATGCGGGAGGCTATGGAGGCATACAGACGGGTAAACCGCTCAAAATCAACACTTTTTATTTTCACAGGAAGGAGGTGCGAAGATGGCTGTTTTTCGTATTGAAAAGACCCGTGATTATACGGTCATGTCGAACCATCACTTGAAAGATCGGACGCTGACCCTGAAATCCAAAGGGCTGCTGTCCATGATGCTGTCACTCCCTGACGAGTGGAATTACACCACCAGAGGTCTTGCGGCGATCTGCCGGGAAGGTGTGGACAGCATCGGCGCGGCATTGAAGGAGCTGGAAAACCACGGGTATATCCGGCGCACCCAGCTTCGGGATGAAAAAGGCAAGATCACGGATACCGAGTATGTCATTTACGAAATGCCTCAGTGCGAGCCGCCGTCAAGTCCAGGTACGCCTTTACCGGGTACGGCAAAGCCATATACGGAAAACCCGGATATGGGTATCCCGGATACGGCGGAACCGTGTACGGAAAACCCCGCACAATTAAATACTAATCAAACAAAGACTGATTTATCAAGTACGGAGATATCAAATCCTATCCCATCAAATCCCCCTACCCCCGCAGGGGCACGGATGGGAATGGATCGGATGGGAGCCAGAGAATGTTATCGTGAAGTGATTTTGGACAACATCGAGTACAGCTATCTGGTGCAGGACAGCCATATCGACCGTGAGCAGCTTGACGAAATCGTTGACCTGATCGTGGATACCGTATGTTCTGCCCGCAAAGTCATCCGCATTGCCGGAGATGATTATCCGGCGGAGGTAGTAAAGTCCCGGTTTATGAAGCTGGACAGTTCACATGTTCAGTATGTTATGGACTGCATGAAGGACAACACCACCTATGTCCGCAATATCAAGAAATACCTTCTGGCGGCGCTGTATAACGCCCCGACCACCATCAACAGCTACTATTCTTCCCTGGTGCAGCATGATATGTACGGGGACGGGCAAAGGGGGCGAGGCTAAATGCAGGAGGAAGTAACGCGGGGCGCCGTAACGCTCATTGTTGACGGAGCCAAGCTAAGTGAGCAGGTCTTTGAAAAGGCCGTCAAAAAGTTCCTGGAGGAAATCCAGAAAAGCCAGAAGCCCAAAATCTACCGTGGCAGGCAGAGCCTTAAACAGCTTGCCAGCCAGAACGCCGGTCTTGCCAATATCGAGATCAGTGACAAGAATATCAAGGCTTTCTCCCGTGTGGCGAAGAAATACCATGTGGATTTTGCCTTGAAGAAAGACACCGCCGCAGAGCAGCCCCGTTACCTGGTCTTTTTCAAAAGCCGGGACGCGGATGCCATCACAGCGGCGTTTCAGGAGTTTGCCAGCCGGAAAATGAGCCGTGAGGAAAAGCCATCCATCCGGGAACGGCTGACCCAGGCGAAGGAACAGGCGGCGGAGAAAGCGGAACACCGCACCATTGACCGGGAGAAAGTAAAGGTCAAAGATCGGAGCGTGCAGAGATGAATATGAAAAAACTGTTTTTGCTGAACCTTCCGTATCTTCTGTTCGTGTATCCCTTTGATAAGCTGGCACAGGCTTTCCGGCTCGCACCCGGTGCTGACCTCTCCGGCAAGCTGCTTTCCATTGCGGACGGCTTCACGGCAGCGCTTTCCTCTCCGTGGCTCAGTTTCCATCCCACGGACCTGCTGATCGGCATAGCCGGTGCGGTGGTCCTTCGCATGGCGGTCTACCTGAAAGGCAAAAACGCCAAGAAATACCGCCACGGAATCGAGTATGGTTCTGCCCGCTGGGGTACGGCGGCGGATATTGCTCCCTACATGGACAAGGACTTTTTCCAAAACATCCCCATGACGCAGACGGAACGGATCACGATGGCGAGCCGCCCAAAGCAGCCGAAGTATGCCAGAAATAAAAACATTCTGGTGATCGGCGGTTCCGGCAGCGGCAAGACGCGGTTCTTCTGTAAACCGTCTCTGCTGCAAGCCCATTCGTCCTATGTCTGCACCGATCCGAAAGGAACCTTGCTGCCGGAAATCGGCGCTTTCCTGGAACGGAAGAAATACCGTATCAAGTGCCTCAACCTGATAAACTTCCGAAAATCCATGAAATACAATCCGCTGGCTTATATCCGATCAGAGAAAGATATCTTAAAGCTGGTGAACGCCCTGATTATGAACACGAAGGGCGAAGGCGAAAAATCTTCGGAAGATTTCTGGGTCAAAGCGGAACGCCTCTATTATTCCGCACTGATCGGCTACATCTGGTACGAGGCCACGGAGGAAGAAAAGAACTTCATCACGCTTCTGGACCTTATCAATGCCAGTGAAGCCAGAGAGGATGACGAGACTTATCAAAGCCCGGTGGACCTGCTCTTTTCTCAGTTGGAGGAACGGGAGCCGGACCACTTCGCCGTGAAGCAGTACCGCAAATTCAAAATGGCGGCGGGCAAAACCTTAAAATCCATCCTCATTTCCTGCGGTGCCCGGCTTGCTCCCTTCGATATCAAGGAGCTGCGGGACCTGATGGAATATGACGAACTGGAACTGGATACCCTTGGTGACCAAAAGACGGCGCTGTTTGTGATCCTGTCAGATACGGACAGCACTTTCAATTTCGTGGCCGCCCTCATGTATAGTCAGCTTTTCAATCTGCTCTGCGACAAGGCGGATGACTTCTACGGCGGACGGCTGCCTGTCCATGTCCGTCTGATTCTGGACGAGTTTGCCAACATCGGCCAGATACCGAACTTCGATAAGCTGATCGCCACCATACGAAGCCGTGAGATATCGGCTTCTATTATTTTGCAGTCGCAGAGCCAGTTAAAGACCATCTACAAGGATGCGGCGGATACCATTGTCGGTAACTGTGACAGCACCTTGTTTTTGGGAGGCAAGGAGAAATCCACCCTCAAGGAAATTTCGGAGCTGCTGGGGAAAGAGACCATTGATCTCTATAACCAGTCCGAAAACCGGGGCAGCCAGGTTTCCCACGGCCTCAGTTATCAAAAATTAGGAAAGGAGTTGATGACCCAGGACGAATTAGCAGTGATGGACGGCGGCAAGTGTATCTTCATGCTGCGGGGCGTGCGCCCGTTCCTTTCGGACAAGTACGACCTCACCCGGCACCCGAATTACAGATACACGGCCGACGCCGACCCTAAAAATGTCTTTGACATGGAACGGTACATGAAGAAGCAGCGTGCCGTGGTAAAACCCACGGACACCTTCGATGTGTACGAGATTGACGCAACAACTTAACCCAAAATCAAAAACATTTTTTAGGAGGATTATTTTATGGAATTTTTCAACAGCGCAGTTGGTGTTTTGCAGACTCTCGTAGTGGCCCTGGGCGCAGGTCTTGGTATCTGGGGCGTTATCAACCTTCTGGAAGGTTACGGTCAGGACAACCCTGCTTCCAAAAGCCAGGGTATGAAACAGTTCATGGCTAATTAAAGGGAACAAAAAGAAAGGAAAAGCCAATCCA